>Ga0335085_10000561_pt1 | contig 101461 bp, 93 predicted proteins | sample Lox_Sample_45_FD_206712 | JGI IMG/M metagenome (GOLD analysis project Ga0335085, IMG submission 206712) | Soil microbial communities from Loxahatchee National Wildlife Refuge, Florida, United States - Lox_Sample_4.5 | ecosystem: Environmental > Terrestrial > Soil > Wetlands | place: USA...
GTCCTCGTCCCGGGACCAGCTCGACGTAGAGGTCTTCAGGACCCGACGCGCGTACCAGGGTCTCGAGCAATGCCAGGTCATACGAGAGGATCGCCAATCCAGCGCGATCAACTGATAGCTGATGGCTGACAGCGAATTCGGGTTTGTGGTGTCGTTCCGTCACCGCCCGGCACAAGGTCGCCCAACCGGTCGCATCGAACGGCAGCAGCACGGCGCGCTCGGCCGCCGTTTCGAGCGAGACGCCGTAGACCGGGGTGACGCCGTACGCCTCCGCCACGCGGGCGTAGTCCATCGCGCCGTAGACGCCGTTCGTGTCGGTGAGCGCGAGCGTCCGCATCCCGCGCTCCGCCGCGGCGGCGGCGAGCGCCTCGAGCGACGAGGCCCCGGCGCCGCCCGCGATCAGCGAATACGCGGAATGGACGTGGAGATGGACGAACGCTTCACCGGGCATACCGGATGCTCACCGCCCCGTAGCGCCGCCGCACCCGATCCACCGCCGCGTTGAGCGCGCGACCGCGCGCGACGGGTGGCGGTGCGTCGAACAGGGACAGCTGGAAGTCGTACCCGGCGCCGAGCGTCACCGTCAGCGCGACGGCGGCGAGCGCGATGCGACGCGTGAGGCTCCGGTCGGCGAGCGCGTGAGCGGCACCGGTGAGGGCGATGTCGAGATCGGTCGCCGGCGTGAGCGGGTCCATCGCTTCGACGTCGCGATGGTCGGCGTAGCGGGCGTGCAGCGCGAGACGGTCGGCCGTCGCCCGGCGCAACCGCAGACTCCTCCCCAGCTGCTCGGCCAGGCGGCGCAGCTCGGCGCGCAGCAAGTCGCGGTCGTTCGATTCGAGACGCAGCGTGGCGCGCGCGGTGAGCGTGTCGCGGTACGCGGGCGGCACCACCGGACGCGGATCGATCCCGTTGGCACGCGCGTGCAGCACGACGCCGCGGCGGCCGAGCACGCTCTCCACCTGCACCCGGGTGAGCGCAGCCAGCGTCCCGATCCGCTCCACGTTGTAGCGGGTGAGCTGCTCGCGGATCCGCGGCTCGGCGCCGGGAAGGGCCGCGAGCGGATGCGGCGCCAAAAACGCCGGTTCCTCGCCGGGCCGCACGTCCACCACCGGCGCGGGCTTCTGCACGTGCGCGGCGACTTCGCTCACCACTTTCGAGGCCGCGAGTCCGACGGTCACCGGCAGGCCGAGGCGCCCCCAGATCTCGCGCCGCAGCTTCGCCGCGACGTCGGTCGCGGCGCCGAAGAGCCGGCGGGTCCCGCTCAGGTCGCCGTAGGCGTGCCCCAGGGTGTGCGGCTCGATCACGGGGACGAAGGGTTGGAGAATTGCTTCGACGGCGTGGGCGGCGCGGCGGTAGAGGCCGAGGCGCGGGGGGAGGATCACGAGGTCGGGACAGCGGCGCAGCGCCTGGTAGAGCGGCATCCCGACCGTCACCCCGGCGAGCGTCGCCTCGGCGGAGGCGGACCACACGATGGCGCGGTCGGTCCCGTCGGGGACGATGACGACGGGACGGTCGGCGAGCCGTGTGCTCCTCTGGACCACGCGCTCGACGGCCACCGGAAAGGTGAGCGGATTGACGTACAGAATGGCGCGGTCCATCGGGCCACCGGGGCACTGGGAGAGGGAACGTGCCCGAATAAAAACCGAAAGTCAATAGCAGAATAAGTGGCGTAAAATCGGCAAACTGAAATGAAAGTGCGACGACAGTGTTGCCTATTTCCAGCTTGACACCTGTCGGCCGAAGCCGCAGCGTTCCCACCCCGATGCGCTTCCGCGCCGTCTGTCTGTTGCTCGTGGGGTCGATCGGCCCCTGGGTGCTGCCCGCGCAATCCCGCGGCGGCGATCTCTTGAGAGCGGGACGGGAAGCGCTGGCCGCGAAGAACCTCGAGGCGGCCGACTCCCTGATCAGAGCGGCGCTCGACACCGCGAACCACCTCCCGGACATCGACCGGCAGGGCGCCCTGGTCTGGCTCGGGATCACCGAGTACTACCGCAGTGGTGACTCACTCGCCCGGGCCGCATTCCGCGAGGTGCTCTCGCTCAATCCGGACGTTCAGGTCGAAGGCCTCGCGGGCCTGGACCCCCACCTGAGCGAGCTGTTCGAGCAGGAGCGCCAGGCGGTCCGCGACGCCCGGACCGTCTACCTCGCCCAGGCCGTCGACGAACAGCCGCGGCGCCTGACCGGTCCCCCGCTCCGCCCCCCGACCAATGGCCATGCCCCGGGAGGGGCGGCGATCGTGACGCTGGTTATCGACACGCTGGGGCGGGCGGAGCCCGAGAACATCTCGGTGGTCGCCGTGCCCGACAGCGCGTGGATCGAACCGGTGAAGGAGATGCTCCGCCATTCGCAGTACTCGGTCGGACGGGTGCGGGGCCGGGCGGTCCGGACGGAAGTCGGACTCAGCGTGCCGCTCCAGGTGACGCCGGTGAACCCGGTCGAGTTGGTCGCCTCGGCGCGGGCGTTGCTCGGTTCCCACCACACCGACAGCGCCTTCACACTCTTGCACCTGGCACTCGATTCGAGCGCTCATCCCACGGAGGCGCAGCGCGTCTACGGGCTGCTGGTGCGGGGGATGGCCTGGAAGGCCACAGGGAAGGACAGCCTGGCCGCCGCCGACTTGAGGTCAGGCCTCGCCGGCTACCACGGCCTCACGCGTCGCGGCGTGGACGTCGCACCGTCGCTAAGGCATCTTGCGGACTCGCTGGCCCACGCCGAGCGAGCCACGGCACCGAGGCCGACGAAGTGAACTGCTGGGCGGTCTACCGACCCGCCCGGCTCTTCCCCAGATAGGCCCGCACCAGCGGCGCGGGGCGCTGCCGCACCAACGCCGTGCGCAGGAACTGCTGCTCCTCGAGCGATGCCTCGATGAGGAATCGCTCTCCGCGCGCCTCACCCAGCTTTGCCGCCACGGGAACGCCGTCGCGATAGAGAATCCGGTTCGTGGCGAGGGCCGGCACGGTGTCTCCCGGCGTGATGATGCCCACCAGGTTCAACGGGTCGGCCCCGCTCACCGCCACGAGCTCGCCCGTCGTCGGTCGTTTCCCGTTTCCTGTTTCCCGCCGTACGGCGCGCAAAGTCCCCACCGCCTCCGGAAGGGCGTACTGCTCGCCCGAGAATCCGCCGACGAACCGCCCCCCGCGAACTTCCCCGCGCGCCTCGAGCCGGCGGTACACCCGCAGCACGTCGCGCCACGGCACGAGCAGCGTCTCGCGTTCGAGCAGGCGCCGGAACACGACGCCGTAGCGCCGCAGGAACATCCAGGCCACCGCCTCGGCCAGCTGGTCGGGGGGGAGCAAGGAGCGCCGTCTCACGAGCGACCACCGCCCCGCCGTTTCCACCCCGAACGGCGCCACCCGGCCACGCCGGCGGTAGCCGCCGAGCGGTCGGCGCCGGTCCGACGGGACGAGCAGCGCCCGCAGCCCGGCGAAGCTGTCCGACACCACGAGTCCCCACGACACGAGCTCGCCCAGCGCCTGCTCGACCTCGGTGCGCAAGCGCCCCGTGGCGTTCACGAGATCGCCGAAGAACGAGGCGCCGCGCTCGGTGAGCACGTCGAAGACGGCGCGCCCGGCATGGGACAACGGGAGAGCCGCCGGCTCGGCGCCCTCAGCTACCGAGCGCCAGACCTCGCCCCGCTCCCGCCGGAAGATCGCGATCGGTGTCGTGCGAATCGGCCCACCCTTCTTGTTCCCCACTCCCCACTCAGCGCTCCGCGCACCGCCCAACCGGCCCCAGGCGATTTCCCCCGACAGGCACAGCCCATCGAGCCAGAGCGGATCGTATTCGGCGACGCGCGCGGGGAGCACGTCCCCCTCCCAGGCGCCGGCCGCCAGCTCGAAACCGTCCAGGGTATCGAGCACCGCCGCGAGCCCTTCGGGACCCGAGGCTCTCGTTTCGTCGGTCAGGCGCTGCCACCGGAACAGGAACCGCATGAACTCCGCTGCCGAGACGGGCTCGATCTCCCGGCGCAGCCGGTCGAGCGTGTAGCGATGGATCCGGGCGAGGAGCCGCCGCTCGCACCACTCGAGCCCTTCCACCCCGGGGGTGAACCGGCCGCGCAGTACGAAGCCTTCCTGCTCGAGGGCGCCCAGGCCGAACTCGATGTCGGCCTCGGGGATCCCGAGCACCCGACCAAGGTCCGGGGCGGTGGTCGGACCCACGACCTCCAGCCGACCGCGCACCAGCTCGCGGATCGCGTCTTCCCGGCTCCAGGTCCTGGCCCGTTCCCGCTCGGGGATCGTGACGGCGGGACGGCAGGAGGCGCCGGGGAACGCGGCCAGCACCATGGGCACCCGCTCAGTCGCGACCCAGAGTCCCTCACCCACCTCGATCGTGGTCGCCCGCCCGGCTCCCACCAACTCTTCGAACCACCCTGTCCACTTCGCACTCCGCATTCCGCACTCCGCACTGGGCCCCGCCCCCATCACGAGCAGCGCGTCATGCAGCTCGTCGGCGTTCTCCGCATCGGGCCACGCCTCTTCGCGTACCCGCTCGATCGCCTCCCCGTCGAGCTTGCCCAGGTCGTCGGCGGTTTTCACGTCGAGGCCGCGCCGCGTGATCACCGCCTGGGTGCGGCGCTCCTCGAGCGGGGCGTCGTCCAGGAAGGCGTAGGGCTTGGCGTTGATCACTTCGTGGCAGATCGGCGACGGCTCGGTCGTATCCCGGGCGATAAGGGTGTGCTTCCCGGCGCTGATCTCCTCGATGATGCGGATCAGGCCGTCCAGGTCCATCGCTTCGGTGAGGCAGTCGTCGATGGTCTGGCGCACCAGCGGGTGGTCGGGGATTTCGCGGTCGCCCACCAGGTTCTCGGGACAGGCGAGCTGGTCGGGGAACACCGCGGCCGACAGATCCTCGGCCTCCATGCGTTGCAGCGGCGTCGGGACCTTGCGACCGCCCCGGAACCGCGGCACCGCGAGTGCCCGGGTGGCGTTCCAGCGCCAGCGGCTCTGAAACATCGGGGCGACGAGCATCGCCTGAATCAGGATCTCCCGCAGCGTCGCGGTATTGAGGAACTGGAAGACGCTGTCCAGCGGGAAGGAGTGATGCGGCCCGAGCGAGAGCACGATGCAGTCGTCGGTGGCCGCGGCCTGCAGCTCGAAGTTGAAGGAGCGGCAGAAGCGCTTGCGCAGCGCCAGCCCCCACGCCTTGTTGACCCGCGCCCCATACGGGGCGTGCAGCACGAGCTGCATCCCCCCGGCCTCGTCGAAGAACCGCTCCAGCACCAGGGTGTCCTGCGTGGGGACGACCCCCAGGACCTTGCGGGTCGCTTCGAGATACTCGGCGAGCTGGCGCGCGGCGGGCTCACCGATCCCCGCCTCCTGCTCGAGCCAGCGGATCGCCCCCGGCACGTCCGGGAGCCGCGTCGCGACGTCGGCGCGCAGGCGCGAGACCTCGGCCGACAGCTCTTCGGTGCGGGCCGGCGCCTCACCCAGCCAGAACGGCACCGAGGGGGGCTGCCCGTGGGCGTCGGCTACGCGCACCTGTCCCGACTCGACTCTCAGGATCAGATAGGACGCGTTGCCGAGCTGGAAGACATCCCCCGGGCTGCTCTCGATCGCAAAGTCCTCGTTCAACGTCCCCACAAACGTTTCGGTCGGCTCGAGGATCACGCGGTAGTCGCCCAGATCGGGAATGGCGCCGCCGGAGGTGATCGCGGCGAGGCGCGCCCCGCGCCGGGCACGGAGGCGGCGGTTGACGCCGTCGTAGTGCAGGTAGGCGCCGCGGCGCCCGCGCCGCGTGGTGAACCCCTCCGCCAGCATCTGCACGATGTCGTCGAAATCGCGGCGCTCGAGATCGCGGTAGGGGTAGGCGCGGCGGACGAGCGCGTAGAGTGCGTCTTCGTCCCACTCTTCGCACGCCACCGCGGCCACGATCTGCTGCGCGAGAATGTCGAGCGGATGCTCGGGGATGATCAGGTGATCGAGCAGGCCGGCGCCCGCCGCCCGCAGCAGCGCCGTGCATTCGACCAGGTCGTCCCGGGTGAGGGGGAAGAGCCGGCCCTTGGGGACGGCCTGCAGGCGGTGGCCGGAACGTCCCACGCGCTGGAGCAGCGTCGCGATCGAACGCGGGGTCGAGATCTGACAGACGAGATCGACGGCGCCGATGTCGATCCCCAGCTCGAGCGACGCCGTGGCGACCAGCGCCTTGAGCTTCCCCTCCTTGAGCCGCGTCTCGGCGTCGAGCCGTTTCTCGCGCGAGAGGCTGCCGTGATGCGAGGTCACCTGATCGGCGCCGAGCCGCTCGGAGAGGTGCATGGTGAGCCGCTCGGCCAGGCGGCGGGTGTTCACGAAGACGAGCGTGGTGCGGTGCTCGGTGATGAGCTGCGCCAGGCGCTCGTGAATCTCCTCCCAGACCTCCGCCGCCATCACCGCTTCCAGGGGCGAGGACGGGATCTCGAGCGCCAGATCGAGCCGGCGGCGGTGGCCTTCGTCCACGATCTCAGGCAAAGGACGGGCGCCGCCCAGGAACCGGGCGATCTGCTCGATCGGCTTCTGCGTGGCCGACACCCCGATCCGTTGCGGAGGCTGGCGGGTGAGCGCTTCGAGCCGCTCGAGCGAGAGCGCCAGGTGACTGCCGCGCTTGTCACGCGCCACGGCGTGGATTTCGTCCACGATGACCGTGCGCACGGTGCGCAGCATCTCGCGCGCGCGCTCCGAGGTGAGGAGGAGGTAGAGCGATTCGGGCGTGGTGACGAGGATGTGCGGGGGCTGCTTCACCATCGCCTGCCGCTCCGCCATCGACGTGTCGCCGGTGCGGAGCAGCACCCGGATTTCGGGATCGGCGAGGCCGTCCTTCACGAGCTCGCGGCGGATCTCGGCCAGCGGCTCGCTGAGGTTCTTCTGGACGTCGTTGGAGAGCGCCTTCAGAGGGGAGACGTAGAGCACCTGGACTTCATCGGCGAGCGGCCCGGTCTGGCCCTGCCGCACCAGGGAATCGACGGCCGCGAGAAAGGCGGCGAAGGTCTTGCCCGACCCGGTGGGAGCCGCGATCAGCACGTCGCGGCCCTCCCGGATCAACGGCCAGGCGCGCCGCTGCGGCGCGGTGGGCGCTTCGAACCGGCCGGCGAACCAGCGCGCGATGGCCGGATCGAAGATCTCGAGGGGAGGCATCATGGCCCGAATATTACCCGAAGAGGCCCCGCCGGCCAGCCTCTAGCGGTTCGGCCTAGGCGACCGCCGCCTCGAGGCGCAGGCCGCGGAGAGCGAGGACGCGCTCGATCGTCTCGCCGATCTTGTTGTTGGGGGTCGAGGCCCCGGCGGTGATCCCGATGGTCACCGCTCCCGCCGGAAGCCAGGCGGGCACCTGGACCTCCTGTCTCTTCCCCACGGGGAGATGGCGGAGACTTCCCGTCGCCGGATCGATGCCCAGGGCATCTTCGATATGATAGGTCGGTACCTTGGCGGCGCAGATCGCCGCCAGGTGCGTGGTGTTGCTCGAGTTGTAGCCCCCGATCACGACCATGATGTCGAGCGGCTCCTCGATCAACTTCAGCACCGCGTCCTGCCGATCCTGGGTGGCGGAGCAGATCGTGTCGAAGGTGCGGAAATGCTCCTCGATCCGGGGCTCGCCGTAGCGGCGCAGCGCGGCGGCGCGGAGCTCGGCCGCGATCGCGAGCGATTCGTTCGACAGCATGGTGGTCTGGTTCGCGACGCCGATCTTCACCAGGTCGCGATCCGGATCGAAGCCGGGGGAGACGGCGTGCGCGAAGCGTTGCACGAACCGCTCGCGGCTCCCCGCACCCTCGATGTAGGCGCAGACCTCCTTCGCTTCGTCCATGTCCCGCACGATGACGTAGCGGCCGCCCGCGTACTTTGTGACCTGGCTCGAGGTGGCCTTGGTTTCCTCGTGGAAGTACTTGCCGTGGATCACCGCGGTGTAGCCGTCCTTGGCGTAGGACTCGACCCGCTTCCAGACATTCAGCACCGAGCCGCAGGTCGTGTCGACGAGCACGCACCCGATCGCGCGCAGCCGGGTGAAGTCGTGCACCGTCACGCCGAAGGCGGGGAGGATCACCACGTCGGCCGGGGTCACCCCGGAGAAATCGAATTCCCCCTCCGCGCCGCGGAACAGGAATTCGACGCCCATGGCGCGGAGCTTCGAATTGACGTGCGGGTTGTGGATGATCTCCCCCACCAGGAAGGTTCGGCGCTCGGGGAACTTGGTGCGCGTTTCGTAGGCGTACTCCACGGCGCGGTCCACGCCGTAGCAGAACCCGAACTCGCGCGCCAGCCGGAAGGTCAGATCACCCACGGTGAGGACGTAGCCGTGCTCCCGGACGGCGTCCACCACACGGCTGTGGTAGTCGCTCGTGAGCGCGCCTTCGATGGCGTCCTTGAGGCCGAAGCCCTTGCGGAAGTAGGTCTGGGTCACGACAGGCCTAATCTAGCGTCGTCCCCACCCCTGCGCGTACGGCATCGAGTACGCGCTGGACCTGCCACCCGTCGCGGAAGCCCGCCGCGTCGCGGCCCTCGGCGCGCCCCGCGATCACCGCCGCCATCTCTTGCAGCAACCGCACGAATGAGCGGGCCCACATGTTGTTGGGCGTGGTGCGCTGCCACAGCTCGTCCACGGCGCTGATATCCTCGAACGCCCCGCCGGCTTTGGCGATCTCGAGTTTGGTCTCACCGGTGAGCACCATCGTGCCTTCGGTCCCGGAAATGTGGGCCAGATGACCGGGGCCGTGGTGCGCGACGGAAGACAGCGTGAGGGTCGCCGTCGCTCCGCTCCCAAGCTTCAACACAAAGCTCGTGAAATCGTCCGCGGTCACGCGGTGGATCCGGCCCGATTCGTCGGCCCGCTCGCGGATGAAGGTGTCCACCCGCCCGGCCACCTGCACGACCTCGCTCCCGGTCCAGAACCGGCACAGGTCGATCAGATGGGAGCCCACGGCACCGAGGAGCCCGCCCCCCTGTGCCGCGTCGTACCACCAGTTCCAGGGCGCGCCGTACGCCTGCGGCCGGCCGTCGCCGCGCAGGTACGGCTTGAGCGACAGCTCGAGATGGCGCAGCTCGCCGATGGCCCCCGCGAGAATCCGGTCCCGCACGGCGCGGCGGTTCGGCTCGTAGCGCAGCTCGTGGTCGATCCAGGCGAGCTGGCGGGGGTGGCGCGCCGCGGCCTCCACCATGGTCTTCGCGTCCGCGGCGTTCAGGGCCGTGGGTTTTTCGCACAGCACGTGCTTCCCCGCCTCGAGCGCCGCGATGGCGTAGCGGGCATGGGTGGGCGGCGTGGAGGAGATGATGACGAGATCCACTTCGGGCGAGGCGGCGAGCGCCGCACCGTCGTCGAAGACGTGCGGGACGCGGAATTCCCGCGCGACGGCCTCGGCGTTGCCGCGGCGGCCGCTCGCGATGGCGGTCACCGTGACGTCCGGCACCAGCGCGGCGTTGGGGAGCTGGACGCGCCGGGCGAACCCGGTCCCGATCAGGCCGATGCGCAGCGTCACGAGCGGTTACAGGGAGTGGAGTCGCCGACGCGCAGGCTGTCGAAGCTGGCGACGACGTTCACTTGCTGCGCCTGCAGCGCCTCGAGCCCCATGCCGTCGATTCGCGCCGAAATCGGCGCGGTCGTATCGACGAGCTGGGCGGAGCCGGCGTCGAGGTTCAACCCATGCGGGGCGTCGGTGATCGTGAAGCGGACCGCGACGAACGCGGCGCGACCGGTCGTAGTGTCGCTGCGAGAGCGCAGCGCGTATGTGCCCTTCAAGACCCCGGTCGAGTCCGCCGCGGCCGCGGGGCGGAACCAGACGAGCGCCCCATTGCCGCCCTGTTGTCCCGACACGAGCCACCCCGTTCCCCCGAGGCAGCGCCGGGCCTGCGCTGGCGCCGTGAACCGCACCGTGTCCTTGCCGAGCCGGACGACGGTGACACGCACCACGCCCGGGACGGGAACCGGCCGTTCGCAGCCAGCCACACAAAGCACCAGCGGCAGCACTCGAGGGTTCACGGAGCGTGCGCCGGGACCCCGAGGGCCCGCCGCGCGGCCTCGACCGAGAGGGTGTGGGGCGCGAGCGCCGTGATGAGATCCGGCGGCAGCGGCCGTGGACGCAGCTCGCGCCGGCCGGTGCACACGAGCACCATCCACCCCGCCGCAGCGAGGCCCGTCATCCCGGCGATTCCCACATCGAAGTTCAGGGTCATCGACGTCTTGCCGACGCGCCCCACATACGCCGCGACGCGGAGGCGGTCGTCCAGCCTGGCGGGATAATAGAACTCGCTGTGGACGGCCTTGCGGGGGAGAAACACGTCGTAGCGGTCGAAGACGTCCTTGTAGGCGAGGCCGCAGTGCCGGAACAGCTCCGTTTCGGCGATTTCGAAGAACCGGACGTAGGACCCGTAGAAGATGATGCCGGCGAAGTCGACGTCGGACCAGCGGACGTACTCTTCGACGATGAAGGGCGAAGGCTCGACCATCGCCCGGGGAAGCTAGACCCGCCTAGTGGGAGACGCTAGCGCGCGGCGTGACACCGTAGGTCTTGAGCCGGCGCCACAACGTGGTGCGACTGATGCCCAGACGACGCGCCGCCTCGACGAGGCGCCCGCGCGTCGCGGCCAACGTGTCGAGAATCACGCGCCGCTCCTGCTCGGCCAGGGTGGCGGCGCCGGACGCTTCGTCCGCGCCGATGAATACCGCTTCGCCGAGCGGCGCGTCGTCGCCCGCCAGGGACACGACGCGCGCGCCGTGCGCCAGGAGCTGCCGCTTGAGGGTGTGCTGCGGCGCGCCGTTGGCGAGCCGGCGCGCGAGGGCGTTGACGTAGAGCAGCCGGCCATCGGGAGCGAACACCGCCACCCCCTGGCCGAGCGATTCGAGAATCGCGCGGCCGACGGCGGGGGGCAGCGTCACGGCGTCGTTTGGTGCCATCGGCATTGCTCTACCTCGTCTGGCCTCGAAAGGTTTCACCGCCGCCTGGGGCGGCGCCCCCCCCGGACCAACCGGGCCCGCTCGCCACGGGGGAGCTCGTTCAACTGGCGGCGCATCTCCTCCAGCGTATCGGCCCGGACTGCCGCTCGCTTGCCCCGCACGACCGTGAGCCGCACGGGCCGGTCGAGGGTCGGGATGTCGCGCTGCTGCAAGCGTCTGGCCTGTCCCTCCCGCAGGCGGAGCCGTACCACCCCGATTCCCTGCTCCACTTCGTAGTCGAGGGCCGCCAAGTCGCCGTAGAGACGAATGGCGTCCGGTAGGGCCTCTAGATAGGAACGCTCAGCCGGTGAAATGGTTGCGTCGGGATCCAGGGCGAAGCGGGTAGCGATAAACCCATCCCAGTCGTGGACTTGGGCGACCTGGCGGGACAGCTCAGCGGCCAGGTGCTCACCGGACGCTTGTTCGAGCCGTCCTCCCGACCGGCGCCAATAGAACCCGAATCGCTCCAGGGCGCGGCGCAGCCGACCCTGGTCGGGGTGGGGCGTATTCCCGGCGAGGAGGGCGGCGACCAGGCCTTCGCGGGCGGCCGCGAGGAGCTCCCCGGGAAAGGGGCTGGGAAGGGGCTCGATGTCGCGCTCCAGCCGGAAGCCGAAGTATTCCACCACCCGCTCGACCGAGAGTCCGGCGCGTTTGCGGCCCTCGTGAAACACCACGGTGGGCGGGCCACGGCGGGCGTAGCGGCGGATCAGCCGGTCGGGGATCTGGGTCCCTTCGATCCCCGCCCGGGGATTGCCGAACCGGTCGGCGAAGTAGCGCAGGGTTCCGGCCACCGCCCCCCAGCTCCCGCACACCGAATTGCGCGACACGCGGGCCTCCCGCCCGTCGGCCGTTTCCTCGTCGATGACCAGATCGAAGGGCATCACCCGCGCGAGGAGGTCGCGAAACGCCGCGAGCATCCGGTCGTCGGCCGGCGGCAGCCGCTCGGGGAGGGAACGCTCGACCTGGCGATACACCGACGCGAGTCCCAGCGCAACGTCCTCCACCGCCTTTACGAGGACGCCGCGGTGCTCCGCCCAGCGATCGATCGTCTCGCGAAAGAGATGCCGGGGGAGGCCGTACACTTCGCCCAGATAGCCGTGCCGGTTGACCGCCTCGGCGAAGAGGTTGTAGGCCGTGAGATGATCGCTTCCGGGAACGATGAGTCCCGTCAGGTTGCGCTCCTCGCGGGTCATGCGATGCAACGACTCGATGTTCGACGCGACGGCGACGGCGGGGAGGAGGGCGGCGTCGGCGTGGACCAGCAGCTCGCCCCACGCGCGGTCGACGGGCATGGCTTCGACCTCGCGGCCGTAGCGCGTGAGCCGCCCCTGTTCCACGAGACCCCGTGTGGTGAGGCGCTCCAGCGCGGCGCGGTAGGCGTGGCGGTCGAGCGGCACCGGCAGCTCCAGCTCGCTCGCGTCCACGCCGAGCGCCGCGCAGGTGATCGCCACCCGCTCCGCGTCGCCCGCGAGCTGGAATTCCGGCGTTTCCGGGGCGAGGCGGTCGAAGACGAGGTTGCGGTCGCTCAGGATGTAGACCTCGCCGTGTTCCACGCGCCCGTGCACGCGCCCGGCCATCTGGAGGATCTCGTTCGCCCCCAGATGCAGCCGGGTGAGGACGTTGCGCCCGCGATCGACGACGTTGGTGTAGCGCGCGTCGTAGATCACGACCGTATCGAGCCCGCGCAGGTTCAACGCGGACTGGCCCGCCGCCGTCATCGCGAGGAGGAAGGGCCGGGCCACCTCCCCGTCCAGGAACGGCCGGATCACGCGAATCGGCTCGCCGCCGTGGTAGAACGCCGTCGTGAGCCGCTGCCATTGTTCGCCCAGCTTGCGGGCGATCTCCTCGACCTCGGCACGGGTGGGCACGAACACCGCGACGCCGCGGCGCTCTTTCAGGATCCTCCGCACCAACCGTTCATCGAAGAAGTCGAGCGGTTGGCGGGGCACGACGCGCACCTGCGCGGCCTTGCGGGGATCGAAGGCGGAGGTTTCGAGCACCTGCGCCGACACGAGGTAGGCCGCGTAGAAATGCGGGTCGACCGTGGCCGAGAGCCAGATGAAGCGGCAGCGCGCGCGCTTGCCGAGCGCCAGGCAGAGCTCGAGCTCGGCGGAAGTCTGATGGATTTCGTCGACGACGAGCGTGTCGCGGGCGGTGATGAGCCCGTCTTCGAACCAGCGGCGGGCGATCCCGGTCGTCACGATCACCACGTTCCAGGTCGGGGTCTCCGGCGTCGCCTCCCGCTCCCGGTTCACGACCCCGACGCGCAGGGGGGCGCGCAGAATGCTTTCGGCGATGGGCCTGATCGCGAGGGTTTTGCCGGTCCCGGTGCCGGCGACGATGCCGAACCCCGACCCGGAGGCGGCAAGCTCGCGAATCTCCTCCCCGTGCTCGCGCTCGAGCAGCGTCTCGAGGTGGAGACCCATCGCGAGCTCGATGGTCTCGCAGGCGGCGCGAGTCGGCGCGATGACGATGACGCGGCCGGTCGACGGCTCGGCGGCGAGAAAGGCTTGCGGGTCAGGGGGGAGGAAATGATCGCGCGGCCCTTGCACGCGTGAATTCAATGGCGGGGGTATCGAAAAAGCAAGAAAAACGGCCGGAGCGGAAGATCCGCCCCGGCCGTCACCACCGCCACGCGCTACCGATCGCGTCCCCGGTCGTCACGATCGTGCCGATCATCCCGGTCGCGCCCCCGGTCAGAGCGGCGGTCCCAGGCGCGGTCATGGCGCCAGCGATCGAATTCGTAGCGGGGAACCACCCAGACGCGCCGCGCGGGGAGAAAGATCGGGTGAGCGAAATACGACGGATCGCCCACAACCACGTATCCCGAGAGACGCGGAGTGCCGAACCCGACGGCGACCTGAATCGAGGCTTGCGCCGCCGCGGTTCCGGCGACGAGGGTTACCAGCAGGCCCAGCAAGGTAAGGGTGCGTTTCATATCGATCTCCTTTCACCCGGCTTGCCTACGGAAGCCTCGTGCCATCGCCACATCGTCCGCAACCAGCCGTCATTCAACGAGTTGCGTCTGTCCTCGCCGCCGCGGTCGTGTCCACGGGGGAGTACAGTGTCCGCTCCGGCTAGATGGCGTAGCGGCCGCGCCGCCGCGGCATCCGCCACCCGAACCCGCGCCGCGCCATGGGGCTGCGGCCGAAGGACCAGGGGCGGAATCCGGGGCGGGAGTAGAAGCGCGGACCCATCATGAAGCGGGGCGCGAAGCGATACCGGTAGTAGGGCGCGTACCAGCGGCGCGCGTAGCCCTGCCACGCGGCGCGGGGACTGTGGCGCGGCGCCATGGGTCGTTGCGCGACCGCCGGAGCGGCGCACAGGACCACCAGGGCGCAGAGCCATGTCACGGTCCGATTCATACCTGACCTCCCAGGGGTTCTCGTGAAATCGAAAGCGCCGCTGTGAGCGGCGTTTTCTCTGACCGGCGGCCGGTTCGGCTGTTAAGACGCTCAATCGCCGAGGCTCGTGCCCATCTCCCGCGCGGTGGCGATCGAGTCGGAGTCGAGGGGGACGCGCTTGGGCTTGTCCAGCACCTCGTCCAGGGAAACCGGGACGATGCTGGGGGGCTGGAGGGCGACCATGTACCCGAACTTCCCTTCGGCCACGAGCCGCACCGCGGCGGCCCCGAAGCGCAGCCCGAGGAGGCGGTCGAAGGTCGTGGGACTGCCGCCGCGCTGGAGATGGCCCAGCACGAGCGAGCGGGTTTCTTTGCCGGTCTTCTGCGCGATCCCGGCGGCCACCTTCTCGGCGATGCCGCCGAGCCGCCGCCGCTCGCCGTCGACGAAGGTCTCGGTGCCGCCTTTCGCGGTCGCGCCTTCGGCGACGACGACGATGCTGAAGTGCCGTCCCTCCGCTTCGCGCCGCCGGATCTTGTCGCACACCTTGGCGAGGTCGAAGGGGATCTCGGGGATGAGGATGACGTCGGCCGATCCGGAGAGCCCGGCGTTCAAGGCGATGAAGCCGGCGTTGCGGCCCATCACCTCCACCACCATCACCCGCTCGTGCGCTTCGGCGGTCGAGTGCAGGCGGTCGATGGCGTCGGTGGCGATCGACACGGCGGTGTCGTAGCCGAAGGTCGCGACGGTGCCGCCGACATCGTTGTCGATCGTCTTGGGGACGCCGACCGTGGGGATCCCCATGGCGTGGAGCCGGCGCGCGATCCCGAGGGTACCGTCGCCGCCGATCGCCACCAGCGCGTCGATTGCGAAGGCCCGGAAGGCGGTCACGAGCTCCTGCGAGCGGTCGCGCTCGGTCCAGGAGCCGTCGGGCTGCTGCTCCCGCCATTTGAATGGATCACCGCGATTGGTGGTGCCGAGGATCGTGCCCCCGAGGTGGGTGATCCCGCGAACCTCGTTGGGACCGAGCGGCACGACCTCATCCTCACCCAGCAGTCCGCCGAACCCCCGGCGGATGCCCAGGGTTTCCCAGCCCCGGTTGTGCGCGGCGAGCACGGCAGCCCGGATGACGGCATTCAGCCCGGGGGCGTCACCGCCGCCCGTCGATATGGCGACTTTCACCCGGCGGCGGGTTCCCGCAACAGACCCACGACTTCTCCCGGCTGGGCGTGGCGGCCCAGGCTCTTCTTGGAGAAGACCAGCCTCCCGTCCACCGTCACCTCAAACACCCCTCCGGAGGATTCCACCAGCTTGATCTCCGCTTCGGGGAAGTCCCGCTTGATCTCGGCCGCCAGACCGGAGGCCCGTGGCAGGTAGTTTCAGACGACGCAGTACTGAATGACGACGCGCATGATCGATAGAATAGCGGCGCTTGACATGCCGCGCCACACGGCCGAGCTTGCGCCATCATCGACATGAGCTCTCCGATCCAGGCGATTCAGGCGTCACGGGCCCCGGCACGCTACTTCCCCATCCTGATCGGCCTCCTGGCCCTGGTCGCGCTCGGACTCGCGGCGGTCGCCCAGACACGCGCGGGTCCGATCGACGCCGGTCTCGCGCTCACGTTCATCGTCCTCGTCGTCGCGGGCACCCTCACCCGCCGCTTCGGCGTCGCGCTGCCCGGCAACGGCTTTTCCTCTTACGTCCTGGGCGTGATGCTGGTCGGGATCCTGCTCCACGGCTGGCCGTTCGCCACGCTGGTGGCGCCGTTCGCGATGGGGCTCGGCGACCTGCTGGTGCGGCGGCTGGGATGGCGCCTGGCCCTCTCCAACGCCGCGCATCTCACCGCCGGCACCGCGATCGTGGGATGGCTCTATGCCGCGATGGGCGGCAACACCGGGCCGGCCGCGCTGCAGATCGAGAACCTGAATCCGCTGCTGGGGCTGCTGCTGCTCCTTCCCACCATCATCAACGGCACGTTCTACCTCGAGCTGTTCCTGACGCAGGCGGTCGCTTGGGTCGACGCCCTGCTCACGCTCCGCTGGGAGACGATCGTCTACGCGACCTCCGCCGCGCTCGGGCTGGCCTGGTTCAAGCTCGTCGCCACCGCGCCGCCGTTCTTCCCGGCGGTGCTGCTCGGAGTGCTCCTGGCCGGCGTCACGGCGACCACCATCTACGTCATCCGCCTGGGCGTGCGCGCCGACGAGCTGCGCTTCATCCAGCGGCTCGCGGAGGTGATCACGGGCGGGATCAGCCTGACCCAGAGCTTCCAGACGATCCAGGAGCTGACGGCGCGCCTCGTCCCGTGGGAGACGATGACCTTCGCGCGATTCGATCCCCAGCGCAACGAGATGGAGCTGGTGATGGACAGCGCCGCACCGGACGGCGTGGCGGCGCAGTACCGCTTCGACGCGGGCACCGGGCTGCTCGGAGACGCCGTCCGCGCGCGTCGCGCCCTAATCGCGCGCGAGCGCGGGGCCGGCACCCCGCACGGCGCCGAGATTCTGTTGCCGCTCTATCACGGAGAGGCGCTCGTCGGACTGTGGAGCATCAAGCATTCCGACGCATCGATGTACCGGCAATCGGACGCCGACCTGCTGAACCTGCTCGCCCAACAGGTGGCGCTCGTGCTGGCGCTCGACCGAGCAGTGCAGCCCGTCATCGGCGCCTCCGATCAGGCTTCTCAATACGTCCAGACGCTCACCGCCACGACGCAGGAAATCCACGCCTCGAGCCAGGAAGTCGCCGCGGCCGCGCAGCGCGCCAGCCATGGCGCGCAGCAGGCGGCCGGACTCGTCGGGACGGCGGCGGGTGAAGCCGCGACGCTCAAGCGCGCGGCCGCGCAGGTCGAAGCGGCGGGTGACCAGACCCGGGCCGCGGGCGAGCAGATGGAGCAGACGGCCGGCCGGGTGCGCGGCGCGATCGAAGGCGCCGCCCGCCGGCTCACCGAGCTGCGCGCCACGACCGAGGCCGGCGCCGGGGAGATCGGCCGCCTGCGCGAAGTGGCCCGCGAGGTGGAGCGCTTCTCCGAGGCCATCGCGAATCTCGCGAACCAGACGAATCTCCTCGCGCTGAACGCGACGATCGAAGCCGCCCGCGCCGGCGTGCATGGGCAGGGCTTTGCCGTCGTGGCGGACGAAGTGCACAAGCTGGCCGAGGAGAGCGGGCGCGAGACCCGCAAGGTCGGCAAGTCGGTGCAACAGACGCTGCGGGCGCTGGATCGCTCGATCCAGCTGCTGGACCAGGTGCACGCGGAATTGGCCGAGGTGGTGACGGCTTCCGCCGCCTGGGTCCCCGATCTCGATCGCATCGTCGAGGCCGCCTCCTCCACGGCCAAGAGCGGGAAAGGCGTCGCCGAAGTCGCCCGCACCAACGCCGCCATGGCGGGGCGCATGGCCGAGTCGCTGATGCAGGCGGAGTCCGGGGCGCGCACGTCGAGCCAGGAGGCCGAGGCGGTGGCCGCCGCGGCCGCCGAGCAGCTCCGGGCCATCGAAGATCTCGCCCAGGGCGCCACCGAGCTGGCGACGGTCGCCGATCGGCTCGCGGTGGCTCTCGCCTTCGTCCGTGGCGCGGACGGCCGCCGCTAGCGCGCGCCTCGCCGCCTCGCTCGCGGTGCTGGCCTGCGGCGGCGCGGCGTCGCCGATCGTGCAGCCGCCCCCCGCGCCGCCCGGGATCTATTACATCGACGGCGCGATCGAGCCGATCCTCCTCGCGGGCGACGCCACCGTCCTCGAAGGATTCGGATTCGGCGCGACGCCGGGCAGCGTGAAATTCCCCGGCCCGAGCGGGGCGATTCCCGTGACCGTCAATCCCGCCGACTGGAGCGACGGTACGATCCGGGTGGTGGTGCCCGACAGCGCCGTTACGGGAACGCTGTCGGTCACGACCGCGGCCGGGCAGCAGTACCTCCACGTCCTCCACGTCATCCCCCCCACCGCCTTTGACCCGGTGACGCTCACCTGGCAGGGGCGCAGCCCGTTTCCGCGCGCCCCGGTGGGGGTGGCGCTCGCCGCCTACACGACCCCCGCGGCCCCGCAGCTCGCCATCACCCTCTTCGCCGCGGGCGGCGCGGAGCCGGTGGGAGCGGACTCCAGCCTGGTGGTGGACAGCGGGGTGTACGCCGCCCAGGTCGCCCCCGGCGGCGCGGTGACCGGGTGGACGCGCCAGCACGACACGACCGCGTCCGCGCTCACGCGGGTGCTCCCGGCACCGCGTGCCTACGCGGCCTCGGCCATCGGGAACCGCTACAACTCCCGGTACGCCCTGGCGGGTGGGATCCTCTACGTCATCGGCGGCCTCGACGCGAACGATCAGGCGACCGCGACGGTCTACGGCGCCCCGATCACGGCAGCCGGCGTCGCCGGCGCATTCACCGCCCGGCTGAGCCTCCCCACCTCCGTCGCGGGGGCGATCGCCGTGGTGCGCCGCGGCCGGATCTACGTCATAGGGGGCGCCGACACCCTGGGCCAACCGCAAAGCACCGTCTACATGGCCCGCATCAACCCCGACGGCTCCCTCGACGGGTGGTACACCCAGCCCCCCCTGAGCGGGCCGCGCGCCTATGGCGGAGGCGCGGTGCTCGATACCCGCCTCACGGCCTTCGGCGGGATCGCCGACAGCGCGCCGCTCGGGGGCGGCATCGAGCTCACCCCGACCCGGCTCGCCACGGCCGACACCACTACCGTCAGCCTGCTCTCCGGCTTTTTCGTGGGGACGTGGGGCGCCGCCGCCCCGGTCTTCACGGACGGCCGCTCGCAGTTCGCCCTGCTCAACCCGGGGAGGATCCTGCTGGCGGTGGGGGGGATGTACTCAGGCGCGGCGACGAACAGCGCGGAAACGCTCACCGCCACCGCCACCGGCGACTCGGTCGGAGCATTTTCCGGCCCGGTGGGGACCAACACGATCTACGCCCTGGGGGGCGGGACGCTGATCGGGCCGGCGGGGATCGCCTGGCGGGACGCCGACGGAACCGTCCACGGGCTGGTCCTGGGCGGGATCGACCTGAACACGGGGTTGCGTCGCGCCGACGCCTGGGGATTCTGAAGAAGGAGCCCCCGGACCGTCGCGCTACGGGACGCCGTTTCCTATCTTCGTACATGCGCGTACGGCTCGTCCGGCTCTCCGCCGCCCTGGCCACACTGCTCGGTTGCGCCACCACCCTCCCGGCGCAAGGCCGTCACGACCTCGCCATCGACGTGCTCGGCGGCTACGCCAAGTTCGAGCCGAACTTCAGTCTGCAGAACACTTCGAGCTTCGGTGCCCGGGTCGCCTTCTTCTTTTCGAGCCGGGTCGGAATCGCCGGCGACATCCTGTTCACCAACGACGAAAAGGTGCCCGGGGTCGAAAACGCGACGATGAATCCGTCGTTCGCTTCGGCGAGTCTCCTGTTCCGGCTCGTCGGCCCGCTGTACCTGATCGGCGGGTATTCCCACGTCGACTTCGGCGACACCCCACCTTATCAGTTCACGGATAACGCCGCCCATGGCGGACTCGGCGCCCGGTTTGACGTCAGCCGCGGGTTCGGGCTGGTGCTCGAAGGTCGGGCGGTCTACACGCCGAATACGAACGGCGCCTTCGGCGCGGCGGCGGCGACCCACGTCTTGGGCCTCGCCGGTCTGACCTTCTGGTCGCGCGGCGGTCCGCCGCCCCCGCCCAAGGACACCGATCAGGACGGCGTTCCGGACAAAGCGGACAAGTGCCCGAACACGCCGCTCGGCGCGAAGGTGGACGCCACCGGCTGCCCGATGGACTCCGATCATGACGGCGTCTACGACGGCATCGACAAATGTCCGGACACCCCGGTGGGCGCGAAGGTGGACGCCACCGGCTGTCCGATCGATTCGGACAAGGATGGCGTGCCCGACGGCATCGATCAGTGCCCCGACACCCCACCCGGTGCCACCGTGACCGCCACCGGGTGCCCCTACGATTCCGATCACGACGGCGTCCTGGACGGCATCGACAAGTGTCCCAACACCCCGCCGGGAGCGGTCGTCGACGCCACCGGCTGTCCGATCGACTCGGACAAGGACGGGGTGCCGGACGGCATCGATCAGTGCCCAGATACGCCCCCGGGGGCGATCGTCGACGCCAAGGGCTGTCCCCTGGACCAGGACTACGACGGCGTGCCTGACGGGATCGACAAGTGCCCCAACACGCCGGCCGGGACCAAGGTCGACGCCACCGGGTGCCCGATCGACAAGGATACGGACGGCGACGGCGTCCCCGATCGACTCGACAAGTGCCCGAACACCCCGCCGCACACGCCGGTCGACGCCAACGGGTGCGTGATTCTGTTCACCGAGCAGCGGTCGCCGGCCCCCGGGGTCCCGCCACGCCCGGCGGTCATTCTGAAGGGCGTCACCTTCGAGACCGGACGCTCGGCACTGACGCCGACGTCATACGGCGTGCTCGACCAGGTGGCGGCGGCCCTCGTGGCCAATCCGGAGATTCGGATCGAGATCGCGGGCTACACCGACAACACCGGCTCGGCCGCCGTGAACACGCGGCTCGCCACGAGCCGCTCGCTCGCGGTGCGCATTTACCTCGCCCGCAAGGGCGTGGCGCCCAACCGGATGGTGGCGAAGGGTTACGGTCCGATCAACCCGATCGCCACGAACACCACGGCCGCCGGGCGTGCCCAGAACCGGCGGGTGGAGCTGCACAAGTTGCCCTAAGTCCAATGCGGAGCGCGGAATGCGGAGTGTCATCGGGAAGGTCGGTGACGACACCTGAGGTCAAGGGTCCATTCCGCATTCCGCACTCCACACTCCGCATTAGCTTTCTCCGCTCCATGTCCCGCCGATTGGTCCTGCTCCTGCTCGCGGTCCTCGCCGCGAGTCGGGTCGACGCGCAGCGCCCCAAGCCGGGGCACCGCGCGCCGGCGCCGCCGGCGATTCCCACGCCGCGCTCGATCCTTGGCTTCGATCCCGGCGATGACCGCAAGCTGGCCGACTGGCCGACGCTGGTGCACTACTACCAGGCGCTCGCCAAAGCGAGCAGTCGCGTGGATTTCCGCGAGTTCGGCAGGACGACGCTGGGGGCGCCGTTCGTGGCGCTCGTCATCTCCTCGCCCGACAACCTCCGGCACCTGGAGACCCTGCGCCGGGCCAACGCCAGGCTCGCCGATCCGCGCACGCTGCGCAGCAACAAGGAAGCCCTCGAGACGCTGCGGGATGGCCGGGTCGTCGTGCTCGTGACGTCGGGGATCCACTCCGACGAGGTAGGGGGAAGTCTCGCGCCGGTGCAGCTCGCCTGGCGGCTCGCGACCGATACGAGCGCGCTCACGCGCACGATCCTGGACAACGTCGTGCTCTGGCTCGTGCCGTCTCTCAACCCCGACGGCGTGAGCATCGTCACCAAGTGGTACAACCGCACGCTGGGGACGCCGGCCGAGGGGACCGATCCCCCCGAGCTGTGGCACCACTACGTGGGGCACGACAACAACCGCGACTGGTACGCTTTCACCCAGGTCGAGACCCGGCTGATGGTGGATTCGCTGTTCAACCAGTGGCACCCCCAGATCGCGCTCGACATTCATCAGCAGGGGCGCGACGGGTCACGGCTGTTCGTGCCGCCCTACCTCGACCCGATCGAGCCCAACGTCGACCCGCTGCTCGTGGACGGCGGGAACGCGCTGGGGACGGCCATTGCCTGGGAGCTCGCGGGCGACGGCCGGTCCGGGGTGTCGGTGGCGGCCCTCTACGACGCCTGGACGCCGGCGCGCGCGTACGCGCACTATCACGGCGGCGTGCGCCTGCTCGTCGAGGCGGCGAGCGCTGACCTCGCCACCCCGGTGCAGATCCCGTTCGACCGGCTGCAGGCGGCCCGCGGCGTCGACCCGCGGCAACGGTCGTGGAACTTCGCACTGCCCTGGCCCGGCGGTCGCTGGGGCATGCGGGACATCGTCGGCTACCAGGTCGATGCCGCCTACGCCGCGCTCGGGCACGCCGCGCGGTTCCGCCACCGCTGGCTGTCGAACTTCCTCTCGGTCGCCTGGCGCGGGGTCCGCGGCTGGCCGGAGTGGCCCTATGCGTACGTGATCCCCCCGCTCGGAGGTTCCGCCCGCCAACGGGACTCGGTGGCCCAGGCGACGCTGCTCGCGATCCTGCATCGCGGCGGCGTCGAGATCCGGACGGCGACGCAGGCCTTCACCGCGGGGGGCACGCGCCAGCCCGCCGGCTCCTACGTGGTCGTCCTGCGCCAGCCGTACGCCGCGTTCGCCAAGACCCTGCTCGAGCGTCAGCACTATCCCGACCGGCGCGCCTACCCCGGGGGGCCACCGGAGCCGCCTTACGACGTCACGGCGCACACGCTGCCGCTGCTCCTGGGCGTCAACGTGGTGGCCGCCGGCGATTCGTTGCGCGTGCCGCTGTCCGCGCCGCTGACGCCGCCCGCCGCCGAGCCGCGCGCACCACCGGCCGGATTCGGTCCGGGGGAGGCGCCGCGCATCGGGCTGTACCGGCCCTATACGGCCTCGATCGACGAAGGCTGGACGCGGTGGATGTTCGACACCTGGAAGATTCCCTACGTCCCGCTCGTCGATTCGACGGTGCGCGCCGGCTCGTTGAAGGAGCGGTTCGACGCCATCCTGCTCCCGGACGCGACGCCGCACGAGCTGCTGGAAGGTCTGTCGCGCCGCTACCCCGCGCCCTACCCCGGCGGGCTGGGGCAGGACGGCGTGCAGGCGCTGCGGCAGTTCGTGCAGGACGGGGGCACCCTGGTGGCGCTCAACGAGGCGAGCCGGTTCGCGATTCAGGCGCTGCTCCTGCCGGTCCGCAACGTGCTGGAAGGGGTTTCGGACGAGGACTTCTACGCCCCGGGATCGATCTTCCGGCTGGAGCTGAACCCCGAGCACGTCCTGTCGAAGGGAATGCCGGCCCGGACGATCGCCTGGTACGAGGACGGGCCCGCTTTCGACGTGCTGGACAGCACCGCGGCGACGGTGATCGCCCGCTATCCCGACGCGGCCGACGAGGTGCTGCTGTCGGGGTGGGTCCTTCACCCCGAGCGCGTGGCCGGCCGGGCGGCCCTGGTGGAAGTGCGCCTGGGCAGCGGCCGGGTGGACCTGTTCGGCTTCCGACCCCAGTATCGGGGGCAAAGCCTCGCCACTTTCCCCTTATTGCTCAACAGCTTACTCCCCCGGCCGTGAGCTGGGCTCTTGCCCCGCCAAGGCCTGTTTCCTATCGTGTAGCCCCCTATGACGTTAGGTCGGCTGGTCCGGGTCGGTGTGTACGGGGCCGCGCTCGTGTTGAGTCGCGGCCTCGTTGCGCAGGGCGTGTCGGTGATCGCGCTGCGGCCGGGGGCGCTCGTCGCGCCGGCGGATCAGAGCCAGGTCCTGCTCCGCGGTCTCGATCTCCACTTCGTGCCCCGCGAGCCGTTGCGGCTCTCGCGTCCGCACGAGGTGAAAGCGCTCTACGTCAACGCCTGGGCGTTCGCTTCGCGCAAGCTGTGGTCACTCGTCCATCTCGCGGATTCGACCGAGATCAACGCGCTGGTCGTGGACGTCAAGGACGACACCGGCTGTCTGTTGTACCACTCCGCCGTGCGGACCGCGCACGAGATCGGCGCCGACCAGTGCGCGCGGATCGCCGATCCCCGGGCGCGGATCGACACGATGCGGGCCCACGGGATCTACCCGATCGCGCGGATCGTCGTCGCCAAGGATCCGCTGCTCGCCGTGGGGAAGACCGACTGGTCGGTGCAGCGCGTGGGGGGCGGTCAGTGGCGCGACCGGATCAACATCGCCTGGGTGGACGCCTACAACGACTCGGTCTGGATCTACGCAGCCGAGCTCGGCCGCGAGGCGATCCGGATGGGGTTCGCCGAAGTGCAGTTCGACTACGTGCGGTTCCCCGATGAGCCCAAGGAGCGGATGGAAACGGCCATCTTCCCTTCTCGGCGCGAAGGCGAGAGCCAGCGCGAGGCGGTGCGCCGGCACATCCAGCTGCTGGTGAACCGGATCAAGCCGCTCGGGGTGCCGGTGACCTTCGACATTTTCGGTCTCACCGCCTCCACCACCAAGGGCGATCTCGGGATCGGCCAGGTGTGGGAGGATTTCGCCGGCGTGGCGGACGTGGTGCTGCCGATGGTCTACCCCAGCCACTATTACCGGGGAGCCTTCGGGATCGACAAGCCGAACGCGCATCCCTACCGCATCGTGCACCTGGCCCTGAACGACGCCCTGGAACGCCTGCGGGAGATGCCGGGGGCGGCGGCGCAGGTGCGGCCCTACCTGCAGGCCTTCACCCTCGGGCGGCGCCTGCCGCGCTACACCCCCTTCGAGATCCGGGAGCAGATCCGCGCCGCTGAAGACCTCGGCATTCACTCCTGGGTCCTGTGGAATCCTCGGAGCGTCTACCAGCGTAATGCCCTCCGGCCGTATAGTTCCTCGCTGGGTCCCGCGGCCATCGCCGTCGGTACCGGCCAGTAGGCGCGGGACTCCAGTCGACTACCCGAAAAAAGTTTCCTAGGAGTGCACAACCGATGAGATGGTCTGCGGCACTGGGAGGGGCCTGCCTGTTGGCGGTGGCCTGCGCCCCGGAAAAAGGCACCGCCCCCACGACGGACCTGGTGAGCGCCTCGGAGAAAACGGCGGTGCAGCGTTCGCTGGCCCTGGGCTTCAATAACGACAGCTTCTACCTGGCCCTCGCGACGTACGTCATCCCCTTCATCGACCAGGCGACGCCCCAGGTGAACGCCCCCGGCGATACCACCAAGCTGACAGCCGTGCAGCTGTCGGTCACCTCCTCCGGGGTGACGGAAGGGCTGTCGGGGATCCTGGCGTGGCGGGGATTTCATCCGACCACCGGGATCGTGGATTCAGTGTTCCTGGTCGTCGGCACCGGGATCGTACCGCCGCTGCACGATTCCCTGCAGGTGCTGCAGTCGTTCACCGTGCCGGGCGCGGGGTCCGCCTGGGTCATCGCGCAAGCCACCGACACCTCGGTGCAGATGTGGCAATCGCGCACCGGGGCGTTGAACGTGGCGAGCGCGAGCTACGGCGCCGGAATCACCGCGACGAGTGGGTACACGATCACTCGCTACCGCGGCACCCTCGCCGGCGACTATCACCTGACCGCCAAGCTCGTGCCCGATTCGTCCACCACGGTGACGGCGGGGGCGACGTTTACGGGGGGAGTGTATGCGGTGAAAGCGGCGATCAGCTTCTAGGGAAAACCCCTAGTCCTTCCACTCGGTGATGTACCCCGTAATCGCCGACGCCGCGACGGTATAGGGATTGGCGAGGTAGAGCTGCCCCGGCCCCGAGCGGCCGGGGAAGTTGCGGTTGATGGCGCTGATCGTGACGTCGTCCTTGTTCTTCGACACGCCGGGCCCGGCGTTGATGCACGCGCCGCACGACGGCTCCAGAAACGTGGCGCCCACCCGGCGGAACACGTCCAGGTAGCCCCGCTCCTCGCAATAGTGCTTCACGTCCTGTGAGCCGCACTGAATGAAGAACTGCACACCCGGCGCCACGCGCCGGCCGCGATCGGCCGCCTCCCGCAGCACGCGGGCGTACATGTCCATGTCTTCCTTCTTGCCCGCGGTGCAGGAGCCTGCGTAGGCGATCCCCACCTTGACCGGCCCCGGGAGCTCGTCGATGTAGAGCCCGTTGCCGGGGTCGCCGGGGAGCGCCACCATCGGCCGGATCGCCGCCGCGTCCAGCTCGATCACCTCGCAATACTCCGCCTCGGGATCGCTCGCGAGCCCGGCACAAAGCCGCTCGGCTTCCGCGCGAGTCATCCCGCGGTAGGCCATCAGGTACTCGACGGTCTTGGCGTCAGGCGCCACGTAGCCGGTGAAGCCCCCGACCTCGGCCGTCATGTTGGTCATGGTGGCGCGCTCGTCCACGGACAGGGCGGCCACCGCGTCCCCGGCGTACTCAACCAGCTTGCCGATCGCCTTCCCGCTCTTCACGTAGGGGTGCCGCAGGACCTCCAGCATGAAATCCTTGGCCGTCACGTTGTCGGGTTTCGTGCCCCGCACTACAACCCGGACCGTTTCCGGCACCGTGACCCGCACGTCCTTGGTGATCCAGGAGTTGAAAATCGCCGTCGTCCCCACGCCGAACGCCACGCAGCCGACCGCCCCCGCGTGCGGCGTGTGGGAGTCCGACCCGATGATGATCTGTCCCGGGAGCGCGTGCGCCTCGAGGATCTTCGAATGACAGATCGCCTCGGAGCCGTGGATGCCGAGGCGCTGCAGCTCGCCGTACAGCCGGATCCCCTGCTTTTCGGCGAAGGCGCGCTGCTTCTTCTCGAGCTGGAGCGCGACGTCCAGCAGGCCTTCCTTGATCCGTTCCTGCGTCATCGCCTCACCGAGGAAGGTGAGGTGATCCCGGAAGAACAGCACCGAGCCGGGGTCCGCGACCCGCTCGTCGGCCCCGACCAGCTGCTCGAAGAAGATCGCGGCCATCGGCGTAACGTACTCGTGGCTGAAGCGGATATCGGTCTGGACGAAGCCTTCGTCCCCGGGCTTCACCGCGGGGATGCCGACGGCGCTGGTCGAGAGGTCGACTACCCAATGGCGCGCGAGGATCTTCTCCCCCAGCGTCATCGGCCGCCGCGCCGTGGCGGGCGGCGCCAGCCGAGCCCGTCCCTGGAGCCGGGCGAGGTTGTAGTTGAAGAGCCCGCCGTACTCGATGATGCCCCGGGTGATGTCGCCTTCCCCTGCGGTGAACGCCTCGAGCGGGATTTCCTCGCCCCGGCGCACCCGGTCGAGGATGGAAAAGTCCGTGGTCGTGAAAATCCCGAGGTTCTGGCAATTCTCGCGGTAAATGCGCTCGATGCTCTCGGCCACCACGAGCTTGATCCCGGCGCACATCTCGGCGTAGGGCGACTGTTCCCGCGAAGAGCCTTTCCCGCGCCGTTGCCCGCTTACCGAGGCGACGAAGCCGCCCCGCCGCACGGAACCGCGTACGATCGGAAACTCCTCGCCCGCCTTCAACCCGAGGTAGGGGAAGTCCCCGAGGGTGTCGTCGTAGTAGTAACAGATGTACGCCGGTGTGATTTCGTCGGTGGAGATGTTGTCCCGCAGCTTCTGCGCCGGCGTCCAGCCCAGGTCCTTCCCCGCGAGCTGCGCCCGGATCAGCGCGGGATCTTCGGTCAGGTAGAGAATGCGGCCGGAGAGCCGCACCCGCCGGGGCAAGCGCTCCACCGCTCTCGACTTCAACGCCTCGATCATGTGGATGAAGATCACCCCTTGCCGGAACGGTATCAAGCCGATCCTGCCGTCGCGCAGCATCCTAATGCATTGCTACACCGACGGTTAGAGTCCGGGGCTGGCCAGAGGAGGCGTCCCCCTCTAAGTTTGCGCGCGCTTTTCCCCGCTCATTCGCTGTATTGGAGGTACCGCTGGACCTCCCGACTTCCCACAGGCTGCCGCTGTCCTGGCTGTACGAGGCGGCGAGCCCACCGATCCAATTCCGGTCCCTGGCCGAGGCGGCTCCCGAGAGCGCCCGCGACCCCGAGCGGCTGGCCGTGCTGCGGGAAGCCGCGCAGAGCTACAAGCTGGCCACCGCGATCGCCCGCAAGCAGCGGGATACCGGTCTCTGGGGCGGGAACCTCCTCGCCCCGGGAGCGTCCAAGGCGTTCGGTTGGAAGGAGCCGGGGACGGTGTTTCAGTACCGGCACCTCCTGGAGCTCGGGTGGCCGCCGGAGCTGCGGATGTTCCGGGTGACGGACCGGTTTCTCTACCGGCTGCTGTCACGCGATGAAGACCCGACGCTCCTGGTCGAGTTTCAGCGCCCCGCCAAGAGCGATCCCGGGTTCGGGATGTGGGTCCGCAACATTTTCCGGGAGGCGGCGGCCGCGACGCTCGCGCGCGCCGGCCAGACGGAGGATCCGCGGCTGCGCGGCACGGCCCACAAGATTGCGAGCGACATCTCGGCGTACCTGCGGAGTGAGCTCGCGGCCAAGCCGTTCCGCAAGGCTCAGGGGAAGACCGCGCTCGAGCCCGCCGCCTATCCTCCCACGACCTTCGCGATGGAGATGCTCGCGTTCATGCCGGCGGTGCAGCGCGAGCGGTCCGGGTTCATCGAGCGACTGGCGACGTATTTCTCGACCCCGGCTCCCAAGCGCGCCTACTTCGTGCTCGCCGGCAAGAAGCTCGTGCCGCCCCTGTTCGAGCTGCTCGGCGATCCGCTGCGCGCCGATGCCCAGGGCCACATCACCGACGTCCCGTTCGCCGTGTACTGGCTGGAGCTGCTGGCGCGACTCGGGATCGTGCAGAAGGTGCCGAGTGCCGCGAAGGTGCTGGCGCGCCTCTACAGCGAGTGCGATGCGCAGGGGATCTGGAACCCGAAGAACCTGCGTACCCTGCCCAAGTCCACGAGCCAGGCGATCGCGCACTACTTCCCGCTCGAGGGCCCGAGCCGCAGCCCCGCCCAGCGCCAGACCGATGTGACCTTCCGGTTGGCGCTGATCGCCCGCCTCATGGGGCTTCCGATCGAGGTCGTGTAGCGCTTGTCGCGAACGGCCGTGACGCGAGCCGCCGTCCTCGGACTCGCTGCGCTCGCCGCCTGCCGGGAATCGCCTATTCCGGAATCACAACGCTGGCCCGCGGGGAGCGGGACCGCGCTCCGTGCGCGCGCGGTGACCGTCGGGGGGTCCCGCATCCGCATCATCGACACAGGGAGCGGCCCCGTCGTCGTACTCATCCATGGGATCGCCGCGTCGATGTACGCCTGGCGCCACACGGTCGAGCCGCTCGTCGCCGCCGGCTACCGGGTCCTGGCCTACGACAATCGCGGCTTCGGATTCTCCGACAAGCCGGACACCGGATACTCCAACACGGCGTACGCGAAGCTGCTCGTCGGGTTGCTCGACTCGCTCGGCGTGGAAGACGCCGTACTCGTGGGACATTCGATGGGCGGGGCGATCGCCGCCGAAGTGGCGCTGCGAACCCCCAACCGAGTGCGCGGGCTGGTGCTGGTCGACGCCGCCGGCTTCGGCGCGCGCTGGCCCCTGGTCCTGCGGGTGGCGCGGTGGCCGGTCATCGGGCGCCTGCTCACAGCGTTCCGCGGCCGAGCCATGACGGGGCGGATCCTGCGCTCGACCTACGCCGACCCGAGAAAGGTGACCGCCGCGGACGTGGACCAGTACTACGCGCCGGTGAGCGATCCCGATTTTCCGCGGGCGTTACGCGGCGTGCTGGGGTCATTCCGGTTCGACACGCTCCAGGGGCGGCTCGGGGGGATACGGGTCCCCACCCTCGTCGTCTGGGGAACCGACGACCGTTGGATCCCGCCGGGGGTAGGCCGAGCCATGGTGCAGGAGCTGCCGATCGGCGCGCTGGTGTTCGTCCCCGGGGCCGGCCATTCTCCGTTTGAGGAGTCCCCGACCTTCTTCAACCACACGCTGCTCGCGTTTCTGAAGACGGGCCTTCCCTCCCCACCCCCGAATCTGGCCGCGCGAGTGATCAAGCATTAGATTTCCTCAACCAATTGGTTGAGGAAATGATCTGGTGGAACCTAAATTAAGTAATGCCAGAGCTTTACGCATCATCGCGGCGGCGAAGGAGGAGTTCGCGGGGCGAGGATTTGAGGGCGCCCGGGTGGAGCGCATCATCCGGCGGGCGGGGGTAAACAAACAGCTCCTGTTTTACTACTTCCACTCGAAACGCGGCCTGTTCCAGGCCGTCCTGCGAAGTGCCGTGGCGGAGCTCGAGGGCGCCTTGGCTGGATTGCCCGCCTCGCAGGGCGAGCCGCTTGCGCGGATCCGCGAGGCGCTGGCCCGGCAATTCGACTACCTGATCACCCACCCCGATCTCGTGAACCTGCTGACTCATGCCGGGCGCGCCGACGTCGCGTCGTTCGCGCCGGCCATCAAGCGACTGGTGGTACTGCTCGCCGCGGGACAGGGGTTGGGACAGGTCCGCGACGACGTCGACCCCCACGTCGTCGCGGCTCAGGCCCTGGTGTTGATGCTGGGTTACTTGCGGCTGGAAGCGCTGATCGCCGCGAGCGCGCCGTCGCTCGTCGCCGACGAACCGGCGCTGCGGGAGCGGTGGAAGCGCTCCGCCGTCGACCTGGTTTTGAACGGCATCGCGGCTGCCACCGTCCGATACTAGCCCGCGGTCAGTTCTTCGAGACCATGCGAGGCTCGTGCGGGGCGGGCCCCTCGAAGACCAGATGTCCCGCCTCGAACTTGGCACCGCGCAGGGCGAGCGACAGCACCTCGCCCAACTCCTCCACCTGATGCACCTCGAGCGCCTCCCGGACATCCTTCGGCAGGTCGTCCAGGTCGGGACCGTTCTCCTTGGGGAGGATGATGGTCTTGATCCCTGCGCGGACCGCCCCGAGCACCTTCTCCTTGACCCCGCCGATCGGGAGCACGCGCCCCCGCAAGGTGATCTCGCCGGTCATGGCGATGTCGTGGCGCGCGGGGCGGCGGGACAGCGCCGACACGAGCGCGGTGGCCATCGTCACCCCCGCCGACGGGCCGTCCTTGGGGATGGCGCCGGCCGGTACGTGGACATGGATATCGGTTTCCGCGAGACCTTCCGTCGGAATCCCGAGCTGCTCGGCGTGGGACTTGGCGTAGGTGAGCGCCGCCCGCGCCGACTCCTTCATGACGTCGCCCAGCTGACCGGTGAGCACCAGCTCGCCTTTGCCCCGCATCGGGCTGACCTCGACGAACATGATGTCGCCCCCGACCGGCGTGTAGTACATGCCGGTGGCGACCCCCACCTGGTCTTCGCGCGCTTTGCGTTCCGGGTGCACCTTGGGGCGGCCGAGCAGCTCGTCCACGTCCTGCTGCTCCACGGTCACCCGCTCCACGTCCCCGCCGGCGATACGCCGGGCGACCTTCCGTCCCAGCTTGCCGATTTCCCGCTCGAGCTGGCGTACGCCGGCTTCGCGCGTATAGCTGGAGATGACCTCGGCCAATGCGGCGTCGCTGATCGCGAACTGATCGGCGCTCAAGCCATTCTCCGTCCGCTGACGCGGAATCAGGTAACGCTTGGCGATCTCCAGCTTCTCGCGCTCGGTGTACCCCGCGAACTCGACGGTTTCGAGCCGATCGAGCAGTGGTCCCGGAATGCTCTGCAGGAAGTTCGCGGTCGCGATGAAGAGCACCTCGGAGAGATCGAACGGCACGCCGAGATAGTGATCGGTGAACGAATCGTTCTGCGCCGGATCGAGCACTTCGAGCAGGGCCGCGGCCGGGTCGCCCTGGAAGGACACGCCCAGCTTGTCGACCTCGTCGAGCAGGAAGACCGGGTTCTTGGCTCCGGCCTGCTTCATCCCCTGGATGATCCGGCCCGGCATGGCTCCGACGTAGGTACGCCGATGACCGCGGATGTCGGCCTCATCGCGCGCCCCGCCGAGCGAGATGCGCACGTACGGGCGACCCATGGCCCGCGCGATGGACTTCGCGATGGAGGTCTTGCCGACGCCGGGCGGCCCGACGAAAAGCAGGACTTTTCCCTTCGATTCACGATCCTTCGCGGCCGGCTGCTCCGTCTTGGGCTCCGCTCCCGCAGGGGGGGCAGCGGGGGTGGGGGGGACGGGGGGCGGCGCCGCCTGGCGCTGCTGCATCTGGCGCACGGCGAGGAACTCGAGCACCTGGTCCTTGACGTCCGGCAGCCCGTAGTGGTCCTCCTCGAGGATCGCGGCCGCACGTTTCAGATCGAGCGACTCCTCGGACCGCTTGTTCCACGGCAGCTCCGCCATGGTCTCGAGGTAGGTCCGGATGACCTGGCTCTCCATCGAATCGCGGCTGGCGCGCTCGAGCCGGGACAGCTCCCGGTCGACTTCCTTGCGCGCCGCCTCGGGCAGCTCGAGCGCCGCGAAGCGCTGGCGCAGCTCTTCGACCTCCGAGGCCTCGTCCTCCTCGCCCAGCTCCTTGCGGATCGCCTTCATCTGCTCGCGCAGGAACATCTCCCGCTGCCGCTCGCCCAGCTCCTCCTGCACCTGGGACTTGATGTCCTCTTGCGCCTCGATCACGCCGATCTGGCGCTGCACATGGACCAGGACGCGCCGCAGGCGCTCCTCCACCTCGAGCGTCTCCAGCAGGGACTGGCGCTCGGTCGGCTTCAAATCGATGTGCGCGGCAACGAGATCGGCGAGCCGGCCGGCGTCGGTAACGCCCTCCAGCACCTGCTTCACGACCTCTTCGGTCAAACCCGACTTCTGACCGAGCTCGGCCGCCCGCTCGCGGGTTTCGCGGTAGAGGGCCACGAATGCGGCGTTCTGGAGATCCAGCGGCGGCAGCTCGACGGCATCCGCCACGGTCGCTTCGAGGAACTGGCCCGTGTCACGGTAATGCAGCGCCGTGGCGCGCCGCTCGCCGTGCAGCACCAGCTGCATGCCGTTCAGCCCGCGCTGGATCTGGCCCAGCCGCGCCACGGTGCCCATGCCGTAGAGGACGGCCGGGGTCACCTGATCGACGTTCTCCCGCTGCGAAACGGCGAAGATCAGCTTGGAATCGCTCTTCAGCGCGGCTTCGATCGCGCGCAGGGTACTGGGCCTCCCGGCGCCGATGACGGTGCTCACGCCGGGGAACAGTACGACCTCCCGCAGCGGCAATACCGGCAGGGTATATCGCTCAGACATGCACATCACTCCCGAAGAAAAAGGTCACTGCGGCCGATCCAATCGCATCGGACGTGCCAACGGAAAAACACGCGATCGAGCACGTGCGTTCCACAGGGCACCGGCCAATTGGGCAGCGGCTGCCGGAAAAGCGGGTTCCATCATGCGGCCGGCTGTCAGATGGGCCTAAGTCTCGGCCGCTCGAAGCGTTGCACCATTCCCCAAAGGCGGCTAAATCTTAACGCGCTTCATGGAATTCGACCTCGGATGAGCGACCCAACCGACCGTTCTCTTCCGGGCCGGTTGCGCCAGGCTCTCGGCACGGCCTATACCGTCGAGAGCGAGATCGGCCGTGGCGGAATGGGCGTCGTGTTCCACGCCCGGGACGAGCGACTCAAGCGCCAGGTGGCCATCAAGGTGCTCCCCCCCGAGCTCGCATTTCGGGAGGAGATCCGGTTGCGGTTCCTGCGCGAGGCCGAGACGGCCGCGCGGCTCTCCCATCCGCACATCGTCCCCATCCACAGCGTCGGCGAAGGCCCGGACGGCCTCGTCTACTTCGTCATGGCCTACATCGACGGGGAGCCGCTTTCCGCCCGGCTGAAACGCAAAGGCCGGCTGGCGGCCGAGGAATCCCGTCGCATCATGATGGAAACGGCCGATGCGCTCGGCGCCGCCCATGCGGTGGGGATCATTCACCGCGACGTGAAGCCCGACAATATCCTGCTCGAGGGCAGCCGGGGCCGGGTGATGGTGACGGACTTCGGGATCGCGAAGGCGCTGTCGTCCTCAGGCGGGGTCGGCCTGACCGGCACCGGGGTCGCCATCGGCACGCCCCACTACATGAGTCCCGAGCAGGCGGCCGGCGACCGGGAAATCGACGGGCGCTCCGACCTCTACAGCCTGGGCGTCGTCGGGTATCAGATGCTGTCGGGAGAGCTGCCGTTCAGCGCGCCGACCGTCCCCGGCATTCTGATCAAGCAGATCACCGAGCTGCCCGAGGATCTGTCGCGGCTGGTGCCGGATTGTCCCGACGATCTCACCGCTTCGGTCATGCGCTGTCTCGAGAAGGAGCCGGAGCATCGTTGGCCCACCGCCGACGCGTTGCGCCGGGCGCTCGAGTCCCGCACGCCGCCCCTCGCACCGACGCGACGTCCCGTGAGTCCCCGCGCCGGGACTTCCCGGCGCGGCTCAGGGCTCGGCGCCTCGAACCTGCCTCCGCTCGGTGGCCCGCGCAGCCCCGGCATCCCGATCCCGCGCAGCCCCGACATCCCGCGGCGCAGCCGGCGGACCTCGGTCGATCGCCCGCCCGCCAAGGTCCTCGCCGAGCCGGAGCTCGTGACGAAGATGCGCAACCGCTTCGTGAACTGGGCGGGAATCGGCGGCGCGCTGGTGGTGCTCGATCTCGTGAGCAACCACGGCTTTCACGGGCTGACGGTGGCGGTGATGGCCTGGGGCGCGTTCGCGCTGATTCCCCAGTACACGCGCCTCTGGCACGCGGGCTATTCCTGGCGGGACGTCCTGAATCGCCCCGCGGCCCCCGATGCCGCCGAGGTCAAGCTGGGGCTCGGCGCTCCGGGAAGCGGGCGACCCCGGGTGCTCGGGCCGCCGACCACCGGTGAATTCGGCCGCCAGGCGGCCTCGATCCAGCAGGTCCGTTCGGACTATCAGGCGATCCTCAAAGTGGTGGAACGTCTCCCCAAGACCGAGCGCAACCTGCTCCCCGACGTGGCCGCGACCGCGGACGCGCTGCTGAAGCGCGCCGAAGAGCTGGCGCGGACGCTGCACACGCTGAGCGCGGGGGTGGACGAGGATGCGCTGCGACGGCTCGAGATGCGGCTTGCGGCGACGCGGGAAGAGCCGGCCGGGGCGGAACGGGACCGGCAGCTCGGTCTGCTCGAGCGGCAGCAGCAGGCGCTGCGGGACCTCCTGTCCCGGCGCCACGACATCGAGGAGCAGATCGAGTCCTGCGTCCTCGCGATGCAGACGATGCGGTTCGACTTACTGCGGTTGAAGTCGGCGGGGGTGAACGCGGTTCTGGGCGACCTCACCCAGGCGACCCAGCAGGCGCGCGCCCTGTCGCGCGACGTCGATCACGCCATCGAAGCGGCGGGCGAGATTCGCGACGCCCTGAACGGTCCGCCGCCCGGCTCACCTCTCTAGAAGGCGTGCAGTTCGCGCATCGCCTGCGCGAGCCCTTCGGCCTGCGGCAGGATGACGTCCTCCAGCTCGGGGCTGTAGGCCACGAAGGTGTCGGTCGAGCCGACGCGCTTGACCGGCGCGTCGAGCCAGGGAAAGCACTCGTCGGCGATTCGCGCCGCGAGCTCAGCCCCGTACCCCCACGACAGTGAATCCTCGTGCGCCACCAGCACCTTGTTGGTCTTGCGCACCGAGCGCGCGACCGTCTCCCAGTCGACGGGCGAGAGGCTACGCAGGTCGATCACTTCCACCTCCACGCCCGCTTCCTCGAGCTGCTTGGCGGCGACGAGCGCGCGCTGGACGACCGCGCCGTAGGTGACGACGGTCAGCGCGGTCCCTTCCCGCACGACCTTGGCCTTGCCGAGCGGGATCATGAAGTTGGGGCCCGGATTCATCGCCTTGTTGTAGGTCTGGCGATAGAGGTGCTTGTGCTCGAGGAAGATGACCGGATCGTCGCAGCGGATCGCGGTGCGCAGCAGGCCGCTCGCATCGAGGGCCGTGGCGGGGCAGACGACGCGGAGCCCAGGGATAGCGGTGAACAGGACGGCGCCGGTCTGTGAGTGATAGATCGCGCCGCCCTTCAGGTATCCACCGTAGGTCACCCGCACGACGATGGGGCAGCTGAACGCGTTGTTCGAGCGCCACCGCATGGTGGCGAGCTCGTTGCGCAGCTGGTGGTAGGCGGGCCAGATGTAGTCGAAGAACTGGATCTCGACCACGGGTTTCAACCCGCGGGTCGCGAGTCCGATGGCGCGGCCGACGATGTTCGCCTCGGCGAGCGGTGAGTTGTAGACCCGGTGGCTCCCGAACTGCTTCTGCAGCCCCCATGTGACCTTGAACACTCCGCCCTTCCCCTTCACGTCCTTCAGGTATTGCTCCCGGCTCACGTCGGCCACGTCCTCGCCGAACAGCAGGATCCGGGGATCGCGGGCCAGCTCGTCCTTCAGGCAGGCATTGAGCAGGTCGACCATGGTGGTCGGCTCGCCGCTGAAGCGCGGATCGTCCTCCGTGTCGAACTGCTCCGACGTGGGGTCGACGTCGGGAGAATAGACGTAGCGGTACACCGTATCGGTCGCGGGCTGGGAAGCGGCGAGCGCGGCGTCGATCGCGGCCTGGATCTCCTCGTCGCAGCGGAGGCGCATCGCCTCGAGCTCCGCCGCGGTCGCCACGCCGTCGGCGACGAGCCGCTCCAGGAAGGTCCTGGTGCAGTCGTGCTTGGCCTCGGCCTCGCGCTCCACCGGCGGCTTGTAGAGCACTTCGTCGTCGGACAGGGAGTGCGAGTAGGGCCGGGTCACCCGGGCGTGGACGAGCGCGGGCCCCTTGCGCTCCCGGCAATGGCGGGCGGCGCGGGCGAGCGCTTCGTAGCTCGCCACCGGATCGGTGCCGTCGACCTGCTCGATGTGGAGATCGGGGAAGCCGGCGACGAGCCGGGAGATCGATCCCCCGGCGGTCTGGACCTCGATCGGAACCGAGATGGCGTAACCGTTGTCCTCGATCAGGAACAGCACCGGCAGCTTCAGGTTGGACGCGCTATTGAGCGCCTCCCAGAATTCGCCTTCGCTCGTGGTGCCGTCGCCGGCCGAGCAATAGGCGATTTCGTCCCCGTGCACCGGCTTGTCGGCGATGGCGTCGTTCTGGGTGTAGCGCAGCCACGCTTCGGCGCACCCCACGGCCTGGAGGAATTGGGTGCCGGTGGGACTCGACTGGCTGACGATGTTCAGCGCCTTGTGGCCCCAGTGGGACGGCATCTGGCGCCCGCCGGAGTTGGGGTCGGCCGCGGCGGCGACCGCCGAGAGCAGCATCTCGGTGGGAGTCATTCCCAGGGTGAGGCAGAGGGCCCGGTCGCGATAGTAGGGATAGAACCAGTCGTGCCCCGCCTTCAGCACCTTCCCCGCCGCGACCAGCACCGCTTCGTGGCCGGCACCCGAGATCTGGAAGAAGATCTTGTTCTGGCGCTTGAGCTGGATTTCGCGATCGTCGAGCCGGCGCGAGAGGTACATCAGGCGATAGATGTCCAGCAGGTCGGCCTTGGACAGGCTCGCGCCTTTCGGGGTCTGGGCGGCGGTCGGCTGGGTGCGGGTGGCCATGAAATGGATTATAGCGGCGCCTTGGCAAGCCCGCGACCGCTCGCCAACTTTGCCGCATGAACTTGGACGCCAAGAAGACCGTGTTGCGCCGGTTCCCCTACGGCCTCTACGTCGTGACCGTCGCCGCCCACGGCGAGGAGCACGGCATGACCGCCAACTGGCTGACGCAGGCGGCGTTCGAGCCGCCGATGGTGGCCGTGGCGATCGAGAACACGAGCAAGACGATCGGCATGATCCGCGATGCCCATCACTTCGCCGTGAACGTGCTGCACCAGGGATTGCGCGAGCTGGCGGGAAAACTGGGCCGGACCTCGGCGCAGGCGCCCCAGAAACTGAAAGGGATCCGCACCAAGCCCGCTCCGGGGGCCAAGACACCGGTGCTGGCCGACGCGCTGGGGTGGGTCGAGTGCCGGCTCATCGCCACGCTCCCCGCGGGCGATCACACCCTGGTGCTCGGCGAAGTGATCGAGGCAGGGGTGGAGCAGGAAGGCACCGAGCCCCTGACACTGCAGGAAGCGGGGTTCAAGTACTCCGGATAGACACCTCGCTACTTCGTCTTCCGGTAGACCACCTTCCCGCCCACGATCGTCACCGCGACGCGGGCCGTATAGAGCGATTCCGGCGGCATCTGAAACAGATTGTGGTCCAGCACGACCACGTCGGCGTAATGCCCCGGCGCCAGGGTCCCCCACTTGTTCTCGTTGAAGGTCGCCCAGGCGTTGCCGGCGGTGTAGGCCCGTAGCGCTTCATTGAGCGTGATCTTCTGTTCCGGGATCCAGCCGTCGGGGTTCTTGCCATCCAGCGTGCGGCGGGTGACCGCGGCATACACGCCCCACAACGGATCGATCGTCGCCACCGTCCAGTCGGAGCCGAACGCGAGGGGCGCCCCGGTGTCGAGCAGCGTGCGGAAGGCATAGGTGGTCTTGATCCGCTCGGGGCCGATCCGCTGCTGCACCCAGCGGCCGTCGTCGATGGCGTGATAGGGCTGCATCGACGGCACGATGTGCAGGGCGCCGAACTTCGGAATGTCCTCGGCCCGCAGGTGCTGGGCGTGCTCGACGCGGAAGCGGCGATCGCGCGGGCCATGCGCCTTGGCGACGCTGTCGTAGATCGCGAGCACGATGGCGTTGGCGCGGTCGCCGATCGCGTGCACGGCGATCTGCAACCCCGCCGAGTCGGCGGCGCCGATCCACGTCCGCATGTCGGCCTCGGGGTGCTGCAGCAGCCCGAAGTACCCCGCGGAATCGCTGTAGGCGTCGAAGAAGTAGGCGGTGCGCGAGCCGGCCGACCCGTCCATGAAGCCCTTGAGGCCACCGATCCGCACCCAGTCATCCCCCGCCCCGCGCGCCTTGACGGTATCCGCCACCGCCCGCCAGTCCTCGAGCGGGAGGTAGAGCGAGGCCCGGAGGGTGACGCGGCCCCCTCGTTCGAGACGCTGGAAGCTCGCGAGGTCCTCCCAGGAGGCGGACATGAACCCGGTCGCGGTCACGCCGAGCGATGCCGCATAGGCGAGCGCGCGCGCCAGCGCCGAGTCGCGCTGCGCGGGAGCCGGCTCGGGAATTGCCTTTCCGATCAAGTCGAGTGCCTGATCCTTGAAGATCCCGGTCGGCTCGCCGCGGTAGTCGTGCAGCACCTCTCCACCGGGGGGCGTCGGCGTGGCCCGCGTGATTCCCGCCGCTTTCATCGCGGCGCTGTTGGCGAGCGCCTCGTGCCCGTCGAGCCGCTCGATGAACACCGGGTTGTTAGGCGTGATCGAATCGATCCATTCGTGGTGCGGCAGCGGCTGGCCGGGCCACAGGGTGTGATCCCAGTCGCCGCCCAGGATCCAGACTCCCGGCGGCAGCGTGGCCGCGAAGGCCTTGATCCGCTGCACGAACTCCTGCGGGGTCGCCGCCGTCCGCAGATCCACGGAGGCGAGCTGGAACCCGCCGTCGATGAAGTGCGTGTGCCCGTCGGCGAACCCCGGCATCACGAGCCCGCCATGGGCATCGATCACTTCGGTGCGCGACCCGACGTGCCTCGCCACCGCGGCGGAGTCGTCGATCACGAAGATCTTGTCACCCTTGATCGCCACGGTGCCGGGTTGCGCCGCACCGGAGGAGAGGCCGGTCCAGACTACGCCGTTGGTGATCACGGTGTCGACCGCTTCGTGACATCCGGCGAGCGTCGCGGCGAGGACGAGCAGACTGTACCGCAGCATGCGGTGATACTCCTTCACCGAAGTTTGGTGATGCGACGCAGCGTCTCGAGCGTCGCGAGCGGGTCGGGGGAGGTCCCGCCGCCCGGCGCGGGCGGCGCGGCGAGGGTGTCGCGGATATCGAGCAACACTTCGAGCAGCAGCTGCTCGCGCTGAAAGGCGGCATCCAGGTCAGCCATGCGCCGCTCGTCACCGGCGGTCTTGGCCCGATCGTATGCCTCGCGGTACAGCGCTTCGAGATTGGCGAGGATGCGGTCGCGCGGGCGGTGGGGGGTGGGGGGGCTCATGGCGGTGAAAAGTATCCGCGCATCAGTTCGCTGGCCCAGGCCGGTTGCCGCACCGCGCCGGCCGGCCCGAACTCCCGCATGTACGGCTTGAGGTCGAGCACGGGGGTGCCGTCCACCGCGTCCAGCCCCTCGACCCGGAGTCGCAGGCCGTCGAGTCCGAGCAGGCGGCAGCGCGTCACCCCCAGCCGGTTGGGCCGGGCCGCCGCCCGCTGGGCGAAGATCCCCACTTCGGGCCAGCGGGGGTCGTTGCGCGGGTGGCGCGCGCCGACATGCACGGCGTCGGGCGCGATGCGATTCAGGTGGTAGACGACTTCCAGGTGGGAGAACTGCTCCAGCCCACGCACGGCCGCGGCGTCGAACTGCCCGGGATCGAGCTCGATCGTCGACACTACGCCGCCCCAGCGGTCCAGCTCCAGGTCGTGCCGGTCGTTCACGACGCGCCCGATGGGACGCAGGGTGATGCCCCCGTCCACGTTACAGCGGCCGCAACACCAGCCCGCTCGGCACCTTGGGGATGAAGTAGGTCGACTTCTGCGGCATGACGTCCGCCGCGTCGGCCACCGCGATCACCTGGGCCACGGGGGTGGGGTTCAAGAGCACGACGGCGGTCGCTTTGCCTTCCCAGGCGAGGGCCAGGGCGGCACCGGCGTCCGGAGTGTAGTTGAGCGTCGGCGTCGACGTGCCGGCACCGAGAATCTCCTGGACCACGAGCCGTTCCACGATCGCGACGTCCACGGCGCGCGCAGCCGCGGTGCGCCCGAGCTCCGGCAGCTCGTGGAGAGGGGCGTCGCGCCGCAGCACGAGGGCCAGGTCGTGCTTGCCGGCGGTCGCCACGATGCACGCGGTGCCGCGCCGGCCGAGCTCGGCCAGGTGCGTGGGCCGGTCGACCTCGGGGCCGAGCTCGGTGACTTCGAAGAAACGTTTCCAGCGCTCGACGATCGGTTTCAGATCGCGTCCGACGGCGTAGATCAGGCGATGGGTGGCGAGGACCGCCAACCCGGGATCTCCCGCCGAGACGATGAACCCGAGCAGCCGGTCGGCGGCCCGGTTCTCGCGCGCGTAGGCGACCGCGGTTTCGAAGCGATGATGCCCGTCGGCGATATAGAGCGAGCTCCGCCCCGCGCTCGCCGCGAGACGCCCGGCATCGTCCCCCGTCACGACCCAGAGGCTGATCTGCACGCCCTCGAGCTCGGCCGTCGCCGTTGGGCTCCGCGCCCCGCCCGCCACCGCGGCGAGCGCGGCGTGCAGGGCGCCATCCGCATCGGGGGCGATCAGCAGAATCGACTCGAGGCTCGTCCGCGTGGCGCGCAACAGGGCCAGCCGGTCCTGTTTCGGCGCGGCGTGGGTGCGCTCGTGCGGCCGGACGCGACCGCCCTCGTAGGGCTCCGCCGCCACGGCGCCGAACATCCCGGTGCGGGCGAGACGGCGGCCGTCGGGGGTGGTGAAGACCTGGGCGACAACGTAGACGGCGGGCTCCCCGTCGCGGGACAGTACCCGCTGCGCCCGCCACTCCGCGAGCAGCGCCGCGGCGTGCTGGTAGCGCTCTTCGCGCACCGGCGCTTCCGGGAGTATCAGGTGGACGATATTGTGAGCGTCGAGCGCGGCGTAGCGTTTGCGTTGTTCGGGAGAGATGACGTCGTAGGGCGGAGCGATGAGGGTCGACAGTTTCGCGCCGTCGGTGTAACGCTCCCCCGTGAACGACGTGACCAGCGGAACCGCGTGACCCATTGCGACCGGAGACCTCCGTGGCGTTTCGCGAAGCCCAAACAGCCGTCGATGCCTGGGTGCGTCAATATAAGGAAGGCTACTTCGCTCCGCTCAGCAATCTCGCGCGTCTCACCGAGGAGGTCGGCGAGCTGGCGCGGGAGCTGAACCACCGGTTCGGCGACAAGCCCAAGCGACCGGATGAGGCGGCCGGCGACCTCGCCGTGGAGCTCGCCGATATCCTTTTCGTCGTCGTCTGTCTCGCCAACTCACAGCAGATCGATCTCGACGCCGCCTGGCAAGGCATGCTCGCCAAGCTCAGCGCCCGCGACGCCGACCGCTGGACCAGGCGGGAACGCTGATCTCCTCGTAGATGTGCTCGTAGGAGCGCAGCCGATCGGGATCGCCGCGACCCGCCGCGATCGCGGCGCGCACGGCGCAGCCCGGTTCGGCGAGGTGCCGGCAGTTGTCGAAGCGACACTGATCGAGGAACGGCCGGAAGTCGGGGAAGCACGCGCCCAGCCCGCCGGGCTCGATCCCCCAGGCGCCGACTTCCCGCATCCCCGGTGTATCGACCACGTATCCCACCCCGGCGGCGCCAAGTGCCACGGGCACGAGCTCCGCCGCGCGCGTCGTGTGGGTCCCCGAGCGCCACTTCTCGCTGATGGCGCCGATCCGGAGCTTCAGTCCCGGTTCGAGCGCGTTGAGGAGGCTCGACTTGCCCACTCCCGACGCGCCGGTGAACACCGTCACGCGACCACGCAGCAGATCGCGCAAGGCGGCGAGCCCTTCCCCGTCCCGGGTGGAGGTACCGAGGACTTGATAACCCGCTGCGGCGTAGCGGGCCGCGAGCGGGGCGACGGCGGCCGGGTCGAGATCCACCTTGTTGACGACGATCGCTGCGGGGAGCCCGTTGGCCTCGGCGATCACCAGGAACCGGTCGAGCATCCGCGGATTGGGCTCGGGATCGCGCACGGCGGCGACGACGATCACCTGATCGACGTTGGCGGCGATCGGCTGCGCCCGGCGCGCGGCGGTGCCCCCCGTGGCGGCCCGGCGGGCGAGGACACTGCGGCGCGGATCCATTTCGAGGATGCGCGCGGGGCCGCCGGCGCTCGGCGGCTCGAGGGATACGACGTCGCCCGCGACGAGCCGGTCGTCGTCCGCGTGCTTCAGGCGGCCGCCCAGCACCGCCTTCACTTCCCCGGCGTCAGTGCGCACGCGGAACGCCGAGCCGGCGCGCGCCAGGACGACCCCTTTCACGACGCCGGGCTCCGCGCGACGCGGATGCAGGTCTCGAGGCGGTCCTGCACCTGGCGGAGGGTGAGCGCGCGGAGCAGGGCGAGCGCCGCGTCGGCGGTCGGGGCGGTCCCGACGTATTCGGTCTCCAGGTGTCCGACGGCCCGTTCCCCCTCGGCGGACCAGCGTACGAAGAGCAGCGCGGCGCCGAAGCCGTTCCCGGTGACCTCGTCCACGAGCGTGGCCACGGTGTACGCCTGCCCGTCGCTGCCGCCGAAGGCCGGGGGCCGTTGGTGCACGCGCCAGTACCCGCCCAGCGTCGAGTCGTCGGTCAATGCGTCCGCAACGACTCCCGGACCAGGTTGCCGAGGAAGAAGGTGATGTTGGCGGGCCGTTCGGCGAGACGGCGCATCAGATAGGGATACCAGTGCGTCCCGAACGGGACGTACACGCGGAGATTGAACCCATCGGCGCGGAGCCGGCGCTGCAGGTCGCGGCGTACGCCGTAGAGCATCTGGAACTCGAAGCGCGAAGGATCGAGCCGCCGCCGCGCGGCGAAATCCCGGGCGTGGGTGATGATGGCTTCGTCGTGCGTGGCGATCCCGGGGTAATTCCCCCGTTCCATCAGCCGCTCCATGCAGCCCACGAAGTTCGTGTCGACGTCGCGCTTGTCGGGAAAGGCGACGGTCGGCGGCTCCTGATAGGCGCCCTTGCACAGCCGCACCCGGGCCCGCAGGGCGATCATCTCCTCTACATCCTGCTCGGTGCGACGCAGGTAGGATTGCAGTACCACCCCCACCGCGTGGCCGAATTCGGGGAGCAGACGCTCCCGGAACAGCGCCAGGGTCTTCTCGGTATACGCCGAGCTTTCCATGTCGATCCGCACGAAGGAGTCGTAGCGTTTGGCGCGCTCGACGATCGCCCGCACGTTGGCATAGCAGAGCGCCGCGTCGATGTCCGCCCCCATCTGCGTCAGCTTCACCGACACGTTGGACTGGGCGCCCGCGGCGTGGATGCGGTCGAGCAGCTCGAGATAGGTGTCGCGCGCCGCCCGGGCTTCCGCCTCGCTCGCGACCGACTCGCCCAGGAGATCGAGGGTGCCCGTGATCCCGGCGGCGTTCAGGTCGCGCAGCGCCGGGAGGGCCGCGTCGATCGTTTCTCCCGCGACGAACCGGGAGGCGAACTTCCGGGCGGTGCCGTTCTTCCGGACGAACCCGGAGACCGCGGACTGCTCGGAGAGCCACAGGAGGCCCGCCCGGATCATGGGCGAGGGGCGCTCGGGGAGTAGAATTTGGCGCGCCGCCGCGCGAGATCGCGCAGGGCGTCGCACGGGGCGAAACGCGGTCCCACATGGTCGGCCAGCCGCTCGAGGTCGGCCACGACGCGGGAGGCGCCAAGGTCGTCCAGGTAGCGCAGCGGACCGCCGCGGAACGGCGGGAAGCCGATGCCGAAGATCGCGCCGATGTCGCCGTCGCGGGGGACGCGCACGACCCCTTCGCCCAGTGCGCGCGCCGCCTCGTTCAGCATCGCGTAGGTGAGTCGCTGGATCACTTCGGCTGGGGGCACGCCGCCGTTCGGCTGTACGCCGATCAGCTCGTAGACCGACGGGTCGATCCCCGCCTTTTTCCCCTTGGCGTACCGGTAGAAGCCCCGATTGGTCTTGCGGCCGAGCCGCCCCGCCTGTTGCAGCTTGGCGAGCGCGGGGACGGGCGCCATGCGCTCGCCGAACGCGGCGTGCAGCACGCCCGCGGCGTGGATCGCGACGTCCAGCCCCACCTCGTCCAGGAGGGTGATCGGTCCCACGGGGAAACCGAACTCCACCATCAGGCGATCGATCTCCTCGGCGGCGACGCCCTGCATCAGGAGATGCCCGGCCTCGTTCATGTACGGGCCCAGGATCCGGTTCACCCAGAACCCGGGGGCGTCGCGCACGACAATCACCGTCTTGCCCATGCGGCGGCCGAACGCCACGGCGGTGCTGACGGTGCCCGGTGCGGTCTGACTCGATGGGATGACCTCGAGCAGCGGCATGCGGGCCACCGGAGAGAAGAAGTGCATGCCGATCACCTGCTCGGGGCGGCGCGCCGCGCGGGCGATCTGCGCGATCGGAATCGTCGACGTATTCGAGGCGAAGACGGCGCGTGCGGAGAGCGCCGCCTCGCAATCGCGCAGCACCTGCTGCTTCACCGCGAGATCCTCGAACACCGCTTCGATCACGAGATCGGCCGCGCCGAAGCCGGCCCAGGTATCGCCCCCCGACAGCAGCGCCACGAGCCACGCGTGCTCGTAGCGCGTGAGCCGCCGGCGCTTGAGCCGCTCGTCCACGAGGGCGCGAGCGGCGGCGAGACCCTTCGCCACACGCGGCAGGTCGGCGTCCTTCAGGCGGACGTCGACCGTCGCCTGATTGACCGCAGTCCCGGCGATGCCGGCGCCCATGAACCCCGCGCCCACGATGCCGAGCCGCCGGACCGTGGCCGGCGCGGGGGGGTCGGGGATACCGAAGTCCTTCTTCAGGGCCGTCGTCGCGAAGAAGATCTGGACCAGCTTGCGCGAGACGTCGCTCACCGCGAGCGCGCCAAACAACTGCGCCTCGCGCGCGAAGCCCGCCGCGAGTCCGTGCTCCAACCCGGTCGCCACCGCCTCCAGCGCCGCGAGCGGGGCGGGATAGTTGCCGCGCGTCTGCTTCTCCACCGCCTGGCGGGCCATCCGGAACACGAGGCGCCGGCCGAGGGGGTTGCCGTCGAGCAGCCACCCGAGGAGGCCGCCGCGGCGCTTCCGCGATGGGATGCCGCGCTCGGCCAGACGCCTGGCCGCCGCGATCGTGATTTCCCGCAGGATCGCCGGCGGCACCAGCTCGTCCACGATCCCGAGCCTGAAGGCCTTTTCCGCGCGCTCGGTCTTACCGGCGAGGATCATGTCGAGCGCCGCGCGGGCCCCGATGAGCCGCGGCAGCCGTTGGCACCCGCCGGCTCCCGGCAGGATCCCCAGCTGCACTTCGGGAAGTCCGAGCTGGGTCTTCGGATGGCTGGTGGCGACGCGATAATGACAGGCGAGCGCGAACTCGAGACCGCCCCCCAGGCAGGTGCCGTGAATGCCGACGGTCACAGGCTTGGGGAAGCGCGCGACCCGGTCGAGCATCGCCTGGCCGTCGGCGGACAGCCGCTCGGCTTCGGCGCTGGAGGTGAGCTGGACGAATTCATCGATGTCGGCGCCGGCGATGAAACTGTCCGCCTTGCCCGAGAAGAAGGCGATCGCGCGGACCCGCGAGTCCCGCTCCAGGGCCGCGAATGTCGCGAGGAATTCGTCCTTGACCGCGCGGGAGATGGTGTTGACGGGCGCATCGGGCTTGTCGAGGATGACGACGGCGACGCCGTCCTGCTCCGTCCAGGTGAGCGCGGCCATCAGCGCCGCTCCAGCACGATGGCGGAGGCCATCCCGCCCTGCGCGCACACCGAGACGAGGCCGAACTGCACGTCGCGGCGCTTCATCTCGTTGGCGAGCGTCGTCACGATCCGGGCACCCGTGGCCCCGAAGGGGTGCCCGATGGCGATCGACCCGCCCATCACGTTGATGATGTCCTCGTCGATGGTCCAGCCCTTGGCGGCGAAACCCTGGAGGTTCGAGAGCACCTGCGCGGCGAAGGCCTCGTGGATCTCGATCAGCCCCAAGTCCCGCCAGGCGATCCCGGCCCGCTCCAGGGCCAGGGGCACGGCCCAGACCGGCGCCTGCAGCAGCTGCCATCCGGGGTCCACCGCGGCCACGGCGTAGGCGCGCACGAACGCGAGCGGCTCGTAGCCCAGGGCGCGGGCCTTGTCCTCGGCCATCAGGAGCACGGCGGCGCCGCCGTCGGTGAGCGGCGAGGAATTCCCCGCCGTCACGCTGCCGTAGCGGCGATCGAACACCGGTTTCAGGTTCGCGAGCTGATCGAGGGAGCTGTCGCTGCGGATGCCGTTGTCGCTCGCGACGGGATCGCCGCCTTTGGGCGGGAACCAGGGAGCGATCTCGGTCGTGAGGCGCCCGTCGGCCGTTCCCTTCGCCGCGAGCGTGTGACTGCGCAGCGACCAGCGGTCCTGGTCGTCACGCCGGATCCCGTTCTCCTTGGCCATCTTTTCGGCCGACTGCCCCATCGACTCGCCGGTGGACGGCTCGGCGATGGCGGGAGCCACGGGGATCAGGTCCCGGGGGCGGATCCGCGCGAAGGTGGCGAGGCGGGCGCCGAGGGTCTTGGCCCGGCTCGCCGTCACGAGGATGTCGGCGAGGCGGCGCGAGGCCAGGATCGGGATGTCCGACAGCGACTCGGCCCCACCCGCGATGATCACGTCGGCATGGCCCAGGGCGATCTGGTCGGCGGCGTTGGTGATCGCCTGGTTGGCGGAGGCGCAGGCGCGGTTGACGGAGGTGGCGGGGATTTCCTTCGGAAACTGCGGCAACAGGCTCACTTCGCGGGCCAGATTCGGCGCGAGCGCCGAGGCCACCACCTGTCCGAAGATCATTTCATCGACTTCGCCGGGATCGAGGTTGGTGCGCTCCAGCAGCTCGCGGGCGGCGTAGCGCGCCAGGTCGACCGCGCGAGCGTCCTTCAGGACCGTGCCGGACCGGCAGAACGGCGTGCGGCAACCGCTGATGACGGCGACGCGCCGACCGGTGGCAGCAGGCATTACATTCTCCATTCGCGACTGGCCCAAACCTACACCGACGCTCTACCGGAGGGGAGTTGCCGGGCGAGACGGAATTCTCCCATCGCACCCGTGCCGCGGCGCTCGCCGCGATGGCGGACCAGCCCGTCGATCTCCTGATCGTGGGCGGCGGCATCACGGGCGCCGGCATCGCGCGCGACGCGGCGCTGCGCGGCCTGCGGGTGGCCGTGGTGGACAAGGGAGACGTGGGCGGCGGCACGAGCTCGCGATCTTCACGCCTGATTCACGGCGGCTTGCGCTACCTGGAGCAGCGGGAGTTTCATCTCGTCTTCGAAGCGTGCCGCGAGCGCCGTCTGCTGCTGCGCGCCGCGCCGCACCTGGTCCGTCCCCTCGCCTTCCTGTTCCCCGCCTACCGCGGCCAGCGCGTGCCCGCCTGGCAGCTGCGGGCGGGGATGTGGCTGTACGATCTGCTCGCCGCGTTCCGCAACGTCCACCCGCATCGGTGGCTGTCGGCCGCCCAGGTGCGCGGGCTCGAGCCCACGCTCAGGGACAAGAACCTGCTGGGCGGGGGCCGTTACTACGATGCCCAGACCGACGACGCCCGGTTGACGCTCGCGATCATGCGCAGCGCCGCGCAGGCGCGCGCCCTCGTGGCGAGCTACGCCGCGGTCGAGGCGTTCGACAAGGCGGACGGCCGGATCGGCGGCGCCGTGGTGCGCGATCTGCTGAGCGGTACCGCGCGCACGGTCCACGCCCGCGTGGTCGTCAACGCGACAGGCCCCTGGGTGGACCGGGTCCGGCGCCTCGACGAACCGGGGGCCCCGCCGCTGCTGCGCCCCACCAAGGGCGCGCACCTCTTCGTGCCGCGAGCCCGGCTCGGTCACACGAACGCCATCACGCTCTTCTCCCCGCTCGACGGCCGCGTGATGTTCGTGCTGCCGTGGGGGGGTTTCTCCTACGTGGGGACGACCGATACGGATACCGAGGCGCCCCCCGAGGAAATACGCGCGAGCGGCGAGGACGTGACCTACCTGCTGCGCTCGGCCAACGCGATTTTCCCACAGGCGCGGCTCACCCCCAAGGACGTGCTGTCGACCTGGGCGGGACTGCGCCCCCTGCTCGCGCCGGCGGGGGGAGGCGGCGTGAGCGCGTCGCAGGTCTCCCGCGAGCATCGCATCGTAGAGAGTGCGAGCGGGCTCGTCACGATCGCGGGAGGGAAGCTCACCACCTACCGGGTGATGGGGCGTCAGGTGGTGGAGCTCGCCGCCAAGCGGCTGTACGCCGCGAGCGGATTACGGGTGGCGCCGGCGCCGCCCACCGACACCCTCCCCCTCCCCGGCGGGGAGACGGCCGACCTCGAGGGCCTCGTCAAAGCCGCGCAGGCGCGCGGCGTGAACGAAGCGACCGCCCGTCATCTCGTCCTGAGCTACGGGAGCGAGTCCGCGGCGATCCTCAATCTGGCCGAGAAGAACCGCGTGCTGGCCGGCCCCATCATCCGCGGCCGGCCCGAGATCCGGGCGGAGGTCGTCCACGCCGTGGAGCGGGAGATGGCGCTGCACCTCTCCGACGTGCTGATGCGACGCCTGCCCCTGTTCTACGAGGACCCGGCGCGCGCGAGCAACGCCGCCGCGCACGTCGCGCACAAGATGGCGGAGCTCCTGGGATGGGACGGCGCGCGCGAGGAAGAGGAGATCGGCGGCTACCTGGATGAGGTGCGGCAGTCGCAGCTGTTCATCAAGGAAGTGGGGCGACAGGCCGCTGTCGCCGAGTGACCCGCCGCCCCCCCCGGCTTCAGGCCATCAGGGCAGGTATTCCTTGGGAATCGGATTGCCGGGGCTCTCGTCCTCCCAGACGGCGGAGGCGATCCACCAGCGCGTCCCGTCCCAGAACATCTCGACGGAATTGATCCCCCGGCCGATGATCGGGCCATCCTGCCGCTCGCGCATCTCGTAGGTGCTCATCACGTGGGCGTAGTGCCCGAACCGCTGCACCGTGCGGTGAATCTCCTGCTCGAAGAACCCGCGGCGCACGAAGCCCTCATTGGTGCGGTCGACGAAGTCCTGATGGCTCATGACGTCGGCGCGGATTTTCCCGGCCGAGTCCTGCGACATCGCCACGAACCAGATCCCGGGGATGTAGAGGGAGCGGTCGCGCGACCACTGCCGCGGCGCGCCGGCGGGCCCCGAGACGACCTCGTAGAACGCCTTGAGGGTGCCGTCCATGGTGGAGACGTCCTCGGGGCGCGCGGTCATCGGCGCGACCTCCACGTGGGCGGGGCGTTGGGCCGCCAGGGGGGCGGCGAGCGCGAGCGGCAGCAGCCAGGAACGGCGCATGGGGTCTCCTAGAAGGTGATCTGAATCCCGGTGGTGAGCGTGCGGTCGGTCGTCAGGTAGCCGGGGACGGGCTCGTGGTCGTAGCGGATCAGGTAGGTCGCCTTGATCGCCACGGCCGCGACGACCGGCGCCACGAGCCCGGTCTCCGAGTTCAAGCGCTGGTCCTGCCCGTCCTTCAGGTTGGCGAGCCACTCGAGGGTCTGGTACACGTAGGACTTTTCGGTAAACGAGTACTTGTAGGAGCCGAAGGTGCGGGCCGAGGAAAAGTTCTCGCGCGCCACGGCCGCCACGAGGTAGTTCTGCTCCTGGTTGACCGACGCGCCGACCTCGAAATCGAGCTGGTTGTGCGTGTCCTTGACCAGGTGGGCCAGGAGGCCGGCGCCCTCCTCCCAGCGCCAGGCGAGTCCGGCGAAGCGGTTGCGCTCGTACCCCACGAGGCCGTAGGCGCCGAACCGGGGCGAGAAGTTGTAGCGCGGCTGCACCTGGCTCTTGATCTGATCGACCGTCTGGACGTCGTTCTGCTTTCCGTTGACCACGTTGAAGGTTTCCTTCAGGGACCAGGGCGATTGCGGGGTCCACTCGAAGGCCTCGCCGAAGTTGACGGTCGTCAGCTTGGTGTTCCCCGACGTCGCGATGAGACCGAAATCCAGGGTGAGCTTCGTGGCTGGCGGCGGCGCCGGCGCCGGCGCCGCCGCCTGTTGGGCGCCCGCTGCAGTCACCGCCCCGACGAGGAGGGCAAGCACAGCACCGGCAAGACGAGGTTGCGGCATGAAGAAACCCCTTTCCAGGAGACCCGCGGCCGTCAGCGCCAGCCACGCAGACTGCGCACGAAATCGTGCAGCACCAGGAACTTCTCGAACACGACGACCCCTTTGCGCTTGCGGCCGAACTCCCCGAACAGCTCGCGCAGCCGCCCGCGGCGGGCCACGTAGAACCGGAACGTCTCGGCGAAATCTTCCTGCGGGTGAGTCCCGGCGTAGCGGCTCACGTAGTCCACCAGGGTCGTCGCCACGCGCCGCCGCTCGAAGTCCACCCAGTGCTCGTCGGCTACCCGGTAGGCTTTGCGGACCTCGCCGAAGGCGCGCCGGAAGCGGCCGCTGCGGGTCCAGCCCCAGTGATGATAGAGGAACGAGTGCCCCAGCTCGTGCAGCAGCAGGCCGGTGAGCATGTTCCAGGAGATCTCGCCGCGGCGCCGTTTGCGGGTGACGAAGCGCCGGTCGATCTCGATCACCTTGGGCGCGTCCGGGGAGACGCCCGACACGCCGGGACGCAGCAGGATACGGTAGTTCCAGTCGGTGAGGCGCGCCACGATCAGGAGACGGCGCACCCGGCGCAGCGCCTGCCGGATCAGATCCCGGCCGGTGGCGTCCCCGCCGCACCAAGGACAGGTGTCCATCCAGTCGTCGACCCCATGGTCGCAGTGCGGGCAGACGTTCTGGAAGCGGTCGTACTTCCACCGCTGCGGCCGCCCGCACCAGGGACACCACTGCATCGGATACTGGAGGCCGCCGTGGCAGCGGCGGCAACGGCGGTCGAACCGGAATCCCTTGGGCCGCTTCAACGGCTCGGGGCTGGACGCGCCGTCGGCGACGTCGCGGCCGCACCAGGGACAGAAGGAATGGCTGTCCGAAACCATCCAGCGGCAGTAGCGGCACTCGGCGCCGGTTTCGCGCTGCGCGTCGCCCCAGACGAGCCCCTTGCCGCAATTGGGGCAATGGTACCAGAACCGCTCCAGCTCGAAGCGGCAGCGCGGACAGCGCAGCTCGGGGCGCGGGACTTCCCGGCGCCGCGCGGCTCCCGCCCCGCTCATCGCCGCAGCGCCTCGTCCACGATGCGCTGGATGAACGCCGCGTACTTCATCCCCGCCTTCTCGGCCGCGTTGGTGAGCTCGTGCCCGTACTCGAGAAACGGATTGGGATTGGCTTCCAGCACGTACACCTCGTGATCGTGCGTCAACCGGAGATCGAACCGGGCGTAGTCCTGCATCCAGAGGGCGTGGAACGCGGTATCGCACACCTGCGCGATCTTGGCCCGCACCTCATCGGAGAGGCGCCGGGCGAACCCGGAGCGGATATGGTGCCGCTCGCGATACTCATCGTCCCACTTGGCCTTGTACGTGGCGATCCGCCGCTCCGCCTTGGCGAGCTTGCCGAAGTGCAGCTCGACGATCGGGAGGATCTCGAGCTCCGCGTTGCCGACTACCCCGACGTACAGTTCGCGCCCCTCGATCAGCTCCTCGGCGATCGCCGCCTGATGGAACTGCTCGTGAATGAACGTGACGCGCTCCGCCAGGCTGTCGTCGTCGGACACCACCGACGACTGCGCGATCCCCACCGAGGCATCCTCGAGCAACGGCTTGACGATCAACGGAAACCGCAGCTCCGAGGGGCGCATCGTGGCGTCGCCCGGGCGGAAGGTCGCGAATTCAGGGACCCGGATCCCGTGATACGCCAGAATCTTCTTGCTCATCGACTTGTTGCGGGCGACGAGCAGCGCCGTGGGCGGCGAGCCGGTGTGCCGCCAGCCGTGGATCTCGAGGACGGCCGCGATGGCGTACTCGTGATACGCCTTGCCGCGGAACGATTCGCAGACGTTGAACACGAGGGCGGGCGCGAACACCGTGAGCTCCGCGACGAAGGGCGCAACTTCGTCCGCCACGCCCACGAAGCGCACCTCGTGCCCTGCCTGAATCAGGGCGCGGCCGACGTCGTAGGCCGCCTCCTCGACCTTCCCTTCTTCCACCTCGTAGCGATAGTCGGCGTCGGTCCAGTCGGGATGCAGCGTGTCGAAGAGGACCGCGATCTTCACGCCGCCGCCCCCTCGCTCACCCGCCGCATGTCCCGCCCCACCGTCCGCAACGCGATCAGGATCACGACCCCCCCGAGCAGCCCCGCGGCCGGCAGCAGCAGCATCGCCCGCTGCAGGCCGAACTGATCCGAAAGGTACCCGATCAGCGGCGGGGCGATGGCGTCGCCCGCCAGGTGCGAGAACAGCACGAACCCGCCCATCACCGAGGCCCGGACCGCCGCGGGGACCACGTCGAACAGCACGGCGGAAATGGGACCGTTGTACCAGGTATAGAAGAAGTAGGTGACGAAGACGAGCGGCACGAACCATCGCAGGCCCCCGACAAGCAGCAGCGACGCGCACACCGGCGCCCCCAGGATGAACCCCGCCCCGGAAACAATCACGCGCCCGCCCGGGAAGCGATCGAACAGCCAGTCTCCGAGACGTCCTCCCACCAGCGCGCCCAGCACGCCACCGGAGAGCGCCCAGATCCCGAACTCGCGGCCCACGTCCGAGACCGAAAAGTGATGCACCCGCTGCATGAAGCTCGGGGCCCAGGCGATGAGGCCGTTGACGGCGAACGTGACCAGCGCGCCGCCCAGAAACATCCACGTCAATGTGGGCACCCGCAGAATAGCGGTCGCCGCCTCGGCGAATTCGCCGGCGGCGTTGTGGGCGACGGCCGAGGCCTCCGAGCGGTGCCGCAGCGCGAGCGGCGCCAGCCGGCCGAAGGTCCATGCCACCCCCGCGCCGACGAACACCGCGAACACCATCGTATCCAGCTCCGAGGGCACGCCGCTCATGGTGGCGAGCCACGCCGAGAGGAGGGCCCCCGCCGCGCCGAAGAGCAGCAGCGGCCGGCCGTACCAGAGGATTCGCCAGATCCCGCGCTTCACGAAGCGCTCCAGGCTCGCGCGCAGCGGCGTCGGGGGCCGGCGCCGCGGCTCCCGCAGCTGCGAGGCGAGGACGGTGAGGATCAGGCCGGGCACGCCCATCACGACGAACGCGGCCCGCCACCCGAGCGTCTCGGCGACGATCCCGCCCAGCCACACGCCAGCCAGCCCCCCCACGGCCATTCCCACCGAATAGGTGCCGATCGCGAACGCGCGCCGCTTCCCCGGGAAGTATTCCGCGATGAGCGCCTGGGACACCGGGGCGTAGCCCGCCTCGCCGATGCCCACCATCGCGCGACAGAAAAAGAGCTGTCCGAAACTCTGGACCAGTCCCCCCATGGCGGTGAAGAAGCTCCACACGCCGACGCCGAAGGTGATCACGCCGCGGCGCGTTTTCAGATCGCCGATGACGCCGAGCGGCAGCGCCGCGATCGACAGCACGATGATGTAGGCCGAGCCGATCCAGCCGAGCTGCTGATCGCTCAGATCGAGGGCGTGCTTGATCGGCTCGAAAACGGCGAAGACGACGTTGCGATCGGCGTAGTTGAAGAAGTTGATGAAGGTGAGCAGGCCCAGGGCATACCAGGCGTAGCCCCGGGACAGGGCGGCCTGGGTCCCCCGCTCAGCCTCGGCGGTCGTGGGTCGCCGCGCGGGCCCGGGCGTCACGATCGGCCTTGGCCACCTGGTAGGCCCCGGTGAGCTGGCGCATCAGCCGCTCCCGCTGGTCGTAGAGCCGCTTCAACGGCCGGGGACGCCGCTTGGCCAGCGCGTAGGCGGCGAGAATCGGCAGGCCGACCGTGTTGTCGAGATAGCAGACGACCGTGCCGGGGAGCTGCTCGGGGTCGACCTTCCCCCAGCTCACCGCCTCGGCGGGCGTCGCGCCCGAGAGGCCGCCCGTGTCCGGCCGCGCGTCGGTCATCTGCAGGTAGTAGTCGTGGCCCGTTTCGCTGATCCCGAGCACCTCCTGGATCTGCGGCTCGGTCTGCAGCACGAAGTTCTTGGGGCTGCCCCCGCCGATCAGCAGCACCCCGCTCGCGCCCTTGAGCTTGGCGTCGTACACGATGGCCGCCGTCTCGTTGACGTCGGCGCTCGGGTCGAAGCGCAACCGGCTCCCGGCGAGCGCCTGCTCGGCGACGTTCATCCCGATCGAGGAATCGCCCGGCGACGAGGTGTACAGCGGCACGCCGCAAGCGTGGGCCACCGACAATACCGACTTGCGTGCCAGTCCGAGCGCGTGCTCGCGCTCGCGGATGTAGCCGCCCAGCAGGTAGTGGTACTCCGCGGTGGAGAGGGAGCGCTGGAATTCGGGGCGCGCCGACACCTCGCGGATGTAGGCGTCGGTCGAGAGCAGGACTTCGTAGTCGAAGAAGATGTCGTAGATCCGCACCACCCCGTGCTCGCGCAGCTCCACGTCGTCGGCAAAGGGGGTCCCACGGTGCATCGCCAGGCCGAGCCCGAAATGGGCATCGTGGTAGAGGTTGGCGCCCGTGGATACCACCCAGTCGACGAAGCCCGCTTCGAGCAGGGGGATCAGCGTGGACATGCCGAGCCCGGCCGGCGTCATGGCTCCGGTGAGACTCATTCCGACTGTGGCGTCGGGGGCGAGCATACGCTCGGTGAAGAGTCGGCACGCCTCGCCGAGCCGTCCCGCGTTGTAGGCGAGAAACGCGTTGTCGACCAGCTCGGCGACGGTTTCCGTGCCGGTGATGGCGCGCGGGTCGATGCGCGCGCCGCGCAGGTAGTCCTGGCGCCCGGGCATCGCTAGATGTCCATCGCCGGGTGTTGCAGGAGCGAGCGCCGCTCCCGCGCCTTCATCACCCAGCCCACGGCTTCGGCGGGGTGGTCGGTGACGTGAATGAGATCCAGATCGGCGGCATCGACTTTGCCTTCGGCCACGAGCCGTGCCTGGATCCACTCCACCAGGCCCTCCCAATAGGCCTTCCCGAACAGCACCACGGGGAAGTGCTTCACCTTGCCGGTCTGAATCAGCGTCAACGCCTCGAACAGCTCGTCCAGGGTCCCGAATCCGCCGGGAAACGTGATGAACGCCATCGAGTACTTCACGAACATCATCTTGCGCACGAAGAAATAGCGGAAGTTGATCGAACGCTCGACGTACGGGTTGGTGCCCTGCTCGAACGGCAGCTCGATGTTGCAGCCGATCGAGAGCCCGTTCCCTTCCTGCGCCCCGCGGTTGGCGGCCTCCATGATCCCCGGGCCGCCGCCGGTGATGATTGCGAACCCCTGCTTGGCGAGGAGCCGGCCGGTTTCGACCGCCTTCTCGTAATACGCGTCGTCGGGGCGGGTGCGGGCCGATCCGAAGATCGCCACCGCGTGGCCGATGTCGGACAGGGTGTCGAATCCCTCGACGAATTCCCCCATGATGCGGAGCACCCGCCAGGGGTCGGTGTGGGTGAAGGCGGCGCGCTCGGGGGGCGGCGCCGTAAACAGCCGTTCGTCTTCGGTGAGGATGGGCTTGGACGAGCCGCTGGGACGCTGAGGCATGGAAACGACTCCACGGGATGGCGCAGGCGAAAAAACGGCCGGACTTGCCAGCCTAACCGGCGATCAATATACAGAAGGAATGCAGACGCAGGGGAGTTGGCTCTCGCTCGCGACGCGGCTCACCCTCCGCGCCGCCGTCAATCCGCGGCTCGCCGTGGACCTCGTTCGTCTCACCTGGAGCTTTCGCGCGCGGGACTGGATGCGCCGTCCCCCGTTTGTTCCCCTGCCCCCCGCCGAATACATCCGCTGGCGCATGTTCACGGCCTACGGCGACGAGCACGCCGTGCCGCCGGTGGAAGACATCGTACGGTTCGCCCGCTGGCGGCGCACCACGATGGGGTTGTGACAGGGCGAGCAGCCCGGGGAGACGCCCAGGCCACCGCCCGGATCAAGCAGGCGGCGCTGGCCCTGGGGTGCTCGGCGGTCGGGATCGCTTCGCTCGAGCCCGACGCGCATGGTGGCGCGCTGGATCGCTGGCTCGCGGAGGGATTCGCCGGCACCATGACCTATCTCCACCGCCAGGCGGCGAAGCGCAAAGACCCGGCCAGAATCATGGAAGGCGCGGCGGCGGCGGTCGTCACGCTCACCGACTACTGGCACGGTACGGCCGGACCGGACGCCGCGGCGGCGTCCGCCGTCCGGGGGCGCGTCGCGCAATACGCCTGGTCGCGGGACTATCACCGGGTCCTGGGGGAGCGCCACGAACGGCTCGCGGGGACGATCAGGGAGCTCTTCCCGGAGGCCCGCACCCGCATGTACGTGGATGCGGGGCCAGTTCCCGAGCGCGGGCTGGCGCGGCGTGCCGGTCTCGGTTGGATCGCGAAGAACACCATGCTGATTCACCCGCAGCTCGGGTCCTACACCGTGATCGGCACCGTCTTCACGACCGCGCCGCTCGTGCCGGATCTCCCCTTCGCCGCCGACCGCTGCGGCAGCTGCACGCGGTGTCTCGACGCCTGTCCCACCGAGGCTTTGGTCGCCCCTGCCCTGCTCGATGCCCGTCGCTGCATCTCCTACCTGACGATCGAGCACCGCGGCGGGTTCAGCGAGGACGAGCGCGAGATGGTAGGCGACTGGGCGTTCGGCTGCGACGTTTGCCAGGCCGTGTGTCCCTGGAACGAGCGATTCGCGAGAGCGACACCGGACCCCGGGCTGGCGCCGCGTCCCGATCTGCAAGCATTCGACCTCGAAGCCCTGCTCGCGCTCGACGAGGCCGGTTTTCAAGCCCGCTTCGGCGACACGCCGCTCGAGCGTCCCGGCCTCGAAGGGATGCGGCGCAACGCCGCCGCGGTGCTCGCGAACCGCGCCGCGGCCCGATGAGCGACCCCACCGCCGCGGTGCATGCGATCCGCAAGTCACTCGAGGAGTCCCTGCCCCGGATCGATTCGCACCACAAGCTCGTGGGCCGGCCGGTCGCCTACCGCATGGTGGACGGGGCGACGCTCGAGATCACCTACCGCGACGTCTTGGGAATCGCCGAGACCGAAGTGCTGGGGGTGAAGCGGCTGATCGGCCGGGACTGTTTCTGCACCGTGAGCCCCCAGACCGCCGAGACGCTCACCGTGCGGTTCGTGGTCAGCCTCAAGTAGCGCTTACCCGCGCCCTCCCGCCAGCAGACTCGCCTCGGGCCGGCGGCGCAACGCCTGCATCGCCCAAATGCCGAGGAAGGGACCCGGAGCGAGCACGGCCATGGTCCAGCGCCAGCCGATCCGGTCGGCGACGTGCGGGAGCAGCGAGATGCTCGCGGCGGTGAGCAGGAATCCGAGACAGGTTTGCAAGGTCAGGGCCGTGCCCACGTAGGGCGGCGGGGCGAGCTCGGTGACGGCGGTCGAGAATTGGGCCGAGTCGGCGACGACGGCGACGCCCCAGAGCAGCAGCACGGGCAGCAGCACCCACCAGTCGGCGCCGAAGAGCAGTCCGGCCGCGAGGCAGCACGTGCCCGACACGGCCATCGCCGCGCTCGTGACGGTGGTCCGCCCCCAGCGATCGGCCCACTTGCCGCCGAGCCAGCACCCCACCGACCCCACTCCCACGACGCTGAAGGTGACGAGCGCCGCCAGCGCGCGAGTGCCGGGGGTCAGCCCTTCCCCCGTGCGCGCCATCTCGCTCGCCGTCACGAACACGGCCATCCAGGTCCACATTGCGTAGACCTCCCACATGTGGCCCAGGTACCCGACGTTCGCGAGGCGGGTGGCGGCGTCGCCGAGCAGTCGCGGCACCGCCGACCACGAGAACGGCGGACTGGGCGCCGCGAACGGTCCGTCCGAAGGAACGGCGAGCACGAGCAGCGCCCCGGCGAAGGCGGACGCGGCGGCGACGAGCAGCACGACGCGCCAGGTATCGCCGGGAAGCGCCCACCGGATCAGGTGCGGCAGCGCCGACCCCAGGGTGAGGGCCCCGACCAGAATCCCGATCGCCCACCCCCGCGCTTCGCGGAACCATCCCGCGGCGATTTTCATCGCGGGGGGATAGACGCCGGCCAGCGCGGCGCCGGTGAGGAATCGCAGGGGGATCGCGGTCCCAGGTCCGGAGGAGGCCGCCACCGCCACGGTTGCGAGCCCCGCCAGCACGGCCGCGCCCGACACGAAGCGCCGGGCCGACCAACGATCGGCGAGCGTCAGAATCGAGCTGACCAGGGCGCCGCAGGCGAAGCCGAGTTGGACCGACACGGTGAGCCCGGCGGCGCCGGTTGGACCGAGGTGCCACGCACTCGCGAGCGCGGGAGCGACCGCCGAGGCGCTGAACCAGGGCGCCATGGCCAGGAGCTCCGCGCCCGCCACGAGAGCCAGGACGCGGGTCGCGGTCACAGGCCGGTGGGATGGTCCAGAAACAGCCACGGCAGACTGAATTTCTCACTCAGGTGCCGAGCCAGAGCTTTCACGCCGAACGTTTCGGTCGCGTAGTGGCCGCCGAAGTAGACGTTCAGGCCGAGCTCTTCGGCGTCGAAGTAGGTGTAGTGGGCGCCTTCGCCGGTGATGTAGGTGTCGAGACCGGCGGCGGCGGCCTGCGCGATCATCGAGCCGCCGCCCCCGGTCGCGATCCCAACTCGGCGCACGCGCTGCGGCCCGAAGTCCATCGCTTTCGCCGGTTGGCCCAGGGCTCGGGCAAGCCGGCTGGCGAGTTCGTCGCGCGGCAGATCCAGGTCTCCCCAGAGACCGCACGCCTGCCCATGCCAGACGGCGAATTCACCGTGTACGCGGACTCCCAGCTCGCGGGCCAGGACCGCCGCATTCCCGACTTCGGGGTGAATATCGAGCGGGAGGTGCGCGCTGTAGACCGCGAGGTTGCCTCCGAGCAAATCGCGGATCCGTTTGTAGCCGGGTCCCACGAGCGGGCGGAGCCCCGACCAGAACAGGCCGTGGTGGACGAGCAGGAGATCGGCCTTCGCTTCCCGGGCCAGTTTGATCGTGGCCAGGTTCAGATCGACAGCGGCCGCGATTCGGGTCACCCCACCATTGTTTTCGAGCTGCAAGCCGTTAAGAGCTTCCGGGGCGTCGACGACCTGCGCCACGTGCAGATAGGCGTCGCAAAACGCAACGAGATCTGATAATAACATTATAGAGTCAGTATAGCGGCACTATGATGACAGTATTTTGTGCTCGAATTGTGGAATTCGCTCTCCAGATAGCTTATAACTATTTGAATTGTAAAGCTTTATGTAATCCACACCCATGGGGGATAGGTGTGGATATGCCGCACTTGGCCGCTCAAGTCGTGGCGTGTGCTTCGGAAGAGCGTTGCTCGAGAGCAGCCGTCGCATCCTGACCCATCCGTACCACCCCGTTGACCTCCCCACCCTCCTGGACGAACAGGCGCCGGGTCGTCAGGTCGCCGTGAACCACGCTGGTGGTCTGAATCTCGATCCGCTCCGCCGCCAGCACCCCGCCCCGAACCTCTCCCCCGATAATGGCTTCGCGGGTCACCACATCACCTTCCACCAATCCCCCTTTGGCGACGAGGACCTGGCGGCCGGCCTGGACGGTGCCCTGCACCGTCCCCTCCACCTTCACCACGCCTTCGGCGGTGATGTCACCGACCACCCGCATCCCCGCCCCGATGATGGACAGGGTCGCGTCGGATCCGCCCGGGTTGGCGCCCTTCTCGGTGAAAATGGCCATGTGTCAATTCCCTTCTTTCACGAGCGTGAGTGGATCGATCGATCGCCCGCCCTGGCGAATCTCGAAGTGCAGATGGGGCGCCGTCGACCGCCCGGAATTGCCGGTCAGGGCGATCACCTGCCCCGCCTGCACATCCGTCCCCGCGCTCACCAGCAGGCGCGAGGCGTGTCCATACATGGTTTCATACCCGCCCGGGTGCCGCAAGAGCACGAACCAGCCATAGTCGGGGTTCGAGTCCGCCGCCTCGACGGTCCCACCCCCCGCAGCCCGGATCTGGCTGCCAACCGGCACGGCGATGTCGATACCCTCATGGGACTCCGAATCCGCCGTCTCGATCTGTCCCCGCGTCACGTAGCCGCTCACATCGAGCGGCCAGTGCACCGGCACCGACGGCCCCGTTTCGTACGACTTCCCTGCTGGCTGCGCTGCGCCCACGGAAGCGGTGTCCTTTGGCACAGGCCGGACGGGGGCCGGCGCACGTGCTGGCGCCGCCACCCGCTTCCGGGTGGTCTGCTGCGCCGTATCCTGCGGAATCGGCGCCGAGGGCCGCCGGGGCGCGATCGTCAATGACGGCGCGGGATTCGGTGGCGCGGCGAGGGTGGTCCCCGAGGCCGCTCGGCCTCCGAGTAGCTGGCGCACCGTCTGATAATTGGTCTCCGCGCGGTTCAACGCCGTCGCGAGCTGATGCACCCGGGTACTCTCGACCTGTAGCCGGGCCACGTCACGTTCCAGTCCCGGGACGCGGATGGCGGCCCGGGTGAGCGGCCCCGCGAAGGCGAAGAAAAACACCGCGAGGAGGGCGACGATCAACGCCCCCCACTTGAAGCCGTTCACCGCCCACAGCGGGACGCGGTACTTGCGCGACTCCAGCTCGCCGTCGATGTGGACGACGATGGTGACGCTGCGCCCCGGCGTCATCCGTTGTACGGCTCGCCCAGGATCAAGTCCAGCAGCCGCGCGAGATCGTCGTTCGAATAGAACGACAGGTGGATCTGCCCCTTCCCTTTCGGGTTGACGGTCACGCGCACGTCGGTCCCCAGGCGCCGCCGCAGCGCGTCTTCGACGCGCCGCACTTCGGGCGCGGGGGCGAGGCCGCGCCGCAGCCGCGGGCGCCGCTCGGGAGCCCGGCCGCCCCGCACCCGATCCTCCACGTCACGCACCGACATCCCCTGCGCGACGGCCTCCCGCGCCAGGTTCGTCACGGTCCGCGCATCGTCGAGGGCGAGGAGCGCGCGCGCGTGCCCTACCGTCAACTGTGCTTCGTGCAGCATCACCAACACGACGTCCGGGAGCTTCAGCAGCCGCAGCGCGTTGGCCACGGTCGAGCGGTCGCGGCCAACGGCCTCTGCGACGTCAAGCTGGGTGAGCTGGAACTCGGCGATGAGCCGTTCGTAGCCGCGCGCTTCGTCGACCGGCGACAGATCGTCGCGTTGCAGATTTTCGATCAGCGCCAGCGTCAACAGGGTGCGGTCATCGACCTCGCGTTTGACCGCCGGAATCCGCTCCCACCCGAGCGCCTGGCAGGCCCGCAGGCGCCGCTCGCCGGCGATCAGCTCGAAGCCGCCCTGCCCACCCGGCGCCGGCCGTACCACCACCGGCTGCAGCAATCCGGCCTGCTTGATCGAGGACTTCAGCTCCTCGAGCGCCGCGGGATCGACGTCGCGGCGCGGCTGCAGGGGATTGGGTCGGATGTCGCTCACCGGGAGCTCGGCGAGACTGCCCTCCCGTTCCGCTTCCTCTCGAGTCGGGCCGAGCAGGGCTTCGAGCCCGCGTCCCAGGCGACGGCGACCAGCAGCGAGATCGGTCATGCGGGTACCTCCGGCAGCGGTGCGGCCGCAAGGGCAGGGGAGGCCGCGCGCTCGACGCGGCGGATCAGCTCCTGCGCTACGGCGAGGTAACTCTTGGCTCCGACCGACTGCACATCATAGAGCAGAATCGGTTTGCCGAAGCTCGGCGCCTCGGCGAGACGGACGTTGCGGGGGATGGTGACGGCAAACATCCGGACGCCGAAGTACTCCTTCGCTTCCTCGGCCACCTGTTTGCTCAGGTTCAAGCGCGCGTCGTACATCGTGAGGAGCACACCCTCGATGGCGAGCGCGGCGTTGAAGTTCCGCTGCACCAGCTTGATCGTGTTCAGCAGCTGGGAGAGGCCCTCCAGCGCGTAGTACTCGCATTGAATCGGAATCAGCACGCCGTCGGCGGCGGTGAGGACGTTCAAGGTCAGGAGGCCCAGGGAGGGCGGGCAGTCGACGATCACGTACTGGTACTCGTCGCGCACGCCCGCGAGCGCCCGCCGCAACGCCGTCTCGCGACCGGAGCGATTGACCAGTTCCAGCTCCGCGCCCACCAGGTCCTGCGTGGCGGGGACGACGTCCAAGAAGGGGAAATGCACCCGGGCGATCCGCGACTCCTCGAGCGGCCGACCTTCGATCAAGGCTTCGTAGAGGGAGTGGGCGAGGTTCTCGCGCTCGATGCCAACGCCACTCGTCGCGTTGCCCTGGGGATCGGCGTCGATCAGCAGGGTCTTGCGCTCGGCTGCGGCGAGCGACGCGGCGAGGTTCACTGCCGTCGTCGTCTTGCCGACGCCACCCTTCTGGTTCGTGATCGCGATAATGCGTGACATTAGTTAAGTTGCTTTGGTATAATGATTTATGACTAGTGTGTCGCTTCGGCGCTACGAATATACCGTCTAATGGCTAGACATGCAAAGCAGAGTTTCACGTGAAACTCCGATCGTTTCACGTGAAACACGTATCGCAACGCAGATCAGCCCGACTTGGAGATTGGGGAGCGCTCAGGCGACCTGGCGGCGTCTGCGGATGACTTCCATGACCAGGTTGTGCAAGTCGGAGGGCGAGACCCCGGGAATCCGGCCGGCCTGCGCTAGCGACGCCGGCCGGATGCGATCGAGCTTCTGTCTCGCCTCGGTGGACATGCTGCGCAGGTCCAGGTAGGGAAGGTCGGAGGGCAGCTGGAACGACGCGAGCTCGGCCAGTCTGGTAGCAGCCGCCCGCTCGCGCTCCAAATATCCGGCGTACTTGAGCTCGATTTCCACCGCCAGGAGCGCCTCGGCGCTCAGGTCCGCGACGCCACCCGTGGCGGCGAAGAGCGCGCGGAGGGAGACGCCGGGACGGCGGGCCACGGACACGATCTTCTCAGGCTCCGTGAGCGCGGCGCCGGTCGGCTCGAGCGCCGCAGCCGCCTGCGCCGGGGTGATGGTGGTAGCCCGAGCGCGCGCGACGCCCCGATCCTCTTCTTCGAGTCGCCCCTCGGACTGGCGACGCTCAGCTTCGGTGAGGAGCCCCAGCCGCTCCGCCAGCGGATACAGGCGACGCAGCGCGTTGTCCTGGCGCAGCGAGAGCCGGAACTCGGAACGGGAGGTGAACAGGCGGTACGGCTCATCCACTCCCCGGGTCACCAGGTCGTCCACCAGGACGCCGATGTAGCTCGAGTCCCGACCGAAGATCACCGGCTCCTCGTTACGCAGCCGTCGGACGGCATTGATCCCGGCCACCACCCCCTGACCCGCCGCTTCTTCGTAGCCTGTCGTGCCGTTCACCTGGCCGGCGAGGAAGAGTCGCTCCACCGCCTTCGTCTCGAGCCAGGGGGTCAGCTGTTCCGGGGGATAGTAGTCGTACTCGATCGCGTACCCGGGGCGGGTCATCCGGGCCTGCTCGAGCCCCGGGATCGCGTGCAGAAACTCGAGCTGCACGTGAACGGGAAGGGAAGTGGAGAGACCGTTCAGGTAGAGCTCGGTCGTGTCGAGTCCCTCGGGCTCGAGGAAGATCTGGTGGCGCGGGGCGTCGGGGAACTTGACGATCTTGTCCTCGACCGACGGACAATACCGCGGCCCCCGGCCGCTGATCGCCCCGCCATACAACGCCGACTCGCCGAGATGCCGGCGAATGATCTGCTTCACCGGCTCGCCCGCCCAGGTGATCCAACACGGCACCTGACGCGGCCGCTCACCGGATCCGAAGAAAGAAAAGCGATAGCCCTCCGGATCACCGTCCTGCCGCTCGACCTTCGACCAATCGACACTGCGCCCGTCGACCCGTGGCGGGGTTCCCGTCTTGAAGCGCGATACCGTAAGTCCAAGCCGCTCAATAGCTTGAGCCATCTCCACCGAGGGCGGATCGCCGGCCCGTCCGGCGGGAATTTGCGTATCGGTGCCGAGGTGGATCCGCCCGCGCAGGAAGGTACCGGCGGTGATGATCACGGCGCGGGCGGTGAACCGGCGACCGTCGGTCGTTTCGATCCCGCGGGCGGCGGTCCCCTCGATCAGCAGCTTGGCCGCCATGCCCTGAGTGATTTCCAGGGCCGGATGCTCTTCGAGCAGCGACCGCACGGCACGGCGGTAGAGGGTGCGGTCGCACTGGGCGCGCGGGGCCCACACGGCCGGCCCCTTGGACCGATTGAGCATCCGGAACTGAATCGCGGCGCGGTCGGTGGCGCGGGCCATGATCCCGCCGAGCGCGTCCACCTCGCGGACGACGGTCCCCTTGGCGATGCCCCCGATGGCCGGGTTGCACGACATCTGCCCGATGGTATCGAGGCTGGCGGTGACGAGCAGGGTGCGGGCGCCGAGGCGCGCCGACATGGCGGCGGCTTCGGTGCCGGAGTGGCCGGCGCCGATGATCAGCACGTCGTAGTCGAAGGGCATGTTCCAAGATAGACGTCGAGTAACCGAGACGTCGAGGGAGACGCCGAGTCGCCGCGGGGGTGTGAGGGATCAGGGGGTAGGAGGTCTTGCGGCCGCTCCGCTGATCTTTCTCAGGAGACCGTAGAGCGTCTTGCTGGTTTCAAATGACGCTTTCGACCTAGGCCTTCGTTTATCCAACCCGCACCCAGCGCACCATTTCTTTCACGCTCGGCCGTTTCCCCGTCATCAGTATCCCCACTCGATAAATCCGCGCCGCCACCCAGGTGACCCCGACGATCGACACCGCGAGGATCGCGAGCGACACCGCCACTTCCTGCCACGGGAGATTGCCGGCCGCCCAGCGCACCGGCATGGCGATCGGGGCGCTGAACGGAATCATCGACAACACGACGGCCAGCTGCGATCCCGGATCGTTCAGCAGGGCAAACATGGCCATGAACGAGATGATCAGCATGAAATTCACGGGCTGCTGCGCCTGCCGGGCCTCCTGCTCCGACGAGGAGATGGCCCCCACGGCGGCGTACATGGACGAATAGAGCAGGAACCCGCCGAGGAAGTAGGCAATGAAAACGACCGCGGTGTCCGCCGATACGGCCGGCATCTGAAACACCTGGCCGGCGTCCTGGAAGTTCTGCGAACCGAACAGCCGGGTGCGCTGGGAGATCAGGGCGCGGGCGGAAACACCCCAGATCAGAAACTGGAACAGCGACACGGCGCCCACGCCGAGCAGCTTGCCGACCATCAGCTCGAAGGGGCGCAGCGAGGAGACGAGAACCTCCACGATCCGCGTGGTCTTCTCCTCAAGTACCGAACTCATGACGTTCACGCCGTAAAGCAGGATGCTCATGTAAAGGATGATCGCCATGAAATAGGCGAGCGAGAACGACTGCGCGGCGTTCTCCCCGGTGGTGCGGGTCCCCGAGATCTTCTTCGTCTCCATGTCGATCCGGATGTGAGACGCGGCCACGATGCGCGGATTCACCCCCGCCCGCTCGAGCCGGACCGCGTTGGCCACCTGGCTCAGCGTCCCCTCGATCGCCGCATTGGTGGCGAAGGCTGATACGTTCGAGGCGCGGTACTCCGCCTTCCCCGAATCCGCCAGGGCGTCGGTGAGAATCAGGAAGCCGTCGAGCCGCTTCTCGCTCACTTCGAGGGTGAGGGAATCGATGACGTCGCCGCCCGCGTGCACCCGGGTGGGGAAGACGGCGTGCGTCGCGCCGAGGGCCCCCACGACCTGCCGCCCCGTCGAATCCGTGGTCCCGTCCACCACCGCGATCCGCTTCACGCCGCCCGCCCGGGACAGAAGGATCGGCATGAAGATCAGGGCGCCGAAGAAGAGCGGGCCGAGCAGCGCCATCACCCAGAACATCCGGGTGCGCACGCGCTCGATGAACTCCCGCCGGATCACCGCGAAGACCTTATGCATGGGCGTGGGCCCCCCGCTCCTGGGCGACGGCCGTCATGGCGTCCGGCCCCACCAGGTCGACGAAGATCTTGTGCAGGGAAGGGGCGGTCAGCTCGAACCGCGCCAAGCGGGCCCCGGAGCCGACCAGGGACCGCAGGATCTCCTGGGCGTCGGCGTTCGCCGCCAGCTCGAGCTCGGCATACTGGCCGAAGTCCTCCACCCGGGCCACGAGGCGGCGGTCGGCGAACACCGCCGCGGCGTTCCCCTGGGCGCCGTCGAACGCCACCGTCACGTGCCGGCCCCCGTGCGTCTCCTTCACGTGGCCGAGGGTCCCGTCCACGAGCTTGCGCCCGCGGGCGATGATGCACAGGTGATCGCACAGCTTCTCGGCCTGTTCCATGATGTGGGTCGAGAACAGGATCGTCTTGCCGCGGCGCTTCAGGTCCAGCACCGTCTCCAGGAGCATGTCGGCGTTCACGGGATCAAGGCCGGAAAACGGCTCGTCCAGGAGAACCAGGTCGGGCTCGTGCAGCATCGTGGCGATGAATTGCACCTTCTGCTGCATCCCCTTGGAGAGATCGCGCACCTTGTGCAGCGACCAATCCTGCAGCCCCAGCCGGCTCAACCAATCGCTCGACTGGGCGCGGGCGGCGCGGCGATCCAGGCCCTTCACTTCCGCCAGGAACGTGAGCACGTCGAGCACGCGCATCTTGGGGTAGAGGCCCCGCTCCTCGGGGAGAAAACCGATGCGACTGGCGTAGTCCCGCGCGGTCCCCTCACCCCCGAAAAGGCGCACCCGGCCGGTATCGGGGATCAGGATGTTCATGATCATGCGGATCGTGGTGGTCTTCCCGGCCCCGTTGGGGCCGAGCAGGCCGTAGATCACGCCGGCGGGAACCTCGAGCGACAGCTCGTCGACGGCGGTGTGGCCGGCGAATCGTTTGGTCACCCGGTCCAGCACGAGAATCGAATCGGACATCGGGCCTGTCGGGTAGGGACGGCTGGAAGCTACTCGCCGGGAGCTACTCTGTCGAAACGGGAGCCGCGTCCTGGTTGAGCGCCGCGTGCAGCGTGTGCCAGGAGAGACTGGCGCACTTCACGCGGACCGGAAACTGCCGGACCCCGGCCAGCGCCGCGAGCTTGCCGAGCGGCCGCACGTCCACCGGGGCGGCCGGCGGGGAGGTGATCATCGTATGGAACGTTTCGAACAGCGCCTCCGCCTCCCGCCTGGACTTGCCGAGCACGGCCGACGTCATGAGCGAGGCAGACGCCTGGGAGATGGCGCACCCCGAGCCCTGGAACCCGATGTCCTGGATCCGGTCCCCTTCGAACTGCAACTCCAGGGTGATGCGGTCGCCGCACAGCGGGTTGTGTCCCTGGGCGGTCCGGTTGGGGTGGGGGAGGCGGCGGAAATTCCGCGGCGAGCGGTTGTGCTCGACGATGATCTGCTGGTACAGCTCTCCCAGGTCGGTCACGGCAAGAGGGTCCGGCGAACCTTGCCGAGCGCGGCGACGAGAACGTCCACGTCCCCGCGCGTATTGTAGAAGGCGAATGACGCCCTCGCGGTCGCCGGCAGGCCAAAGAAGTCCATCACCGGCTGCGTGCAATGGTGGCCGGTGCGGATCGCCACCCCCTCCTGATCCACGATCGTGCCGATATCGTGCGGATGGATGCCTTGGAGCACGAACGAGATGACGCTCGCCTTGTGGGCCGCGGTGCCGACGAGCTCCACGCCGGGGATGGCCCCCAGCCGCTCGGTCGCGTACGCCAGGAGATCCGCCTCGTGCGTCATCAGCCGCTCGCGATCGAGCGCGCTCAGGTAATCGATCGCCGCCGCCAGCCCCACCGCCCCGGCGATGTGCGGCGTCCCCGCTTCGAACTTGGCGGGGAGCGGGGCGTAGGTGGTCTTGGCGAAGGTGACCGTGTGGATCATATCGCCGCCCCCCTGATAGGGGGGCATGGCGTCAAGCTGGGCGGCCTTGCCGTAGAGCACGCCGATTCCCGTCGGCCCGAACATCTTGTGCCCCGAGACCGTGTAGAAGTCGCAGTCCACCGCCTGCACGTCGATCGGGAAGTGCGGCGCCGCCTGTGCCCCGTCCACGAGCACCGGGATGCCCCGGGCGTGGGCGAGTCGCACCATTTCGCGAATCGGGTTGATCGTGCCGAGGGAGTTCGAGACGTGCGCCACCGCGACGAGTTTGACCGGTCCCCGGAGCAGTCGCTCGTAGGCCTCAAGCTCCAGCTCCCCGTGCCGATTCATGGGGATGACGGCGAGCCGGGCGTTCCGCTGCTCGCAGACGAGCTGCCAGGGGACGATGTTCGAGTGGTGCTCCATGGCGGAGACCAGCACCTCGTCGCCCGGCTGCAGGTACACCCGCCCCCAGGAGGAGGCGACCAGGTTGATGGCCTCGGTCGTCCCGCGCAGGAAGATGATCTCGCGCGATTCTTTGGCGTTCAGAAAGGCCCGGGCCCGCTCCCGGGCTCCCTCGTAGGCTGCCGTGGCGCGCTCGCTCAGGTAGTAGACGCCGCGGTGGACGTTGGCGTTCTCGGTCTCGTAGTAGCGCCGCACGGCATCGATCACCGCGCGCGGCTTCTGGCTCGTGGCGGCGTTGTCGAGATAGACGAGCGGCTTGCCGCGAACGCTGGTCGCGAGAATCGGGAAGTCGGCCCGCAGACTGGCGACGTCGAGACCTTTCCGGGTCGGGGTTGCGACGGGGGCGCTCACACGGCCTCCTCCCGCTCCCGGTCGACCCCCAGCCGTTCGCGCAGCAGGCCGTCGAGCATGTTCCGGACTTCGGGCATCTCGATCCGATCGAGAATCTCCGCCGCGAACCCGTAGGTAAGCAGTCCCCGGGCCTCCGCCGCGCCCACCCCGCGGCTGCGCAGATAGAAGAGCGCCGTTTCGTCGAGCGGGCCGACCGTGGACCCGTGCGTGCACTTCACGTCGTCGGCGTAAATCTCGAGCTGCGGCTGGCTGTCGGCCCGGGCATCCCGCGACAGCAGCAGGTTGTTGTTGGTCTGCTTGGAATCGGTGCGCTGCGCCCCGGGCCGGACGATGATCCGGCCGTTGAAGACCCCGTGCGACGCCCCGTCGAACACCCCGTTCACGTACTCATGGCTTTCGGCGTGGGGCTGGGCATGGTCGATCGTCGTGTGATAGTCGACGTGTTGCCGCTCGCCGACGACCGACAGGCCGTTCAAGAGGAAGTAGCTCCCGCTCCCGTCCAGGACGCCGTTCACGTCGTGGCGCGAGAGACCCGCCCCCAGAGTCACAGTCGTGAACACGAGCCGGCTGTCGCGCGCCTGGGACGACTGACTGGTGGCGACGTGGTACCCGCGCAGGCCCTGCCGTTGCACGCGGCAGTGGTCGAGCCGAGCGCCCTCCCCCAGCACGATTTCCGTCACGGCGTTGGTGAGCGAGGCGCCGGGGATGTCGCCCTCGTACAGCTCCACGACTCGGGCTTGCGCTTCGCGACCCAACACGACCAGGAGTCGCGGGTGGATCATCGGGCTCGGCGTGCCGGCCGGGATCGCGCAGGTGACGTGGATCGGCCCGTCGATCACGAGCCGGTCGGGCACGTGCACCAGCAGGCCGTCCGCCAGGAACGCCGTGCCGAGCGCCGTGAAGGGATTCGTGGCGGCTCTCGCGTACTTGCCGAGGTGCCGCTGCACGAGGTCCGGGCTGCGCGTCAGGGCCTCGGCGAAGGTCGTGACGAGGACGCCCGCGGGCACCGGGCCCGTCTGCCACCGCACGGCGCTCAACGTGAACGGCGTCTCGGCGATCGGCCGCACATTGGTGAAACGCCACTGCTCGTCGTGGGTAGACGGGAAACCCGTTTCCACGAAGCGCGCGATCGCCTGCTCGCGGAGGTCCCGCAGCCAGGCCGGCGCCCCGGAGGCCCCGTTACCGGAAAAGGCGCGGTACTGGGCGAGGTAGCGGTCGATGGCCGACTGCGTCATGCGACGCCGGCTCCACCGGCGACCCAGTCATAGCCCTGTTCTTCGAGCTTCAGGGCCAGGTCCTTGCCGCCCGTCTTCATGATGCGACCGTCCACCAGGACGTGGACGACGTCGGGGACGATGTAGTTCAAGAGGCGCTGATAGTGGGTCACCACGACGAACGAACGGTCGGGGGCCCGCAGCTTGTTCACCGCCTCGGCGACGGTCTTCAAGGCGTCGATGTCGAGGCCGGAGTCGGTCTCGTCCAGGATCGCGAGCCGGGGCTCGAGGATCGCGAGCTGGAGGATCTCGTTGCGCTTCTTCTCGCCCCCGGAGAACCCTTCGTTGACGGCCCGCGACATGAAGCTCTGGTCCCAGCCGATGGTCTGGAGCTTCTCCTCGAGCACCTGGAGGAAGTCCAGGGGATCGAGCTCCGGGAGCCCCCGGTGCTTGCGCACGGCGTTCAGGGCCGAGCGCAGGAAGTAGGAGTTCGTGATCCCGCGGATCGCCACGGGATACTGAAAGGCGAGAAAGACCCCTTCCCGCGCGCGTTCTTCGGGATCGAGCTCCAGCAGGTCCTTGCCTTGGTAGCGCACCGAGCCGGCGGTGACCTGGTAGGCCGGATGCCCCGCCAGCACCTGGGCGAGCGTGCTTTTGCCCGAGCCGTTCGGCCCCATGATGGCGTGGACCTCCCCGGCCCGCACCGTGAGGTCCACTCCCTTCAGGATCTCGTTCCCCTCGACTGAGGCGTGGAGCCCCCGGATCTCGAGCATCGCGTTTTCCGTTTCCCGTCTCCCGTTTCCCATCTGTGTCAGCCCACGCTCCCCTCGAGCGAGATCCCGAGGAGGTTCTGCGCCTCTACGGCGAACTCCATCGGTAGCTCCTTGAAGACTTCCTTGCAGAATCCGTTGACGATCATCGACACGGCGTCCTCGGCCGAGAGCCCGCGCTGTTTGCAGTAGAAGATCTGATCTTCCCCGATCTTGGAGGTCGACGCCTCGTGCTCCATGATGGCCGAGCTGTTGCGCACGTCGATGTAGGGGAACGTGTGCGCCCCGCACTGATCGCCGATCAGCATCGAGTCGCATTGCGAGTAGTTGCGGGCCCCTTCCGCGCCCTTCAGGATCTTCACGAGGCCGCGATAGGTGTTCTGGCCATGGCCGGCGGAGATGCCCTTCGACACGATGGTGCTCTTCGTGTGCTTCCCCATGTGAATCATCTTCGTGCCGGTGTCGGCCTGCTGGCGCTGATTCGTGACGGCCACCGAGTAGAACTCGCCCACCGAGTGATCGCCTTTGAGGATGCACCCCGGATACTTCCAGGTGATGGCGGACCCGGTCTCGACCTGCGTCCAGGAAATCTTGGAGTGCGCGCCGGCGCAGAGCCCGCGCTTGGTGACGAAGTTGTAGATGCCACCGCGGCCTTCGGCGTCCCCCGGGTACCAGTTCTGGATCGTCGAGTACTTGATCGTCGCACGGTCGAGGGCGACGAGCTCCACCACCGCGGCGTGGAGCTGGTGCTCGTCGCGCATCGGGGCCGAGCACCCCTCGAGGTAGGAGACGTAGCTCCCTTCCTCGGCCACGATCAGCGTGCGCTCGAACTGCCCCGACCCCGCGGTGTTGATCCGGAAGTAGGTGGACAGCTCCAGCGGACAGCGCACGCCCTTCGGGATGTAGGCGAACGATCCGTCGGAGAAGACGGCCGAGTTGAGCGCGGCGAAGTAGTTGTCGTTCGCCGGCACTACGGTGCCGAGATAGCGCTCGATCAGATCGGGATGCTCGCGCACCGCTTCCGAAAAGGCGCAGAAGATGATCCCGTGCTTGGCCAGCTCCTCGCGAAAGGTCGTGGCGACCGAAACGCTGTCGAACACCGCGTCGACCGCGACGCCGGCCAGCCGCTGCTGCTCCGCCAGGGGAATCCCCAGCTTCTCGAAGGTCGCGAGCACCTTGGGATCGACCTGGTCAAGGCTGTCGAGCTTCGGCTTCGCTTTCGGGGCGGAGTAGTAGACGATCGATTGGTAATCGATGGGACCGTACTGCACATTCGCCCAGCGCGGTTCCGTCATCTTCTGCCAGGCGCGGAACGCCTTGAGCCGCCACTCCAGCATGAACGCGGGCTCGCGCTTCTTGGCCGAGATCAGACGGATGATATCTTCGTTGAGACCGGGCGGAACGGTTTCCGCCTCGACGTCGGTCACGAAGCCGTACTTGTAGGGCTGGAGGACCTGGGATTCGATCGACGTCATACCGATTCGCCCCGCGGAGGAGCACCGGGCCCGAACGTGATCGCGTACTCGCAGGCGTTGCAGCCGTCCACGATGTGCGCCTTGCGCTCCACCGACGCGGCGAGAACCGCCTGCAGGAACTTCGCCTCGGCGGCGCAGACCTCGGGGTAGCGCTCCGCCACCGCCCGGATGGCGCAGTTGTGCTCGGCGAACCTGAAGGCGCCCTGGCGTGCATCGACTTCCGCCATGTACCCGGCGTCACTCATCGCCCGGGCCACGACCTCAAGCCGCCGCTCCGGCGCGGCGGTGCCCAGCTCCTGCTGCAGCTTCTGGGTCAGGTCAGCAAAGTGGTCCTCGAGCATCCCCACCGCCGCCTCTCGCCCCTGTTTGGACGACAATCGGTCCAGGAATTCGGTGAGGGTTTCTTCGTAGCGCTTGGGGAAGACCGCCTCGCCCTGGGGCGAGAGCAGGTAGGCATAGGTCGGCGCCCCGACCCCCCGCTGCTCCCGGTCGTAGGTCACGAGCCCGCCCGCCTGCAGCTCCTTCAGGTGGTGTCGTACCGCGTTGGCCGACACCCGGAGCCGCTGGGCCAGCTCCTGAGCGGTCAGCGGCTGGGCCCGCTTCAATTCGTGAAGGACATCGCCTCGCAGGCCCTTGTGGGCGGCGAGCGCCGGGTGAGGATTACTCATGCGCGGGAATCTCCCTTGAGAATCCCGCTTTGTCAACTAATTCCAAGACAATTTGGACGAATTATAAGCTCAAATAGCAAAATGACTTATATATTGCTAGGCGACTGAAAATCGGCTCTACCCGACGCTGGAGATGTCCGTGCTGGCACTGACACTGGCTCTCGCCCTGGGACTACAGGGGGCGGCGACCCCAGCCGCACCCGACACCGCCGTCCTGCGACTCGGCAACCGCGCCATCTGGGTGTTCCGCACCTCCTTGAGCGAGCACACCCCGGCCGAGCGCGCCGCCCTCGCCACGGACCGCATGGTCGACGCGCTGCGCGCCTCGACGCTCGACTCGATCGAGACCGCCCCGATCCCCGACGGCGTGGTCTTCGAGATTGACCGCCGCCCCGTGTTCGGCGTGCTCGCGGCCGACGTCGACACGGCCGGGGGCGACTCGCTGTCGGCTGCGATCGGTCGTGTCGGAGCGAATCTGCGCCTGGCGGTGCGGGAGTACCGCGCCGCCCACAGCTGGAAGATCAACCTTCGCGCGTTGATCTGGTCCCTCGGCGCCACGATCGTCTTCATCGTACTGCTCGTGGGACTTGTGCGCTCGCGCCGCTGGCTGGGTTCCAAGCTGGAGCCCCTGACCGGCGTCGCCGGCATTGGGGACCGCCGCGCCACCGCCTTGCTCCAGGTCTCGCTCGCGCGACTCGTCAGGGTCGCCACCAACCTCCTCGCCTGGGGCGTCGGGATCGTCTTCACGGATGTCTGGCTGACCTACGTGCTGATGCGTTTCCCCTGGACGCGCCCCTGGGGCGAAGCGCTCGGAGGGTATCTCACCCAAACCGCCGCTTCCGTGGGACTCGGAGTCCTGCGGGCGATCCCGGATCTCTTCACCCTGCTCATCGTCTTCGCCCTGGCGCGGTGGCTGACGGCGTTCGTGCGGCGGATTTTCGAAGGTGTGGCGGCCGGCGTGATCTCCGTCCCCGCCATCCACGCGGAAACGGCGATCCCCACGCGCCGCATCCTGACGATCGTGATCTGGTTGATCGCCCTCGTCTTCGCCTATCCGCATTTCCCCGGCAGCGGCAGCGACGCCTTCAAGGGCATCAGCGTATTCGCCGGCCTCGTCGTCTCGCTCGGGTCCACCGGCATCGTCAACCAGTGGATGAGTGGGCTGGCGGTGATGTACTCGCGAGCCTTCCGGAAAGGGGACTTCGTCCGCATCGGCGAGGCCGAAGGGACGGTGCAGGGACTGGGCTGGCTCTCGACCAAGCTGCTCACGCCCCTGCAGGAAGAGGTGACGATCCCCAACGCGGTGGTCATTTCGCAGGGCACGACCAACTACTCACGCCTGTCCGAGGACGGCGTGCTCGTGCACACCGGCGTGACGATCGGTTATGACGCCCCATGGCGGCAAGTGCACGCGATGTTGCTCGAGGCCGCTCGGCGCACAGCCGGGATCCGCGCCAAGCCCGAGCCCTACGTGCGTCAATCGGCGTTGAGCGATTTCTACGTGGAGTACCGCCTCGTCGTGGTGGTCGAGGCGGCGGAGCGCCTGACGATCCTGTCGCACTTGCACGCGAACATCCAGGACAGCTTCAACGAGCACGGCGTGCAGATCCTCTCACCCCACTTCCTGGGGCAGCCCGCGCATCCCGTGGTGGTGCCGAAGGAGAAGTGGTACGCGGCGCCGGCGCGCCGGGAGGGCACGCCGGAATCTTCCTGATCGCCGCTACTGCTCGAGGCGCCGCGCCACGGCCAGGAGTCCAGCGGGACCGAGGAGCACCCGGGCCAGAGGGAAGAGCACCTCGTTTTCCCGCTGGATGTGGGCGCGCAGGAGGGCCACGATCTCGAGACCGAGTCGCGCGGTCCGCTCCACGTCGACCTGCTCGACCGCCGTACCGAGGTCCCGCTCGAGGCCCCACAGCACCTGGTGTTCGTCCTCGAAGGGGGCGACCGGCGCTTCCTCCCGGATGAACGCGAACAGCGCACGCTCTTCGGCCTCGTTGTGATCGTGCACCGCCCCGTTCAGCAACGCCAGCACCTCTCGAATCGCCGCCAGGTGCGGCTCCGGCGGCGCCCCCGCCCGCAGCGCCAGGGCGGCGTGCTGCAGGCGGGCGAGCCCGGCGAGGGCCTCCTCGTGCTCCGCTTCGAAGCGACGCAGCGGATCGCTCACGGGGTCACGACCCAGCGCACCCCCTCGCCGCGCCGCAGATGGTCGAGTCCTTCATTGATCCGCTCCAGCGGGACGCTGCCGCTCACGACCGGGTCGAGCCGGATCCGCCCCGCTTCGACGAGCGCCACGATCTCGGGGTATTCGCCGGCGCCGCAGCCCAGGCTCCCGGCGAGCTCCAGCTCGTAGAACATCAGTTTCCCGACGTTGATCGGCGCCGGATCGTGCGAGAATCCGATCACCACGAGCCGGCCGCCTTTGCGGATCAGGCCGAACGCCAGGTCGACGGTCTTCGGGGTCCCCACGACCTCGAACGCCACGTCGACGCCGCCGTCGGTGAGCTTACGGACGAGCTTGTCGGGCCGCTCGTCCGTACCCGGGTTGATCGAATGCCGCGCGCCGAGCTCGCGTGCGAGCGCAAGCCGCGCGTCATTCAGATCCACCGCGATCACCGTCGCGCCCGCGACCGCCGCGCATTGCACGACGTTCAGCCCCACGCCGCCGCACCCCACCACCGCCACCGTGTCGCCGGCGCGCACCTGGCCGCGCCGCTTCACCGCGTGGTAGGGGGTCGACACAGCGTCGGCGATGACGCAGGCGCGCTCGAGCGGAATGGCGGCCGGCACGGCGACCAGCTCCTTGGCCGGCGCCGCGAGGTACTCAGCGTAGCCACCGTCGACGTGATTACCCGGCATGACGAGATCGGCGCAGAGATTCTCCCGCCCCGACCGGCAGAAGCGGCAGCGTCCGCACGCCCACACCGACGGTGCCAGCACCCGGTCCCCCAGCTGCCACCCGGTGACCCCGGGGCCCAGAGCCGCCACGGTCCCCGCCGCCTCGTGCCCCAGCACGATCGGCGGCGGCGTGAACGTGGCCACGCCGTGATCGATGTAGTGCAGATCGGTATGGCAGAGACCGCAGCCCGCGACCCGGATGAGGACTTCGCCGGCCCGTGGGACGGGCTGCGGGATCTCCTTGACGACGAGCGGCTTCCCGCCGCCCTCGTAGACCGCCGCTCGCATCACCCCTCGCGGGGAGGCGTCGGCCGCCGCGTGTAGATCACGCGAAACAGTCCCGCTTTCACGAGCCAGCATGATTCACACTCCTCCCGCAGGTCGTCGGGGATGGCGGGCTCGGCGCGCACTTCGAACCCGGCCCCGGTGTAGAGCTCGACCGCTTCCCGCGCGCGGGCAGCGTCGGCGATGAAGCGCCGCTCCCAGCCGTCGTCAGGCGAGGGCACCGGCATCGGCCCGCGCGAGCCGCTCCAGCCGACGCTGTCCCAGGAGCGCCGCGCCGAACGCCGCGGTGAATTGCACGAGATCGCCCGTGGGGACGTTCACCGCGGCGCCGAGCGCCTGTCGCACCACGTCGATCATCCGCTCGAAGCGCAGAATCCCGCCGATCAGGGTGTACTCCGGCTCCATGCGCACCCGCTTCAAGAGCTGCACCGAGCGGTCGACGAGCGACACGATGGCGCCGTGCATGATGTCGGCGGGGGCCGCGCCTTCGGAGAGCTGGTTGATCACCTCCGACTCGGCGAACACGGCGCAGACCCCCGAGATCGCGACACTCGTCTTGGAGGTCGCGACCAGCGGTCCGATCTCCGCCGTCGAGTAGCCCATGTAGCGGGCGGTCTTCTCGAGAAACGCGCCGGTCCCCGCGGCGCACTTGTCGTTCAGCCGGAAGCTCTGAACCTTGGCATCGTCGCCGAGCCGGCTCGCTTTCATTGTCTGGCCGCCGACGTCCAGGATGGTCCGCGTGCCGGGGAAAAAATGCGTCACCCCCCGGGCGGCGGCGGTGAGATCGGTGACGGCCACGTCGCCCAGTTCCACCTGGTGACGCCCGAATCCCGTCGTGACGACATAGCCGAGGTCGCCGCGGGCGAGGCCGGCCTGGCCGAGGGCTCCCGCGAGCGCCCGCTCAGCAGCCTGCGCCAGCTTGAAGCCGGTGGGCTCCATGGCGCGTCCCAGCATCGATCCATCCGAGTCGACGACGACGGCTTTGGTGTAGGTGGACCCGACGTCGATCCCCGCGGTGCGCGTCATGCCGCCCCTCCTTCCGCGGCGCGGCTGGCCGGGGCCCGCCCCCCGAGGATACGATCGAGCGCGAACAGCGCCGCCCCGAGCGCCCCCATGTAGTGTGATTCGGCGCCCACGTTCACGGTGAGCCCGAGCCGCTTGTTCAGCGTCTCGACCATCGCCTGGTTCTTCGTGACGCCGCCCGTGAACGTGACCTCGTTCTCGATTCCCACCCGGCGCAACAGGCCGATCGAGCGCGCGGCGATCGACTCGTGCACGCCGAGCAGGATGTCCTCGATCTTCTTCCCCTTGCCGAGCCAGGAGAGCACTTCCGATTCCGCGAACACGGTGCAGGTCGTGCTGATCTTGACCGCGCGCTCGCCGCGCAGGGCCGTGGGACCGAGATCAGCCAGGGGGAGGTCGAGCGCGACCGCGGCGGCGCCGAGGAAGCGTCCCGTCCCGGCGGCGCACTTGTCGTTCATGCAGAAGTCGACGATCTCGCCCGTGGGCTGGACCCGGATCGCCTTGGTATCCTGACCGCCCATGTCGAGCACGGTGCGGGTGTGCGGGAACATCAGCACCGCGCCGCGGGCGTGACAGCTGATCTCGGTGACCTGGGTGTTGCCGAAGGTGACCTTGTAGCGCCCGTAGCCCGTGCCGACGACGAACTCGACTTCTTCCTCCGGGATGGCGCCGTCCGCGAGGGCCTGCTGGAACGCCGTTTCGGCGGCCCGCATCACGTTGGCACCTGTGTCGGTGAGCGCCCGGCCGACGATCGTCCGGGCCTCGTCGATCACCACCGCCTTGGTCTGGGTGGAGCCGACATCCACCCCTGCCGCGTAGGCCATGCGAGTCTCTCCTTACGCCGTCGCCAGCGCCTGGTGGCGCCGCGCGGCGAGGCCTTCGAAAAAGGCGTCGATGCGGTTCTTCATCTGGGCTTCCGACACCACGCGCCGGTCCATCATGTCCGATTCGACGAACAGGCTTGGGACGTCGCGCGCGGCCATCAAAGCGCGGCGCGAATCGGCGAGGCCCGTGGAAACGGTGCGGCAGCTCTTGATCGGGTGATAGACGACGCCGTCCGCGGCGAAGTCGTCGAGCATGTGGACCAGGGCGTCGGTCTGGAAGAACATGCTGTCCATCGCGTCGCGCACGCCGAGCAGAATCCCTTCGGCGAGACTCTCCAGCGGCCGCGCGAGATCGTAGGTGAAGCCCAGGTTGGCACCACCAGAGGCGAACCAGAGGTAGGTCGAGTTGACGAACACGCCGCCCCAGTCGCTGAACAGCTCCGAGAACCGCCGGAAGATCGGGTAGCAGGGAACGCCCACGAAGAGCAGCCGCCACTTCTCGGTCGTCGCGGTCCCGATCCCCCGGAAGGCCTTGTGGCTCATCTCCTCCACGAGGTCGGTGAAGAACGCCGCCCCCTCGCGCGCGCCGCGGAAACCGTTGGCGACACCGAGGTAGATCGTGCCGTCGGAGAGCGCGTTGAAGACCGCCGGGCGGCTGCGGTTCAGCTCCAGCACGCGGGCCCACCCCTGGCTCATCGCGTTGGCCCAGCCCATGTGCTCGCGCAGCTTGTCGATGTCGAAGCGCTTCCCCGACACCCGCTCGCACAGAGCGATCAGCTCGGTGAGCTGGCCTTCGATATAGCGGCGGTCGCGCTCGAAATCCTCCCCGCCGCGGGGCGAGGCGAGGCCGGCTCCGCGCGAGCCCGGGATGTCGAGGGTGAACATCGGCATCCCGTACATCCGCTCCCAGATCTCGCCCCACTTGATGTAGGTGTTGCAGGCGTTCGTGCACACGGCGAGCGCCGGCTTGGGGATCTTCCCCATCGGGTGCTGGCCGCCGCGCAGCTGGGTCGCGACGTCGGCTTTGACGTAGCCGCAGATGTCGGGGGAGTAGCCGTAGTTCTCGGCTTCGTTCAGGTACTCGTGCGCGACGCGGCGCACGGCAGCCTGCAGCGAGTTGATTTCGGGGAAGACGATCGGGAAATCGAACACCCGGAGCAGCTCGGCGAGGCTGCCCATGACGAAAACGTAGGCGGCGCCGCGCTGCTCTTCCGCCGCCCGCGTCAGCCCGTCGAACCATTCCCGGAACAACCGGGCCCCGGCCTCGTTGCCTCGTCCGACGATCATAGGCGCCTCAATCGAACAGCAGGTTTTCGACGAACGTCTCGAGCTGGATTTCCAGCGTGTCGAAGCTCGTCATGTTCTCTTCGAATTCGGAGACGAAGTAGCGCACCCCGCGCCGGTCGAGAGCCCGGGTGTGCACCACCAGCTCCTCCAATCCCGGCTCGCACATCTTGGCGGCCATGAGAATCGCGGCCTGAGCCTTGGCCTCGTCCAGCCGCTCGAGCAGCATCCGGTCCTTGGGTTTGCGGAGATCGTGCTGCACGGGGCTGTGCGCCGAGCGCTCGAGATAGGCGGTGGCGAGCGCGCCCAGGGGGTCGCCGTCGGCGGGGACGTCGGAGGTGAGCCAGCGCAGTCCGATCAGCAGATCGTCGTCGACCACGTAGCAGGAGCGGGCGATCGCGCGCAGCAGATCGAGCGGCGGCTGCTCGCAGAAGCCCCCTTCCAGCACGACCCGCACCTTGTCCTGCCGCGGCGCGGCCCGCTCGTCGAGGAGGGGCAGGACCGTGCGCAGCAGCGCGTTGTGCTCCTCGCGCGGCAGCACGCCGCCCAGCGCCAGCAGGACGTAGGCGTCGTCGGCGGGGAGCAGCCAGGGCCGCTCGCGGCGCAGGGCGTAGAGCCGGCGCAGCAGCGCCCGGTTCTCGTTGAACACGGCGAGCGAGCGCCGCAGGTCGTCGTCCGTGATGGCGCGCCCGGCGATTGCCTCGCACACGCGGCGCACCCGGTCGTATTCGTCACGCAGGTACGCGGCGGCGAACGCCGAGTTGGGGTTCTGCGGGAGATAGAGGATGCGGCACGGGTAGGCGGCGTTCCGTCCCCACACGCCGGCTAGGTTGCGGGCGGCGTCGCAGATGGGATGAGTCACGAACAGGTCCAGCTCCACCCGTTTGGACAGCGCCAGCTCCAGCGAAGTCTTGATGATCGAACAGAGGTAGGAGCCGAAGCGCGAGTCCGCCTGCGTCGGCTCGACCGGCGCGCCACGGACCTTGAAGGGGAGCAGCCCCCCGGCGTGGGCGATCTCCTCGGGGAAGTACACCTGGAAGTGCCCGACCACCTTGCCGCCCTGCTCGCGCCAGCGCCGCACGGTGGGGAAGTCGGTGTCCTCGATCAGCTCGCGTGAGCGGTAGAGCAGCTCGTCGAGCGGCTGATCGCGCCACTCGGGGAAAACGGCGTTCATGCGTGCCTCCACACGGGGACCCGCTTTTCGGTGAACGCCCGCAGGCCTTCGACCGCGTCGTGCGTCTCCATCAGCTCGTGGAGGTAGCGGTGGCCAGCCTCGCGCAGGGCCGCCGCGCGCGCCGCCGCGGCGCCGCCGCTCCCGATCCCCCGCAGGGTCCGCTTTGCCACCCGGAGCGCCGCGGCGCTGTTCCGCGCGATGCGTCGCGCCAGCTCCAGCGCCGTCTCGTCCACGCGCTCGTCGGGGACCACCTGGGCCACGAGCCCGTAGCGCCCCGCCTCCGCGGCCGACAGCGTGTCGCCGCTATAGACGATTCGCGCCGCGGGTCCCGGCGGAAGCCGCTCGGCCAGGAACACGCACGCCGCAGGGGGGAACACGCCAAGGAGGATTTCGGGCTGGCCGAACGCCGCGCCTTCCCCCGCGACGATCAGGTCCACGGGCTGCACCAGCTCGAACCCGCCGCCCAGGCACTTGCCGCGCACCGCGGCGACCACCGGCAGCGGGAAGACGTCGAGCGCCTGCACGGTGTCCAGGAACTCGGGGATCAGGCTCAGGTGATGCGGCGGCAGATGCTCGCCCACATCCGCTCCCGCGGAGAAGTGCCGGCCGCTGGCGGTGAGGAGCAGCACGCGGAGATCCGGCACTTCGGCCAGGCGGCGGAGCTCCCCCCGCAGGCGGGAGAGCACGTCGCGCGTCAGGATGTTCAGCGGCGGGTTGTCCAGCACGATCCGGGCGACCCCATGATCGATACTCGTCACGATGCTCATGCCACTCCCCCGTTGCCGCCGGCGCCGGCCCCGAGCAGCTGACCGCCGTCGATCGGCACGACGTTGCCGGTAATGAACCCCGCCGCCTCGCCGCAGAGGTAGTGGGCGAGCCCCGCTACCTCCTCCGCGGTGCCGAACCGGCCGAGCGGCGTCCGGGCGAGCGCACGCGACCGCGCGTCGGCGGAGAGGTGCTGCGTCATCGCGGTATCGATGAAGCCCGGGGCGATCACGTTGACGGTCACGCGATCGCGCGCCAGCTCCTGGGCGAGGGTGCGCGCGAGGCCGATCAACCCCGCCTTGGCGGCCGCGTAGTTGGCCTGTCCGAAGCTCCCGCGCAGGCCGTTGATGGAAGAAATGAACAGCAGCCGTCCCGACGGAGAGCGGCGCAGGTGGGGCGCCGCGGCGCGGGCGACCTTGAAGGCTCCGGTGAGGTTCACGGCCACGACTTCGTCCCACTCGGCGTCGTTCAACTTCCAGTGCACGCGGTCGCGCACGATCCCGGCGGCGCAGACGACCCAGTCCAAGCCGCCCCGTTCAGCTACGATCCGGTCAACGGCGCGTTGCAGCGCCGCGCCGTCCGTGACGTCGGCCGTCTCGGTCCACGCCGCGGCGCCGGGGCCGTCCGTAAAGGCGCGATCGAGCCCCGCCACCCAGGCGTCCGTAGCGAGCGCCGCCGCGATGGCGCGCCCGATCCCCCGGCCGGCGCCGGTTACGAGAGCCGTGCGCCGCACGCGCCGCAGTGGTGGTGCATGGCGGGGAGGTTCTTCGCACCGCAGGCGGGACAGTCACGCACCGGCGCGCCCCAGGGGGACTCGGAAGCGCCGCCCTGTGCCGCCGTCTCGCGCAGCATCGCGTAGCGGGCCGGCCGTTTTTCCGTAAAGGCGCGCATCCCCTCCACCGGCTCCCAGCAGGCGTAGTGCAGCGAGAGCCAGTCCTGGGCGTGTCGGACGGTCTGATGCCAGGCGAGATCCTTCCAGAAATTCGTCTGCTGCTTGGTGTAACGCGCGCACTCGGGGAAGGAGGCGAGGAGCCGGCGCGCCAGATCGTCCACGAACGCGTCGAGACGCGACAGGTCGAGCCGGTACCCATCCTGCCCGCGCTGCGCCTTGGTGATCTCCTCCGGCGTCGCGTGCTCGATCCAGTCCTCGCCCTTGCGGACCGAGGGCACCACCCAGTTCACGAGCCCCCAGTCGAGGGCGCGCTCGGCCGGGACCGGCTCGTTCAGGAACAGCATCTCACGCGCGCGGCGGTCGCCCACCACGATCGGCAGCCACTGGGTCGCGCCCCCGCAGGCCACCGATCCCACGTGAGTCCCGACCTGTTTCAAGTACGCGTGCTGCGCGATGACCGAGAGGTCGCAGGCGAGCTGGCTCTCGTTCCCGCCCCCCACCGCCATCCCGTTGATCCGGGCGAGCACCGGCTTGCCGGTATTGAGGATGCTCTCGATGTAGGCGCGGAACAGCGCCATGTACTTCCAGTAGTCGCGCGGCGTCCCGACGTAGGCGTCGGCGTACTCCTTCACGTCGCCCCCGGTGCAGAAGGCGCGATCGCCCGCCCCGGTCAGGACGATCACGCCGACGCCGTCGTCGAAGCTCGCGTCGCGGAACGCCGCGGCCAGCTCTTCCAGGGCGGCGGTGGAGTACGCGTTGTAGTTGTGCGGGCGGTTGATGGTGATGCGAGCCACGCCGTCCCGCTTTTCGTAGAGGATGTCGCGAAAGCCGAGGCTCGCGGCGGGACGCGAAGCGAAGTGCCGGGGCGTGCGCATCGCCGCGGGGGCGGGGGCGGTCGTCGTCATGCCAGGAGTCCTCGAACCAGGGTGTCGGCGAATTGGGCTCCGAGCTCGGGAGGCCGGACGGAGCCTTTGGGCGTGTACCAGCGGGCGATCCAGTTGATCGCGCCGAGGATGGCGAACACGGCGATCTTGGGATCGACCGGGCGGAATTCCCCCGCCGCGATCCCCGCGCGCACGATCTCGCGCAGCGCCTGCTCGTAGCGGTCGCGCGCCGCGATGACCTCGCTCTGGTGGGCGGGCGCGAGCGCGGAGGTCTCGAAGGCAAGCGATGATCCTTCCAGCGTGTCGGTCATCACCCGCACGTGCTCGCGGATCGCGTACGCCAGCTGCTCAGCCGAGGTCGGCTGGCGGCGCGCGGCTGCGATAATGCCGGCGACCTCCTCCAGTCCTTCCTGATGACAGGCGTAGAGGATCGCTTCCTTGTCGGGGAAGTAGTGGTAAAGGGCGGTCTTGCGAACGCCCAGGAGCTCGGCGATGTCGTCGAGTGTCGTGGCGTGATAGCCCTTGCAGCGGAACGCGTTCAGGGCGGCGTGGAGAATCTCGGTGCGGCGGCGCTCGCGCTTGGCGCGGACGTGCGGCGTCGGTCGGGCGGTCGTGGGCATGCCATAATTTAATTAAGATTCAATTTTTGACTAGATGTTAGAATTCAGGAGCCGCCCGAGGGAATTGCCAGCCATGCCAAAGGCGCTTATAGATAAGTCATTTATTGACAATCGATTGACAAATCGAAGGCGTGATACTGTCGCGGAGCTGTCAGTACGCGTCCCGGTTGATTTCGCGGATCAGCCGCTCGTAGTCCTCCGGCGTATCGATCGCGTCCACGATCGCCGGGTCGTCGACGGCCACGACTCGCAATTCAGCTTCGTGGGCATGTACCACGGCCCGGGCGCCCTCGCGCTCGGCCGCCGGGCTCGAGAGCAGCTCCTCGAAGAGCCGCGCGTCCCAGATCACCGGGTGTCCACGCCGGCCGGCGAAGGTCGGGAGGGTGATGGCGCCGTGGTTCCGCCGGTAGTCCTCGAGCAGGCGCTCGACCGTCGAGAGATGCACGTGGGGGAGGTCGACCGGCCAGACGAGGGCGGCCGCCGGACGGGCCGAGGCCAGGGCTTCAAGGGCGCGCCGCAGGGAGCCGATCTGCTCGCTCGTGGGATCAGGGTTCTCCACGATGAGGCAATCGTGTCCCGTGATCGCCGTGCGGATCGGGACGGCATGGCTGCCGAGCACCATGACCCGGGTCTTCAGATCGAGCGCCTCGAACGCCTCGAGAATCCGCACGATGAACGGCGCGCCGCGATAATCGAGGAGGGCTTTGGGCGTGCCCATCCGGGTGGAGCTTCCCCCGGACAGGATGACTCCGGCGACACTCATGTGATGGTAACCACGTAAGTCACTGGCGAGGCCTCATATAGCATCTTTGTGCCACCCCGGCAAATCCGGCTTGGGCGAGTGTTGTGCGGATTCTCCCGATGCGCCACATTAGGCGCCCCTATGGCCGTTCGACGCATCCGCCAGCTCGGTGATCCAGCCCTGCGCACGCGCTGCCAGAAGGTGGCGCAGCCCGGGTCGGCCGCCGTGCGTCTCGTGGCAGACGACCTGCGCGACACGCTGCGCGCCGCCCGCGAGAAGTACAAGATGGGCCGGGCTCTGGCGGCGCCGCAGATCGGCGCCCCTGTTCGCGTGGTGGTGGTCGACGTCCCCGGGCGCAAGCAGCGTATGACCATGGTCAACCCCGAGATCACGGACGTCGGGTCGGACGACTTCCAGGTGTGGGACGACTGTTTTTCGTTTCCCAATCTGCTCGTCCGCGTGAACCGCGCCCACCAGGTGACCGTCGCCTATCAGGACCTGAAGGGCAAGCCGCACACGGTACAGCTCGAAGGGCCGATGGCGGAGCTGATTCAGCACGAGATCGACCACCTGGACGGCATTCTCGCACTCGACCGGGCGGCGGGGCTCGATCCCTTCGCCTTCCGCAGCGAATGGGAGAAACGCCATCAGAAGGAAGAGCGCTGGGGGCCGCCCCGGCCGCGCGAAGGGCCCGACCAGACGTAGATTATTCCACACGGGGGTGCCCCCCCTGAAGTCCCGGGGTGGGCTGAGATCAGACCCTTTGAACCTGATCCGGGTAATTCCGGCGAAGGGAGCCTGCCATGACCTGCGTTACCCAGATGCATCACGCCCGCGCGGGCCGGATCACGCCAGAAATGCGCCGGGTGGCGGAGCGCGAGGCGCTCGCCCCTGAGCTCGTCCGCGACGAGGTCGCCCGCGGCCGCCTCATCATTCCCGCCAACGTCAATCACCTCGGCAAGCGCCTCGACCCGATGGCGATCGGCAAGGTCGCGCGGGTCAAGATCAACGCCAACATCGGGAACTCCGCCGTCACGTCCGACGTCCAAGGAGAGCTCGACAAGCTGCACCATGCGGTGCACTACGGCGCCGACACCGTCATGGACCTCTCGACCGGCGGCGACATCGACGCCATCCGCCAGGCGATTCTCGACATGTCGCCGGTGCCGATCGGCACCGTCCCGATCTATCAGGCGATCCAGGGCGTGGGAAAGGTCGAGGACCTGACGGCCGACGACCTGCTCGACATGGTGGAGCACCAGGCGCAGCAGGGCGTGGACTACATGACGATTCACGCCGGGGTGCTGCGCGAGCATGTGGGGCTCGCCCTGGGCCGGGTGACCGGCATCGTGTCGCGGGGGGGGTCGCTTCACGCCTACTGGATGACGGCGCACAACGCCCAGAACCCGTTCTACGAGCACTTCGACCGGGTGCTGGAGATCGCGCGCCGCTACGACGTCACCCTGTCACTGGGCGATGGGTTGCGCCCCGGATCGCTCGCCGACGCGAACGATCGGGCGCAGTTCGCGGAGCTGAACGTGCTGGGCGAGCTGACCGAGCGGGCCTGGGCCAAAGACGTGCAGGTCATGATCGAAGGGCCGGGGCACATCCCGATGCACCTGATCGAGATCAACGTGCGCAAGGAAAAGGAGATCTGTCACGAGGCCCCGTTCTACACGCTCGGGCCCCTGGTGACCGACATCGCGCCGGGGTACGACCACATCACGTCGGCGATCGGCGCGGCGATGATCGGCTGGTACGGGGCCGACATGCTCTGCTACGTGACGCGCAAGGAGCACCTCGGTCTTCCCAACGCCGAGGAGGTGCGCGAAGGGGTGATCGCCTACAAGATCGCGGCGCACGCGGCGGACATCGCGCGCGGCCGCGCCGGCGCCCGCGAGCGCGACGATGCGCTCTCCCGGGCGCGGTTCGCGTTCGACTGGAACGAGCAGTTCCGCTTGAGCCTCGATCCCGAGCGGGCGCGCGCGCTGCACGACGAGGCGCTCCCCGCCGAGTACTTCAAGAGCGCCGAGTTCTGTGCCATGTGCGGACCCAAGTTCTGCTCGATGCACGTCACGCGGGAGATCGAGCGGAAGTTCGGCAAGGAAGCGGGGACGGAGCAGGCGCCCGCGGTACCGGCGTCGGCAGGGTGACCGACCGACGCTAAGGTTCGATCGACGGAGCCCGGGCCACCGCCTGCTCGATCGCCGCCCGGGCGCCGGTCCAGTAGTGCCGCATCGCGAGCGCCGCGCGGGCATCGAGTCGCAGCGGCGGCGCCGGCTGCACGATGCGCCACCCGTACACCGTGCGCACCAACGTGATCGTATCGGTCCGCACCTCGGCCAGCAGCGGCTTGAACCCTTCCATCACCCCCTGGGCCCGGGTGACGCTGTCCGGCACCTCATAGGATGAGCTGCCGATGACCACGTACTGCACCGGAATCCTCGCGAACGCCCCCTCGATGCGAGGCGGCCGCACGGCGCTGCCGCTGGTGAGCTGATAGGCATCGGGTCCCGGCAGGTGCAGCGGACAGAGATACGCGGTGTCGAGCCAGGCCGCCGCTTCCAGGAAGTCCCCCCGGGCGTCACGGGCGGCCAGGTCGCGGACCAGTCCCAGGGGATCGGGATGGGCCGCCGCCGGGACGAAGCCGCAGCGGTCGCCCGTGTCGGACGGCGCCAGCGCGATGATCGAATCGGCCGGTTGTGAGCGCGCGACCGGGCGAGGCGCCTTGGCCTGGCAGGCGAAGACGGCGAGCACGAGCCAGGGACGGCGCATGCCGATCAATGTCGTCCCCAATGCCGTAGCGCACAATGGACGGGGCAGGCAAGTTTCCCCCCGTCCCTACACCCGGGTTCGGTCATGCGCCTCCCCCTCCCCCTCCCCCTCGCCGTGCTGCTCGCCGGCTCGCTCGCGCTCTCTTCACTCGAGGCCCAGCACGCGGCCGTCCGCTTCGAGGTGACGATCCCCGCGTCGCTCCGCGCCGAGGTGGCGACGGGTCGCGTGTACGTGTTCATCACCCGCCACAACGACGAGGAGCCGCGGCTCCAGGTCCATCACGAGAGCGACGTGGTGCCGTTCTTCGGCGTGGACGTGACGAACCTCGCCCCGGGCGCCCCCGCCGTGATCGACGGGACCACCCTGGGCTATCCGATCGAGAGCCTCGCCCAGCTCCCCGCCGGCGACTACTTCGTGCAGGCGCTGCTGAACGTCTACAGCGAGTTCAAGCGCTCCGACGGGCACACCCTCTGGATGCATGACGACCAATGGGAAGGCCAGCAGTTCAACCGGTCTCCCGGGAACCTGGTTAGTGAGGTCCGGAAGGTGCACGTGGACCCGGCGGCGTCCGACACGATCCGGATTGCCCTCGCCCGCGCCCTCCCCCCGATCACGCCCCCCCCCGACACCAAGTGGGTGAAGCGGGTGAAGATTCAGAGCCCGCTGCTCACCAGGTTCTGGGGGCGCCCCATCTACATCGGCGCGACGATTCTGCTGCCGCGCGATTACGACCGCGAGACGACGCGCCAGTACCCGACCGTTTACGAGCAGGGGCATTTCAGCCTCAACGCCCCGTTCGGGTTCTCGACCGACAGCGTCACCGAGACCGCGGCGCAGAAAGCCGCCCGCCTCGAGCGCAGCGCCCGGGAGCCCGGCTTCGAGTTCTATCGCGCGTGGCGGAGCGACGGCTTTCCACGCATGATCGCCGTGACCTTCCAGCATCCCACGCCGTATTTCGACGACTCCTACGCGGTGAACTCGGTGAACAACGGCCCCTACGGGGACGCGATTCTCACCGAGCTGATCCCCTATCTCGAGTCGCACTTCCGGATGATTCGCGCCCCCTGGGCCCGCCTGCTTACCGGCGGCTCGACCGGCGGCTGGGAAGCCCTGGCGCTGCAGGTGTACCACCCCGACTTCTTCGGTGGCACCTGGGTGCTCTATCCCGACCCGGTGGACTTCCGCAGCTACGAGCTGGTCAACGCCTACTCAGACAGCAACGCCTTCGTCTGGCCGGTGTCGGAGTGGATGACGTACGAAGTCCCGGCCGAGCAGGAGGTGACCGGCCAACCACGGATCACTGTGCGCCAGGAAAGCCAGTACGAAGCGGTGCTCGGCAGCCACGGCCGTTCCGGTGAGCAATTCGCGATCTGGGAAGCCACCTACGGCCCCGTCGGGAAGGACGGCTATACGGCCGAGCTGTGGGACCTGCGCACGGGAAAGATCGACCACACGGTGAGCAACTACTTCAAGGCCCACGACTACGACCTGCGCGACTACCTGGAGCGGAACTGGAGGACCTTGGGCCCCAAGCTGAGGGGCCAGCTGCACCTCTACGTCGGCGACATGGACACCTTCTATTTGAATTACGCCGTCTACCGCCTGGAAGCGTTCCTGAACCGCGCCTCGCCCCCGGCCGACGCGGTGGTGCAGTACGGGCGACCCATGAAGCCGCACGGCTGGCAGCCGTTCACCAACGCCGAGCTGATGCGCATGATGGCGGCCCACATCGCCAAGCACCGCCCCGCCGCCAAGCACTGATGCCAGATCCGATGAACGCCGGCTACGTGACGCATCTCGACGAGGTGCTGTCGGCGCGGCAGCTGCTCGGCGCACCGTATCATGAGTTTCTCCGGGTCCCGTCGCTCTCGGCCGGGGTGTACGTCCTTCCCGCGGGCGGCGAGGACCCGCAGCGCCCGCATGCGGAGGACGAGGTCTACCTGGTGCTGCTCGGCCGGGGCCAGCTGCGCGTCGGGGCCGACGACCATCCGGTCGGGCCCGGCACGATCGCCTACGTCCCCGCCACCGCGCCGCATCGCTTCCACTCCATCACCGAGGAGCTGCAGGTGCTCGTGTGCTTCGCTCCCGCGGAAACGCCGGAGGCCGCCGGATGATGCTGCTCAAGGAGACACCGTTTCATCCGCGCACGGCGACGCTGATGGAAGGCCAGACGTGGCGCCGCTGGGCCGGCTACGTCGTGGCCAGCTCCTACGAGCTGTCGCACGAGCGTGAGTACCACGCGATCCGCAGCGCGGCCGCCCTGTTCGACGTGTCGCCGCTTTACAAGTACCTCGTGCGCGGCCGCGATGCCGCGGTCCTGCTCGACCGCGTCGTCACCCGCGACGTCGCCAAGTGCAAAGTCGGCCAGGTGCTCTACACCCCGTGGTGCGACGCCGCTGGGAAGGTGATCGACGACGGCACCGTGTCGCGCCTCGACGAAACCACCTTCCGGATGACCGCCGCGGACCCGAACCTCCGCTGGCTCTCGCTCAACACCGGCGGCCTCGACGTGAGCGTAACGGACGTCTCCGAGCGGACCGCGGCGCTGTCGCTGCAGGGACCGAATGCGCGGGTGATCCTCGAGCAGGCCTCCGAGCGCCAGCTCGGCGGGCTCAAGTACTTCCGTCTGACCGACGCGACCATCCGCGGGATTCCCGTCACCATCTCGCGCACGGGGTACACCGGCGACCTGGGTTTCGAGATCTGGCTCGACGCCGCCCACGCCCTCCCGGTCTGGGACGCCCTGGTCGCCGTCGGCACCCCCTATGGGCTCACCCCCGCGGGGATGCTGGCGCTCGATCTCGCCCGCAACGAGGCCGGCCTCCTGCTCATCGAGGTGGACTACGTCTCCGCCCATCACGCCCTGATCGAGGCGCAGAAATCGACGCCGTTCGAGCTGTCGCTCGACTGGACCGTGGCGCTGGACAAGGCGACCCCATGCAACGGCAGCGCCGCGCTCCGGGCGGAGCACGCGCGGGGACCCGCCTGGCGGTTTGTGGGGCTCGAGGTGGACTGGGACTCGCTCGAGGCGCTCTACGCCGAGGTGGGGCTCCCCCCGCGGCTCCCGACCCAGGCGTGGCGGGCGAGCGTCCCCCTGTACTCAGGGGGGTGGCAGGTGGGCTACGCCACGAGCGGCTGCTGGAGCCCGCTGCTCAAGCGCTATATCGCCCTCGCGCATCTCGAGGCCCCCTACGGCGAGCCGGGCCGGCAGGTCCAGATGGAGATCACCGTCGAGCACCGCCGCCGTCGCGCCGACGCGACCGTGCGGGCCCTCCCCTTCTTCAATCCCGACCGGAAGCGAGCCTGACGTGGCCGCGACGCGAGTCTACGATGCGATCGTAATCGGCGGTGGCCACAACGGGCTCATCACCGCCGCCTACCTGGCGCGCGCCGGGAAGCGCGTCGTGGTGCTCGAACGGCGGGAGCGCGTCGGCGGCGCCGCCGTCTCGGAGCAGGTGTTCCCCGGCTTCACCTTTTCGGTGTTCTCCTATGTGGTGAGCCTGCTGCGCCCCGAGATCATCCGCGACCTGGACCTGCCGCGCCACGGGCTCGAGATCCTGCCGCTCGAAAGCACGGTCACGCCGATGGAGAACGGCGACTACCTCGCCGGGTGGGGCGACGCCGACCGCAGCCGGCGCGAGCTGGCGCGCCATTCGCCGCGCGACGCCGAGGCGATGATCGAGTTCGGACGGCTGATGCACCACATGGCGCACGCGGTGAAGCCGATCATCGGGATGATGCCGCCCGACCCGACGTCACTCTCGCCCCGGGAGCTGTGGGGTCTGGTGAAGCTCGGGAAGCATTTCCGCGACATCGGCGCGGAGCGGTTCCACGCCCTCTACAAGCTCATGACCATGAGCTCGGCCGACTACCTCGACGAATGGTTCGAGACCGACGTGTTGAAGGCGACCAAGTCGGCGAGCGGGATCATCGGCACCTTCCTCGGGCCCCGTTCCCCCGGGACGGCGTACGTCCTGCTGCACCACTACATGGGGGAGATCGACGGCTCGTTCCGGGCCTGGGGGTTCGCCAAGGGGGGCACGGGGGCGATCAGCGAGGCGATCGCCGGCGCGGCGCGGCGGTTCGGCGCCGAGGTGCGCACAGGGGTGGGCGTCGCCCAGGTGCTCGTCAAGGAGGGCCGGGCGACCGGGGTCGCGCTCGAGTCGGGGGACGAGCTGCACGCCAAGGTGGTCGTGTCGTCGCTCGACCCGCATCGCAGCTTCTTGCAACTGCTCGACTCGAAGACGCTTCCCGAGGAATTCACGGCCGGGATCCGGCGCTACAAGTTCCGCGGCTCCTCGGGAAAGGTGAATCTGGCGCTGTCCGAGCTGCCGGATTTCACCTGTCTCCCGGGCATCGGCCCGCATCATCGCGGCGCCATTTCGATCTCGCCTTCGGTCGACTATCTCGAGCGCGCCTACGACGACGCCAAGTACGGCGCGTTTTCGCGCCGCCCTTACATGGACATCATCTTCCCGTCGATGATCGACCCGCACATGGCCCCACCCGGGCGCCACGTGATGTCGATTTTCGTCCAGTACGCCCCGCACAACCTCACGGGGGGTTGGAACGAGACCAAGCGCGAAGCCTTCGGCGACGCGGTCATCGACACGCTGTCACAGTTCGCCCCCAATCTGAAAGGCGCGATTCTCCACCGGCAGGTGTTGACGCCGTGGGACATCGAGCGCATCACCGGTCTCACCGAAGGCAACATCTTTCAGGGCGAGCTGGCGTTGCATCAGCTGTTTTTCCTGCGACCCGTCCCCGGGTGGGCGAAGTACCGCACCCCCGTGCGCCACTACTACCAGTGCGGGTCGGGCACGCATCCGGGCGGCGGCATCATGGGCGCGTCGGGACGGCTCGCCGCGGTGCGCATCCTCAGGGATTGGCGATGACCCAGACCCGGCACGACGTGCTCGTCATCGGGGGCGGCGTCAACGGTCTCGTCACCGCCGCCTACCTCGCCAAAGCGGGACGCAAAGTGCTCGTCCTGGAACGCCGCTCCGTGCCGGGGGGACTCGCCGTCACGGAGCCTGCCGCGGGGGGATTCCAGCTCGACACCCTGGGCCACGACGCCGGCTGGGTGCCGGCGGCGATCGTCCGCGATCTGGGGCTCGCCGGTCACGGGCTACGGCTCGTCGTCCCCGAGGCGAGCGTATTCGCCCCCTCGCGCGACGGACCGGGTGTGGTTCTGTGGACCGATCCCGCGCGGACGGCCGCGGAGCTGGCGCGCTTCTCCCCGCCCGACGCGGCCGCCTGGCCCGCCTTCACGAGCCGGGTGGCGCAGCTCGCGGGCTTCCTCGAGGCGATGTACGCGGTGACGCCGCCCCACGTCCCGAACCCCGGCCCGCGCGATCTCCTGACGCTGCTCGGCTTGGGGCGGCGGTTGCGCGGCCTCGGCGCCGCGGCGACGATCGAGCTGTTCCGGGTCCTGCCGATGTCCGTCGCGGAATGGCTCGACGACACTTTCGCGAACGATTTGCTCAAGGCGACGATCGGCGCGAGCGGCATTACCCGGATCCTCCAGGGTCCACGCTCGGGCGGCACCGCCTTCGTGCTGCTGCACCACCACGTGGGCCGGCCGACGGGTGCCATCCGCGCGAGCCACCTCGTGACCGGGGGGCTGGGCGCCCTCGGCCGCGCCCTGGCCGCGGCGGCCACGGCCCACGGCGCGGTGATCCGCACCGACGCCCCGGTGCGGCAGGTGCAGGTCAAGGACGGGCGGGTGAGCGGCGTGGTGCTCGAGTCGGGAGAGGAGATCGCGGCATCGCTCGTCGCGTCGAGCGCGGATCCGCGTCATACCGTGTTCGATCTCGTGGGCCCCGCGGCCTTCGAGCCGGATTTCCTGCGCGCCGTGGGCAATATCAAGTTTCGCGGCGCCACAGCCACGGTCACCTACGGCCTCGCCGGGCTGCCAACGTTCGCTGGGCAGCCCGGGGACGGCGACGCGCACCTGCGCGGGGCGATCTCCCTCGCGCCAAACCTCGAGTACTTGGAACGGGCGTACGACGACGCCAAGCACGGCGGCATCTCCCGCCACCCGTACCTCGAAGCCCGGATCCCGTCATTGCTCGATCCCGGCTTGGCGCCGGCGGGGGCACAGGTGATGACGGTGCAGGTGCAATACGCCCCGTATCACTTGAAGACGGGCGCCTGGGACGAGAGCGCGCGGGAGCGCATAGGCGATCTCGTGACCGATACGCTGAGCGAGGTTGCGCCCAACTTCCGGAAACTGGTCGTGCACCGCCACGTCATCACTCCCAAGGACCTGGAAACGCGCTACGGGCTGACGGAAGGCAGCGCCTACCAGGGGGAGCTGACCCTGGACCAGATCTTTTTCATGCGGCCGGTCCCGGGCTGGGCGCGGTACCGCCTACCCGTGCGCGGGCTGTTTCTGTGCGGAGCGGGGACACACCCCGGGGGCGGCCTCGCGGGCGCGAGCGGCCGCAACGCCGCCAGGGAAATTCAGAAGGAGAAACTCCCGTGACATTCGTGCGCACGGCGGATTCCTTCCGCCAGGGGGCCCGCACCATGCCGGGCCGTTACTACACGGCTCCCGAGGTCTTTGCGCTGGAGCAGGAGCGGGTCTTTGCCCGGCACTGGATCGCCGTCGGCCGTAGCGCGGATGTCGCTCGACCGGGGGATTTTCGCCAGGTCCACGTCGGCGGCGAGTCGCTGCTGCTGGTGCGGGGACAGGATGGCGAGCCGCGCGCTTTCTACAATATCTGCCGCCACCGCGGCACGAGGCTGTGCAGCGAGGCCCAGGGACACCGGTCCGAAACGATCCAGTGCCCCTATCACGCCTGGACCTACGCCCTGGACGGCCGGCTGATCGGGGCTCCGCACATGAATGAGGTCGCGGGGTTCGACAAGCGCGAATACCCGCTCCGGGGAGTGGCGCTGGGCGAGTGGGAGGGGTTCCTGTTCGTGAACCTCGCCCAGGACCCCGAGCCGTTTGCCGAGGCATTCGCGCCAATGATCGGCCGGCTCGCCCGGTACAGCCTCCCCGAACTCGTCACGGTGCGACGCCGGGAGTACGAGGTCCAGGCGAACTGGAAGCTCATCCTCCAGAACTACTCCGAGTGCCTGCACTGCCCCACGATCCACCCGGCGCTGATCAGGAAGCTGCCCTACCTGAGCGGCGCCAACGACCTCGTGGAAGGCCGGTTCCTGGGGGGCTACATGGAGATCGCGTCGCCGCACGCGAGCGCGACGATAAGCGGGGCGCGGTGCGGGCTGCCGCTCGGGTCGCTTCCCGCCGACGACCTGCAGCGGGCCTACTACTACACGCTCTTTCCCGCGATGATGCTGTCGCTGCACCCCGACTACGCGGTCTTCTATGTAGTGCTGCCGGTGAGCGCGCGCGCGAGCCGCGTCGTGTGCGAATGGCTCGTGAATCCGGCCTCTCCCAACTCTCCCGGGTACAACATCGCGGACGCCGAGGAGTTCTGGGATCGCACCAACCGGGAGGACTGGCACATCTGCGAGGAGAGCCAGGCCGGGGTGAGCTCGCGGGCCTACCAGCCGGGTCCCTACTCGCCGCGGGAGAGCATTCCCGCAGCGTGGGATCGCGAGTACTTGCGGGCGATGGAGGCCTAGGCGGGGGCCGGGAAGACCCGCGCCAGCGCCTTCAGAAGCTGCCCCTCGGGTGAGCCGCCGTCGGGAGCCTCGGCGAGCACGGCGGCAAAGCGGCGCCGCAGCAGCGGATCGCGGACGGCCTGGGAGGCGAATTGCAGGGTCAGAGGGACGAACCAGGCGGCGCGCCGCGCTCCCGGTCCCGCCCGGGCCACCGCCGCGTACTGCTCGAACAGCCCGAGCAGGAACGCCGCCTTGGACGGGAACTGGCGGTAGATCGCCCCCTTCGTGAACCCGGCCGCCTCCCCGACCTCATCTAACGTCGCGAGCTCGATACCCCGCTCGGACACGACGCGGAGTCCCGCCTCGAGCACCAAGGCCCGCGTTTCGGCTTTGCGCTGCTGCCGCACGATACCCATCGGTACCTAGGATACTAATCGGTATCGTAATCGGCAATCGAGGGGCTCCGGTAACGGGCTGGTCCGCCCTGACCACCTCAGGAGATCGCTCAAGGGATACTGGTGGGTATCAATGATACCTGGAAGAATCATCCGGAATTTCCGCGCCGTACCCTTGACGGCGTTGCCTCGGCTTCTAGGTTTCCCGCGCGCCTCGTGCGCGTGCCGCGCTTTTCCAGGAGTCCCCGCGTATGCCGTACATCATTGCCGAACCCTGCATCGGCGTGAAAGACCGCTCGTGCGTGGACGTCTGCCCCGTGGATTGCATCTACGAGGGCGAAGACATGCTCTACATTCACCCCGACGAGTGCATCGATTGCGGCGCCTGCGAGCCGGAGTGCCCGGTGACCGCGATCTTCCCCGAAGAAGACACGCCGCCGCAGTGGAAATCCTACATCGCCAAGAATCGCGACGCCTTCCAGGGCCCGAACCCCCCCGGCAAGCCGCAGCGCAAAGGCTCGTAACTACTTAGTCAGCGATTCGAGGAACTCCCCCAGCACCCGCCCCACGGCGAGCGGTTGCTCGAGCGGAGCCATGTGCCCCGCCGACTTGATCGACTCGAACCGGGCGCCCGGGATCTGGGACGCCATCTGCTGGATCACCGCGGGCGGAATGAACTCATCCTCCGCCCCCGCGACGACCAGCGTCGGCACCCGGATCCCCGCGAGCAGGGGGGTGGAGTCGGGCCGATCGCGCATCGCCCGTAGCGCTCCGGCGAACCCCGCCACCGGTGAGCGCAGGATCACCTCCCGCACCTCGGCCACGAGCTCCGGTTGGGTCCGTTGGGTGGTCTTGCCGAGCAGTTTCGGCAGCAGCCGGTCGACCAGCGCCGCCACTCCTTCTCGCTCGGCCAGTCCGGCCTGGTCGTCGCGCGCCTTGCGGCCATCGGGGGTATCGGGCTCCGCCTTCGTATCGCACAGCACCAGGGCGCGGATCCGCTCGGGGTGGCGGCGCAGCAGCTCGAACAGGATGTAGCCGCCCATCGACAGACCGCAGAACACCGCCTGTCTCGCGCCCACGGCGTCCAGCACCGCGACCAGGTCTTCCACGTAGCGCTCCATACTGTAGGCGCCGGGGCCAACCGGGGCGGAGGCGCTCCCGAGGCCGCGGAGGTCCGGCGCCACACGCTTCCATTTGGTGAGCCCCGCCAGCTGGTGGCGCCACATCGTGTGATCCAGGGGGAAGCCGTGCACGAAGAGCACCACATCACCCTCGCCCCGCACTTCGACCGGAACAGTCGCCTCGCCATTCCCGGTATCCACGCGCAACAGCTCGGTCCCCTTGGAGATGCGGGGGCCGAGGAATGAGCCGACCTCCTCGGGAATTGGCGCCGGACGACCCAGCGGATCGATGCACACGAACATGAGCTCCGCGTCGCTGACTCGCACGCCGTCCTTCAAGCGGGTGGCCTGATGACGCAGGGTGAAGCTCGTGGTGCCGCGTTTCGTCACCACGGTCTCGATCCGCAGGATGTCGCCGGGATACGCGCCGGCGTAGTACTCCACGCTGGCTTTGCGGACGGCGGGCCAGACCCCGTTGCGGCGAAACAGATCCATCCCCGGTCCGCTGTCCAGCGCGTCCCACCGCGCCCGTTCGTACATCGCCAGGAACGAGGCCTCGTTCAGATGTCCGAATGCGTCACACTCGAACGGGTAAACCTTCAATTCGACGCTGGGAAACGGGCTCATGCGGCAAACGTATCCCGCCAATCGTATCTTTGCACCTGTCCCTCTCGATCCGGGCACATCATGCAGGTACCAACCGATTACATCCGGCACGCCGCGCGCGCGGCTCGCAAGTGCGCCGGGGATCCCTTCGGCGGCGCCCCCCAGCCACCCGACCCCGAGTTCTACAAGACGCTGGCCAAGGCCTTCGAGGAGATCGCCGCGGGGCTGGAGCAGCTCGGCAAGGTGGAGTGACCGACTATCGCCTCATCGACGCGGCGCCCGATCTGGCCGCGTTCCTCACCACCTGGCGGGCGGAGGCACTCGTCGCCGTCGACACCGAAGCGGCGAGCTTCCATCGCTACGTCGATCGCGTCTATCTGGCGCAGATCTCGACGCGCCGCGAAACGGCGATCATCGACCCCGTAGCCGTCGATCTCACGCCGCTCGGCGCGCTGCTGGCCGACGCGGCGGTCGAGAAGATCTTCCACGACGCCGACTACGACCTCCGGATTCTCGATCGCGACTACGCGTTCCGAGCACGGACCCTCTGGGACACGCGGATCGCCGCCCAGCTCGCAGCCGAGCCCGCGATCGGACTGGGGGCCCTGCTCGAGAAGTACCTGGGGGTGCGCCTCTCCAAGGATTACCAGAAAGCCGACTGGTCGCTGCGCCCGCTTCCCCCGGAGATGCTCGCCTACGCCGCGGACGACACGCGACACCTCCCCGCGCTGCGCGATGCCCTGCGCGAGCGCCTGACGGCGCTCGGCCGGCTCGGTTGGGCGGAAGAGGAGTTCGGGCGGCTCGAGGGACTGCGCTGGTCCGCTCCCGAAGGGGACCGCGACGACGCCTACCAGCGGGTGAAGGGCGCCAAGACGCTGGCGCCGCGACAGCTCGCGGCGCTGCGCGCGGTGTGGAACTGGCGCGAGAGCGTCGCCGCAGCGCAGGACAGGGCCACCTTCCGGATCGTGGGGAACGACGCCCTGATCGGGGTCGCCCGGGCGCTGCCACGCGACGCGGGCGCGCTTGGCCAGGTGCGGGAGCTGCCGCCGGCGCTGGCCCGCCGCCACGGCACCGCGCTGCTCGAGGCGGTGGCGACGGCGCTCGCGCAGGGTGAAGCGGCCCTGCCACGCGTCGAGCGGGGGGCCCGCCTGCCGCGCGATCCGGAATTCGAGTCGCGCCTGGAGCGGCTCAAGGCCGCCCGCAATCAGGCGGCTCAAACCCTGGCGCTCGACCCCGGTGTGCTGTGCGGAAAATCGATTCTCGAAGCGGTCGCCCGCGCCCAGCCCGCCGATCGGGCGGCGCTCGCCCGGATTCCGGAGCTGCGTCGCTGGCAGATGGAGGTGTTGGGGGACGCGCTGCTCGCCGTGATCTAGAAGCCCATCATCGCCCGGATCTTGGGATCGATCCGTTCCGGCGTCCAGTAGGGCTCCCACACGATCTCGATATCCACGTCCTTGACCCCCTCCATGGGCCGCACGGTCTTGTGGATGTCGTTCATGATCATGGGACCCGCGGGGCAGCCGGGCGAGGTCAAGGTCATCCTGATGGAGACATTGCCCTCATCCACGTCGACGTCGTAGACGAGTCCCAAGTCGATGATGTTCAGATTCAGCTCGGGGTCCTTCACACCGCGGAGCGCTTCCCGCACCGCGTCCGCGGTCAGGGCCGTCGTCGTCATGATCCGAAATCCTCCAGGCGGCCCGGAACGTACTCCCCGCCACCACCGGATGCGAGAGGCAGCCGGCAACCCCGCCGCCGCGCCACGTAGCCATACACCCGGCGCGCGAGTGGTCGCACTCCCGGCACGGCGAACCACCACGCGAACCACCGCTTCCCGGGCAACAGGCGGAGCAGCTCCGGGATCGCGTCGGCACCCTCGAAGACCCGGCCGTCCTCCCGTACGAAGTGCATGGCCGCGGCGAGCGCGGGCCGCTCGATCCGAAATTTGGCCACCGCCGCCCGGTCCTGAAACGGTACGAGTCTCACCCGGTGTTCCCGGTCCCATGCGGACACCCGGGCCACCGCGGCGCAGCAAAGGCTGCACGCGCCATCGTAGATCAGCGTGGGCTCAGCGCCCGTTCGACCCGGCATCGCTTGCCCTGGCGGCAGCGTCCGCGACGGCGCCCCGCACCCGCTTCAGCTCGGTGAACGGTCGCCGCGCCCGCGGCGCGAATGCCCGGTTGGTCAGGAGAATCACGAAGAGGTCGCGATCGGGATCGATCCAGATGGAGGTCCCGGTGAAACCGGTATGGCCGAAGCTGCGGGCGCCGAACAGCGACCCGGCGCTGCTCGTCGCCTCCCCCGTAGGAGTCATCTGCCATCCCAGCCCGCGCGCCTCCGTTACGCCGCCGAACCACGCCGAGCGGGTCGTGAACAGGGCCACGGTGGCCGCGCGCACGAGGCGTCGGCCGTCGGCCGTGACGCCAGCCCGCAGGATGAATTGGGCGAACCGCGCGAGATCCGCCGCGGTCGAGAAGAGGCCAGCGTTCCCCGACACCCCCCCGAGCCTCGCCGCGCTGGGATCGTTGACCAAACCCGCGATCGGGTGGCCGTGCCAGAGGTTCGTCGGCGCCGTCCGGGCCGTTTCGGTCCGCGGCGGCCGAAACCGCGTCTCGGTCATGCCGAGCGGCTCGAGGATCTCGCGCGCGGCGAACGCGTCCAACGACTCGCCACTCGCGCGCCGCGCGATCTCACCCGCGAGGATGGCGTTCAGGTCCGAATAGATCACCCGGGTCCCCGGCGTCACGCGCGGCGTCGCGGCATACACGCGGCGCATCGCCGCCGCGGCGTCGGCGGCGTGCGGCAGCGAAGTGTCGCCCGAGGCGAGTCCCGACGTGTGGTTCAGGAGCATCCGCAGGGTGATCCGCTCGGTCCCCTCGCCCTGGAATTCGGGGATGTAGGCGCGCACCGGATCGTCCAGGCGTACGCGGCCGCGGTCGAGCAGGATCATCAGCGCCGTCGTGGTGGCCACGACCTTGGTCATCGAGGCGATGTCGTACAGGGTGCGGTCCGGGCTCACGGCGCCGCTTTGCGCCGACCAGGTCAAATGGCCGTAGCCCCCCGAGAACAGCACGGTGTCGCGCCGCCCCACGACCAGCGCGGCCCCCGGGTACGCGCCGATCCGGATGCCGTGCTCCACGAGCGGAGCGAAGGTGGCGGCGTCGAAGCGGGCGGGGGCGGCGACCGGAACGCCCGCGGCGGCTTGGAGCAGGAGCAGAACCGCTAGCACCAGACGCCCGGGATCGGGCGCGCGCACTTGGGGCAGCGGCCATCGGGACCGATGCGCTGGCGGAGAATCCGGTAGCCCGAGCGTTCCACCAGCAGCTCCCCGCACCCGGGGCACCAGGTGTGCTCCCAGCGCCCGACCCGTCCCGGCAGGTTCCCGGCGTAGACGAACCGCAGACCGGCCTCGGCGCCGATCTCGCAGGCGCGGAGCAGATCGGCCGTGGTCGTGTTGGCCGAGTCGGTCATGCGGTAGTCCTGATGGAACGCGGTGACGTGCCAGGGGATGTCGGGGGAGACCGAGGCCAGGTACGCGGCGGCGGCGCGGAGTTGTCGTTCGTCGTCGTTGAAACCCGGAACGATCAAGGTCACTACCTCGAGCCAGAACCCCCGCTCGTACACGAGGCGAATGGCGTCCGTGACGTGCTCCAGGACGCCGCCCAGCTCCCGATAGCGGCGGTCGTCCATGGCCTTGAGGTCGATCTTGTAGCAATCGGTGAAGGGGCGGATGTAGTCCAGCACCTCCGGCGTGGCGTTGCCATTGGAGATGAAGGCGGTCCGGAACCCCTGGGGGTGGGCGATCCGGAACACGTCCATCGCCCACTCGGCGGTGATCAAGGGCTCGTTGTAAGAGGACCCGATCACCTTCGCCCCTCCGCGCCGCGCCAGCGTCACGAGCTGCTCCGCCGTGACGTCGGTGGGCACGACTCCCGCCATGCCGTCTCGCAGCGCCTGCGAGGTCAGCCAGTTCTGGCAGTACCCGCAGTGAAAATCGCACCCCAGCATGCCGAAGGTGAGCGTTTCGCTCCCCGGCAGCACGTGGAAGAACGGCTTCTTTTCCGTCGGATCGCATTGCAGGGCGGCCACGTACCCCGCGGGGACGTACATCGTCCCGTCGCGATTGAAGCGGACCTTGCAGATCCCGCGCCGGCCCGGCCGCACGAGACAGCGGTGTCCGCAGGCGAAGCAGCGCACCACCTGGTCGGGAAGGGCCTGGGTCAGGTCCGCGGGACGCACCCGGGCGTCCAGGAGCTGCACCAGGGGGGAAGTCTCCCGATCGGGAGCGTGCGTGAGCGCGGATTCGATAACGCGGCGAACCATCGGTGTCCTGCCTCGCCGGAAATCTAGCGCAACGCCCCTCCAAGCGTCATTTCAGGCTTCCTGGGACGAGCTGATACAGGAGGAGCGCGGTCTGCACGTCGCGCCGCGAGAGGTCTCGTGCCCCGCCGGTGGGGAACATGATGTCGGTCGAATCGGGGCTGTGGTCGAGCCCCAGGAGATGGCCGATCTCGTGGAGGGCCACGACCCGGACGTCGTCGGGGCCGAGCGGCTGCCCCTTGGGATCGTAGGTCGCGATGGTGATCGTCCCGTGCTGCAGATGCCCCTCCCCGTCCCACACCACGTCGGTCTGGCCGGTGCGGACGGTGTCGAATTTCGTTCGCCATTCGAAGATCACGTCGGGACGGTCCAGCGAATCGGCGATGAGGGTGAACCGCACCGGGACTCCGGTGGCTTCCCAGCTCTGGAACGCGGTCCGGACGGCGTCCAGGAACTGCGGCCGCCAGTTGGCGACTGTGCTCGAGCCGAGATACACCCGCACCGGATCGCTGACGCGGTTGTCCCAGCGGTGGAGCGCGGAATCGTGGGACGCGGCGACGATCTCGTTCAGGTAGGTGACGCCGGCGCTGGCCCGGATGCGAC
>Ga0335085_10000562_pt1 | contig 101369 bp, 69 predicted proteins | sample Lox_Sample_45_FD_206712 | JGI IMG/M metagenome (GOLD analysis project Ga0335085, IMG submission 206712) | Soil microbial communities from Loxahatchee National Wildlife Refuge, Florida, United States - Lox_Sample_4.5 | ecosystem: Environmental > Terrestrial > Soil > Wetlands | place: USA...
TGGCTGCCGCGGCCTCAAATAAGAGGCTGAACAGGACCTTCTTGTTCTGCCAGACCAATGGCACAAGGGCATGCGGCACGCTGAAGACCAGGTGATAGTAGCCCACCGGCAGAAGTTCCTGCTGGCGCTGGCGCAGCCACTTCTCCCGGGCATTGGTCTGGCACTTCGGACAGTGCCGGTTCCGACACGAGTTGTAAGAGATGGCCTGGTAACCGCAGCGCATACATCGGTCGCGGTGACCGCCCAGTGCAGCCGTGCGGCAGCGCACGATCGCGGTGAGCACTTTGACCTGCGCCCAAGTCAGCGATGAGCGATAGCGTTCCAGGAACTTGCTTCCGGTTCTGCGGATGACATCGGCCACCTCCCAGGGTGGCCGCATCACTTATCAGGATCCGTCGGCGGTTTTTCGCCATAAGCGCGAAGCTCGATCTGCTCCAGTGGGTTGATCGCGGCGTGGAGATGACGCCGGGAAAGGTGCAGATAAATGATCGTGTCTTTCAATTCCCGGTGGCCCAGCAACAACTGGATGGTCCGCAGATCAGCGCCAGCTTCCAGTGTATGGGTGGCAAAACTGTGCCGGAGAGTGTGCGGCCCGATCCGCTTTTTGATCCCGGCCTTCGCGGCAGCTCTGCTACAGGCGTACCAAACTGTCTCGTCGGAGATAGGCTGCTCCACGCCGCGATGACCGGGGGTACTGGGAAACAGATAATTCTGAGGCTTCTTCCAGCGCCAGTATTCGCGTAGGGCAGCTAGCAGCTTGGGTGTCAACGGCAGATCGCGGTCTCGAGAGCCTTTCCCGTGGCGGATGTGAAGCACCTGGCGCTGGCTGTCGATGTCGCTCACTTTCAGCCGCGAGGCCTCCTTGCGGCGAACGCCCGTGCTGTAGAGAACCATCAGCAGGGTTCGATGCAGCAGGTTGGGCGCCGCTTCGATCAGCCGCTTTACTTCCTCCTGACTCAGCACGACCGGCAGCTTCTCGGGTGTTTTAGGGAAGATCAGATCATCGTAGGCCAGGTCCCGCCGCTTCAAAACTTTCTTGTAGAGAAAGCGCAGGGCGGCGATGCGGATCTCCACCGTGCCAGGAGCGAGTTTCTTTTCCCGCAGCAGGTAAAGCTGGAAGCGGCGTACCTCCTCCGCCCCCATTTTTTCTGGGGATCTACCGAAATACTCGGCGAACTGCTTCACCGCCAGGATATACCCGCGGGTCGTTTCAGGTGAGTAGTTGCGACGCTGGAGTTCCTCCAGCATTCTTCGACGTAGTGGGGTCACAGAAACCTCCTTTCTGTAACCCCAAAACTAACCCGCCGGACCCTTCGCCTCACGCACCAAAGTGCGTCCGCCGCGCCAGCGGCTTAGTTCTAACGGCCAAAGCACCGAAGTGCATCCAGCGCCGCCAGCCCTTCGACGTCAACGGCGACGATTTCGCTTGCTCTGACAGCTTACGCTTTACGAGACGCTTCACATGTGATCTATTGTGAGAATACGTACTTCATCTACAATACTGTCCGCGCGACCCGGGACCACACCGGGTAATCGGGCCGAAAAATGGGGAGCGACAAGGGAGGAAGAACATGAGCCTGATCCGAAAGCAAACCACCGAGGTGATGGTGGCGGCCAATCGTGCCAACACCCTGAGATCCACCGGGCCGGTGACCGATGTGGGCAAGATGAATGTCCGCCTGAGCGCTTTGAAACACGGGATCATCGCGGACCGGCCGTTCATTCCGGAGCTCGGGGAGAGGAAGAGGATTTGAAGAACGTGTGCCGGCAGCTCGTGCTCTCATTCCAGCCGCAGGACCGCTCCAAGAGATGCTCCTCGACCAGATGACGGAGAACCGCTTCCGCCATTCCGGGTCTGGCCCACCCTTGCCGCGCCACGGAGTCTATATACTATAAAGTAATAGATATGACAACTTATTATCTTGAAAAATAACATAAAACCGGCGAAATTACAGAACAAAGCCGTTAGGTATCAGAAAACAAAGAGAAATGGATTTCGGCTTTCGCGTATAGGCTGCCGCAAGAGGCAGAGCGTCATCGACAGGCGGTGGCCTCGTTTGTTAGATTGCCGACCTCGAAGTGGGCTCCCTGTGACGCTATGACGCTTGGAAGAACCAGCAAGAGTCAAGGCGCGCTGTTCCCGTCTCTTCGTCACGGACCGGAGTAGCCAATTCGAGCCAACCACGAAATGATGGATGACACACAGTACAGGACAGCGTCAAGATCCGCTGTACAACCCGAATTCTGCTATCGCCGGGCAGACCGGGCTGTGGGTGATCCGGAGCCGCAACCGGGTCGTTGTGAGCCCTGCCGGAAGCCGAACCAGGCGGCAGGATCCCACGCTCGTGCCCTCTGCCAGCGGGCTCCAGGCTCCTTGATTCCAGCAATCGAGCGCAAAGCCCTCAATCCGCTGGCCAAGCTGGATGTACTCGCGCAGGCGCACTATATTGAAGGCAACCGGCCACCCGAATTCGAACACCACTTCCGGCGTTGTCACCGCATCGTCCGTGCTCCAATAGGTGTCGCGGTTGCCGTCAAGCATATTGCGCGGGTCGAACAGATGATCGGGAGCTCGCACCGAGGTTGCAGTCACCCGAGCCTCCGCCGCCAGGTTCTCTTTGAACGTTGCGCCTAACAAGTGGCCGAAGCCCCGCAAGGAGTCCACGTCCGTCTCATGAAGAAGACCGCGGCGGTCTGGAGGAACATTGAGCAGCAGGCTCGCCCCGTGCCCCACGGATCGGAAATAGAGTTCCATGATCTCGGCGGGCGTCTTGACGCGCGTATCCTCGGCTGGGTGCCAGAACCACCCGGGGCGAATCGAGACGTCGCACTCGGCCGGCATCCATCGGGAGCCGTTGCGGGTTCCGGTCTCTCCCAGCTGCGCTCGAACGTAGCCCGGAGCCGCCGCGCCGCCGTCCTCGCCGACCGGATCATAGGTGGCCCAACAGGTCTCGCCGGCGACGCCGGATTCGTTGCCCACCCAACGGATATCGGGGCCCACGTCGCTGAAGATCACGGCCTCGGGCTGAAGGGACCGGACCATCTCCCAGGTTCCCGGCCAGTCGTAATAGGTCCGACGGTCGATCACCCGCTTTTCCCGGGCCCCGCCATAGTATCCGTCGCCGCCGTTGGCGCCGTCGTGCCACACTTCGAACACCGGACCATACCCGGTCAGCAGTTCCCGTAACTGCGCCCGGTACATCTGCACGTATTCCGGCTTCCCGTAGAGAGGGGTATGCCGGTCCCAAGGAGAAAGATAGACGCCAAACTTCAATCCCTGTAGGCGGGCGGCCTGGGACAGTTGCGCAACCACATCGCCTTTACCTTGCCGCCAGGGACTGCTCCGGGCCGAGAAGTCGGTGGTGCGCGTCGGCCACAGGCAGAAGCCGTCATGGTGCTTACAGGTGAGAATCACGCCCTTCATTCCGCCGGCCTTCAGCGCAGCGACAATGGCGTCGGCGTCGAAGGCTGTCGGATTGAACAGGGCGGGATTCTCATCGCCGAAGCCCCACTCCTGGTTCGTAAAAGTGTTGATGGAAAAGTGGAGAAACGCGTAAGTCTCCATCTTGTGCCAGCGCAGCTGACGATCGGAAGGGAGGGCCCCGTAAGGGGAGGGCGCAGGCGGAGCGGACGACATTGCCGGCAGCGCAGCCGCGCCTGCGACGGCAAGAAATCGACGCCTCGAGATTCCAGCTGGAAGCTCAGCCCGGTTCATCTCTACACTCCCCGCCCAACCCTATACACTACGCATCGGGGTCTGCTGAGGCAATCCGGTAATCAGAAGAGGACTCGCCGTCACAATCGCAAACCCCGGCGTCTGGCAGGTGCAACGACCGGTATAATGCTCGTTCATGGGATCTCCACGTCAATTCGGAACCCTCGGACGCTGCCTTGCGCTTGGCGCCCTCCTGATCCTTTCGATGCCCAGGGTAACCAAGGCGCAGTCTTCTTACCCCAGACGGTTTTCCCTGGATGGGCCGTGGAGATATCGGCCGCTGGCCCACACGACGCTGAAGGCCGACGGCTCAATCGTCGAAGACGTTTCAAACCTTCCCGGGCCGGGTACGATGCCGGTCCCGTCGAACTGGAACGTCAGCGGCCTGCCCAATTTCAACGGTCGCGTCCGATTCGAAAGGGATTTTGATTTCGGTGAGACTCTTTCGCCGTCAGACCGCGTATTTCTTCTGTTTCATGGAGTCGATTATTTTGCCGAGGTCGAACTCAACGGAACCTTTGTGGGCCGGCACGAGGGCTATTTTCAGACCTTTGAATTCGACGTCACGCCGGAAATCAGGCGCGGCCGCAACACCATCGCGGTTACGGTGGATGCTCCGCAGGAAGAAGTCGGCACGGTCTGGCCTGATCACAAACGGCTGATCAAGGGTATCTTCTCGCATTGGGACTGCAAGCCGGGCAGCGTTTCCAAGGAATTTGGCCAGGATGGGACTTCGGCGGGCATTTGGAATAGCGTCCAGGTGGAGGTCCGTCACCTCGCCTGGCTGGGCAACGTCAAGATTCAGCCTTTTCTCTACCAGCGCAAACTGGCGACCGGCGGGAACGAAGATGAAGGGTATGACGCCAAGGTGTTCATTACCGCCGAGTTCCACGCTCTGCGCCCGGGTCAATATTCTCTGACTGCGGAAGTCGGGGGCAGGGAGGTTTCCTCCAATCTGAATCTGACCTCCACCGACACGACGATCGTCCTGGTGGTGCCGATGGAGCACCCACGTCTGTGGTGGACTTGGGACCTGGGCGAGCCCTTTCTCTACAGTTGCCATCTGGCCGTCACCGCGGCGGGCCAACCTGTCTATACCCGCGATGTCCATTTCGGCGTTCGCAGCATTACGTTGGATGAGAAAACAGGCGAATGGCGCTTGAATGGCGTGCGATTCTTCATTCGGGGAACGAACATCGTTCCGGAGATGTGGCTGTCCCGCTATACGCCGGCGCGGATCGCCCAAGACATCAAGCTGTTGCGCGACGCTCACATCAACGGGGTCCGCGTCTGCGTCCACGTCAATCGCGAGGAGCTGTACGATGCGCTCGACCGGGCGGGCATCGTCGCCTGGCAGGATTTCCCGCTGCAGTGGGATTACATGCACAGCGACACCTTCCTCCAGGAGGCTGCCCGGCAGCTGCGGGACATGATTCGGCAGTTCTACAATCACCCTTCAATCGTGACCTGGGTCTGCCAGAACGAGTCGACCGCCTACAACGTCGGGGTCATGGACCCCTTTCTGGCGCGTGTCGGCGCCCAGGAAGATTCGTCGCGGCCGGTGAGGCCGGTGGCGGCCTTCGACGAGCACCTCTACGCCGGCTGGTATGGCGGCGATTTTCACGACTATTTGAAGCTCCCCGGGGGACCGATCATTTCCGAACTGGGCGCCCAGGCCCTTCCTTCCGTCCCAGAGATGCGCGAAATGGTCGGGAGCGAGTGGCCGCCGGACCTTAAGAAGCTTGCGTATCACGACTTCCAGTACGACCAGACATTCCATGTGGCGCGAGTGCCGATGGGGAGTGACTGGGAGGAATTCGTTGCCAACTCCCAGCGCTACCAAGCCGAGTTGCTCAAGTTTGCCGTGGAGCACTACCGGAGGGCAAAGTATGAGAAAGTCGGGTCCTTTTTCCAATTTCAATTTGTCGACTGCTGGCCTGCCGTGACCTGGTCCGTCGTCAGTTATGACCGCAAGCCGAAACTGGGCTACTACGCTCTGCAGCGCGCTTACCAGCCGGTCCTCATTGGCGCCGACCTAGACCGGACTGTTTTCGGCCGGCGCGGCGACCAGCCGGACGAGCCGCCCAGTGTCCACCTGAGCCCCTGGGTGGTGAACGACGAGCACCGTAGGATCGATAACGTCAGCTATGAGGTGTACCTGGAGGGACACAGCGAAAAAACTCTGATTGGGAGCGTCGATACGCCTTCGGCCTTGCCAGCGGATTCGGTCGCAACTCTGCCGGAGGTCGACTGCCCAACGCCGCCCGGCCTGCAAACTGGAAGTTACGAGCTCGTTCTGATCCTCAAAGAAGGAAAGGAGACGTTGAGCGAGAATTCCTACGCTGTGACGGCAGTCGAATAGGATCGGCGAAGGGCATGGTAGCCTTTGTTGCTGAGACGGTTTCGTTTGCTCCGCTCGACGCATCCAAGCAGCTTACGGGCGGTTTCACTCAAGCCCCGTTGTGACGACCGTGTTTCGCCTTCTCTTCAAGTATCCGGCCGTCGTCTTCTCTAAGGGTGAGTTGATCCTGGCGAGCGCCGGGCCCAGGTGGATTCTCCTGTTGCTGATTCTTGGGGCGGTGGCCGGCTTGGGGCTAGTGATCCGCTCGCGTCTGCCTAGAGCCACGCCCGCCTTGAGGACCTGGCGCGCCGGGATCATTTGGCTCCTCGAATCTGCAACCATCGTGGTGCTGCTGATCCTGCTTTGGCGGCCGGCCATCGTCGTGGCTGAGCTCAAGCCGCAGCAGAACATCATCGCCGTGCTGGTGGACGATTCGCGCAGCATGTCGATTTCCGAGGATGGAGCCACCCGCGAGGCCCGGGCCATTCAGGCGCTCGAGTCCGGCACCTTGGCGGATTTGCAGAAGAAATTTCAGACCCGCCTTTACCGTTTTGATGCCCAGCTCAACCGCGTTTCCGGTCTGGCCGGCGTTGAGCCTTCAGCCCCCGCCACGCACATCAACGATGACCTGAAGGAACTTACTGCGGAAACCTCCGGCTTGCCGATCGGAGCCGTATTGCTGCTCAGCGATGGCTCTGACAACACGGGAGGCATCGATCGGGAGACCATCGCCGCCCTCCGGGAGCGCCGAATTCCGGTCCATACGGTTGGTTTTGGACGCGAACAAATGGCCCGCGACGTTGAGATCAACCGGGTTGATGTCGAGCCCCGCGCCCTCGCCGATTCCCAGCTCGCCGCCACGGTCAGTTTTCACCAGCGCGGGTACGCGGGACGCCGCTCCATGCTCCGGGTCCGCGACAGCAGCGGCAAGACGCTGGGCGTGCGGGAGGTCACCTTCGGCCACGACGGGGACATCCAAAGCGTCATGATGCTCTTCAACGTGGGCCCAGCTGGAGACAAGGCCTTTCAGTTCACGATCGATCCTTTGCCCGATGAAGAGAATCCATCGAACAACAGCCTGATGCGCCTGGTGGACGTTCGAGCCGACAAACGCCGCGTCCTTTACATGGAGGGCGAGCCACGCTGGGAATACAAATTCATCCGCCGGGCTGAGGAGAACGACCCCGACGTTCAACTGGTTTCGATCGTTCGCACCACCGAAAACAGAATCTATCGCCAGGGGATTGAGAACCCAAGCGAGCTCGCCGATGGGTTCCCATCCCGCAGCGACGAGCTCTTCCGGTATCAAGGCTTGATTATCGGGTCGGTCGAAGCCAACTACTTCACGCCCGGACAGCAGTCTCTGATAAGGGAGTTCGTGGACCGGCGTGGCGGAGGTTTGCTGCTGCTTGGCGGGCGCTTCGCCCTGGGCGATGGAGGCTGGTCTTCCTCCAGCCTGGCTGACCTGCTTCCGGTGGTTCTTCCCAACCGGGGCGGTAGCTTCAGACGCGATCCGGCCACTGTTGAGTTGACGCCGGCTGGGGCCGAGAGCATCATCTGCCGCCTGGAAGAGGATCAAGACCGCAACACGCAACGCTGGAAGAAACTTCCGTACCTGGCGAACTACCAGGATCCGGGGACACCGAAGCCGGGCGCGGCTGTGCTGATTGAAGTGAATACGGGCTTGGGCAAGCTGCCACTGCTCGTCACGGAAAACTATGGTCATGGTCGAACGAGCGTGCTGGCCACCGGAGGCACCTGGCGTTGGAGGATGAGCCTGCCCTTGGAAGATCAAAGCCACGCGACCTTCTGGCGGCAACTGTTGCGCTGGCTGGTCACCGATACGCCGGACCGCGTCACCGCTTCAGTCGCGACTCCAATGCTGTTCGATGACGGCCGTGTGGGACTGTCAGCCGAGGTCCGGGATAAGGATTATCTGCCGGAGGCTGATGCGAACGTCGAAGCTCGCATTTCGGGCCCTGACGGGTCCGCTGAGATCGAGCTCACGCCGGATCCGAATAGGCCGGGGATCTACCAGGGAGAATGGACAGCGGGTGAACCGGGCCTGTACAGGGCTGAGGTCGTCGCCAGGCTCGGCGATACTGAAACAGGGCGCGATGTCGCGAGCTTTGAGCGACTGGACGGCGTTGCCGAGAATTTCCATACGGAGCAGAATCGCGAACTGCTCCAGAAGCTCTCCGCCGAGACCGGCGGACGCTACTGGCGGCCGCAGGACTTGTCGAGACTTCCGAAAGAGATTGCGTATTCTGAAGCTGGAATCACGGTCCGCGAGATCAAAGACTTGTGGGACATGCCGGTGGTATTTTTGTTTGTCCTGGCGCTGCAGTGCGCAGAATGGCTGCTCCGACGCAAGTGGGGTGTCGTCTGATGGTCCGCAGCCTGAACTGGTGCGTGGTGTGCCTCCTGGCGGCGCTGCCCGCCCGTGCCTCGGTGTACTACGTGACGGTGGCCGGCTTGGGCGGCGAGCCCGAGTACGAGCAGCGCTTCACCGGACTTGCCCATGATTTGGATAAGACTTTCAGCTCGTCCAGCGTCGACGCCCACGTCTACACCCTGACCGGGAGCGGCTCCACCCGCGCTCACCTGCGCGAGACCCTGTCCACCGTGGCTCGCGAGTCCAAACCGCAGGATGATTTCGTGCTGGTACTCATCGGTCATGGATCATTCGACGGCGTGGAATACAAATTTAACCTTGTTGGGCCGGATGTCCCCGGCGCCGAACTTGCCGAGATGTGTGACAGCATAACTACGGGCCGGCAGTTGATCGTCAATACGACGAGTGCCAGCGGAGCTTCGATCCCATTTCTGCAACGACCTGGACGCGGCGTGATTGCCGCCACCCGGAGCGGCTCTGAGAAAAACGCGACGGTGTTCGCGCGGTACTGGGTCGAAGCGCTGCATGATCCCGAGGCGGATCTCGATAAAGACGAGGCGATCAGCGCGCTGGAGGCGTTTCAATACGCGCAACGCAAAACCGCGGCGGCCTATGAATCCGAGAAACGCATCGCTACTGAGCATGCGGTTTTCGAAGATACCGGGAAGGCCGAGGCGGTTCGCCAACCCTCGCTCCAGACAGGCGAAGGTCGGCTGCTTTCGAGTCTCTTGCTTCTCCGGATGGGTGTTGCACAGCGGGCGGCGAACGATCCGGCCAAGCGCGCGCTGCTTGCCAGGAAGGAAGAACTGGAGCGCCGCATCGACACGCTGAAGTACGAGAAAGCAGCGATGTCCCAGGAGGAATACAAGAAACAGCTCACAGACGCCTTGGTAGAACTCGCCCGAGTTCAGGAGGTACTGGACAAATGACGCGCGCGCCAGGAACCCCGATGCTGGTGGCGATCGTGATGGCTGTCGCCGGCCTCGCCTGCGCTGCGACTCCGGAGGCCTGCTGGAGCCTCCGCAAGAACGGTCACCAGGCTGAAGCCCGGGCATGCTTCGAAGGTCTTACACAAGCTCACGATCCTTATTTTCGCGCCGAGGGGTATTGGGGTCTGGAGAGATACCAGGAGGCGAACGACGCGTTCCGGCTGGCGGTCGCACAGTCGGACAACAACGCATACTACTGGGTGCGCTGGGGCCGCTTGTTGCATGAGCGCTTCAACAACACCGAGGCCGAGGATCTTTTCAAGGAAGCCTTGAAGAGGGACAGCCGAAACGCACAGGCTTATCTCGGTCTCGCCCTCGTTAGCGCAGATGGATTCGACAACAAGGCCATCGAATGGACGGCCAAAGCGTTGGAGCTCGATCCGACCCTTGTGGAAGCCCACGAGCTGATGGCCAGCCTTCAACTCGAGGACTCTGAAACTCGGCAGGCACTCTCGCAAGCCGACGAGGCCCTCAGACTCTCCCCCAACGCTCTCGATGCGATGGCGATCCACGCGGCCGTCGAAGTGCTGGCCGACCGAACGCCCGACGCCTGGCTGCAGAGGATTCGGCTGGTCAATCCGTCTTACGGGCGGGGCTGGGCTCTCATCGCCCATCACCTCGTCCTGAATTATCGCTACGAGGAGGCCACCGCCTATTACCGCCAGGCCGTGGCCCTTGACCCTGAACTCTGGTCGGCGCGATCCGACCTTGGTGTCAACCTGATGCGCCTCGGTCAGGAACAGGAGGCTCGAGGGCAACTCGAAGCTGCCTACGACCACGACTATCGAGATGAGGCGACCGTCAATAGCCTTCGCCTGCTGGACAGCTACAAGAATTTCGTAACGATCAAGGACCCGGGGTTCGTGCTAAAGCTCCACAAGAAAGAAGCCGATCTGCTGCGCCCGTATTTTGAGGAAGAGATCGGGCGGTCGCTGACCGACTACGAAAAGAAATACCGGATGCAACTCCCCGGGCCGGTTCAGGTGGAAGTATACCCGGACCATGCTGACTTCGCCGTCCGGACAACCGGCATGCCGGGGCTGGGCGCGCTTGGCGTTACCTTCGGCGAAGTCGTAGCCATGGACAGCCCATCCGCCAGCGAGCCGGGCAGCTCCAACTGGGCGAGTACGCTGCGGCACGAGATGAGTCACGTGTTCATCCTCACCGCAACCAACCACCGCGTGCCGCGCTGGTTCACCGAAGGCCTGGCGGTCCATGAAGAGACTGCTGCCTCCCCGGAGTGGGGCGACCGCGTGACCCCGGAGATTCTGGTGGCGGTTCGGGACAAGAAACTGCTTCCGGTCGCGGATCTCGATCGAGGGTTCGTCAGGCCAGAATATCCGGGACAGGTGCTCGTTTCGTACTTCGAGGCAGGGCGCATCTGCGACTATATCGAAGACCGCTGGGGCGGTGACAAGCTGCTCGAGATGGTGCACTCCTTCGCCCGGCATGAGACGACCGCCGAGGTCGTTCAGCAGGATCTCGGGATGGCGCCGGAAGAGTTCGATCGGCAGTTTCGCGACTGGCTGGGCCAGAGCGTCGGCAAGACCGCCGCCCATTTCGACGAATGGCGCAAGCGTTGGAAGGGTCTGGTACAGCTCGCCAAGAATGATGACTATGACGAAGTGCTGAAACAGGCCGATGCGGTGCGCTTCCTATACCCGGAGTATGTCTACGAAGCTAGCGTCTACCAGTTGGCAGCCGACGCTGATCTCGCTAAGGGCAATGAGAAAGACGCTGCGGCTGAGCTCACCAGCTACGAAAGAATGGGCGGGCACAGCCCGGAGTTGCTCAAGAGGCTGGCGTCGGTTCAGGAGAAGCTCGGCGAACCCGGTGAGGCGGCCGCGACCCTGGATCGTATCAACGATATCTATCCCATGGATGAAGACCTTCACCGCCGGCTCGGTGATCTTTGGCTCCGTCAGAAGAACCTCGACGGCGCCATCCGCGAATATTCGGCGGTGATCGCGATGCACCCGCTCGACACGGCATCTGCCCAGTTTGAATTGGCCGAAGCCTACTTTGCCAGCGGGCGCACCGACGAGGCCAAGGACCACCTGCTGGCCTCGCTCGAGTCTGCGCCAGGTTTTCGCCCTGCTCAGAAGCTGCTGCTGCAGATCGAGGACTCCGGGAAAGGCACCCACTAGAACTATGGCGACCCTCGTAGAGCCGGGATTCGATTCGGAAACGCTGCTCAGCCGCGTCAAGCGGTTTCAGACCGCACGCGACGCGATTCTCTCCCAAGTCCGGCAGGTGATCGTGGGCCAGGAGGAAGTCCTCGATCAGATCTTGATCGCCTTGTTTGTGGGCGGACACTGTCTAATCACGGGCTTGCCCGGGACCGCCAAGACCTTAATGGTACGCAGCGTCGCACAGACCCTCGGCCTCCTTTTCAAGAGAATTCAGTTCACGCCTGACCTGATGCCGTCTGACATCACCGGTACGGACATCATCGAAGAGGATTCCAGCACGGGCCACCGGCGCTGGACCTTTGTGAAGGGCCCTATTTTCGCCAATGTTCTGCTGGCAGACGAAATCAACCGGACGCCGCCCAAGACGCAGGCCGCTCTGCTCGAGGCAATGCAGGAACAGGCTTGCACCGTGCGCGGCAATCACTACCAGCTTCCATTGCCTTTCTTCGTTCTGGCGACTCAGAATCCGATCGAACTGGAAGGCACGTATCCCCTGCCGGAGGCGCAGCTTGACAGGTTTCTATTCAACACGGTGCTCGACTACTTGAGTGCCGAGGACGAAGTGAAGGTAATCGATCTCACGACCACGCCCCGCATTCCTCAAGTCGAAGCCGTCACCAGCGCCGGAGAGATTCTGGATTTTCAGCAGCTCATCCGCCTGGTGCCGATCGCAGAGCCGCTGGCCCGATACGTGGTTGCACTCGTGCGCGCCACCCGGCGCACGAGTGGCAACGCCCCGGAGATCATCAAGAAATACGTGAACTACGGCGCCAGCGTTCGCGCCGCCCAATACATCGTGCTGGCGGCCAAGGCCCGAGCGCTTGCCCGCCGGCGGTACCATGTCGCATACGAAGACATTACCGCCCTTGCAATTCCGGCCCTGCGCCACCGCATCCTGCTCAACTTCCACGCTGAATCCGATCGCGTCAGTTCAGACGAGATCCTGCGCCGCCTGCTGGAGCACCTGCCGCCGCCTTCGGGAGGCTAAGCGATGGAACGTTTCCTCGACCCTTCCATGCTCGCCAGCATTTCCGGTCTCGACCTCGTAGCCAAGACGGTGGTCGACGGATTCGTTTCAGGGCTTCACCGCTCGCCCGCCTTCGGCTTCAGCCAGGAATTTGCGGAATACCGGCCTTACACCCCGGGCGACGATCTGCGTTACGTCGACTGGAATGTTTTCGCACGAAGCGAGCGTTGCTACCTGAAGCGGTATCGCGGCGAAACCAACACGCTGCTGACCGTGCTGCTCGACGCCAGCAGATCCATGCAGTATTCTTCACACCAAGTCAGCAAGATGGATTACGCCCGCTATATCGCTGCATCCCTGTTCTACCTCACGACGCAGACTCAACGTGATGCCGCGGGCCTGATCGTCTTCGATGATGAGCTTCGCGATTATGTGAGGCCTTCGACACGGGCCGGGCAGCTCCAGCGCCTCTTGAGCAGCCTGGAACACGCCGAGCCTCGCGCGCGGACCGATTTTGCCAAACCGATCCACCATTTTCGGCACTTCCTCCGGCGCCGCGGGATTGTTCTTGTCGTCTCAGACTTTTATGAACCCCCTGAGCAGGTGGTCAAAGCCCTGGCGCCCTTGCGCCTGCACGGCAATGAAGTGCTGCTCTTCCACGTTTTGGACCCAGCGGAAATCCGGCCGGATATCAGCGAGGTGACGGCGCTGTTCGACCTTGAAACTGAGGAAATCCTCGAGGTCAGTGCAGAATACGTCCGGAACGACTATGCGACCCGGATCGACACGCACATTGAGACGTTGCGCGACCTCGCTCACGGCGCCGGGATGGATTACTATCTGCTGCGCACCGACCGCCCGCTCGATGGCGCTCTCCGCGAATACCTCAGCATCCGGCAGGGGAGGCTCTAAATGGGTGTCCTGGCCCCCTGGTTCCTGGCTGGCGCTGCGGCCATAGCCTTGCCCGTGTATCTGCACCTGTTACGCCGTCACCGGGCTGATCCCCGCCCTTTCAGCTCACTGATGTTCTTCGAGCGGCGCACACAAAGCTCGATCAAGCACCGCCGCCTCCGCTACCTGCTGCTTCTTTCGCTGCGGGTTGCCCTCCTCCTTCTGCTGTCGCTCGCTTTTGCCGATCCCTTTATCAAGCATCCCGCGGCAAACTCCACCGGTGACAGGCTGCTGCTACTGGTCATCGACAACTCCTTCAGCATGCGTGCCGGATCGCGCCTAGCCGACGCGCGGCGCGAGGCAGACTCGGTGCTGGCGTCCCGCGGGCCGCAAGAACGCGCCGAGATCATGGTCCTCGGCTCGGGGATCCAGGCCTTGACACAACCAACGGCAGACGCATCCGCCCTGCGGGCCGCCGTGGAGAGTATCGAGCCCGGGGATTCGCGCAGCAACTTTGGCGAGTTGGCCCGCGCGATTCGGTTGCTCGGCGAGGGCAGCGAGCGACCGATGGAGGTTCATCTTTTCAGTGACCTGCAGAAATCGGACATGCCGGCGAATTTCAAGGACATGTTGCTTCCGCCCAAGGTGACGCTCGTTCTGCATGATGTCTCCAAAGGAACCCAGGCGAATTGGACGGTGGAAAGCGTGGACGCGCCCGCACAGATTTCCGACCCGAAGAAAGTGCGTGTCCGCGCAGTTGTCGCCGGTTGCCACACTCCACCAGCCAGCCGCGCCGTCTCGCTCGTGGTTGACGGCAAGGTGATTGCGACCCGGAATGTGCAGGTCCCTGCTAGCGGCCGAGCTACGGTTGAGTTCGCGACGCTTGGAGTGCCTTACGGTCTCAGCCGATGTGAAGTAAGGATCGATTCCGCCGACTCATTGCCCACGGACGATGTGGCACTATTCGGCGTCCGGCGCTCCGATCCGGAGCGCGTCCTGTTTGTTCATGAACCCGGCGACCTCCGCTCACCACTCTACTTTGGCGCCGCTCTGGAGTCCTCCACCGAAGGAGCCTTCAAACTTGAGGCAATCACCCCGGACAAGCTCACTGGGGTGCAACCTTTTCCGTATGCGTTCGTCGTGCTCTCCGACGTTGTTTCTCTGCCTTCGCCCTTTGAGCAGCATCTGTCGGACTATGCCCGCCGCGGCGGTGGAGTCCTGATTGCGGCCGGAACTTCGATGGCGCACGCGGCGCGCGTTCCGGTTTTTGAGGCGACGGTCCTGGAAGCGCACGACTACTCCCGGGATGGGGCCAACTTTCTCGGCATCGGGGACGCAGACCGCGCGCACCCTTCGATAAGGAACGCCGATGGATGGTCAGGCGTGAAGTTTTACTTTGCCGTACGCGTGAATGACGCAGATTCACAGGTGGTGGCGAGACTCGCGGACCAGACGCCGCTGCTGCTCGAAAAGAGGGAGGGTGCGGGACACATTATTGTGTTCGCATCTGGCCTGGACAATCTCACCAATGATTTTCCGGTGCGCCCGGCCTTCTTGCCGTTCATCGAAGGCACGGCCCGTTACCTGTCCGGTCTTGAAGGCAGGGGCGGTGCGAGGGTGGTTGATTCTGAGGTGGAACTCCGGAGGAGTGGACAGACCGCCATTGGCGTTGAAGTAATCGGCCCGGAAGGGAAAGAGACCCTGTCGCTGGACCAATCCGCTTCTGCGGAGACATTTCCGCTGCAGCGGGCCGGGTTCTATGAGTTTCGTCGGTCAGACGGCCGCCAGGAACTGATCGGCGTCAACCCGGACCGCCGCGAGTCCGATCTTGAAGTCATACCGGACGGCGTTCTGGCGCTTTGGCGAGGGGGGACCGGCCCGCGCGAGCCCGCATCGATGGGCGAGCCGGCACAGGTTCGATCTCAGCCACGCCAGCTCTGGTGGTACGTTATGCTGGCGGCGCTGGGAGCAACGGTTGCGGAATCTCTGTTCGCTAGCCGATACTTGGGAAAACTGGGAGAGGGCCCATGAGCAAGCGGGACCAACTCGACTCCTATCTGAAGCAGGTCGAGAAGCGCCTTCGGCTCGAGATCACGTTGCGGGGCGCGGCGATCCTGATGTCGGCCGCCTTGGGCGCAACTGTAATCCTGGTCCTGGTGACCAACGCGCTCGCTTTTTCCGAGGGAAGCATCTCTGAGGCGCGCCTCGTGCTGCTCTTCACGATCGTCGTCGCCCTGGGCGCTGGGTCGATACTGCCTCTTTATGCCCTTAATCGCCGCAGAACGGCCGGAAAGATCGAGGCTGCGTTTCCTTTTTTTCAGCAACGACTGCTAACCTTTGTTGATCGTGAATCCCGCCAGCGCGAACCTTTCATGGAGCTGCTGGCGGCCGACACCCTGGAGTTGGCCCGGAAGGCTGAGCCCGGGGGGCTGATGCCCGACCGCCGGCTGGTGGTCGCCCTCGCCGTGGCGCTCGCTTGTCTCGGCGTGCTCATCTGGATGGTCATTGCCGGTCCCGGTTTCTGGGGTTATGGGGCCGCGCGGCTTTGGGCCCTGTCCTCGCGCAGCCACGCTGCCTTTTACGACATCTGGATAACTCCCGGTGATGCCGTCGTTCGCCGTAACGCACCCCAGACGATCACAGCGCAACTCATCGGATTCCAGAACCAGCAGGTTCGCCTCTATGCACGCTCTCTGGACGCTTCGAAATGGGAAGAAACAGCCATGCAGCCGCAGACGGCTGGTCCCGGCTTTCAGTTCATCTTTGGCGGCATTTCTGAGGATCTGGAGTATTACGTCGAGGCCGGCTTGGTCCGATCCCGCCATTTCACGATCCGGGTCGCGGATCTCGCTTCCGTTAAACAGATTCGCGTTCTGTACCATTACCCCGCCTGGACAGGAATGCCTGATGCTGTTGAAGAGAACGGCGGCGACCTACGCGCCGTCGAGGGCACCGAGGCTCAGCTCTCGATACTGACCGACCGCCCGGTCCGAGGTGGAGTCCTCGTTCTTGAGAACCAGCAGCAGATCTTGCTGTCGGGCGGAGGGGGAAACGTCTATCGAGGCGCAATCCGAATCGAAGAGGACGGTCAGTACCACCTCGCTGGTCTCGACCAGGGGCAGCTGGTGCGCCTCTCGGACGATTTCTTCATCGAGGCCAGGAAGGTGAGTCTGCCGGAAGTAAGCATCACAAGGCCAGGAGGTGACTATCGGGCCAGCCCGATTGAAGAAGTCATCCTCTCCGTGAAGGCGCACGACGATTACGGCCTCAACGAAGTCGGGCTTCATTATTCCGTTAATGGTGGTCCTGAACAGACCGTGGATCTGCTGAAGCAACAAGGCGCCAAAGAAGTCGAACGCTCCACGACGCTTTACCTGGAGGACCTTAAGCTGGTTCCAGGAGATGTGGTCAGCGTTTACGCCAAGGCGAAGGACTCAAACTCGGAGTCACGTAGCGGCATCCTCTTCATTCAGGCCGAGCCTTTCCAACGCGAATATTCCCAATCCCAGGCATCTGGGGGCGGTGGCGGCCAGGAGTTTGACATCGCCCAGCACGAGAAGGAGATTATCGGCGCGACCTGGCAGCAGCAGGGCAACAAAACAGCGACCAAACAGCAAGCGACAGAAACAGCCAAGTTCCTCTCCGACGTGCAGGACAAATTGCGGGCTCAGGCTTCCACACTCGGCGGACGTCTTGAGAGCCGCGAACTAACGGATGAGAACGATTCGTTCCGCGCTTTTCAGCAGGATATGAACACCGCTGCCGGAGATATGGGCCAGGCCTCCGCGAAGCTGAAGGCACAAGAGTGGAGCGGAGCCATTCCCGAGGAGGAGAAGGCGCTGCAGCATCTTCTTCGCGCGGAAGCGACTTTTCGCCAGATTCAGGTGGCATTCGGCAACTCGGGAGGTGGTGGCGGAGGTGGTGCCAGCGCCGGCGGCGATCTCGCGCATCTTCTGAACCTCGAACTCGATACCGAAAAGAACCAATACGAGGCGGGGCAGACCGAAGCCTCGGCGAGCCAACGCGCGGAACAACTCGACAAGGCGCTGCAGAGGCTGGACGAGTTGGCGCGCCGCCAGCAGGACCTCGCCAATCAGCAGCGCGACAGTAGCAATCAAGGCTCGCAGCAGCGCTGGCAACAGGAAATGCTGCGCCGCCAAGCCGAGCAGCTGCAGAAACAGGTCGAGCAACTGGCGCAAGGCAACAGTCAAGGCCAGGCAGGCTCTCAAACGAGTTCACAGATGGGCAGTTGGCCAGCAGCCGGCCCAGGCGACACCGGTCGTTCACAGATGATAGTCAACCAGCGCATTCAGCGCGCCCTCGATCAGCTCCGCCAGGCCAACGACGACATGCGTCGCGCTGTTTCTCAAGGGCAGAACGGCGCCGACGCGCGCCGTGCGGCCGATCGGCTCCAGCAGGCCACCCGGATGCTGGAAGGACTCAGGCAGCAGCAAGGCTCGGACCAGCTGGACTCGCTGGTCCAGGAGGCCGATCGTGTGGCGGGAGAGGAGCACGACCAATCAGCGCGGATCCGCAGAATCTTCGGCCAAAGAAGTCCAGCGGGCTCCCAGCCAGAGTCCGGTGATGCCGGTGGCGGGGGTGACGAAACGGCGAAGCTGGCCGACAGTCGACAGCTCATGGCAGGCGACTTGTCGCGCCTCGAGAAGGCTGCCCAGGACGCTGCGCGCCAATTGGAGTCGGGGAATCGCGACGCCGCCTCGAAGTTGCACCAGGCGCTCGGTGAAATCGATGGGTCGAATCTCCAGTCACACCTTCAACACAGCGCCGAATCGATGCGCCTGGGGCTGCCTCCCGATGACTCCTTGGAGTCCTCCATCAGTGCCGAGATTGACAGCTTTGACCGGCGGATGCACGAGGCCGACCAAGCTCGGAAGGGACAGCAGAGCCCGGATGATGTGCTCGAACGCTTGGAGCGCCTCCGCAGGCAGGTTGATGCCTTGACCCGCAGCCTGGGCAATCCTGACGCAAGGCGTCAGGAAGCTGGCGGACGGTTCCAGGCGAGACAGCAGTCTCAAGGCGGCCAGCACTCAGAATCTGCCGGCCAAGGGCAGGGTGGGCAACAGGGCGAGCAGGCTCAGGCTGGCTCCCAAGCTCAACAGGGCGAGGACGCCCAGGCGGGCCAGGGTGGGACCGCGAGCGGTTTCCAGCCGGGCGGCCCCGGCGGACCACGAATGTGGCGAGGCGACGCAATCGGCCCGGGCAATCATGCCGATGAGGGCCGACCCGAGATCGATTCCTCGGACTCTTCGGCAGAACTCTCTCGCGAAAGAGCACTCGCTGAGTTGGAGGGTCTGCGCCCGGAAATTCGAGGCAAACCGGACATGGAGGCCGACATCCAGCAGTTGCTACGCGACCTTCAGCGTCTTGGTCCCAGCAATTACGGCAATCCTGCGCTCGTTGAGCAGCTCCGAGCGCGGGTCCTTGCAGCCATGGACAGTTTGGAGCTCAGGCTGCGGCGGGATCTCGATCAGCAGGGCCAGGTCCGCAACGGCGACTGGATTCGGGTGCCGCAGGGATATCAGGAATCCGTGGCTGAATACTTCCGCCGGCTGAGCAAGACCCATTAGCCTGGCGCGCCCGAGCGGTTCGTTACAATGACCGGCCCGGCCTTCTTGCAAGGCCGACTTCTCGCTCTTTTGGGGTGGGATGGCGGACCCTGCCGCCTCGGCGCGCTGGTTTTGCAAAGCCATTCCGAGCTGTGGCCCTTAGTGGGTCATCGCGTAGACGACGTAGTTCACGCCGATGCGGATTCCGAGGTCGGAAAACCTCTCCGGATACCGCGGATCATCGGCCCACTCCCAGGAATCGCCGATGTCCGAATTGAATGAGATCGCCACCATCACGCGGCCCTTGTCATCGTAAATACCGCGCCAATGAGCGACCTTGCCGTCTAACTTGTAGCCTCTCGCCAGGTGTTCAGCCCCCGTGATCCGGTAGCGCTCGTCCAGATCAAAGACGGTGTGGAAAATTGGGTCACTGTCGGGTATTTCGACGATGGGGCGGTCCGGGAACACGAGCTTCATGCTCTCTTCGAACACCTGCCATTCCTCGGATCCGTGAAAGTCGTCGGCCATGAAGAAGCCGCCGCGCAGCAGGTAGTCATGAAGCTTTGTCCCCTCAGCCGGAGTGAGGCCCCATTCGCCGACCTGGACCGCGTAGAGCCAGGGCCAGTTGTAAACCTCGTCGCCATCATCCAGGCTTACGGGCTGCTCAACCGAGCGCACGCTGATTCGAGTCAGGCGGCGCAGCGCCTGGGAGAAATTCCGGTCTGCTGGAGGGTAGTCCTGCGTCCAGAGGGAAAGGCCTTGACGCCAGTCACCATCGAACCGGCCGCGATAGCCGTCGTTGGGACCGGGTGGATACATCAGCCGTGCAAACGCAAACTCGGTCTTCTGCTGCCAGTCTGGGGGTAGGGGCGCGTATCCGTACTCAACGGACGGGTATTCCCGGAACGGACGCTGGAAAGCGCACCACGCAATCACGGACACTAACGCGCAGCCCACGAACCACAGGTTCCTGATCTTCCTCATTGGAACCGCCTGTTTGTGATATTACCATTCACGAAGAGCAGAGTGTTTGCAGCCCCGGGCCACCGGTTGCGACCCTTGACCCCGACAGCGGCGTGCGGGGTGCGATGTCCGCCGTCGCACGCAAAGAAGAGGCCGGGTGGAGTCTGTCCTTCGTATCAGGTATCTTCTTTAGAATCAGCACTATTATTATGTGGTAATAAATTGGTCAAGTGTGGTCAAAAGTGTGCAAAGAGTTTACAGATGTAAGCTTTTCGCGCTTCCTGAGCTCTTCACGTGAAATCATAGAGACAGACCAGGGCGGGGGTGGGAAAATTACCAACGGTTGACTCTCCGGCGACCGTCCATTGACCTCCCAGCAACCAACAGTTGAGCAAGCCGCAACCTTCGGAGTTCGGCGCGGCTCGGGGCACCCACATTGGGACCTAATATGGAAGGAGCGGTGGTAGGCACGGCGAGCGCTCTTCTCGCCGTGGGCTTTTTGACCCCGCCCCCTGGCCCCCTCCGCATTCGAGGAGGGGGATTCGCGATAGCGCTTGACGTCTTCTCTTGCCGCCGTGCCTCCCGTGGGTTAAGAGGGAGACTAACACCGCCCGGTTCCAATGGCTAAGGCCTCTTTGTCCCAGAGGCCTTAACCTCGGGCTGCGCCAACCCGGTCCCCGCCACCCTCGCTCACGGGATGTACAGGAAGCCGTGAGTCACGTTGTTTGTGTCGAAATACATCCCCGTAATTGTGCCTGCCGAGTTGATGCTGAGGGGGAAGGTGCCTTGGCCGGAGCTCGCGCCCGCGCCCGGAGCGTCGAATGTCGTCATAGCGCCATTGCGGGCTCGCAGAAAGCCGTGGTTCACGCCGGCCCCGTCGATGTAGATCCCTGTAATCGTCCCTGAGGGGTCGATCCCTTCAGGGTAAGAGCCTTGGCCATAAGCGGTGCCCGCCCGCGGAACGTCGAATCTGGTGATGGCGCCGTCGTGATCGCGCACGAAGCCGTGACTTACGTTGCCTGGATCAACATCAAATCCTACGATTGTTCCCGCCGGGTTGATGGCCCAGCCGAGCGTACCCTGGCTGGGGGAAGTGCCCGCACCCGGAGCGTCGAACTTCGTGATGACGCCATTGGGAGCGCGCACAAAGCCATGCCACGCGCCTGCGTCGTCCGTGTAGTATCCTACGGCGTCCCCTGCCGGATTCAGGCCATTACCACTATCTGCAGGAGAGGTGCTCGTTGCCCCTGGAACATCGAACGTGGTGATGGTGCTGTCGCGACCTCGCACGAAGCCATGATCGGTGCCGTTTGCGTCGAAGTAGTATCCCGACGTAGCCCCCGCCGGGTTAATGTTGAAGGCGTAGGTACCTTCAAAAGCGCCCCTGCCGGCTCCTGGGGCCTCGAAAGTGCTGTAGGTTCCGTCGCGGTAACGCAGAAAGCCATGAAGTACATTGGCCGCGTCGGTGTAGCCTCCCGTGGTTGTGCCCGCCGGATTTATGCCCCAAGCGATCGTGAAGTAGCCGGGACCGATACCCGCTCCGGGAGCGTCGAAGGTGGCGAAGCTGCCGTCAGCATAGCGCAGAAAGCCGTGAAAATCGTTGACGTCGTCCAGATACCCTCCGGCGGTTGTGCCTCCAGCGTTGGTAGTCGAGGGGTAGGTGCCTTGGCCGCTCCCCATGCCGGCCCCCGGAACGTCGAACGTGATGAACTTGGCCTTCCGCTCCTGAGCGGGAAGCCCCACCGCCAGCGTGCACATCACCAAGACGAGCGCCAGCACCGCCTTGCGCCAGGCTGCGACGCCACACTGGCCAAAACCCAATCGACTTCTCATCATGGTTGATCCTCCTCGCTGAAGATTCATTAGTTCTGCTCCGCGGGCCTTGGGCCTCGCGATGGGCGCCACTCTCGCCCAAGCGGGCCAGCGCGATCAATGGTTTGCGTGTGACCTCGGAGTGATTTCGAGGTGACTCAAGCGGGAAACAGTAGACAGTAGACGGCAGCGGCGGCGAGCGCTCTTCTCGCCGTGGGCTTCTGACACCACCCCCAGGCCCTCTCCTCGTCCGAGGAGGGGGATCTTGCCACTCGTGTCTCGATTAAACGCCGCCTCGCTACCATCGGAAGCCAGTGCTAGACTTTTCTCGCCTGGGGAACCCGCTGTTCCTGATGGCTTCCTCCGGTTTCAGGCGAGTCTCGGTGAAAGAAGAGAAACAAGCCGCGCGAGTCATACGCTTCGAGTCCTTCGAGGTGAACCTTCGGTCCGGAGAGTTGTGGAAGAACGGCGAGAAGGTAAAGCTGCCCGAGCAATCGTTTCAGATCCTGGCGATGCTGCTGGAGCGGCCCGGCGAAGTGGTCCTGCGGCGCGATCCCTTCGGGAGCGCTTCGGGTCTGGCGCAGCATTCTCATGACTATGTGCTGTACGACTACCGCTCGAAGGTGCTCGGAATGACGGAGGATCCCGACTACACGGAAGTTGGTCCGTAATGGCAATTCCGTCGCCGGCAGCAAGAAGCTGAGGCAAAACCAATGAATCAGGTATTGGCTCACGTCAGAAGAGGCCCTGGGTTTGTACCATTCCTTCACCGAGCTTTGCGGGCAGTCGTGCTTCTGAATTGGGTTATTGTACTCGTAGCGCTTCTGGTCAGGCCAGTTCCGAAAGCACTTGCCCTAGACGCCTTTGTACTCTTCAGGGTCTGCGCCGTTTGCGTGGGCGCGTTGGTGGTGGCCGAGGCTGTTTTCTTGAGGCGCCGCTCCAAGCCGCGAACGGTCCTCCTGGACGCCGTTTTGGCGCTATCAATGTTCGTCTTTTGGTTCTTTGTCCGTGCGGCCACGTATTGATCGGCTGGCGCAAAGTGGGCTTCTGAACCACCCGTAGACCGTCCTTGCTTGAGGCGGGGTATTCGCGATTGTGAACCTCGCCAGCTCTGGACCCTCGCCCTTCGACAGGCTCAGGGGCAAGCCTTTCGCGGGGGTGACACCTCAAGAACTGAGGAACCAGAGGAAACGAGGAACCAGGCTGTGGGGCTGTCATTCCCGCGAAAGCGGGAATCCAGGAGAAACGTCGCGGAGAGAAAAGTTGGCAGCCACCCGCCTCGCTACGACTAGGAAGCCGGTGCTAGACTCTTCTCGCCTGGGGACCCGCTGTTCCTGATGGCTTCCTCCGGCTTCAGGCCAGCCCCCGTGAGAGAAGAGGCACAAGCCGCGCAAGTCATACGCTTCGAGTCCTTCGAGGTGAACCTTCGATCCGGAGAATTGCGGAAGAACGGCCAGAAGGTAAAGCTGCCGGAGCAATCGTTTCAGATCCTGGCGATGCTGCTGGAGCGGCCCGGCGAAGTGGTCTTGCGGCGTGAGATTCAGAAACGGCTCTGGCCCAATGACACTGTGGTGGAGTTCGAAAACAGCATCAACGCCGCCATCAAGAAACTGCGGCTGGCTTTGGGAGATTCCGCCGATCATCCGCGATACATAGAGACCCTGGCCCGGCGAGACTACCGGTTTATTTCCCCCGTGGAAGAAGTAGGGGCGGGGCTGGCCCCGCCCTGGCTCGGTGGAGCACCTACGGTTCCTGTGCCCCAAGAGCCTGCCCCGATCGCAGCGGCCGGGACGCCCCTGCCAGCGCCTGTCCTGATCGGCAAGAGGGTTTCCCACTATCGCGTCTTGGAGATCGTGGGGGGTGGCGGCATGGGAGTGGTCTATAAGGTGGAGGACCTGAAGCTGGGCCGCCGGGTAGCGCTGAAGTTCCTGCCGGAGGAACTGGCGGGCGATCCCACGGCCCTGGAGCGCTTCGAGCGCGAAGCGCGCGCCGCCTCGGCCCTGGAGCATCCGAATATCTGCCCCGTGTACGAGTTCGGCGAGCACCAGGGCCAGCCCTTCATCGCCATGCAGTTGCTGGAGGGTCAGACGCTGCGGGAGAGGATCGTACGCAGGGCCCGCGTTTCGGCCCCCTCGACGGGCTCAGGGCAGGCACTGCGGTTTCTCCTGGTGAAGAGCCGCTGGGGTCGGTAACGGAATGGACGACCGCCAGTGGTGGTCTTTACGTGAATCAATTGTTCTACCCTTGGGGCCAGAGTTGGCAGGGACAGCCGGGAGCGGCGGCTCCGACGCGGTTTGCCGGCATGGAGCACCGCAACTATCTGGGACTCGACGTGACCCCGAATCGCCAATACAACTCGGGCCTCGGCCGCTGGCTGACGCCCGACCCGGAAAACGCCGGCGCCGACCCAAGCGATCCGCAGACCTGGAATGCGTATGCCTATGTGAGGAACAATCCGACCACCCTAACCGATCCCACCGGAGAGGCCTACCAGGTCTGCCATCCGATGCGAACGGGAATCAAACCAACTGCGGCAGCATCTCCGATGAGCAGTTCGCGCAGTTTGAACAGGAGAACAAAGACCTGTTCACTTTCACTGGAGGCGACACCGGCAACATCCTCTATCAAGGGAACGAAATCGGAACCTTCCAGCAGACCAGTGTCGATCTACCTGCGTTTGCTTCTGACGTGATCGCAGGCATCAACGCCAACCGCCCGGGGGACTTCATTGCAGGCGTCGCCGGAGCGTCGGTGTTTGCCGGGACTGGCGTCGGGCTAGGCTTGTATGCAACCACCGCTGGCGCTGGCTTGACGACGCTCGGCCTACAAGCGGCCCCGGCTATAGCTCCGCTCCTTCCGGCCGTACCTAGCGCGATTACCAAGCTGCAGCAGTTGGGAATTTCGCTCCAAGAGGCAGCGGAGATCGCCAGCAGCCCAACTGCACAGAGGTTCATTGATAACGCCCACGGCGGGAATGTTAACGTCTTCCAAAACGTCGCCGACAAGATCATCAGAATCACGCTTGACCCGACAGGGAGCCGAATCATATCGGCAGGGATTGTCCAGGCCAGGAACGTTACTAACTCGATTGCGTCGGGCCGGTTTACGCCGATGCAGTAAGGCGGAAGGACAGATTATGGAGCTCAGCTCCGACAAAGAAATGCAGAAAATACCGGAGCTAACGCGCGAGTTCTTCGAACACGTCCTGTTCGACGAAGAGCCTGTCTTTGTGGGGGATGAAGCCACCATCTGGGATGTTTCCATGGCTGCGCCCGAGGAGTTGGTTAAGAGGTGCTCTGAGCACTATCAGACTCCGGTATCCCAGCAGGACCTGGCGCAGCCTTTGTGGAAGCTTATCCGACACCTGCATGAGAGGCGCCACCGTCGACCGGAATGAATCGGATGTCGGGGCTGGCCGAGGTGATTAGCGCAGACGGTTACGATCTGTGGGTGATCACGATCCTGGGCCAAACGCCGCCGCGATTGTTTTGCCGACACGCCTCCGATCCGGGACGGCCAATCGATTGCCTTCACACGCGGGCCAGGGCTGGCGCAGAACGCAGTTCTGCGGTTCCTGGGTAACTCCGAAATCACGCGAGCCGGTCCATCCTCAGCACGGACAAATCAATCAAGCGCAGGGCCCGCCTTTCGGCCCCTTCGACGTGCTCGGGGCAGGCTCCGCGGCTTCTCCAGGAGAAGAGCCGCAACGCCACACGGCAGGCGTTGCGCTACAGGTTGACGGAGTTCTCGACCTTGCCACACCTGACTTCCAGGCTTGGTAGCGCGGACCGCCGGGGTCGCGGTCCGCGGTTTTTCCTTGTACACCGGGGAACCACGTGGGCGGCGATGAAGAAATATCGGCGAAAAGGACGCCGCAACTTGGACACGGCGCTACACTATACAGTCTGTAAGATCATGGCGAGAAGAGACCGCTACCGCAAATGACGAGGCAAATTGAACCAGCCAGAAGAAAGCCGATTCCTGAGCGCGAATTGACAGCACAAGAACGGGCGTGGATCACGGATATATTGCAAGCCAATACTTCGTGGGCGGATGTGGACCCCAGCGGAACTCGCGTTTGGGCAGAGTGCGACTGTGGCCTGTGCAGATCGATATACCTACGTTCTGACGTGCGGCAAAATCCCTCTTTACTGGGCACTCGCGGTTACATAGGGCGGATCGAGATACGCACAGCGGACGACTTCGGCATTACTGTCACTCTGGACCACTTAGATGGCGCACTGGACGAGTTATACGTCAACTATGTCGACCTCAGTGAAAGAGGGGACCGCACTCTGCCGGAGCATTGGCGAGAGGTTGCGCGTACAGCAGTCGCAATGTTGCAGCTGTGCCATTCCGTGGCCACGAACGGCGCGGGTGGCGCCTGGCAGTGTCCCGTCCACCCTGGATCGTGACATGCGGCCGGGGGGCCGGGGGACCCATGGTCCGCGAAGTACACCACGCTTACAACAACGGACTCGGTTCGCGGCGTGTCAGCCACCACCTCGTACCAGTATTCCGGCGTCACCGTTCCCAACCAACCCTACGATCCTTTGGGCCGGCTGGCCAGGGCTGGCGCAGAGCAAAGCTCTGCGATGCTGCTGGACGCGGCTGATCAACCAAGCCGATCCATCGTCAAGACGGACGAATCATTCAAACAGTAGAACCTGTAGCTCGACCACGGCCATTGATCCGGGGAAATGACCAGCCCGGGCTTCACGGGGTTGGCGTGCATGTAGGCGAGCTTCTCCAGGCGCTTCTTCTCCGTGTAGACGTTGAAAGGGACAAAGCGCCGCTGCCAGACGCGATAGCGCGAGTCACAGTGGACAGTGGGGGGCAGACGCAGCCGTGCAAGCAGGGCCCGGTAGCCGGTTTGCCGCCGATCTGACTTGAGCAGAGCAAGGATGCGCTGGGCGGTTCGCTTCTTCAACTCTTGCATGAAGCAGCTGGTATGGTGGGCCTGCACAGGCTTGAGGAGGAGATGAAAGTGCTCCGGCATGAGCACCCAGCCGATCAGCAGGAAATCGAAGTCCAGGCGGACCTGGCGCAGAACGTCGACGAAGCTCCATCGGAAAGGGTTATCTTCAAACAGCCTGGTCCGGCGATAGGTGCTGGTGGTGATAAACTGCAGCTGGCCGGGCTGGAAGTGGCGGCGATAGATCGGCATCAATAGGGATATCGGCGGGCGGGAGCGAGACGTGAATCGCAGAGCTCCGCTCTGCGCCAGCCCTGGCCGATCAGGCGGGGGTTGTTCTCAATCAGAGGGGGGACGTGGTAACGGTCCACCTAAAGTAATTGGCCGCACAGGAGATTCAAGATATGGAAATGCAGTTCACGCTGGCTGCCGGAGGCGACGGAATCACGGTTGAGCTTCTCGCGTACGAAAACCGGGTTCCTGAGAACGAGAATGACGCGAACTGGCTCGATTCGGTGGTCAAGATTCGAGCTGGCCCTTTCTCGGGTGCGTTCAAAGCCGCGCTCACAACGTATGATCTAGCCTCCCTACATCAGCAGTTACAGAAGGCGCTCGCCTCATTGTCGGGCACGGTTAATTTCAAAAGCACGGAGGAAGGTCTTTCGCTCACAGTTCAATTTGACCGTGCGGGGAGGGCATCCGTTGTGGGCGTCGCTCAGCCCCGTCGCTCCCAGGCTGCTCTGCACTTTCGGCTTGACACTGACCAGTCGGCCTTAACCAGGACGCTCTGCGAGGTTGAGGCGGTGTTGCGTGGCTTCCCGGTGAGGGCAGTTCATGCATAGGTGCTCGGGGGCTGAAGAGCAAGCTCTCAGCCCTCGCCGCCTTGCGCTGAATCGGCCTCGTGCCACTCCCGAAAGTGAGCGCTGCCTTCGGCAGCGGGAGTAGGGGTGACACGTCACCCCGCGCCGGGTGCTGTACAGCAACCCGAGGTTGCTGTAGAGATACCTCAGAAACCAAGGCACTTGTCCTTTTTCGGTTGCTGTTGGGAAACTTCCGGTTGCTGTGCGGCAACCTGTTGAAAACACAAGCGAGCAGCGGCTAAAGAGAAAACCCTTCCCGCCACCGTCTCCCGATGGCAAATACTTAGCCTTCCAAGCTGTAACATGGGACAGCAACATCTGGATGCTGGAGAATTTCTGAGTCCGGCGCAGAGCCTGTCCTTCGACGTTCGGCGTGTGAAGGGCCTCGGACACATAGGCTGCAGCCTTCGGGATAGAGGGTGCGCCACCCGTTGCAGACGCAGTCGGAGAGCCGTAACATTCAGGAGCGCCGATGCCAGTAGCCATTCGCTACCTGTTTCATCTCGGCCATGCGACCTTTCTGGCCGTGGCCGCCCTGCTGCCGATTGTGAATCCGATCGGCAGCGCGGCGCTGTTCCTCGCCCTGACTGAAGGACACCCGGCCCCGCTGCGGCAAACCCTGGCGCGGAAGATCGCACTCAACAGTTTCTTCCTGCTGGCGGGGTCGGTGCTCGTCGGCACGTATGTGCTGCGATTTTTCGGGATTTCCATCCCGGTGGTGCAGATCGGTGGCGGCCTGGTGGTGCTCGCCACGGGTTGGTCGATGCTGAACCAGAAGGATGGGGAAATAAAAGGTGACGCCCAGGTCGCCGGCCGCGTCCAGCCCGAGGCCGCACTAGCACAGGCGTTCTACCCGCTTACCCTGCCGGTGACCGTGGGTCCGGGGTCCATCTCGGTTGCGATCACGCTGGGGGCAAATCTGCACGGCGGAGAATTCAATCGTGCTCTGCTCATTGTGGATGCTCTCATCGCGTCGGCGATCGTCGCCAGCCTCGTGCTGTTATGCGATTGGTACGCCGAGCCATTGTCGCGAAAGATCGGTCAGGCGGGCATGAGCGTGACGGTTCGGCTGTGCTCTTTCCTGTTGCTGTGCATCGGGGTCCAGATCGTCTGGAATGGCGTCAGCGCGTTGTTCGAAACCCTGGGTCACTAGCGGGCGAAGCATCGCCAATTCACCCCGGTGATGCTCCTTGCGTCGTCAGGCCGGTACCGGGGCCTCTTCGGGCAGCAGGCCCTCGGACTTCATCTCACGCCACAGATCGCCGGGAATGGGCATCGATATCAGGCGGGAATTTTCTGCCACCTCGGCGGTCGAGCGCATGCCTGGAATGATGGAAGCGACAGCGGGGTGGCCCAGAGGAAACTGGAGGGCCGCTGCCTTGAGGGGGATCGCGTAGCGGGCGCAGAGGCGCTCAAGTCGCCCGACCCTCTGCACAACGTCTGGGGGTGGCTCTCCATAGTTGAAGCGGGCGCCCGAGACCAGGCCGCCGGCCAGGATGCCGCTGTTAAAGGGCGCACCGATAATCACGCTGATGCTCTTCTCGACGCAGAGGGGCAGAAGATCCTCGAGTCCCGATTGATCGATCAGCGTGTAACGGCCGGCCAGCAGAAAGCAGTCGAAATCGGCCTCGCGGGCGAAGCGGGCCAGCATCTGACTCTGGTTCATGCCGGCGCCGATGGCGCTCACCAGGCGCTGGCTGCGGAGTTTATCGAGTGCCGGGTAAGCGCCCTGCAAGGCTTCGGCGGGGTGGTCGTCCGGATCGTGGATGAAGAGGATATCGACGTTCTCCAGCCCCAGGCGCTGCAGGCTCGCCTCGAAGGAGCGCATCACGCCGTCGTAGCTGAAGTCGAAGACCGGCTCAAAGGGATCAGGGTTTTCGAAGAACTCGCTCTTTACCGGCCCCGAGGGCGCGGGCACGAGCAGCCGCCCCACCTTGGTGGAAATGACAAAGGAATTGCGAGGGCGGCCCGGAAGGCCTTGGCGGAGGGCTGCACCCAGACGCCGCTCGCTCAGACCGTGACCGTAGAGCGGCGCCGTATCAAAATAGTTGAGGCCCAGCCCGAGGGCGGTCTCGACCACGTCTCTGGACGCTGATTCCGGCACCTTCTGGTAGAGCCCGCCCAGGGCGGCGCAGCCCATGCCGTAACGCGTTATGAACAATCCGGTCCGGCCCACCCGGACCTTGTCGGCGGGATTCATGACAGGCTCCCTCGTCGAAAAGGCGCTTCAGTGGCATGATATACGAGGATTGGGAGGAGGAGTGGATCGCGGATGACAACTACGACTGACGGCCGGAGCTCGAGGCGCTTCCTGGTCACCGGAGCCAAGGGCTTCATCGGATCCTGGATTGTCAAGGTGCTTCTGGAGCAGGGAGAGGCTCTGCTGATCTTCGACGCCGACGCCGACTCGCACCGGCTGCGGGCGCTGCTCAGCGCCGAACAACTGGAGCGGACGCCCCTGGTGCGGGGCGACGTCAGCCGGCTCGAGGACGTGGAGCGCGCCGTGGCCGACCACGGCATCACCCACATCATTCACCTGGCGGCCCTCCAGGTTCCGTTCTGCGCGGCCGATCCGCCCCTGGGAGCCCTGGTCAATGTGGTGGGGACCGTCAACATCTTCGAAGCCGCCAAGCGGCACCGCGACCACGTGCGCAAGGTGGTCTACGCCAGCTCGGCGGCGGTCTACGGGCCCGAAGAGTATTACGGACCGGGCAGGGTTCCGGACGACGCGCCCCTTCATCCTTCCACGCTTTACGGCGTCTACAAGCAGTGCAACGAGGGCTGCGCGCGGGTTTACGCGGCCAACGACGGCATCGCCAGCGCCGCGCTGCGGCCGTCGACCGTCTACGGCGTGGGCCGCGATCAGGGCATGACCTCGGGCCCCACCAAAGCGATCAAGGCCTGCGTGGTCGGCCGCCCTTACACTATCGCCTTCACCGGCAAGGCCGACATGCAGTATGTGCGCGACACGGCCTCGATCTTCATCATGGCCGCCCGGTCGGAGCTCCAAGGCGCCAGGGCCTATACGCCCCGGGGAGCGGTGGTGAGCACGGATGAGATCCTGGCGGCGCTGCGGCAGATCTTCCCGGAGGCCGCCCAGCTGATTCGCGCCCAGGGCAAGCCGATTCCGGTGGCAGCCGATATCGATGACAGCGCCTTGCGCCGCGACTTCGAACATCTGCCGGCGACGCCGCTCGAGGAGGGTATGCGCGAGACGGCGGAGATCTTTCGGACGCTACAGCGCGAGCAGAGACTGGACACGCGCGAATTGGAAGTGTAGCCCGCTGCGTTCAGTGCGCCGTTCAGGCCTTCGGCGGCCTGATCGCGCTGGGTGAATAGGTCGTACGGATGGCAACCAGTTCCGCCCTCCGGCGTGATCGCCCGGGAGGCATCCCGTGGCAGGGGGTCGCGACGACGGCGCTGCACGTCCTGGGCGCGGTGGCTATCGTCGCGGCGATCACTTATGTCGGCTTCCGGGTGATCCCGGTCAATGCTACGACGGCCGGTTTCGCCTATCTGGTGGCCGTCCTGGCCATGGCGACCTTCCGGGGCCTGTTGGAAGCCATGGCCGCCTCCATCACAGCCCTGCTGTGCTTCAATTTCTTCTTCCTTCCTCCGGTTCTGACCTTCACGGTGGCCGATCCCCAGAATTGGGTGGCCTTTTTTGCCTTCCTGGCGACCTCGATTATCGCCAGTCAGGTTTCGGCTCGAGCCAAGGAACGCACCCGTGAGGCTTGGCAACGCCAGCAGGACATGGAGAGGCTTTATTCCTTGAGCCGTTCCATCTTGTTGACAAGCGCGGAGGAGAGCGTGGCCCGGCAGATCGCGCGGCAGATTGCCCAGATCTTCGATTTTTCCGCCGCCGCTCTCTTTGATCGGGCCACCGGGGCGATCTATTACAACGGGCCGGAGGACATGCCCGGGATCGACGAGCGGCTGCGCGAGGCGGCTTTGAAAGGCACGTTGTTCCGGGAGGAGTCGACGGCGACGGTGGTGACGGCGATCCGGCTGGGGGGGGAGCCGATCGGCGCGCTCGCCCTACGGGGCCAGCTGCCTTCCGACACGGTGCTCCAGGCGCTCGCCAACCTGGCGGCTATCGCGCTCGAAAAGTCGCGGGCCCAGGAAGCTGCCTACCGGGCGGAGGCGGCGCGGCAGAGCCAGGAGCTGAAATCGACCCTGATGGACGCCATGGCGCACGAGTTCAAGACCCCGCTGACCTCGATGAAGGCTTCCACGAGCGCCTTGCTCTCCGGCGCCGTCTCTGAGCCTCAAGGCCGCCGCGAGCTCGTGACCGTGGTCGACGAGGAGATTGACCATCTCAACCGGCTGGTGACGGAATCCATCCAGGTGGCGCGGATCGAGGCAGGGGCCATCCAGGTGACGCGCGCGCCGCACGCGGTGGCCGAAATGCTGGAGGATGTTCTCCATGGTATGGCGTCGGCCACCGAGGGTCGAGTCGTTGACCTGGAATTAGCTCCGGACCTGCCGGAGGTCCCCCTGGACGCTGAACTCGTCAAGCTTGCCGTCCGCCAGCTCCTCGATAACGCCCTACGCTACTCGCCGGCGGGCTCGCCCGTGGTGGTGAGGGCGCGGCATGATGGCGACCGGGTGGTGATCAGCGTCTGCGATCGGGGCCGCGGAATCCCGCCGGCGGAACGCTCACGGGTGTTTGAGAAGTTCTTCCGAGGGTCAAGCGCGAGACAGACTCGAGGCACGGGTATGGGGCTGACGATTGCCCAAGAGATCGCACGCGCGCACGGGGGCGAGGTGCGGCTGGAGAGGAGCGGGCCGGAGGGCTCGGAGTTCGTTCTTTCGCTGCCGCTGGCCGTTGGAGGCGTCCCCTAATGAGCGCCGGGCGAATTCTGGTGGTCGACGACGAGCCGCAGATCCGCCGGGTGATGCGGACCACGCTGGTTGCCAACGGCTACGAGATGGCCGAGGCCCGAAGCGGCGAATCCGCGTTGGAGATGCTACGTGAGGAGCGCTTCGACCTGGTCCTGCTGGATATGAATATGCCCGGTCTGAGCGGTCTCGAGACGTGCCGGTCGATTCGCGCTTCACGCCCGACTTCGGATCTCGCCATCATCGTGCTGACGGTCCGCAACAACGAGAAAGACAAGGTGGAGGCGCTGGACGCGGGCGCGGACGATTACGTGACGAAACCCTACAGCACGCCGGAGCTTTTGGCGCGCATCCGGGCCGCGCTGCGCCGCACTCCCCTGGCTGCGGAAGTCACACCCCGGCGTCTCGCCCTGGAAGGAGTCGAGATCGACTTCGAGGCCCGTCGGGTGACGATTCGCGGCCAGCAGGCCCATCTCACCTCGAAAGAACTGGATCTGCTTTCCTACTTTGTTGCCCACCCCAACAAGGTCCTAACCCACCGGGAGCTTCTACAGGCGATCTGGGGACCCGACTACGGCGAGGAGCACGAGTATCTACGGGTCTTTATGAACCGCCTGCGCAAGAAGGTGGAGCCGGACCCCGCCAAGCCCCGCTACCTGCTGACCGAGCCTTGGGCCGGCTACCGGTTCCACTTGCCGGGCCAAGATTCAAGATGAGGGTGGCTCTCAAAGCCGCCAGCCGCAACGGGGCTGCTGCGACCCTCGGACATCAGGCCGTTTACGAAATCTTTATGTGCCGTTTATGCCTCGTTTAGCCGCAACGGATTAGTCTCTATTTGTGAGCGATTGGACGAGCCGTAGGGAGTCGAAGAGAGAAGGTGCGCCAGACGTCCTGATTGGTGAGCGTCCTCCGCTCAACGCCAGGGCCGGCCGGCACCTGGACCTGACGGTGGTGTTCACCAGCGCCTCCGGAACCTCAGCCGCCTTAGGCCTGGCGGGGAGGCTGGCGCGTGATCTGGACGCGCGGCTCCTGCTGGTCGTGCCGCAAGTGGTTCCCTACAGGATCCCGTTGAATTGCCCGCTCGTCAGCCTCACTCACACCAAGCGCCTGATGTTGTCGTTGATCGCGGGTTCCCCGGCGCGCGGTCTGGATGTGGCGGTTCGGATCTGTCTCTGCCGCGACCGGAAGCAATGCCTGAGCGATTTCGTCATGCCGAACTCCGTGGTGCTGGTGGGCGGTCGGGACTCCTGGTGGGCCCGTAAGGAGTTGCGTTTGGTCCGGCTGATGCGGTCACACGGGCATGAAGTGATCTTCGTGAACCAAGAGGAGTTAGGCCATGCTTGACCTGTTCTACGTCGCCGTGGCAGCGCTGTTTTTCGTCGGCTGCTGGGCTTTCACGAAAGCTTGCGATCGCCTGTAAGGAGAAACTCATGGACTACATCATCTCTGGTGCTGCTGCCTTGCTTCTATTCGTTTACCTCGTATACGCATTGCTGCGACCGGAACGGTTCTAAGGAGGCCACTGTGACGATTAGCGGTGTTTGGTACATCGTGGCGTATTTCCTGGTTCTCTTGGCGCTGACGAAGCCTCTGGGCTTGTACATGGCTCGCGTCTTCGAAGGGGAGCGGACGTTTCTTCATCCCCTGCTGCGCCCGCTGGAGAAACTCAGTTACCGCCTGTGTGGCATCCGCGAGGACACGGAACAGCGCTGGACACAATACGCCGCCGCCGTCCTTGCCTTCAGCCTTGTCAGCTTTCTGTTTGTTTACGCCATTCAGCGGCTGCAGGGTTTTCTGCCCCTGAACCCGATGGGATTCAGTACCCCGCATGCTCCGGCGAACGCCACGGCCATGACGCCGGACCTCGCTTTTAATACGGCCGTCAGCTTCATGACGAACACCAACTGGCAGGCCTATGGCGGCGAAGTGACCCTGAGCTATTTTGTCCAGATGGTGGCTCTGACCGTACAGAATTTTGTTTCGGCTGCGGCCGGAATTGCTGTGGCGATTGCCCTGATTCGCGGGTTCGCGCGCAAGCAGTCCAACAGCATCGGCAACTTCTGGGTGGATCTCACTCGCGGCACCGTTTACATTCTTCTGCCGCTGGCCCTGTTGTTCGCGATCTTCTTGTGCGCGCGCGGCGTCCCTCAAACCTTCCGGGCCTACCAGAAGGCGACCACCCTAGAGGGGCCTGCGCAGACGATCGCGGTGGGACCGGTAGCCTCCCAGGAGTCCATCAAGATGCTGGGAACCAATGGCGGAGGCTTCTTCAACGCCAACTCCAGTCACCCCTACGAGAATCCCACACCCTTTACCAACTTTACCGAACTGCTGGCCATTCTCGTCATCTCTTCCGGCCTCACCTACACTTTCGGAAAAATGGTCCGTGACACACGGCAAGGGTGGGCGCTGTTCGCCGCCATGGCGTTCATGTTCCTGGCGGCGGTTTTTGTCTGTTATCCCTCCGAGCAGTCCGGAAACCCCATCCTGGCCCGGTTGGGGGTCCAAACATCCGCCACTCCGAAGCAAGCGGGCGGGAATATGGAGGGAAAGGAGGTCCGCTTCGGCATCGCCAGCTCTGCGCTTTGGGCCACCGCCACGACCGATGCCAGCAACGGGAGCGTCGACAGCATGCATGACAGCTATTCCCCGATCGGCGGGCTCATCCCTATGTTTAATCTCCAGACTGACGAGGTTATTTTCGGTGGGGTCGGTTCGGGCTTGTACGGCATGCTGCTGTACGCCATCGTCGGGGTCTTTATCGCCGGACTCATGGTGGGCAGAACGCCCGAGTACTTAGGGAAAAAAATCGAGCAGAAGGAAGTCAAGATGGCCATGGTGGCCATTATCGTGACGGCCCTCTCCATTCTAGTCTTCACGGCCGTCAGCGTAGTAATTCCCCTCGCCAAGGGCGGCTACTGGAATCCGCCGGGTTCGCCCATCGCCAATTTCAACAACTCGGGCCCTCACGGGCTCAGCGAGGTCCTCTATGCGTTTTCCAGCGCTTCGGAGAACAATGGCAGCGCCTTTGCCGGAATCAACGTCACCACGCCCTGGTACGACTTCACCCAGGGTCTGGCCATGCTGATCGGACGCTTCGGATTCATTCTCCCGGCCCTGGCCGTCGCCGGCAGCCTCGCCGCCAAGAAGAAGGTGCCCACCACCAGTGGTACGCTTCCCACTCACGGCGCCCTCTTCGTTGGTCTGCTGGTGGGGGTGGTGGTCGTCATTGGCGCGCTAACTTTCTTCCCGGCCCTTTCTTTGGGTCCCATCGTGGAACACTTCTTGATGCACCAGGGAAAGCTCTTCTCAATGGTGTTATTCCCGGTCTGGAGCTGAACTCATGGCGACTGTTGCGACACCTCCAACTCCCGTGACGGACGACCACCAGCTTATACCGAAGAAGCTAGTGCGGGCGCGTCCGCTATTTGACCCGCCCATCGTCCGTCGGGCCGTGCGGGAATCGTTCGTGAAGCTGAACCCGGTCACGCTGATCAAGAACCCGGTCATGTTCGTGGTGGAGGTTGGAGCCGCTCTCACGAGCGTCTTCTTGATTCGCGATGCCGTCACCGGCGCCCACGCCATCGGCTTCACCCTCCAGATCGCACTCTGGCTCTGGTTCACGGTCCTGTTTGCCAACTTCGCGGAGGCCATGGCCGAGGCGCGCGGCAAGGCCCAGGCCGACACCCTGCGCAAGGCCAAGACGGAGACCCTGGCCAAGCGCTTTAGCTCGGGCGGCAAAATTGAACCCGTCTCCGCCTCCCGCCTCAGGGCAGGCGACCTTGTGGTCTGCGAGGCCGGCGATGTCATCCCCGGCGACGGCGAGGTGACCGAAGGCATCGCCACCGTGGACGAGTCGGTGATCACCGGCGAGAGCGCCCCGGTGATTCGCGAGTCCGGCGGGGACCGCAGCGCGGTGACCGGCGGCACCAAGGTTCTTTCCGACTGGATCAAAATCCGAATTACCTCGAACCCCGGCGAGACCTTTCTGGACCGCATGATCGCCCTGGTCGAGGGCGCCGAGCGGCAGAAGACGCCGAACGAGATCGCCTTGAACATCCTGATCGCCGGCCTCACCCTGATCTTCCTGCTGGCCGTGGTGACGCTGCATCCTTTTGCGCTTTACAGCGTCCGATCGGCGGGCGCGGGCGAAGTGCCGTCGGTCGCGGTGCTGGTGTCGCTCCTGGTTTGCCTGATCCCGACCACAATCGGCGGCCTGCTCTCGGCCATCGGCATTGCCGGCATGGATCGCGTGATGCAGGACAACGTGCTGGCCATGAGCGGCAAGGCGGTGGAGGCATCCGGTGACGTGAATACACTCCTGCTCGATAAGACCGGCACCATCACGCTGGGAAACCGTCAGGCCGTGGAGTTCATCCCCGTGGACGGCATACCGGCCTCGGAGCTCGCCGACGCGGCCCAGTTATCGAGCCTTGCCGACGAGACGCCGGAAGGCCGCTCCATCGTGGTGCTGGCCAAGCAGCAATTCAACCTGCGAGGCCGCGAGGTCTCGGAACTGAACGCGGAGTTCATACCTTTCTCGGCGTACACGCGGATGAGCGGGGTGGATTTCGACAGCCGCCGCCTCCGCAAAGGCGCTACCGAAGCCATCGCCAAGTTTGTGCACGAGCAGGGCGGCAGCATCACCCCTAATTTTATGGACGTCTCCGACCGCATCTCGCGCTCCGGAGGAACTCCGCTAGCTGTTGCGGATGGCGCCCGGCTGCTTGGCACCATTCACCTCAAGGATGTCGTCAAGGGCGGGATGAAGGAGCGCCTGGCGCAGCTGCGGGCCATGGGGATCCGTTCGGTGATGATCACCGGTGACAATCCGCTGACCGCCGCCGCCATCGCCGCCGAAGCGGGCGTCGACGATTTTATGGCGCAGGCCACCCCCGAACAGAAGCTGCAGTACATCAAGCAGGAACAGACCGAGGGGCGGCTGGTGGCCATGACGGGCGACGGCACCAATGACGCCCCGGCCCTGGCCCAGGCGGACGTCGGGGTGGCGATGAACACCGGCACCATGGCCGCCAAGGAAGCCGGCAACATGGTGGACCTCGACAGCAATCCCACCAAGCTCATTGAAATCGTGGCCATCGGCAAGCAGCTCCTGATTACGCGCGGAGCCCTGACAACCTTCTCCATCGCCAACGACGTGGCCAAGTATTTCGCCATCATTCCGGCCATGTTCATGGCCACCTATCCGGCTCTCGCGCACCTGAACATCATGCACTTGCACACCCCGCAGAGCGCCGTGCTGTCGGCGGTGATCTTCAACGCCCTGATCATCATCGCCCTGGTACCGCTGGCCCTGCGTGGGGTCAAGTACCGGCCGCAGGCTGCGGCCACTCTGCTCTGGCGCAACCTGATGATCTACGGCGTAGGCGGCATCATCGCGCCGTTCCCCGGGATCTGGATCATCGACCAATTTCTGCACTGGCTGCGGCTGGCTTGAAGGAGAGACCCGATGCTTAGACAGATGGGACCCGCGCTTCGAATCACCCTTTTCTTCACGATCTTCACTGGCCTGGTCTACCCGGCGGCGGTGACAGGTTTGTGCCAGATGTTCTTCCCGCACCGGGCAAACGGCAGCCTCGTTACGGTCAACGGCCGGGAGGTGGGATCCTCGCTGATCGGTCAGAGCTTCACGAAGCCCGAGTACTTTCAGCCGCGCCCGTCGGCGGCGGGCAACGGATACGACGCCACGGCATCGAGCGGTTCCAACTACGGCCCCACCAACCAGAAGCTCATCGACCGGGTCAAAGCGTCGGTGGACCAGTTCCGCAAGGACAACCCAGACTACACCGGACCCATTCCGGCCGACCTCGTCACCACCTCCGGCAGCGGGCTTGATCCTGATATCAGCCCGGCTTCGGCCGATGCCCAGGCCCCACGAGTGGCGAAAGCACGCGACGCCAGCCTGGATCAGATACAGCAGCTCATCGCCGATCAGACGAAAGGCCGGACGTTGGGTTTTCTGGGTGAACCGCGGGTGAACGTCCTGCTGCTGAACCTGGCTCTCGATCAGCAGTTTCCGCGGAAGTAGGCGAGAGGCTTTCGATCACATGATGGCTGTGGGGGGCGCCGGTTCGTCGGGACTCCCGGCGTTGGCGAGCGGAACCCTGATCATGGCCACGATCAGAACCAACAGGGCGGCGAGCGCCGCCCAGACCGGCGCCGTCCATTTCACGAGAGTCACGTCCCGCCCCGCCCCCACCAGTCCCGCGATCACCAGGCCGCACAGCGCCTCGCCGGCGATCAGCCCCGAAGCCGTCAGCACGCCAGCATTATCGACCCGCGCTTTCTGAGCCTCATTGAGACCCCGGCGGTCCCGCAGTTTGTCGGTCGCCCAGCGGATCACGCCGCCCAGGAAGATGGCGAAGGTGGTTCCGAGCGGAAGATACATGCCCACCGAGAAGAGCATCACGCTCCGCACCTCGATCATGATCATGGCGATCCCCATCAGGATGCCGACGATCACCAGCGGCCAGGCCATATCGCCGCCCACGATGCCCTTGGCCAGCATGGCCATCAGACCCGCCTGGGGCGCGGACAGGGCGGGACTGCCGAAGTGGTAGGCCTTGTCGAGCACCGCCAGAGGGACGAACAGGACCAGGGAGGCCACCACGATGCCGAACAGATCGCCGACCTGCATCTTGGCAGGCGTGCCGCCCAGGATGTGCCCCACCTTGAGGTCCTGCAGCATCTCGCCGGCCACGGCGGACGAGACGCAGACCACCGCGGCCACGCCCAGCACGGCGGCCACGCCGCCCGTTCCGGAGACGCCCAGCGCCACCATGAGCAGGGCCGCGATCACCAGCGTGCAGAGGGTGAGGCCGGAGACGGGATTGTTGGAAGAGCCGATCATGCCCACCAGGTTGCCGGAGACGGCGGCGAAGAAGAAGCCGAGGACGACCATCACCAGGGCCGCCATCACGGAGCCGGCCACCACCTTCGAACTCGAGAGGCTGCCCGCGCCGCCGATGAAGAAGTAATAGAGCGCGACCATCGCCACCAGAACCACGGCCACACCCGCAAACACGGCTTTGGCATTCAGGTCGCGCTCGGTGCGGTTACTGGCGACGTGCGCGGCCGCCGACTTCTTCAGATCGGAGACCGCACGCCCCATGCCGGCCGCCAATTGCTTGCGCATCTTGAAAAGGGTGTACGTGGCGCCCACCAGCATGCCGCCCACCGCGATGGGGCGCACCACCGAGAAGTAGATCGCTTGCGACAGCAGCGTCCAGGAGAGCGGATGGTCCGCCGGCTGTCCGGCCTGGATGTAGGGGCCGACCGCGAAGGTCAGCAGCGGCACCAGCAGGCCCCAGGCCAGCACCCCGCCCGCGAAATTGAGCGCGGCCAGCCGAGGCCCAATGATGTAGCCTACCCCGAGGTAGGCAGGACTCACGTCCGGTCCCGTGAAAACCGTGGCCCCGCCGGTGATGGTGGTGGCCACGTTGGGGTTGGTGCTGGTCCGCAACAGAAGCTTCTTGCCGAGCGCGCTGATGCCGACGCGGAAGGTGTTGTTGGCGCTGAACACATTGACGGCGCCCAAGAGATAAATGAAGGCGCCGAAACCCATGTTGGCAAACAGAATCCTGGCGGCTTTCGAACCTTGTTGCCCGGCCTTGTGAATCTCGGAGGCGGCTACGGACTCGGGGAAGGGAAGTTCGGGGTCTTCCACCATCACGCGGCGCAGGAGCGTGACAAACAGGATTCCCAACGTGCCGCCGATGACCATGAGCGCCACGCAGTTCCAGTATTTCTGCCGGGTCAGCCCCGGCCACAGTCCGGCCAGCACGAAGGCGGGAATGGTAAAGACCGCCCCCGCCGCCACCGACTCGCCGATCGAGCCCACGGTGCGGGCGATGTTCTCTTCCAGCAGCGAACCCCCGAGCAGTCGCAGCAGCGCCATACCGATGACGGCCGCCGGATAGGTGGCCGCGATCGTCATGCCGGCTCGCAAGCCGAGATAGGCGTTGGCCGACCCGAGAATTCCCGTCAGCACCAGGCCGATCAGCAGGGCCCGGAAGGTGAATTCCTTCATCTCCATGGTTTCAGGGACGTAGGGCACGTGCTTTTTCCGGCCGGTCTCGGGTTTGACGGTTACTTGGGTGCTCATCGATGGCATCCTCGTGCGGCCTGCGTCACGGTTGTTGTCCCGTCACGACTCGACGGAACTTGTACGCCGCCGCGCTGGAAAAGATCGCGAGGGTCAGAAAGATCGATCCCAGCGGAACGTGCCAGTTGAAATCGTCGCCGGCCGTCAGCAGCAGCATGACCGCGGCCAGCGTCACGATGGTGGCGCCGGCGCTCATGAGCCTGGAGCCGCGGCCGCGCCTTTCTCCCAGGCCGTAAAAGCCTCCGGCGCCGGCCAGGATCACTCCCAGCAGCAGCGCCAGCACCCCCAGGCCTGTGGGCCGGCTCCAGCGCCAGCGCGAGATCAGGATCGCGGCGATCAGGAGGAGAGTGCCGAGGAAGAAGATCGCGATCTGAAGGCAAGCTGCCTCCTCGCCGGGCGGTTTGAGCAAGGCTTGGCTTTGGATCTTGTCGGGCCCGGCAGCTTCAGCGGTCATCCCTCACCTGCCTCTGTTGAACCTATTCAAGCCGCGCCGGCGCGGCCCATTCCCCATCTGAGAATGTCACTGTCCCGCGCGCAGTTCGTTTTCGAGAGCGCTCTCGTCAAAGGGCTGAGTCAGCAGCGTCTGGGCCGAGGCGCCTTTCTGATCCATCACGTAAGTCACCAGCAGTTGGTAGCGCAAGTATAGACCCGAACGCGCCGGGTCCATCTCCCACGCTCCTCGCCGGAACGCGGCCACCTGATCGGCGAAGTTGAAGTGAGCCCCTTTGCCGATGTAGTCCGCGTACCCTTCGCGCTTCCAGGCTGGCAATCTGAGATAGCGGTAGCGGCCCACGGTGTTGACCTCCAGCGAGTGCGTAATCTCATGGCCCACGAAGTAATCCAGGGTGCGCTCGCCAGGGACTTCCTTACCCGACGGGCCCACCAGCCGGTCGTTATCGATATTCGAGCGCCGCAGGAAGATGTTGCGATTCAGCCAGGCGTAATTCACGCCCCCGGCACGGTGGTTGAAGTTTGTGAAGAAAGCAAAAAGACGGTTGCTGTTACAGAGGAAGACTCGATGCTGGAGCGCCGGGTCATTGAGCGCCGACCGGCTCAGCCTGTCCTCCACGGTGCGGAGCACCGGGCCGATGGCGCCCGGAATGGGCTGGTCGGAGTAAACCGCGATGTTCTGAAAGCTGGCCTGATAGCTAAAAAGCGGGTAGGGGAAGGCGAGGAGCCCCAGGTAAGCGGCAGCCAGCAGCGCCAGCGCCCCAACGGTCCTTTCGAGGAGTCTCTTCCTGCTCAGCTCGTACCTGCCTGTATTCCCGGCTCCAGTCGGCATTCGCAACCTGCCGGGTCACCCCAGCTTGGCCCGCACCCGTTCGTTCACGCGCTTTCCGTCCACATTCTTGCCCGCGAGCTTCGCCATGGCCGCTTTCATCACCTTGCCGAGATCCTTGGCGCCGGTGGCTCCGGTGTCCGCGATGGCCGCGGTCACGGCCGCCTCGATCTCCTCGTCGCTCGCCGCCGCCGGCAAGTACTCCTCCAGGATCTTGATCTCGGCCTCTTCCTTGCTGGCCAGTTCCTCGCGCCCGCCCTTGCGGAACTGCTCGGCGGATTCGTGCCGCTGCTTCACCAAGGTCCGGACGGCGGCCAGCGCTTCGGCATCCTCGAGCGGCCGGCCAGCTTCCACCTGCCTGAGCTTCAGGGCCGACTTCAACATGCGCAGCACGCTGAGCCGCAATTCTTCGCGAGCCTTCATGGCCGCGACCAGATCCTCATCCACCTTTGCAACGATTGCCATGGGTCCTCGCCTCGGACGCCTGAATGCCGGGGATAAATCCTTAGTCGAATCGCGAATATATCATAAGGCGGCGATTTGAATTTGTCCGAGACCATCCCCGGACGGCTTGACCTTAAAGCCTGGATTCCCGCCGTCGCGGGAATGACCGGGGGGGTGGGTCAAGGTGAGCGCGGAGACGTCCGCGGATGATCCTGGTATTGAGCGAACCGATCTTGCCGCACCCTAGTCCCATTTCTTCAGGCTGGGCCACAGTTCCTTCAGCGGACGCTTCAGGCCCTGGCAATGAAGAATCGGGAAATTCTCGTAAGGCATCGCGAAGTCGTTCTGGACCGCCCCGATCTGCTCTTCGCTGGCGCACTGAGCTTCCAGCACGGGGTTGTGCCCGAGCAGGATGACGCTCCGGCCGTCGTAATCCCGCGGACCCCAGTAGAAATAATGCTGGTGCGCGCTGATGGCCGGCGGCAGGCCGTAAGCGGGACCGAAGAAATCGAGGGCGCCTGCCTCCCCGTAGGTGTTAGCGAAGACGGCGGTCTCGGATCTTTGCCCGGGCGGCAGACTGTTGAATGCCTGGGCCACCGCGGCCGTCATCTCTCTCCATCCAAACATGTCGGAGTAGAGCTGCGGCAGCTTTCCGAGTTTGCGGGTCTCGATGTCGGGCGGGTCGAGGTCAATCGCGTCCGAGTAACGCATGTAGCCCTCTACCGTCAGCACCGGCAAGGCTAAAGGGGCAAAGAAAGCCCCGCCAAGCAGCAGGCCGGCCACATAGGCGGGTTTCAGCCAGGCCCAGCGCCTCGGGCTCAAGGCCTTCTCGATTACCACCGCCCCACTGCCGAACAACATCGGATAAGCGGGGAAGAGGTAATAGACCCGGCCGCGCAGGATCAGCAAGAGCGCCAGCACCACTACGTACGTCCATCCCAGCACGCGGTACGGACGTCCCTCGCGGGCGCCCAGGTAGAACCAGAGTCCGGCGATCCAAAGCGGACAGGTTACGGGCTGGAGCTCAACGATCTGTTCGCCCAGGAAGCCGAGCGGTGTCAGCCGCACGTTGTCGGGGGCCACGCGATGGTAGAGAAGCCACGCCAGCGAGGGCAGGCCGCGGCGGATCTGCCAGACGAGGTTGGGCAGGAAGATGATAAAAGCGACCCCAACCCCGATCCAGAGCCAGCGGTTCAGCAGGAGCCGGCGCTGGGAACTGAGCAGCAGGCCGATCAGGATTCCAAGGCCGAAGAAGAAGATCGAGTACTTGTTTTCGGCGCCGAGCCCAGCCAGCACTCCAAACCAGATCCAGTACTTCGGATCTTCGCTCTTGATGGCCCGGATCAACGCGTAGGCGCAGCCAGTCCAGAAGAGGGCGTCGAAGGTATTGGTGGTGAGCAGATGATCCCCGGCCAGGTAGCCCGGGGCCTCCAGGAGCGCCAGCGCCGCCAGCATCTGGGCGAAGCGGCCGCCGCCCAGCTCGCGGGCGATCAGGCCGGCCAGCAACACCTTGATCGCGCCGGCCAGGGCAGGGAAGAGACGGAGGGCGGTCAGGGAGGTCCCCAGCAGGATGCGGGTAGCCGCCGTGACCCCGATGACGAAGAGCGGCTGATCGAGGTAGCCCCAGTCCAGGCGCCTGCTCAGGTCGAGGAAAAAGAGCTCGTCGCGGAAATAGCCGTAACGGTGTGCGGTCGCGAGCTGAAGCGCGAACTTCACGGCCGCCAGCCCGATCACCAGGACCGTTCCGTCCCGGCCGGACTCCACGGCCAGCCGCGGCGCCCTATCGACCACGCTGGTTGCCACCCGGCCACGCCTCCCCGACGCGGAGCTCCGCGCGCGCTTCTGATCGCAGTCCGATGATACCCTGAAAGATCGGATGAGAAGGCGCTTTGCCGAACTAACGGCTTTCGTACTGGCGGGCGGCGCCAGCCGGCGCATGGGGCGGCCCAAGCACGAGCTGATAGTCGAAGGTGAGACACTGCTCGCGCGCACGGTGCGCCGGGCGCTCTCGGTAGCGCGCTCGGTGATTATTCTGGGGCCGCCGGAACGCGCGGGTGGCCTTGGCTTCCCAGCCTTGCCTGACGCCCTGCCGGGGCGCGGGCCGCTCGGGGCCATCTACACCGGGCTGCTTCACACCCGGACCGAGTTCAATCTCTTCCTGGCTTGTGACCTGCCCTTCATCCAGCCGCGATTCCTGCGCTACCTGGCGGCGGAGGCCATCGCATCCGGGGCCGATGCGACCCTGGCGGAGACACCCGGCGAGGGCCTGCAACCCTTGACCGCCATCTACCGCCGCCGGGCCCTGCCCGCCGTCCGCCGGAGCCTTGCCCACGGCCGGAACAAGATGACGAGCTTCCTCCCCTGGGTCAGCGTGCGCGTCCTTGGCTGGCCGGAGCTCGTGCGGGCAGGATTTCCAAACCGCTTTTTTGAGAACTTGAATACGATGGCCGAGTACGAGCGGGCGGTCAGGCGGTAGTCGGTAGGCGGTAGACGGTAGACAGGAGAGCGGAGACAGGGGACCGCAGACAGAAGACACCATTCGGTTCGGGGCGTGCGCGGGGGGTGCCTTCCCCTATGCTAAAGTTGCCGTTACTTGACGGGTTTAAGCCCTTCGGTCTATACCGGGGGTATGAGACTGCTCGCGGCCACCGCGATGGCAGCAGGACCCTTCAGGCTGGAACACCAGATTTTCTTCCCAGTGGCCCGACAGGTCCGGAACGTCGGGAACCCGAGGGCGCGACCCTGGGAAGGCGGGGTGAGATCAACAGCCGGGGGGTGGCCTACGGACGAAGCCAAGAGGTCATTTATTATCAATCGCTTCCATTTTTGGAAGGGCGGCGATCCCGTCATCTAGTTGAAATAAAACTACTTATGGGATTAATCCCGTCATCTTATTGATAAGATGGCATGTTAGGCTGATCTGCTGCCGCGCCGGGCCGGGGGGAAAGCAGGCGATGCCCAATTGGTCCAAATTGGAGGTCTGAGATCGTTCCCCCCTAAAGGCGAGCGCCGAATGAAGTGCCAGGTTGCGTCTAAGCTTATTGAGGCTGCCACATGATCGACGATCAGCCCTACATCCGATTTGCCCACGTCTCCAAGGGGTTCGGCGACCAGCCTGTGCTGGAGGACGTCAGCTTCGAGGTGCGGCGCAGCGAGATGGTGGTGGTGATGGGCAAGAGCGGCGTGGGCAAGAGCGTGGTCCTCAAGCATCTGATGGGTTTTCTGCGGCCGGACTCGGGCGAGGTGTGGGTCGCGGGACGCGAGGTTTCGCGGCTGCCGGAGGCCGAGCTGCTGGAGGTGCGGCGCTCCGTGACCATGGTCTTTCAGTCCGGGGCGCTCTTCGATTCGCTGACCGTGGCCGAAAACGTCGCCTATCCGCTGCGCGAGAGCGCGGTTCGCCATGAGCCCATCCCGGAGGACGAGATTCAGGCGCGCGTGGACGAACTGCTCGGCCTAGTGGAGCTCAGCGAAGTCCGCGAGCTGATGCCCTCCGATCTGAGCACCGGCATGAAGCGCGCGGTGGCCATCGCGCGGGCTCTGGCCGCCAAGCCCGATTGCATCCTGTACGACGAGCCGACCACCATGGTGGATCCGGTGATGGCCGGCACGGTCGGCGACCTGATTCTGAAGCTCAAACGCCAGACCGGCCTGACGTCGGTGGTGGTGACGCACGATGTGAAGCTGGCGCGCAAACTGGCCGACCGGGTGGTGTTCCTGGTCGACGGCCAGGTGGCGTTTTTCGGACCGCTGGCCAAGCTGGACGCCTGCGAGGAGCCCATGGTGCAGGCGTTCATTTATCTCGACGAGACGCCCCTGCTGGCTTAGCCCGAATGAAATCCAAGCACGCGCTGACGCTCGACCGGCTGCTTTCCCGCTACGGCGTCGCCTCCCGCACCGTCGCGCGGACGATGATCGAGGCGGGCCGGGTGCGGGTGAACGGCGTGGTCCAACGCGATCCGGAGCGCTGGGTAGCGCCCGGCAAGGATCGGGTGCAGTTAGACGGCAACCGGCTGCGGCGGCAGCCGGCGGTCTGCCTGCTGCTTTACAAGCCTAAGGGCGTGCTGGTGAGTCACGGCGATCCGGACGGCCGCAAGACTATCTACGACATCCTGGGCGAGCAGGCGCGAGGAAAATCGGGCTGGCTCTCGCCCGTGGGCCGGCTCGATAAGGACACCTCGGGGCTGCTGCTGGTGACCAACGACACGGAGTTCGCGCACTTTGTGACCAATCCGGAGTCCTCGGTGCCGAAGACGTATATCGCCAAGGTCAGCGGCCTGATGGACGACGAGACCATCGGCCGCCTGGCGAGCGGCGTCCGCATGAAGCGCGGCGACGAGGCCCGGCCCCTCTCCGTCCGCCGGATGGAGGATCGCGGCAAATACACCTGGCTCGAAGTGGTGCTCACCGAGGGCAAGAATCGCGAGGTCCGGCGCATGCTGGAGGCGGTCGGCTTCAAGGTGCTGAAGCTGGTCCGCACCGCCATCGGACCCTTGACCCTGGCGGGGCTGGAAGTAGGCCGGTCGAGGCCCGTCACCGAGCGCGAGATGGCGGCCCTGCGCAGGTATGCTGCGCCGGCCGGTCGGGGCGCGGCCGTCGGCCGGCCGGCGACGGCGTGATATAATGAGGCTGTAAGTGGGGGCGTACCGGTTTCGACGGGAGCCGTTGCGCTTAGAAGGCATGCCGGGGGCCACACCACCCGTAATCGGCGTGGAACATACAACTGCCAACACGCAGTTTGCTCTCGCTGCCTAATCAGGGCGGCGCGTCTCCTTCGCCCGGCCCGCCGGGCGGAACGGGATGTCATCAAAGCGGGCTGGTCCGGGGTTTCCCGCCTGAAAGCTTCGGACGAGACCCTCGCGTCAGCGGGGGGATCAGGCTAGCCGGCGGTTCGTTCTTGCCCGCTCCTTAGGGCCGTCGGCGAAAGCTGAAAGCGAACGGGACAAGCATGTAGGCTTCTAACCGTAAAGCTTTTCGGACGGGGGTTCGACTCCCCCCGCCTCCACCATCGCCAAGATTTTTTCACATTTAAGAGCAGTAGGCGCTATCGGGCCTCTACGAGGTTACAATCCGAAATGAGATGGAACGAAGCAAGTTCGAGGCACTCGTTACGGAAGCTCTGAATGGCCTGCCTGAGACGTTTCGCGAGAAGCTCACCAACGTGGCGATTATCGTGGAAGACCTCCCGCCGCAAGAACCGGAAAGCGGGCTGCTGCTCGGGCTCTTCCACGGCATTCCCTGCACGGAGAAGAGCGTGTTCTTCTCCAGTCCGCCAGACCGGATTTTTCTCTACCAGCGAAACATCGAAGCGATCTGCGCCAGCGAAGCCGAGGTGCGCCGGCAGGTCCGGGCGACGCTGTTGCATGAAGTGGGCCACTACTTCGGCCTTCGCGAAGACGAGCTACGCAGACTATGAGAGGCGCAGAGCGCGCCGCCTTCGGGGCACAGAGGTGGCCCACGGTGTGATACACGCGGTCGATGTGGCCGCCTCGACACTTTAAGAGGCCGCGCCGTCGGCGTATCGGCAATACCTAGGAGTTGCGTTGACTTTGTGAGCAGGCCACACCCGAGGGGAGACCGTCCATGCGACATCGATGCGCAATTCTCGGAGCACTCATCTCTTGCTCTATGGTTCTCTTGCCTCTAAGTGCGCAGGAGTCCAACGGCCTCGCGGCCACTCCGCCCATGGGATGGAACAGTTGGGATTCGTACGGTTTGACGATCGATGAATCGAGCTTCAAGGCGAATGTCGACTGGATGGCAAAGCACCTGGAGCAGTTCGGCTGGCAGTATGTGGTGGTGGACGAGGGCTGGTATCTGCAGAATCCGGAAAGCGGGGGGAAACCCGCTTGGCAATTCACCCTGGATGACCAAGGCCGCTTCGTGCCAGCGCCGAACCGTTTTCCTTCGGCGGCTGGCGGTGCGGGTTTCAAGCCTCTCGCCGACTATGTGCATTCTCGTGGTCTGAAGTTCGGCATCCACCTGATTCGAGGGATTCCCCGCGACGCCGTGGCACGGAACCTGCCAATTGTGGATTCGTCCTACCACGCAGTCGAAGCGGCCGACCCATCGGACACGTGCTCTTGGAATCCCGACAACTACGGAGTGAAGGACAACCCTGCCGGACAGGCCTATTACGACTCGCTCGCGAAGCTCTACGCGAGCTGGGGACTCGATTTCATCAAGGTCGATTGCATCTCAAGCCGTCCCTACAAGGCGAGTGAGATTCACATGATCAGTGCCGCCTTGAAGAAGGCCGGCCGGCCGATCGTCTTGAGCCTCTCCCCGGGGCCAACCTCCCTGGCGGTCGCCGACGATGTGCGTCAATACGCGCAGATGTGGCGCATCTCCGATGACTTCTGGGATTACTGGAACTCTCCGGCGGATCAGAGCTGGAGTCCTCAAACTCTGCGGGGGCAGTTTGCGACCGCGGCCGGCTGGGCGCCGCACGTCGAACCCGGCCACTGGCCGGATGCCGATATGCTCCCGATTGGATACCTCGGCCCTCGTCCGGGGCTGGGTTCCGCGAGGCAGACGCGCTTTTCCCATGACGAACAGCGCACCTTACTCACCTTCTGGTCGATCATTCGCTCGCCCATGATGATCGGAGGCGACCTGCCGCACAACGACGACTGGACCACGTCGCTCCTCAGCAACGCCGAGGTGATTGCCGTCGATCAGCACTCGACGGGCAACCGGCCGCTGATCGTTACCAACAGCACGGTGATCTGGTCAGCCGAGCCCGCGGACGGGAAAGGCCATTACTTGGCGATCTTCAACCGTGGAGAGACAGCCCAGAACATTGCCATGGAATGGAACGAGGTTGGCCTCCAATCGCGTAAGGGGTACCAGTTGCGCGATCTTTGGGAACACAAGGATCTGGGGCCCGCGTCGTCGCTCGACCTGACCTTGCAGCCACACGCGTGCGCCATCTACCGGGTAAGCGAGTAAAGCGTACGATTCCGTGCAGATGAACTTGCCGAGCCCGCCAGCCAGGTGCGCGGTGCGTCGCGTGCCGGGACGGAAAGCTAATCGAGTGAGCGTTCGCGGGCGCGGCGCCGGAATATAAACCGGGCGTTGGCCGTGACAATGACGGCGACGAAATATGCAGGGCGGGAGAATCGGCGCCGTCGAGGGATAGCGTGACCCACGACGAGCCCCTTCGTATTCCCGTCACCGATGCCTTCGACCTGCACAGCGTGCCACCGAAAGAAGTCGCATCCGTTGTAGAAGCCTACCTCGAGGAGGCGGCCAGGCTCGGTCTTAGAACGATCCGCATCATTCACGGCCGTGGCATCGGCGCGCAGCGGGCGATCGTGCGCTCCATTTTGGAACGTACACCGTTCGTTGTCGCCTATCAGGACGCTCCACCCGAGGCCGGAGGCTGGGGCGCCACTGTCGTAAGGTTGCGCCAGCGCGCCCAGTGAGGTTGAAGGGCGGGTGAGACAAGGCCCCGAAGATAAGCGAAACGGCGCGGGGCTAGGCGGCTGAACATACGATGGGCGGTTCCGTGTTTTCGAAGGGCTGGAACTGTGCACCGTCGAGGCGCTGAGGCTCGTGGGACGCAACTGTGCCTTGTCGACGCACTTGGAAAACATGGCAAGTTGGCCGAAAAGGCAATTTCACCAGCCTGTCCGGGTCGCAACGGTTTCGGGGTAGCGGAGGGATCTGGTATGCGGCTAGAATCCGTGGCTGGGGCTCTGTGAACAGCCGGCCTGACGCGGCGAAGCCTTGGTCCTCCACCCTCAAGCGCTCCTTCCGCGTCGATCTCGACTACGAAAACGAGGCTGTATGGACGACGACGGCCTGAGTGACCCTACACGCCGGGCATTCCTCGCCCGCATTGGGGGCACGGTTGGAGGTTTGGCGATCTCCCCGGCGTCCACCACGGACGCGGTTCCCCGCGGCGGCCTCTGCGCCGATACGCGCCGGGAATCCCTGAACGGCGTGTGGTCATTCAAGTTGGACCCGGATCAGCAGGGCGAGTCCACCGGCTGGCACCGTCCTGAAACCGCCCGCGAAGGCTGGACTGAGGTGATGGTACCGCACACCTGGCAGGTTGCCCAGCAGTCCGAGTCGTATCTTGGAACTGCCTGGTACTACCGAGCCTTTAACGCGCCTGCCGAGTGGGCGGATCAGAGCGTCCGACTTGAATTCGAGGCGGCGTACCACAGTGCCAAGGTGTGGCTGAACGGCAAACTGATAGGCCAGCACCTCGGCAAGGGATACACGGCTTTTGTCCTGGATGCGTCGCCGGCCTTGCGGGTCGGAGAGTCCAACGCGGTGGCGGTTCGCGTGGACAATTCCTTGAACGGGCAGATGCTGCCGCGAGGCAAGTCGTTCGATTGGACGGCAGACGGTGGCCTGATCCGTCCCGTCTCGCTTCTGATCAGCCCTCCGATATTCGTGCAGCAAGTCGACACCGATCCGGTGCTGGATCTGGAGCGCAAGCGCGCCACGCTGAACATCCGTTTGACGATTCGGAACACGACCGCCACGGCGGCGGACCTGGTGGTGTCCTTTCGTGTCATCGAGGTCGAGACGGGCCGGGTAACATCCGAGAAGCGTCACGCCGCGGCAGCGAGAATTGATCCAGGGACTCTCCAAGAGGTGTTCATTCCTCCCGTCCAATGGTCGAACCCTTTATTGTGGCACTTCGATCATCCGCAGCTGTACAGGCTTCAGGTCGAAATTGAATGCGAAGGTCATGCGACTCATCAGGCGTCCACCCTCTTCGGCGTGCGCAAGCTCGAGGTGAGGGAGGCCGGCTTCTACTTCAATGGCGAACGAGTTTGGCTGATGGGCACGGAACGTATGGCGGGCAGCAATCCGGCCTTCGGGATGGCGGAGCCTGAAACTTGGATTTGCCACGACCACGACGACCTCAAGGAACTCAACGTGGTGTTCACCCGGGTTCACTGGCAGCAGGACAGACGGGTGCTTGAGTACTGCGATCGCCACGGGATCTTGCTGCAAGAGGAAGTTCCCGCCTGGGGCGCGGACACGTTTAAAGGCATGACCGACGTGGTCGATCAGCAGATCATGCAGAACGGACTGGAACAGCTGCGGGAAATGATCTCCCAGCATCGCAACCATCCTTGCATTGTTGCCTGGGGCCTGTGCAACGAGGTTGACGGACAGAACCCTCCGGCCCAGGAGTTCATAAGGCGGATGGCCGCGGAAGCTCACAAGCTCGATCCCGATCGATTGCTGACCTACGCTTCGAACTCTCTGCAAGAGAATCCCGGGAAGGACGCTTCCGGCGCTCTGGACTTCGTCTCCTGGAACGAGTATTACGAGAGCTGGTATGGGGAGAACGTGGATGCGGTGCGTCGCAACCTGCAGGCCATTCAACATGCCTTCCCCGATAAACCGGTGGTGATTTCAGAGTTCGGTTACTGCGAATGCGCCGAAGGGCGAGTAGGGGGCGACCCAAGGCGCATTGAGATCCTTCAAGGCCACAGCAACGTGTACCGCGAATTTCCCTCCGTCGGGGGAGCGATCTTTTTCGATTACAATGACTATCGGACGATCGCCGGCGACAAGGGTGCGGGAGTGTTGAAGCAGCGAGTTCATGGGGTCGTGGATGTATACGGTGAGCGGAAACCGTCATTCGAAGTGCTGCGCCGCGAGAGCAGCCCGGTCGATAGTCTTCAGATTTCGAACCAGGGCGGCTCGCTTTCGGTAATCGTTAGAACGCGGCTTCAATTGCCCACTTACGTGCTGGATGGTTACACGTTGCGATGGATCGTGTACGGATTCGATGATCTCCCCATGGAAGAGTACGAGCGCCCGTTACCTCGCCTCGGTCCCGGGGATACCGCGACCCTACCGTTAGCCTCCACGGAAGTGCGGCCGCTGCGGGTTCGCGTGGACGTTATTCGACCCACGGGCTTTTCAGTGCACACGGCATGGTGGAAAGCCTGAGTCCCGATTCGGTTCCGATGGCCGCTTCCAAGCAGCCCGGACCGCGCATCGTGATCTGGATTAGTGAACAATGCCGCTGGCCAGAGCAGAACTCCTGACGTCTACAGCGGGTTACCGGCCCGCGACCACATGGGTGATCTCTCTGGTGGCGGCCCTGGGTGGGCTGCTCTTCGGTTACGACTGGGTCGTGATCGGCGGGGCAAAGCCTTTCTACGAAGAAGCCTTCCATCTCACCAGTCCGAGCTTGCAAGGCTGGGCCATGAGTTGCGCGCTTATTGGCTGCCTCATTGGCGCGCTGACTTCAGGCATTCTGAGCGATGCTTTCGGGCGTAAGAAGCTACTGATCGCCGCCGCTTCGCTCTTCGCAATCTCTTCGGTCGGCACGGCGCTGGCAAGCTCGTTGAGGCAGTTCGTGGAATGGAGGATTACCGGAGGCATAGCCATCGGTTTCGCCTCCAACCTCTCGCCGATGTACATCGCCGAGGTGGCGCCTGCCGAACTGCGGGGCAGGCTGGTTTCCCTGAACCAGCTCACCATCGTGGTCGGGATTCTGCTCGCCCAAGGCTGCAATTGGTTCATTGCCAAGCCCGTTCCTGCCCACGCCACCGCTCTCGAGATTCTCAACTCCTGGAACGGCCATGTCGGCTGGCGTTGGATGTTCGGAGCTACGGCCGTTCCCTCGCTTCTGTTTTTCGTGGGTATGTTGACCGTCCCGGAGAGCCCACGCTGGCTCGCCAAGAACGGCATGCCGCAGCAGGCGCAACGAGTGCTGGCAAGGATTGGCGGGGAGGCCTACGCAACCCGGACCTTGATGGAGATCGAATCGGCGCTGGCCAAGGACGCCGTCCCTGGAACTGCCTCGGACCTGTTTGAGCCGGGCATGCTGAGGATCCTCTTCCTCGGGATCGTTCTGGCGGTGTTTCAGCAGTGGTGCGGTATCAATGTCATCTTTAACTACGCCGAAGACGTCTTCGCGGCCGCTGGCTACCGAATTTCGGACATCTTACTCAACATTGTCATCACGGGCGCCGTGAACCTGGTCTTCACCCTCGTGGCCATGAGCCTGGTGGATAGGGCAGGGCGCCGTATCCTGATGCTGATCGGCGCGGCGGGCCTGGCTTTGACCTACACCTTCCTGGGGGCTGGCTATGCCGCGGGCCGCCAGGGCCTTCACATGCTGCTCCTGATCGTGGTCGCCATTGCCTGTTACGCGACGTCGCTGGCACCGGTCACCTGGGTGATCATTTCGGAGATCTTCCCGAATCGCCACCGCGGCGCCGCCATGTCCATAGCTGTGATGTCCCTGTGGATAGGGTGCTTCATTCTCACCTACACTTTTCCCCTTTTGAATGGGAGCCTGGGTCCGGCCAGGACCTTTTGGATTTATGCTGCGATCTGCGTGGCGGGCTTCCTGTTCATCAAATTTCGTCTGCCGGAAACCAAGGGAAAGACGCTCGAGGAAATTGAAAGCCTTTTGGGTCGAGGCTAAGATCGCCTTTTCAGACCGGTCCTTTGCCCTGGCGAGCCGAAGCTCTCGAATGTCGCGATGACTCTTCATGCCACGCTTGGATCAGAAATAGAACTTCAGCGCAAACTGGATTTCTCGCGGGTCATTGGGTCCATCGCGTAGGCTAGTTATCTGCCCGAAGGTCGCCGTATTGGTGAAATCCGTATAGGCCGGGTTGGCGAACTGGGGCGTATTGGTGAAATTGAAGAACTCGGCGCGGAATTCCAGGTGTGTCCGCTCCGAAGTCCGGAACTCCTTGAAAATCGACAGATCCAGGCGGTGGTACCCGGGGCCGAGGGCTTGGTTGGGCGCGCCGCCGAGCGGGGCGTAGTCGGTTTGCCCGATGGCCGTCGCCACAGGCGGGTTGGCGAAGGCCGCTGGATTAACCCACTGGTTCACGTTGTGAGCCCCGGCGTAGATGTTCTGACCTGTCAGCAGGGCGTTGCAACCGAAGTTCGCCGTGGTGCCGATCGGGCAACCGATATTGAAAGGGAACCCATCCTGCAATGTCACGATCGCATTCAGGCTCCAGCCTCCAATAATCTGATCCACCGCCCCGCTGGCCGACGAGGCGAAGTGCCTACCTCTACCGAAGGGAAGCTGCAAGATGCCACTTAGGTGGACAACATTCGGGCTTACATCTCCGCACCTCGTATAGTCTCCCTGGATGCCAAAATTGGGCAGATAAGGCGCCCGGAAACCAGGGCTGTTGCCGATACCAAGGAGGTTGGCCTGGTCCGTGCGACATTCCGAGTAGGTGTAATTCGCGAGGAGGGACAGTCCCGCGCTGAACCTACGCTCGAAGGTGGCTTGAAGCGCGTTGTAATGACCATTACCCTGAGTTGTGATGTAACTGCCGTAGCGAGCAAAGTCGGGGAAGGGGACGAAGTTCTGAGGGTTCTGTCCGGGCGGCAAGATCACACTGTTCTCGTTTAACCCGGGTCCCGTCTCCTGGTGCAGCGAGGTGTTGCCAATATAGCCGAGCTGAACCGTCTGGTTGGGCGTAAGCTGGTATTGAAAACTGATGTTGTATTCCTGGGTGTAAGGAGTCTTATAGCCCTGCTGTATCCCCTCCAGTCCCAGCCCTTCAGCCGTGACGTTGTCAGGGGTGAGTGGAATAGCCGACAAGCCGTTTTCGAGCGTACCGAGAGTGCCGTTGGGGTAGGTAAGGGGATGACCGGGATCGGGGGCGTAGTAAGCGAAGTTAAAGAGGAACGGGTAGTTCGATCCGATATCAGGAGACCCACCGATGTTCGTGAAGCCTGCGTAGTAGATTCCATAGCCTGCGCGCACGACGAGCTTGGTTGTCGCCTGATATGCGACGCTCACGCGCGGCGCAAAATTGTTAAGGGGTGTGTTCGTCAGACCGGGCACGGTGCTATAGCCGAGTTTGATGCCGTCCAACGCTAACGTGGCCGGGAAGGATGGTGATAACGGAGTGCTCTGACGTTGGCTGGTGATCAGGTATTGTGCCCCGTTCCCCGGCGGACCGGGGATGAAGTTCGCCTGGGCGCCGAATTTCTCCACCACCTGTCCGAAGAACTCCCACCGCAGACCGAGTTCGATGGTCAGCTTCGGCTTGACCTTCCAGGAGTCCTGAAAGTAGAAGCCGTAATAGTTACGGACATCATCGGGACCGGTGAAGTTTGAAGCTTGGGTTTGGGCACTTCCTCCCACGTTGTTGATTCCATTCGGTACTGTCGTTGCGGTCGGCGATAGAAGCATTTGCGCCAATCCGGTATTACCGCCACTTGTGGAAGGTACTTCGGTGTAGGTTCCATCAAAGCTAAAGTATCCTCTCGGATAAGCCGGAGCAAACCAGGGGAAGCGGAGGTGTTGAAATTCGACGCCTCCCTTAAAGGTGTGGCCACCATAAATCTTGGTGAGGTTGTCCGTAATCTGGGTGGTCTCACTGAAACGCTCGCCCGGCACGAACCCTGCCGGCCCGAGGTTGTTCAAGCCTGTGACGTTGATGAAAGGCAAGCCACCGTTATGGGGAATCTGGGGAATCGCCTGGATCCCGAACTGCGCGGGAATGCCCATGGTGTCGGCGTAGGGCTGGAACTGGCTGGTGGCCAGCCGGCTGTATCCAACCCTGGCCTCATTGATGGTGGTGGGCGAAAAAGAGTGGGTTTCACTGAGGGCCACACTGACGCTGTTGTTGTGGAACAGATCCTGCGTGAAACTACTGGAATCAGCATAGCTGGTGAACGGACCCGGCACAAAGTTGGGATTGTCCGCCCAACTGAACCGGCCGAACATCTGATCTTTGTCACTGAAATTGTGATCGACGCGGATATCGAACTGGTTGGTGTTGTTTGTGGCCGCACGGTCCGAGGTGTAGTTGTTGAACAGGCCCGGTGCGTCGGGGGCGGGATAGAGATCCAACAGCTTAATTGCATTGGCATCGAGCCGGCTGTCCGGAAGCTGGTTGTTGGCAAATGGATCGCGGGCGAAGCCGTTGGCGGTGGCAACCAAGCCTGTTACCGGATCCACCTGGCCCGCGGTCACCGCGCGCGTCGTGGCCGGGTCAAACACCGTTCCCAGCGGGAACGTGCGATTCAGAAGGTCGGTGCGGGTGCCGCTTTGGTCGCTGATCAGCTCCGACAGATCCGTGTAACCACTGGCGCGCTCTTTCGCAGTGGGAACGGTCGTCACCTGGGTCTCGGCCTGGCTGATGCGTGTTCCTTCGTAGTCGAAAAAGAAGAACGTTTTGTCCTTGCCGTTGTAAACGTGAGGGATGTAAACGGGGCCACCCAAGGCAAAGCCAAACTGATTCTGACGGAAGGCGCCCTTGTTCACGTGAGTGGGCGAGTTCTCAAAGAAGTTGGCGGCGTCAAGGGCATCATTGCGCAAGAATTCCCAGACATCACCGTGAAGCTGGTTAGTCCCAGACTTGACGGTAGCGTTCAACACGGCCCCACCCGCCCGCCCAAACTCGGCACTGAAGTTGCTTGTCTGCACTTTGAATTCCTGAATGGCATCCACCGGAGGCTTGATGGCGTAAGAGGCGCCATTTAGAAAGTCCACCGAGTCATTGTTGTTGTCGATCCCGTCCAGAATGTAGTCGTTGTTGGAGGACGGGAGCCCATTGGCCACGAAGGTGCCGGAGTCCTCCAGTCCACGCCCCGTAGGGGCTTCCTGCGCCACTCCGGCGGAGAGTTGAGCCAGAAAGGTGTAGTTCCGCCCATTCAGGGGTAGATCGTTGACCTGCTGCGCGCCCACCACCTGGCCGACAGAGGCATTCTGTGTCTGAAGCAGGGCCGCGGCCGCGGTCACATTAACGGTCTCGGTCACTTGACCGGGCTGAAGCGTGAAATCCACCTCAACTTGCTGCTGCACGCTCACCAAGACGTCCCTATGGGTCGCCTTCTGAAAGCCCTGATATTCGGCCGTGACGGTGTACGTGCCAATCCGCAGCGGCGAGAAGGTGTAAGAACCGCTGGCGTCGCTCATGGCGAACAGCGTGAGGCCTGTTCCCTGATTCAGCACCGTCACCTTAACGTGCGGAATCACGGCGCCTGTTTGATCTTTCACCGTGCCAACGATGGCTCCGGTATCAACCTGTGAGTAGCCGGGCGCCCCTGTAGACAGAATCAGGCAGAGCGCGGTGAGCGCCAACCACGCGCCCCGGTCGGTTGAGTCGCGCTGTATCGTCATAAGCGGCCCCTTTCCGTGATCTTTGAGATTTGTCTTGCACCCCAGAAACGCCAATCATTTGTTTTCAGGCCACATGCCAGGTTGGTTTCGTCGAGAAGCCATTCAAAGCACGGGCGCCCTAAGACTGGTCATTTCCCGCGACGCCGGATCCTAGGGCCCCACCGCAAGATCTGCCGTTCTTGGCCTTCATTTGCCTAAGAACAGCTCTCTCTTGAGTACATTTAGCACTTCGCTTCAAGGCCGATCCTTTGTTTTCAACAACCTAACGGCTTTGTTCTGTAAAAGAGCCCTAAACCCGGCATTCCGCGTCTGATAGCGTCTCGAAGGTCAAGCTCTGGGGTGAGTCTAATCGCAGGGTCCACAGGACCGCTTTCTTTGGACCGGATCGGCAGGAAATGAGGGCTTTGTCGAGTTCGTCTTGGGCTTTCTGGATGAGCCGATCCTTTGTTTTCAATCAGATACCGGGTTCGTTTCGCGAAAACGATACTTTTGCAGTTGAAGAAAACGACAATTTGCAGGTTCGGACGCGTAGCTGGCGGCCTCACACGGCTGGTTGAAACCTGGTAACTGCCACCTGCTTCCCGGGTTTGCCTCGTTGGAAGCATCTGACCTCCCGAACCAGCTGCCTTCCAGCCCCGCGCGCCGCCGAATTAATCGATCCCACTAAGTATTACCTGATCGCAAAATAAGTCAAGCGATTCCTCCTTTTCCTTTAGGCGGTTGCGACCCCATCATGAGATCTGGCTCAGCAACTCCTGCAGGCCCACAACGCTATCCGACGCGGCCCCTCGTGGCAGGCCTGGCCCGATGGCCAAGGCTTCCTGGTGGTCCTCGAACCAGACCAGGAACGATGACTTCTCCGCGCCAGGGAGACGTTGCTGATTCAGCCACGTGAGGTAAGCTCCCATATCGGCATCGATCAGGGAGCCGTCGGGGTCCGGGACTGGCTGCGGCGGTGGATCCTTAATGAGCTCGTTCATTGGCCGCTGACGCTGACGCGGCGTAAAGCGCGCCATGAGGGTAAGGGGCTGAGCACGGCGCAGGGCCTCTCGCGCCGTCCACTGAACAAAGGTCGTGCTGAAGAACTGTGTACCGGAACCATCCGTCAGCACGCTGACTTGGAAGCGGTTTAGAAGCGACTCCGGGCTTGAATCGCCCAAACCCAGCTCCTCGGGCCGCAGCCGCGTAAGCATCGAGCGCATCGCTTCCGGGCCGCCGATGCCAGAACGGATCGCCTGGTCCATTTTCTTCAGTAGGGCGGCGCGGACCGCAGCGAGCGACTCGTAGGAAACGCAAGTCACTCCCGCAGCGGACAGGCTCGCTTTCGGACCTCCGTCAATGTACCAATGGCCATAGGAAACCGGATGGGCCTTTGATCTCTCAGCTACGGCATCGAGGAGCGTCTGAAGTCCGTTCTGGGGCCTCACCTGGCTGAAGTAGACGCCATGAGGGCGAAGCCTACGAAAGAGCGGATGCCTGCCCGCGGTCACGCCTTGTCCCAGCACCACGATTCCCAGTCGCGGTACGGGAAGCGGCTCCTTGGGCGCTGCCGCCGCAAGTCGTTGGGTGAAGCCCTCGGCGGTGGCTCGGAATCCGTCGATCTGATGACTGGCCCAGAGATAAGCCGATAGCTGGGCTGAGTAGTCGGCCGGGGCCTCTACCCAGTCAAGATGCTCAAGTTGGCGCGATAGGCGCACCCGGGCAAAGCCTGCCATCACCTGTTGACGCTCTTGAGCAGAGAGCGAACCCAAGTAGGCCAGCTGCGTCTCGAGATCCCTTCGTTCGGCGGGAAACTTCCAGTCGTAGGCGGCGATTTCACGTAACAGGATAGGTACGAAGACGGGCGGAAGGTCCTGCAGCAGGGCAAGGTGGTCTATGGCCAATTGCCTCGCCTGAGGTGGGTAATTTCTGAAATCAGCCGCCTTGAGCTCGCTAGGAAGCATAACGACTGCAACAGCCCCGCCTCAGCGGGTGCCAGAATACTCACCCGGGCGGCGGCCTTCGAGCGCTTAGCTATGCTACGCTGCGGCTCTTCATTTCTCAAATGGACTCGGAGCCCTCACAGCCGAGCTTGCCCTTCTTGGCGCTCGCCCTGGAGCCAGGGGATGCGTTTGCTTTCCGGCTTCTCTTCTGGACAAAAGACCGTCGCCATGCCATCGTGCCGATGATAGAACTAAACCAGGGCCGGGGCGCGGGAACTATTTTCCCCGGCGGAGGCAAAGGGAGGTCAGAGATGCTTCCTTGGGCTTCGGCGATTTCGAGAATCACGGTCTACAGTCTTTTTCTCTTCCTCTGCCTGCTCGAGCTGCCTGCTTTCGAGCGCGTGCCCTCCGCCGCGGGCGTTCCGACAACGACCGTGACCATCGACGGCAACGGAACCGGGCGCGTCTTCGACGGAATCGGCGCGGTGAGTGCGGGGGCGTCATCGCGGTTGCTGGTGGATTATCCCGAGCCGGCGCGCAGCCAGATTCTGGACTACCTTTTCAAACCCCACTACGGAGCGTCGTTGCAGCATCTGAAGGTCGAAATCGGCAGCGATGTGAACTCGACCGACGGCTCCGAGCCGAGCCACATGCGGAGTCCCAACGACCAGAACTTCAAGCGCGGCTATGAATGGTGGTTGATGGAAGAAGCCAGGAAACGGAACCCGGATATTGTTCTGGACTCGCTGGCCTGGGGAGCGCCGGGATGGGTTGGCCACGGGCACTTCTATTCCCCCGACATGGCGAACTACGTGGTGAAGTTTATCCAGGGAGCCAAGCAAGAGCATCAACTCGATATCGGTTACACCGGCGTGTGGAACGAGACCCGGTACGAGAGCGCCTACATCAAGCTCCTGAAGCGTGCCCTGACCGGCCACCTGCTCTCGACAAAATTGGTTTGCTGCGATCTGTATCCTTCCGAGCACCAGTGGACGATCATCAGCGATCTGCAGAAGGATGAAGATCTCAAGGCGGCGGTGGACGTAGTCGGCGTGCACTATCCTCGGGTCAACGGCCGCCTGACGACGCCCCAGGCCGCGAAGGAGATCGGCAAGCCTCTTTGGTCAACCGAGGACCAGCCGCTGACGCCGGTGGGGATGCCGGACACGCGCGACTGGGCGACCGGCGGCAGAGTCCTGGCACAGCTCTACAACACGAACTACATCGAAGGGCGCTTCACCAAGACGGAGACTTGGAGCCCCATCGCCTCTTACTACGATATTTTGGCCGCGCCCCATTCTGGCTTGATGTATGCGAATACGCCCTGGTCTGGCCATTACGAAGTCCAGTCGGCGGTCTGGGTGACCGCTCACACCACGCAATTCGCGCGGCCCGGCTGGACCTATATTGACCGCGCCTGCGGCTATCTGGCCGGCAAAGGCAGCTACGTCACCCTCAAATCTCCTACCTCCGGCGATTACAGCATCATCGTGGAAACCGTCAGCGCGAAAACACCGCAGAGGGTGGTGTTCGTCACACGCGGCAATCTGTCACCCGGCGCCGTCCACGTTTGGGAAACCAACGCCAACCGGAGCTTCGAGCACGTTACGGATCTGACTCCCCAAGACGGGTCGTTCAGCATCACCTTTGAACCTGACTCGCTCTATTCGTTGACCACCACGATGGGCCAAGCCAAAGGGACAGCGGTTGCTCCCGCGCCCGCCCCTTTTCCATACCCTTACGCGCCGAGCTTTAGCGACGCCGAACGCGGCCAGTCCCCACCCTATTTTTCCGATCAGAACGGCGCCTTCGAGGTGCAGCCGTGCATCGCCCGCAAGGGCTGGTGCCTGGAGCAAGTCATCACGAGCAAGCCGATTCCCTGGGGACCGATGCCGGACCCCTACACACTGCTGGGGAGCGCGGATTGGAACGACTACAGTGTCAGTGTGAACGCGCTGCTCCAAGAACCCGGGGATGTTACGCTGCTAGGGCGCATTGATGACGCCGATGTCTTTAAGGATGACAAGGCGCCATTCCCGGCCGCTTACCTTCTTAAAGTGAGACAGGATGGACGCTGGGAGCTTATGAGTACGAAGTATAAGACGCCCACGGTCCAGCTTGGCTCGGGTCAGGTGCCCTTCTCACTCAAGACGTGGCATCGCCTGGAGCTCGGCTTCAAGGGGACCAACATTCGGGCTTCCATCGACGGCGCCCCGGTGGCAAACATCCAGGACTCGACGCATCACTCCGGGATGGCTGGCATCGGCTGCGGCTGGAATCGGGCGCAGTTCGAGAATTTTGCGGTGAAATAAGGAAGAACGAATGAGCAGGAAAGCCAGGTGGACTGAACCATGAAAATCACGGACATCAAAACCGTGGTGGTGAACGCCCAGATGCGAAACTGGGTGTTTGTGAAAGTGGAGACGGACCAGGCGGGCCTGTACGGCTGGGGTGAAGGCACCCTGGAGTGGAAAACGAGGGCGGTGACCGGTTGCGTTGAAGACCTCAAGCCCATGCTCGTCGGCCGCGATCCGACGCGCATCGAGTTTCTGTGGCAGATCATGTACCGGCTCTCGTTCTGGCGTCTGGGGGTCATCGGGACCACGGCCATGTCGGCCATCGAGCAGGCCTGCTGGGACATCCTGGGCAAAGAGCTGGGGGTGCCGGTGTACCGGCTTCTGGGCGGGCGTGTCCGCGAGCGCGTCCGGATGTACACCCATCTGGGTATGGGCGAAATGAAGGCCGTCTACGAGACTGTCGAAGCCGGCCCTTTAATTGATCGCGCTCATGCGGTCATCGAAAAGGGCTATCGAGCCGTGAAGGTCGTCATTGTTCCTTTCTCGCTCCCGCTGACGGGCTTGCCCGCAGTCACGCACTTCGCTGCCATGATGCAAAGACTGCGCGAGGCGGTCGGCCCGGAGATTGACATCATGGTGGACTTTCATGGCCGCACCACAACCGGTCAGGCCATTGAATATATCCGCGCGGTGGAGGAGTACCACCCGTTGTTTTGCGAGGAACCGGTGCCACCGGAGAACCCTGAGGCTCTCCTCGAGGTGCGCCGAAGCGTACGCGTGCCCATCGCCACGGGAGAGCGCTTGGCGACTCGATGGGAATTCCGGCGCGTCTGCGAGATGCAGGCGTGCCACGTCCTGCAGCCCGACCTTAGCCATTGTGGCGGCCTGATGGAAGCTCGAAAGATTGCCAGCATGGGGGAGACCTACCTCATGGGCGTCGCGCCGCATAACCCCAACGGGCCCATCGCCAACGTCGTCGCCCTTCATTTTGATCTGGCCACACCAAATTTCCTTATTCAGGAAGACATGCTGGGCGACGTGCCCTGGCGTTTTGACGTTGTGGAAGCTGACCTCCGCTCCACCGAGGGGCATTGGCTGCCTCCGGAGAAGCCTGGCTTGGGCGTCGAAGTGAACGAGGTGGAGGCGCGCAAACATCCCTTCCAGCAGGAAGTGATGGAGCAGTTGAGGTTCCATGCCGATGGTTCGGTGGCCGAATGGTGAAGCTGGACAACCGTTCAAGGCGTGCTGAATTCTCAGCCGTACTGTTTGTCCCATCACGCCAGGCGTTGCACCGACGACGCCTCTCAGGCAAGACCAGACCAAATGCATTGCGTGAGGGAGTCGTCCAGGTGTATGGTTACCTGTTTATTGGAGTAGTAACCAGCTAGCAGCAAGTAATGCAAACACTGGGAACGAACGCTACTTCTACCATGACGCTGAGCTGTGCTGGAGTTCTTAAAGGAGGTCTGTTCTGCCATGACACGACGTGATTTTGTTCGTTTGGGTGCAGGGGCGGTGGCCGCGGGAATGGCGGCCAAGAACGTCTCGATACTGGAACCCAAGAGGCTCCTGGCTTCGCCGGCACCCGCGCCTTCGGATACCGTGCGATTCGGCATTATTGGCACGGGAACCGAAGGCTGCGACTTGTTGAGAGCCAGCCGCGCGGTGCCGGGCATCGAGTGCGTGGCGGCGGCGGACCTTTACGACACTCGCCACGAGTCGGCAAAGGAAGTGCTGCAGAAAAATATCGATACCACCCGTGACTATCGGCGCCTCCTCGACCGCAAGGACATTGATGCGGTGATTGTGGCTACCCCGGACCACTGGCATCGCCGCCTGGTGGTGGAGGCGGCTCAGGCCGGGAAGGATGCCTATTGCGAGAAACCGATGTCGCACACCGTCGAGGATGGCTTTGCGATGACTGACGCGGTGCAGAAGAACAGTCGCATCTGCCAGATCGGCAGTCAGCGCGTGAGTTCCATTCTTTATGCGAAGGCGAAGGAGATTTGGGACTCCGGGATGCTCGGCGAGGTGGATACGATCGAAGCCGTCTGGGATCGTAACACCGACAGCGGCGCCTGGGTCTACCCGATTCCACCCGACGCGAACGAGAACACCGTGGACTGGAATACCTGGCTGGGCGAGGCGCCCAAGCGGCCCTTCGACGGACGACGCTTTGTTTCCTGGCGCTGCTACAGGGATTACGGAGCGGGGCTGCCGGGCGATCTTTTCGTGCACCTGATCTCCGGCATTCATTTCATCACCGGCGTCAATGCGCCGGCGATCCGCGCCTTTTCCACCGGCGGCATCTATCACTACAAGGACGGACGCGAGTTTGGAGATCTGCAGTGGACCATCTACGACTATCCCAACTTCCAGGTGGTTCTGCGCTGCAATCAGAATAACCAGTACGAGAATCAGCTCTTCGCTTTCTATGGAAAGAAGGGCACCCTGTTCATCCGCGGCGAAGGAGCGCCTGCCGCCCTGGGAGCCGGGGCCTCGCTGGCCTACCGGCCCGAGCCGCCGTATCATACGCGCGAGGACTATTCCATCGGCTCCTGGCCTGAAAAGCAGCGCGAGGAGTATATCGAGAACTGGAACCGGGAGCATCCCAGGCCGAGCGAGTTCAAGGTGGAATCGGAGGAGGAGGTCTACGGTGTGCCGGCCGGCTACAGCGACATGGTCGATCACCTGGCGAACTTCTTCCAGGCGGTGCGAACGCGAAAACCGGTTGTGGAAAACGAGGTCTTTGGCAACAACGCCGCGCTCACCGGCTGCCACATGTCGAACTATTCGTACTTCAACAAGACGGTCGCGGTTTGGGACGCAGGCTCCAAGAGTATCAAAGGCGCCTAATTCAGAGTTTTACTCAGCGTCCGCGCCCTTCTCGAGGAGACGATCGCCGAGGGCCGGGCGACGGAGGCTTGTTCGCTCATCCCGTCACGAAAGGGAAGCATTTCCGCCAAGGAGGGTGATTCTATGACGAAGCGACGAGATTTCCTGCGCCACGCCGCGGTGGGTTTGACGGCGGCCGCTGTTGGAGGCCAGCTACCCAAGTTCCTCTTCGCCAACCCTTACGGCAAGCCCGTCGGGCTCCAACTCTACACCCTGCGCGATCAGCTTGAGAAGGACGTAGCGGGCACCATCAAGCAAGTCGCAGCGATCGGTTATCGGGATGTCGAGATCTATTCCCTATATGGGAAGACACCGGCGGAATTCACCAAAATCCTGAAGGACAACGGCCTCACCGCGTCGAGCGGACACTACCTGCTGCCGGATGTAAAGACCAACTGGCAGAAACACATCGACGATGCCAAGACGCTGGGGCTCCAGTATATGGTCCATGCCATCCTCAATCCCGAGGATCGGAAATCGTTTGACGATTACAAGCGCCTGGCGGTGCTGTTCAATAAGGCGGCCGAGGAGACTCACAAGGCGGGCATCCAATTCTGCTATCACAATCACAATTTCGAATTCAAAAAGTACGGCGACACCACGGCATACGACTACCTTCTCAAAGCACTCGATCCGAGGTTGGTGAAGTTCGAGATGGATTGCTTCTGGGTCATACACGCCGGCCAGGATCCTGTCGAGTACTTCAAGAAGCATCCGGGCCGATTTCCCCTTCTGCACATCAAGGACATGAACGACAACCCTGCCCCCACCCAGGAACTGGACGCCAAGATGGGGCTGTTTGCGCCGGTGGGCCACGGCACCATCGATTGGAAGCGCATCTTCGTGGCTGCGAAGGAGGGCGGCATGAAGCACTATTTTGTCGAGCAGGATTACTGCGAACAGCCTCCGCTCGAAGCCATTAAGATGAGCTACGACTATTTGCACCAGTTAGAAGTGTAGAGCGGTGCGCCACGCGAGCGGAGACGAGGACCCCGTGGAGCGCCGTTGCGGGAGAGCCTGCGAGTTGATCTGCTACTTCCACAGAGTGGGGCCAAAGACGGCGGCAGGTCACGCTGACCCCACCTATCCCGACTGGCACGACTAGGGCCGGCTGGCCCAACCGGTCACTTCCGCCTCGGCACAAACATGTCCGCTTCGGTCAGCCCGCATTTCTGGACCATCTCGTAGCAGTAATAGAAGTGGGCAGCGTTTTGGTTGCGGGCGTCGGTGCCGAAGGTAAATTTCAGGCCGGCTTGTTTGGCCTGCACGGTGAAGCTTTCGTCAGGGACATGCGCTACCTCGTTGATCTCGATCGCGATCTTTCTGTCGCGAGGTCCCTGGGCACGATCCCTGCAGAGGCTGACGATGCGCTGCACCCGCTGGGGCGTCCAAAGCTCCTTATAGTGGCGTGCGATCGGGATGGGGAGGAAGGTCGGCCAGGCGAAGATGTCGATGGGCTCGGTGGTCAGCACCTGCTCGATGAAGCGCATATAGCGCGCCATGAATTCTTCTTCGTCGTCAACCATGGTATCGATTTGCCAGATCGCCAGCCAGCCGCCCTCGGGACGAGGTAGCGTCAGCGCGTCCATCAAAACGTAGTCAAGCTCATCCAGAAGGGTTTTCGAGAAGCTCTTCGACCAGCCCGCATACACCGGCTGCAGTCCGATGCGGACGGGATATCTGCGCAGACCATTAATGTATCGCTGGAGGTCGGCATCGCTGTTGATGGGGTAGCCCGGGCCGGGATGTTCCACGATCCCGATCTGAACCTGCCGCTGCTTACCTAGAGCGATGGCCTCCTCGATCGATAAGGTGGGACTCAGGTGGACGTGGTAGTCGGCCACCGGGAAGCCGGGCTTTGGGGGCGAATGGGTCTCCACTTCTCGCGCAACAGGCGCAGGAAAAGTGGGGCACCCGGCGAGCGCGGCTCCGGCCATGAGCGAGGTTTCGAGGAAGCTTCTGCGGGAAAAGGGACGGGTCATGATTAACTCCGATTCTTTGCGCCTTCACGACTATCCTGCCTCAGAAGTACGGATCATCAGTGGCCGCGCTCAATGAACTTTTGAGATACGACACTACCTAAGCGTAGCGCTATTCGTCGATTGGTGTGAGATCCTCACGTTGCACCCAAGATGTAAGATTCGAGATCCAACGACTCACCTCCCTTCTCTTGACTCCTGTGGGTGTGCCTACCCATTCCTCAACGCTTCTTCAGGGTCACCGCCAGACCTGCGCCCTGCGTGTACAAGATAGTCTCTAGGTTCGGATCGGTCGTAACCGCTCTGACATAATCGGGAGCCATCTCGAAGTTGTGGGCTAGGATCAGTCCGCCGGGCCGCATGCGCGGCAAGAGCTTGTTCAGGTAGTCCAGATACCCGCTCTTGTCTGCGTCGATGAAGGCCAGGTCGACGGATCCGCTAAGCTTCTCTATTTGTCGGTGAGCGTCCCCTTCGATCACCGTCACTAGCTCTGCCACGCCGGCTTGTTGGAAATGCTGACGCGCCTCGTTGGCCCGCTCATGGTCGATCTCGAAGGTGGTCAGGTGTCCGCCCGTGGCCTGCAACGCCAGGCAAAACCAGAGCCCCGAATAGCCGGTGGAAGTACCAATTTCGACGACACGCTTTGCGTCCGCCGCTTCAGTAAGCAGCCGCAAAGCCTTCCCGTCTGCTACGGGAACGCTGAGGTACGTCTCGTGGAGCTTCGCCATGCGATCGAGCTCCGCCTGGATCCTCTTCTCCGACGCTGCGGTTGCCAAGGACGGATTCGAGCGCTGACCGTCTTGGCCATCGGCTGAGACGGCGGCTGCGAGCAAAAGGCAGGCGACGGCTGTTGCGCCCTTTAGCCCTTTTCCCACGTTTCACCCTCCTGCCAGCCGACTTTCCCCGATTCAAGATTCATCGCGCGAGGTCAGCCCCTACAGCCCAGTCTACATGACTCCGATCGTGGCACGGATATTCTGGCGCCGGTGCAAGCCGGTTCTTCGACGGCCGAGCAGCCAGGAATCGAGCCAGACGACTCGTCCCGAGGTGATCCAGGTCACAGGCAAAGCGTCCTGGAGCGCATAAGAGGGAAAGGGGAGAGTTTGCGGCAGGGAAGGCGGCTGCATTGAGTGCGGCTGCCAGCGGGGCGTGATCTGGCGGGGCATGATGTAGACGCTGGGCGATCAAAGACGAAATGCAAGTCGCATCGGTGGGCAGGGGCAAACCCGAAGCAAGTTCGACCAGCCGGCGAGGCCTGATCTTCAACATCATGCGGTTTTCATTGCATGACGGTCCTGGCATCCGGACGACGGTGTTTCTGAAAGGCTGCCCGTTGACCTGCTGGTGGTGCCACAACCCCGAAGGCCGAAGCGCCAAGCCAGAGCTGATGTTCTTTGAGAATCGGTGTGATCTCTGCGGAGACTGCCTGAAGGTCTGTCCCAACCGAGCCATCGTTCAAGACAACGGGTCCATCCGAACCACCGAAGCCTGCAGCGGCAGCGGCGCCTGCGTCGAAGCGTGCGCCGCCGGGGCAAGGGAACTCGTGGGACGTTCCGTCACCGCCGCGGAGCTTATAGAGGAGATTGAAAAGGATCGCCTCTTTTGGGAGGAGTCTGGCGGGGGAGTTACCTTTTCGGGTGGAGAGCCCCTGTTCCAGCCTCTCTTTCTCGAGGCCCTGCTGGAGGGCTGCCGGGCGCGTAGGATCCATACGGTGGTGGACACGTGTGGCTATGCCAGAGCTCGCCTCCTGCTGCGTCTCGCTCCCAAGGTGGACCTGTTTCTGTTCGATCTGAAGCTGATCGACCCGGCGAAGCACCGGATCCACACCGGCCGAGGAAACGAATTGATTCTGGCGAACCTCAGGGTGTTGGCCGAGACCGGCTGCAACGTGATCGTCCGCTACCCCGTAATTCCCGGGGTCAACGCCGACGAGGAGAACGTCTCGCAGACGATTCAGATTCTGAAGACGCTGGGGCTGCGCTCGGTGGACCTGCTTCCCTTCCACCAGACGGGCGCGGAGAAATATCGGCGTCTGCGTCTCGCGCCCCGCATCATCGAGGGCGCGGCAGGCGCGGTGACACTCGCCGTCGAGCACATGGCATCGCGATTCCGCGGACAGGGATTCGAGGTCAGGATCGGAGGTCAAGCATGAGGGAACGGGTGGCAAGACTGCGGCAGCAAAGCCTGGAGACCAAGCCCTGGCTGTCGATCGAAAGGGCCCGGCTGATCACCGAATACTACCGGAATACGCGCACGGCCTCGATTCCTATGCAGCGGGCGGAGGCCTTCCGCCACCTGATGGAGCATAAGACGATTTACATCGGGGACGAGGAACTGATCGTCGGCGAGCGGGGCCCGGGTCCTAAAGGAGCCCCCACCTTCCCCGAACTCTGTTGCCACACCCTGGAAGATTTCGATGTCCTCGACACCCGCGCCAAAATCTCCTACCGCGTCGACCAGGAGGCGCGCGAGGCACAGGAGCGGCAGGTGATTCCTTACTGGCGCGGGCGCTCCATGCGCGACCAGATCTTCCGCGAGATGCCGCAGGCGTGGAAGGACGCCTACGAGGCCGGGGTCTTCACCGAGTTCATGGAACAGCGCGCTCCCGGTCACACCGCCCTGGGCGACATCATCTACCGCAAGGGACTGCTTGACCTGCAGAACGACATCCAGGCCAGCCTGAACGCGTTGGACTTTCTGAACGATCCCGAGGCTTTCCACACGCGGGAGGAATTGCGGGCGATGGCGGTGGCCGCCGGCGCCGTGATCCGTTTTGCCGAGCGGCACGCGGAGAAGGCCCTGGAGATGGCGGCCCAAGCGGGTAATCCCCGACGCAAGGGAGAGCTGGAGCGGATCGCAGCGGTCTGCCGGCGGGTTCCCGCGCGGGCGCCCCGCGACTTTTGGGAGGCCCTGCAGTCATATTGGTTCATCCACCTCGGCGTGGTGAGCGAGCTGAACACCTGGGACTCGTTCTGCCCCGGCCGGCTCGATCAGCACCTCGGCCCGTTCTTCAAGGAGGGCTTGGCGTCCGGGACGCTCACCCGCGAGGATGCGCAGGAGCTCCTGCAGTGCCTGTGGGTGAAGTTCAACAACCAGCCGGCGCCGCCCAAGGTGGGCGTGACCGCCGCCGAGAGCGGCACCTACACCGACTTCGCCAACATTAACAACGGCGGGCTGAAGGCCGACGGTTCGGACGGCGTCAACGACCTCACCTATCTGATCCTCGACGTGATCGACGAGATGCGGCTCCTGCAGCCGTCCTCCAACCTTCAGCTCAGCAAGAAGAGCCCGGACCGGTTTCTACAGCGCGGGCTCGAGATCGTGCGCCAGGGTTGGGGACAGCCTTCGATTTTCAACGCCGACGCGGTGGTCGAGGAGCTCGTGCGCCAAGGCAAGTCGATCGAGGACGCCCGCTGCGGCGGGACCTCCGGCTGCGTCGAGACCGGCGCCTTTGGGAAGGAAGCCTACATCCTGACCGGGTATTTCAACCTGCCCAAGGTCCTTGAGATTACCCTGAACAACGGCCGCGACCCGCGCTCCGGCAAGAGAATTGGAATCGAGACGGGCGACCCGCGCGCCTTCCAGACTTACGAAGAGCTCTTTGCCGCCTTCCGCCGGCAGCTCCGCCACCTGGTTGACGTCAAGGTGCGCGGCAACAACATCATTGAGCGGCTTTACGCCACCAACATGCCCGCTCCCTTCCTGTCCGTTCTCATCGACGATTGCATTGCCAAGGGCAGGGACTACAACGACGGCGGTCCCCGCTACAACACCACCTACATCATGGGCGTCGGGCCCGGCACCTGCACGGACGGCCTGGCGGCGATTCGTCATCACGTTTTCGAGCAGAAGCGCCTGTCGATGATGGAGGTGTTGGACGCCCTCGCCGCCAATTTCGAAGGGCATGAGAGAACCCGCCTGCTGCTCTGGAACAAGAGTCCCAAGTACGGCAACGACGAGGAGGACGCGGACCGCATCCTCAGCGAGGTGTTCAACGCCTTTTACGACGAAACGAACGGGCGCCCCAATACCAAGGGCGGACACTATAGGGTGAATTATCTTTCGACCACCTGTCACGTCTACTTCGGGTCGATGACCGGGGCCACGCCGGACGGGCGCCGGGCCGGCGAGCCGCTCTCCGACGGGATCTCACCCGTACAAGGGGCCGATCGCCACGGGCCCACGGCGGTCCTCAAGTCGGCCGCCGGCATGGACCACTTGCGGACCGGCGGCACCCTCCTGAACCAGAAATTCACTCCCAAGCTGCTTGAAGGCCAGAACGGCCTCGATCAGCTTGCCCATCTGGTGCGGGCCTACTTCAAGCTGGACGGCCATCACATCCAGTTCAATGTAGTCACGGCCGAAACGCTACGCGACGCCAAGGCGCATCCCGACAAGCACCGCGACCTCATTGTGCGCGTGGCTGGCTACAGCGACTATTTCTGCGATCTGACCGAGGCGCTGCAGGACGAGATCATCGCGCGCACCGAGCAGACAGACTTCTCCTGAGACGCCGGTTCCAGCGCCCTGTTCAGCTTTGCAGAATATCGTGCGGAGGAATCCCCCTTTGTGCTCGAGGGCCCTCACCCGGCCCGCTCCGGCTCCCTTCGACGTTGCTCAGGGAGGCTGAGCGAAGTCGAAGCCTGATGAAAGCGCCGGCGGCGGTCCACCCCCTCCCGCTGGGAGAAGAGGGTAATGGAGAGGGCAAGAGTCAGCGGTGGGTGAGGGTCGGGACAGTTGCTTGCAGCGCCACCATAGGCAGTGGCGTGCTCAATATAATGCGAAGCTCAGTAGGTGCCTTCGCGGCCGGGAAGGGGTGTCGAGAAACCGGTTTGGATGGCTCAGACGCGCAAGAAGATCCGGCGGCGGTAGAGGTACCAGAACAGGCACCAGCTCACGGCGACACCCGCCGCTTGCCGGATGAACGGCCTCCAGACGCCCATATAGCGAAAGAGGCCGTGAATGAAGACGTCGCCCACGATGCGGAAGTCGAAGAAGCGATGCGCCAGGTAGACCGCAATGGAATTGGCGCCGATCACCACGAAGAAGAAAGCCCAGCGCTGATATCCGCGCACGTCCATCACATAGTAGAAGAGCGCCAGCAGCAGCAGGCTCCAGCCGCCTGCGTAAAGCACAAAGGAGCTCGACCAGATGTTTTTGACGATGGGGAACTTGAGGCTCCAGAGGAGCGCCACCGCCAGGCTGGCGACCCCGGCCGCCACCAGCCCCGCCGCCTTCCGATTCCGCGACCGGTCGGAGCGCAGCCAGTGGCCTGCGAGCACACCCATCATGCAAGTGGCGATGGCGGGAATGTTCGAGATCAGCCCCTCGTTGTCCCCGAACGAGTAACAGCAGAACGGCCTGGGCAGTAAGCGTTGATCGAGATACGCGGCCAGGTTGCCCTGCGGCGTATAGACGCCGGCGCCGAACCCGGGCACGGGCACCAGCGCCATGATGGCCCAATAGCCCAGCAAGATCGCGGCGGTCGCAATCAGCTGTCCGCGAATCGTCAGGTTCATTGTCAGGAGGGTGGCGAAGAAATAGGCGATGGCGATGCGCTGCAGGACCCCGGCGAGCCGAAGGTCGTGGAAATTGAAGTCCAAAAGACCGTTGTACAGAAGTCCGAAGAGCAGCAGGATCCCCAGGCGGCGGGCGGCGTGCAGGTAGAGCTGGCGGCGGTCGCCGCCCGCTTCGAGACGCCGGGTGAGAGAGAACGGCAGCACCAAGCCCACCACAAAGACGAAAAGGGGAAAAATCAGGTCGTAGAAGTGGAAGCCGGCCCACTCGACGTGTTCGAACTGCGTGCTTAGAAAGGCGGTCGCGGCGCTGGGGTGGGCGCGGTGCAGGCTATGAATCAGCTCGTCGCCACCGCTGATCCAGAGCATGTCGAAGCCGCGAAGGGCGTCGATCGAGGCGATGCGCCCCGCGGCTGCCGCTTGCGGTTTCGCCCCGGTGGCTCGAGCCGGCTTGGCGGATGTCATCGTCGCCATCGATATCCGTCTGACGCTTCGCCCTTCTGGCGCTCAGCTAGGACCTCAGAGCTGGTGTTCCACAACCGATCGATTTCGAAGTCTATCACCGCAGCAGCGGGCAGCCAACCGACGAGAGTCGTTTGAGATTGGTGGGATACCGTGCAGAAGTCATTCGCCTCGTGATCGGGGGCCCTCACCCGGCCCGCCCCGGCTCCCTTCGACGTTGCTCAGGGAGGCTGAGCGAAGTCGAAGCCTGATGAAAGCGCCGGCGGCGTGCCACCCTCTCCGTCTGGGAGAAGGGAAGAAGTCAGGGGAACAACCCTCTCCCGTGGGAGAGGGGGGACCGCCCTGCGGCCCAGAGCGCTCCGTCGCTGAAGCTCTGGAGCGTAAGCGACCTTCGGGCGGCGGGCCGCCGAGCGGTGGGTGAGGGTCGGGAGGGGTGACGGGTGGCAGCGCTTGGCTTAGGCGCTCCGACGCTACCGCGGTTGAACCAGCACGACGATGGCGGCTGGGCTCGCTTTGGTTCCGGCGGCGGCGCTGGCGGCGATCCCCACCACCGTCCCCGCGGAAAAGGTCGCGTTGCACTGGACGTTGCCGCTGGCTCCGCCCGAGACCTGGCTGATCTGCACGAAGTTGCCGATCGCGCAGGTGTTCTCGGTTTTGGGCGCCAGAATCTCCCCCGAGATCACCACGTTGCCCGCCGCTCCGCTTGCGATCGCCGCCGCCGCAAACCCGATGAAGGTGTTGGTGTCGGTTCCGGTCACGGTAGGCGTCACCTGGTTGTTGGCGGCCGCGAACTTCACCAGCGCGCCGGCGGCAATCGGGTTGGCGGTGGCATTCCACACGGGAATGGTGATCTCGGTCATGGCCTGGGTGGCGTTAGCCTGCCCGTTCGTTCCCGCTCCAAAAGTCGCGGCTCCGGGCGCGCACGACGAGGCCGAGCTGGCGTTGCAGTTCCCGCCCCGAGCGGTCAACGAACCCGCGCTGCCGGCGGGGCTGGAGTCGTCTCCTGCGGCCAGGCTCAGGCCCGGGCCGCTTCCCGCCTGCGAGGAGCCTACGGCCAGTGAAGGCAGGCTGCAACCCACGCCGGCATCGACGCTGCAATAGTGGCCGGCACCGTCCTCCTGAAAAGAGGTCAGGGTCTGGCCGACGGCATAGTTCACCGCCGTGGCGGTGGAGGGCGTTGCCAGGTCCAGCACCGCCTTCTCGTAAAATGCGGCGATGGTGGGAGTGACGTTGTTGGTGGTGAGCGGTCCTGACAGCTCGACGATGCCGTACTGCGTCTGTGCCGAGGTACCCGATATCAAGGGTGTTCCCACTCCTCCCAGGGCCAGCGAACAGCCGTCGTTCTGGACCACGTTGAAGTGGATCGGATTGGTGGCCGCTTCGGTGTGCCAGTTCCAGACCGAGACGGTGCAGTCCGGCGCCGGCTGGTTGGAATCGGGTCCCAGCACGGTCAGCACGCTGAAGATCGGCGAGGCGTCGCCGTTGTCGAGCGGCATATCGGCGTCGGAGAGTCCATGGGTAAAATTGGGCCGGCCGTAGTAGATCTTCGCCAGGCTGGGCTGGATCATGGTGGTGATGGCGGTGCCTGAGGCCGAGCAGGGGCGAGTCGCGCAGTCCGAATTGCCTGGGGTCACCGTCTTGATCGTAGAGGACACCTGAAAACCGTCTTCACCGTCGACCGCAATGGCCGCCAAAGAGATGTTCTTGGTGCTGACATCAAAGATTCCACTCTCTTCCTGAGGATTGCCCATCACGGTGATGCCCACCGTGCCCAGCAGGTAGGTGCCGGTCTGTAGGACGTAGCCGATGCTCGAACTCGTCGAGCCCGTGTAAGGGCTGGTCAGGGTCAGTGAAACGCCATGACCGGTGTTGGTGCCGTCGTCGGTCACGCTGGCCACGGTGTAAGAGACTCCACCGATGGCGATGGTGTTGTTTCCTGCCAGCGTCCACAGGTTGCCGCTCTGAAACTTGTTGCCGGCCTTCCAGGTGACGGTGGAGCTGTTCTGGGTCACGGAGACCGTGCCGGTAAAGATGTTCCAGGGAACGGTGGCGCCGGCGCCGTCCACCGTCAGGTTGGAAACGCGCCCGCCGATCTCGATGCCGCCGGCTTGCTTGCCGGGATTCGGGGGACCCAGAACAAAGACCGACTGGCTGGCGTTGACCTCTACGGGACTGTTGCCGTTGCTGAGGATGGCCGCCTGGCTGCAGCCGCTCGCGCAGCCGATGCTGTAGGTTGAGGAACTGGCGGACTGCGCCTTGACGCCCTGATAGGTCGACGCCGTGGGAGTGATGCCGCTGGGAGCTTCGTTGCCCACGGTTTCGTAGGTTGCGGCCGTCATGGTGCAACTACCCGGCAGCCCGGCGGCGGGCGTCCAGAAACTGAAGGAGCTGGCGCTGGCGGCCGTGATCGTCCACACCCCGTTGTATCCGGCGCATCCCGTGCCGCTGATTCCTTGCACGTAGACGTTAGCTCCTGTCACCACGTTGGGCCCCAGGTTCGCGCTCGAGGTGAGCGTGGCGGTGTTGCCGCTTTCGGAGGCGCCGCTGAGGGAAGCCGTCTGGGTCAGGTACACCATGGTGTTGGTGATCGGTGTGGCCACAGGGGGAATGGTGACGTTGATTTGCCTGGTGGTGGCGCCGTCCAGGGTCACCGAGGCGGGGGTCTGATAAAAGGAGGTTCCGACGCCGATGTTCATCCAGCTCAGGGCGGGGTTGCCGCCGTCGCCGGTCACTTTCGCGCCCAAGGTCCCGTTGGAGTTGAAGGCAGGGCAACTTGAGCCGGAGAAGCCCGCCGTCAGCGCCACCCAGGTGCACGGGCCGCCGCCGCAATTGGTGCTGGTGTCCATGATGGGGTAGCCGACGCCGTACTTGTGACTGGGAGTCCAGCCTGGAGGCCGCACCAGAATCTCGGTGGGTCCGCTGCCGGTCAGGTAAGCGAGCCAGATGTTGTCCGTTTGGGCGGTGAGCGTCCCACCCCCCGCCGCCGAGGCGGAGACGGACCCCGACGGCGGGTTCACTGCCGGTGGGAAGTTGGCGCTGGCTTGGAAAACGCACCAGGGGTTCGCCCCCGCGGGACCTACATCGGGGTCGATACAACTGACGCTGTTTCCCGCGCCGCTGGAATCGCTGCTCATGCCGGTGTGAACGGTATTGTTGACGGGAATGGGAAGGGGGGCGCCGGGACTGGATTGACCGGGACCCAGGTAGAGAATGTGCCAGTGCTGATGACCTTTATTGACGGCGGCGGGGTCGGAGAGCGGATCGGCCGCGCCCATGTAATCGAGGATGCGCAGGGTCGCGCCGTCCGGGGCCGCCGTGAAGCATTGGGTGTAGGAGGCGAAGATGACTCCGTCGACGCGACACTCGACGCCAAAAGTGCTGCTGGGATTGTAAGTGGCGGGCTCCGGATTGACGACCCCTGCCAGCGTCGCCGTTCCGTTGTAAATCTCGGGAACGCCCGACTTCTGCCAGAAATCACCACTCATCGGGCTCGCCGGGGCCGTCCCGGAGGGCATGTTGAAGCCCGCTCCGCCGGCCGTTGCGGCAGCGGTCGTGGCCTTGCCGGGGAAGCTGAACGGAGTGGCGATCGCCAGGGTCGGCGTCGTGTTCGGGTTAGTCACCACGATCTGGTTTGAAGCGCCGCTGACGGTCGTGACGGTGCCCGACCCGGTCGAGCAACTGCCGTAGCCCAGGGCCGGCCCGGGCAGCACTTGCAGGCACTGGTTGGGGGAGCCGATCGGCAGGCGCGCCAGGACGCCGCCCGAGACGGCCAGCAGATCGCCGTTCGAGGCGAGGGGCGTCTGGGTTATCGAGATCGCGCCCGCCAGGTTCGAAAAAGAGGGCTGGGCGTATGCGAGGGCTCCGCTGGCGCCGATGCTGGTGGCAAATTGATTTGCCGGCGCACTGGAAGCGGCCACGGCCGGCAAACAGGTGGGCGCGCCATTGCGCGTCAGCGTGCTGACGAACAGGTTGGCGGGACAGGAACCAACGCCGGAATAAGGGTTTCCCAGTTGGGAATCTGTCACGCTGCCCGCCAGATTCGAGAAGGCGGGCTGGGTGTAAACGAGGGCTCCACTGGCGTTGATCCCGGTCGCGAATTGATTGGAGGGCGCCGTGGAGGCGGTCACGGCCGCCGAGCACGTCGGTCCGGCGCCACGCGTCAGCTTGTTGGCGAATTGGCCTGCCGGGCAGGAGCCGGCGCCGGAATAGGAGGTGCCCAGTTGCGAATCCGCCACGCTCCCGGCGAGGTTGCTGAAACTGGGCTGCAGCGGCATCCATTGATTGCTGCTCCAACCCAGAAACTGGTTGGCGCCGGGCAAGATCGACGCCAGCGTGCGCCCCTGCAGACCGATCACGGTCTGGTTTGCCGGCGAACCGCTCAGGTCTCCCGCGGGACTGAAGGTTGCAACGTTGGCGGGTATCCACTGATTCTGGCTCTGGCTGAACTGGTAGACCTGGCCGTTCGTGGGTGAAGCGCTTGAAATTGGGATCGAGTTGAAGCCAATCACTTTCTGGTGAGTGGCGTCGATCGGGGTGATGTCTGTGCCGAACACCGTCGTGCTGGCGCAGCCCGAAAGACAATTCACATGAATGGCGTTGTTGACGGAATCAAAGATCGAACTGAAGACCTGGTCGGCGTCCCTGGGGGTGTGGGTGCCGCTGGGACCGGGGCCGGCTTCGATGCGAATCCAGTTGTTCGACGAATCGTACACACGCAGGCTTACGGAATTGACGTCCACGTTGGTCGGCTCGCCTTGACCCTCCGGGATGAGCGTGAAACCGGTCCTTGAGCTGTAGCGAATCAAGAAGGGGCGGCCGAAAGAGACTGTCGCGGCGCTGGCCGGCGGAGGAGTGGCGGCGGGGTCGAGAGGCGGCGGATCGGCGCTGCCTGCCCGGATCGGGGATCCAAGGAGGCAGACCACCATGACGGCGGCGGTCCAGAGTTTTGGTATATTATTGATAATAATTAGCTTAATCAGCGAGCGCACATCGATCTCCGCCTAACGTCCGGTCTCCTCGCGGTCGGCAATTGGTCGCGGGCCTGTCAGGGTTCTGAGCCCCCTGCGAAACTCGAATATCGCCGTCGAACACCGCGGCGACATGAGTGTCACCTGGTTTTGCCCCATCGCTGTGGGAGAACTAGAAGCCCGTATCTGACTGGCACAAGGATACCTTACCGTCTCGAGGTGGGACTGTGGGCATTAGCTGTAGGCTTTAGACGGGATTTATCTAAGGCTTGAAAATCTGCGGATTAGCTTGCTGAACCCTTTGTGCCAAGGTGTCCCGTTTAGCGATAATTGTATAATCTTTGCACTGTCCCTGCAGCCCGGATTCAGCCACTTGCCTCCGGAGTTGTTCCCCGATTCGATGTGTGAAGAAAGGGCTTCGGGAGGTTGGGGGTGGGGCTAAGTGAAGGGCAAGGCCGGGATCCGAGGATCGATGTTCGCGCGGAAGGGCAATCGCGAGAAGTTAGAGGACCGTCGCTCAACGGTTGAATCGTGGCCATGGACCGCACGCCAGGTTTCCAATCTGTGCCCCTTACTTGAATCTGTGGCGGAAGTCCAATTCGATCCCATAGACGCCGTTCTGATCCCGCACACCTAGCACGGACACGGTGTCGGAGATGTTCCACTCGAACTGGGTGATAGTCTCCTGGATCGTACCGGTGGTCGTGACGTAGGTGATGGTGAAATCACGGCGCAGCTGTTCCTCAATGGTCACCCGTGTTCCGCCGACGCTACTGGGGCTGGGATCAATGCTGATGCGGCTCAATCCGAAAAGACGCGTGATGCGGCTCGAAGTCTGGCTGGAAAGGGCTTGACTGAGCAGGGCGCTTGCGCCCTCGGTGCCGAAGCCGGAGCGACCATTGTTGGCGATGAGTTGGTCCTGGCTGGTATAGCCAAAGGCAAGTAACGCCAGAATGCTCGGGGTGGAGAGCGGAGGATCCGACCGGTAACTGATGTTCGGGTGTTCGGCCGATCCTGTCACGCGCAGTGTCACGTCATAGCGCTGGATGCGGGTCTTAGCTTCGATATCCAGCGCCAATTCGGTCCGCAGCGGGTTTGACAGGGCGATGTCACCCCGCGAGATGGTGTAGGTGCTCTGGCGGAGCGTAGCCTGTCCGCTCTGGATTCGGATGTCCCCGAAAGCGACAGGGTCGGCGATGGTTCCGCGGAGACTGACGTCGATGGCAACCACGGCAGCCATGTTGCGTGACTCGAAACTGACCACAGGCACCGAAGCCACATGGACGTCGAGGCTGATGCCCGACGGCACGGAAGGCGAGGCTCCGGCCGGGGCAGGCAGGGGCTGGTTCGCCATGGCGGAGATCCAGTCGACCACATTGAAGTTTTCGCCCACGAACATTTGCACCACAATCAGATCGCCGTTCAGGGCCCCACCCTCTGGCGTTCCGCTGAGGCGGAGCGAGCCGTCAAGCACCGAAGTAAACTGGACGGGATAATCCACGCGGACATGCCGAAGCTCTGCCCGTAGGTTATAGCGGGGATTCCCCAAAATCGTCGCGGAGCCCGTAATCGTGATGGAAGCAGGGCCGGTCACCGAGCGAAGAGAACGGATCGTGGCGTGATCGCCCTGAAGCTCGATGTCACCGCTCAATGCGGCCAAGTGCAGGGGGAACCCCGGATAGGCGATGCTGAGCTGGTCCACATGAAGCGATCCAGACAGCGAGGGGCGGCTGAGGGGACCCTTCACGCCGACTCGCATGTCGAAGTGCCCGGCGGTAAGAAGGGAGGGACTGAAGACGTGGAGAAAGGCCGAGTCCACCTCGCCATTGGCCATTAGATTCAGGACTGAGGGCGGGCCCAGGTCGGCCGAGCCTGCAAACTCGAAGTGGGTCGACGGTCCCTCCAAGGTGAAAGGCGTGACGCTGAGTTTTCGGCCATCGAGAGCGATCGTGAAGGCTTGGGCGTTCTGCCACTTCAACTCTGCGAAACTGACCGCAACCCTTTCCACCCGGCTTTTCACTTGTAACACCCTCGATCCGCGTAAGGCGCCCGATACGTCGACGGTTCCGGAGATGTCGACGTTGCCCTTGGCATCAGCCAGTCCGAAGACGTGGAGCCAGGGGTCCAGGCGGAGTCCAGAGTATTGGGCTCCGAGCTGCACGGGCCAGTCGCCCTGGGTCTGGGCGGTGCCCTTGAAATAGAATTCGCCCCCGGGGCCCTGCAGTTTCCCTTGGACTGCTGCCCCCTGGCCGCCCCAGTCGAGGCGCCCTGTAAGGTCGCCTAGCGCGGAACTACCGGCCTTGATTGCCCGGAGGCCGACGGTGGCTTGAACCAAGGGGCTGTCGCGAGTGCCTCGGGCCGTCGCCTCGAAATCGACCGTCCCGGTGAGCGCACCGAAGGCGCTTACGGCCGAGCCCGCGGGTCTTAGGATGCGTAGCCGGTGGAAGCTTTCAAGCGAGAAGTTCTGGCCCCGGGCCTGCGCCGAGATGGTTTGGGTCCTGGGGTCATAGGTACCCGCCCCGCTAAGGTGCCCTTGGCCCTTCACCAGGTCGAAGTCAGTCAGCCTCCATATGCCAGCTGTGCTAGTGAGGCTGGCGTCGAGCGTGCTAAAAGGCTCATCAGCGTAGCTTCCGTTCGCGATGCGTAAAGTGCCTGCTCCGGCCAAGTGAGCGCGGCTGTTCTCGAGTTGGAGATCGCCCGTCAACTGTCCGGTGAGCGGCGTGCTAATTCCCAGAACCTCCCTGAGCCCCTGAACGGATGTTCCGCGGGCATGAGCACTCAGCCGAAGGGGGGAGTCGGGCGTGAACCTCCAGTTGTCGAGCCCGGCCGTTAGATCGAGGGTCAACGTACTCTGTGGACCGAGCAAGCGCCCGGATGCGATCTTGATTCGGTTCGGAGCCACGCTTACATCGGCATCGAGGCCGGCCCACTTCCACTCCTCGTATTCAAACGCGCCAGTCTGCAACTTCCCCTGAATCAAAGGCCTCTCCAGGGTGCCGGAGACCGAGCCCGAGAAGGTCGCGGTCGAGTCGAGCCTGACCGGTAGCCGCGCTTCGGCAAACGACTCCGCCGCCCGGCGCCACTCCTGGAAGTCGGTGGTCTGGAGGTGCACACTGAGGCTCGACTCCTCTCCGAGCCGGCCGCTCAGCTTGACAGCGGAATGCGGCCCCTGCAGCGCCGCTTCATCGATGGTTACGGAAAGGGGGAGGCCCAGGGTGGTTGCGCCCCGCACGAATCCGGAGAGCGGCTCACGGCCTCGCAGAACAGCTTCTAGGGTGAGATCAAAACGCGCCTGGAGTTTCTGCAGCCCGCCGTTTCCGGAGATCTGGACTCTGCCCCCAATACTGCTGGCCACAGGAAAATCGCTCGATACCGTCGGTCCTCCCGGAACGACGTTGAGAACGCTCGTAAGGTCAAAGTGGTGAAGGTCGAACTCGGCAACCAGACTTGGTGTGCGAGCTGCCAACGATGCCTGGAGACGGCCGCGGGCCTCTCCGCCCAGCATCGATGCGTCCACCCGGATAAGTTCCAATTGCTGTCGTTTGATGGAGTAGTCGGCGACAAGCTCCGCCGGAAGCGGCCTGAACTGAGGCACTCTCATCACCAGGCGATGTCCCTCAAAGTGGCCGTGGACGTCTATGGCACCCGCGCCGTAGGTTCCGGCGCCGTTCACGCTTAGCCGGCCTTCCTGAACCTCTTTGCGGCGCAGAATTCTGGCCACAGGTCCGGCCTGGCCGTCGAGCCAGAAAGTGAATTGCGATGCCAAGTCCGGCTGCCAGTGCAGTGCAAGCGTTCCTGACCCGGTCATGGCGGTGGACCGCCAGACCAGAGACTCAAGATGGAGGGCATTCTTAGCGAGCGAAAGCTGGGTCGACAAGGTGACGGGCGGCAGCTGAAGCTCCGGGTTCGAAAAGTTGAGAGCGGAAGCGCTGATCGCTCCCGTATAGCGCCCCCCTTGGAAGCTCAGGACAACCGCGACGTCTCGAGCGCTGAGGTCGAGGGGCATCCGACGGTCGTCCCAGTAGACGTCGCTTCGTGCCACGAGCAGCCGGCGCACGGCCAGATCCACGATATCGTCGAGGGCGGCGATGCCTTTGGCCCCAGTACCCGGACCGGGAAGGTTGGTGGAGCCGTCAGCACGCGTGTAAAGGTGGATCTTCGCTTCTTCGAGGTCTACTCGCCGCAGCCTCAATTGGCGGTGGAGTGCGGCCGAGGGGCTAATGCGGATCACCAACGCGCGCGCGGCCAGGAGGGGCAGTTCGCCCCCGGTCTCGCTCCCGTGGAGAACCAGGCTGCGGAAAGTTGCCTGAAAGACCCAAGGCTCGATCAGCATCTCTCCGATCTCGACCCGCGCTCCGGTGATCCGGCTGAACTCCGCACGTGTCCGTTCAAGAAGTATGTGCTGGAACCACGAGGTAGTCAGGACGGCCACCGCCGACAGATAGAGCAGGAGAGTGGCGCCGAACAGATACGCCAGCGCACGCACCGGCCGCGAGACCCTGAGGTGCTTTCGCCAGCGAGTTGAATCCTTGGTCTCGGTCAAGGCTTGTTCTCTGCCATGGCGCTGCCGTATATCCGCACGTTGCGGTTCAAGCGCTGTCGTTTTAGCCACCGCTCGAGCAGCGAATCCATCTTCTGCTGGGTCAGAATCTCCCGAATGCGGTCCTGGACCTCGCTGAGCGGAGGAGGTTGGGCCTGGCTTTGCCTCGACAGTTCCGGCAGGAAAGTGTTGTGATAGTACGCCTCGACCTCGGACGAGTCCACGGTGGCTTCGGGCCGCAAGCGCTGGTCGATCAACTGCAAAATCTGCTCTTCGTTCGCCAGGATCTGACGGAGTTTCTCCTCACTCAGCCCGGCTTCCTGCAAAGCCGCGCCGAAAGCCTCGGGGCTCGGAAACCTGGCGCGCACCTTATCGAGCCGCTGATCCACTGCCTGGCCGTCGGGCGCGACTGGGATTCCGCTGTTCCGAGCCTCAGCCTCGAGCAGGGTTCGATCGATAATGCGGCTGCGGACCTGGTCGAGGACGGCGGCACCCGGGGCGGCGTTCATCGGTGACTTGCCCTCCAGAAGCAATTCCAGCCGGTATTCGCGCTCCACGTCGCTGGCGGTGATGGCATTGGTCCCGACGGCCGCCACCACCCGGTCAAGTGCCTGCCCCCGGGCCCACGGTGCTTCCAGGGCCAGCAGTAGGCCGAGGCCCGTCAGAAACTTTGGCCCACGCTCAAGAAAAACTGAAAGCTGGGTAATCGAAGCACCTCGACTTCATCGGCCGGACAGACCGACACATTGGTATTCGTGCAGACGCTATAGCGCGGAATGTTCGGGCTGTAAGCCACGTCGAACCGGATGGGCCCGACCGGGGTCTGATAGCGCAGGCCAAGACCGACCGCCTGGACGTCATAGTCAAATTCGTTTGGGGAGCTTTGAGCGAACTTCAAGAGTTTCATCCGGTTAATCGTAGAGAAGGCGTTGCCCGCGTCCTCAAAGAGCACCAGGCCGAGCCGGTTCTGTTCGAGCGGAAAACGAAGCTCCACCTGATTAAGGAACAGCGCCCGTCCTCCCAGAGGAAACCCCGTGATGGGATCGCGAGGGCCCGCCTCATTGAGCGCAAAGGCGCGATGCGAGTCTTGGCCACCCATGAAGTACCGCTCAGGAAGGGGCACTCCTTCCAAGACTTCGTTGATGCCGGTTGGCGGAGGCGTTCCGGGAGCAAGCGGCGGCGGCGAACCGAAGGTCGGCTCCACGCCAAAGCGAGTGTTGCGAGCCAGTACGACGCGCGGGTTCAGGCGGTAATAGGTAGCATTCTGGAGAGTGATTCGACCAAAATCCGCCGATGAGCCGAAGCCCTTCCAGGCTACATCGGCGTCCACCGTCGAGTAGGAGCCGCGGGTTGCGTCGATCGGATTGTCGCGGTGGTCGTTGATGTAGCTGCCGCCGACGGTGGCCACCAGCACGCTCTGGCTCAGCAACGGGATGGCGGCGGGGCTGATTTGCAGATTTGATACCGAAACGTGTCGGAAGTTGTACCGTCCGACCAGGGACGAATGGGGGCTGTAACGCTTCTGTATTGATACAGAAGCCTCTTCGCGCTTCGAGTTGAAGGTCAGCACATTGCGACTTTGATCGACCAGTCCTGTAATCCTCAGGTCCAGACGCGGATGGCCGAGGAAGTTGGGAATGCTGTAGCTGGTGGAGCCGATTTTCTCGAGATTCGAGTAGTGGCCCGCCAGGGAATAGGTTTGGGGGCGGCCGCCCAAGTTGATCCGGTCGACTTCAAGTGAGACTCGCGGGCTGACGCCGTATTGAGTCTGAGACGGCGGGGCGGTTGAGGAGCCGCTCCCTGACGAGGAGGTGCTGTTGCCCGGCAGTCTCTGCACATCCAGGCCGCCACCGTAGCCGAGGGTCCAACGCTTGGCCTCTTCCACGCCGACCAGCACCGTTTTCTCATTCTGAGGGCCGTTGGGATCCTGGGGGGAGATTTGAACCTGGCTGAAGAGGCCGAGGTCGTAAAGGCGCTGCTGGGTCTGGAGCAGGGCGCTCTTGTTCAACGACTGTCCACCCCCGATGGTGATCTCGCGCTTGATGACGCTATTCCGGGTGAACTCGTTGCCCAACAAGACCACGCGCTGGATGGTCTGGCGCGGGCCCGTCTTGACCCGGTAGTCCACGTCAACCAGGCGCTCGGCCGTAGGCTCGGAGGCGTGCCAGTCCACCGTGGCTTGGCTATAGCCGTGGTTGGCCAGGTCGGCCAGAATCGAATCCCGATCGGCGCGCGCCCGCGACGGCGAGTATGGTTTGCCTGGGAGGGTCAGCATGGACGAGCCGATTCGCCTCTGGTCACTTTCCGAGAGGCCGGTCATGGTCAGCTTGCCGACATGAGTCTGGGGGCCTTCTTCGATGTTGAAGGTTACAAAGAGGGTGTGGGCCTGCCCCTGATAGGTTTGGTCGAGCGAGGTTGAAACCTTGACGTCGAGGAAGCCCCGGGACTGATAAAGAACGGTGATCGCCTGGGTGGAACGGTTCAGCAGATCCGTGTCGAAATGTCCCTGGCGGGCCAGAAGGGTCCCGCCGGGTTGCAGCGCGATCACATCGGCCAACTCGCTTCTCGCCACCGATTCGTTGCCCCGGATGGCATAGCCCACGAATCTACCCTTGGGCCCGGGAGTCGCCTCATAGGTGATGATCTGGCTTCCCGGCGAGGTACCCCGTGTCTTGCCGGCCAGCTTGACCTGCGCCAGGTAGTACCCCTTCTGCCCAAAGTAATTCTGGAGCGCCTGTTCGCCTTCCAGCAGCGAGATCTCATCCACGCTGGCCTGGCGGTAGGCTGGCAGAATGCCGCGCAGAGTTGACGCCGAGACGCGCGCCCCCACTACTCGAATCCGGATCTGCGGCCCGCATTCCACGCGAATCGCCAGGCGCTCGGTGCCAGTCTTGGGATCGTAGGTGCGCGTCTCCACCGCCACGGACGCCTCGATATAGTCGCGCTTCACGTAAAAGCTCCGCAACCGCGCCAGACCGCGTTCCAGGCGTGCCGAGGTGAGCTGCTGGCCCGCTTTCCACCGCGCCTGCTTCAGCAGGTTAGCTGGCGGCACCTCGGTGTTGCCCGTAAAATTAACTCCGGCGAGCCGCGCCGCCGGCCCCGGGGTTGCAGTGAAAACCAGGTCGGCGGATGCCGAGTCGCGATGACGGTCCTCGTCCACCTCGACGCTTGCCTGATAGTAGGCGCTGTCCCGCAGAAGTGACACCATGCGCGACCGGGCCTCGCCCAGGCCTTCGGACGACAGGGGGTCTCCGAGCCGAAGCCGGGAGGCGCTCGCCAAAGCGTCAGGATCGACACCGCGGGGCGCGCCCTCAACCCGCACCACCCCGACAAAGTAGCGGGCTTTGCCCTGGAACACGAGCGCGACGCCGTGCAGTTGAGGGTTCGCTACGGCGGTCAGCTCCACGAAGCGGCCGGTGGCATAGAGGTTCTTGAGGCTGTCGGCAACCTTGGAACGGTCGAGGGGCTGCTGCTCCTTCTGGATGATCTCGGACTGAAATTGGGCGGCGCTGAGGTCGGCGTCGACGTCCAGGCGTATCTGGACGACCGTGCGGCCCCAGGGGCTCTGATCGGCCGCCGGCAGACGGGTCAGGGGAAGTACGAGGGCACCCAGGGTCGCGAACGCGCGCAAGGCCAAACCCGCCCCTCGGACCCGGAGGGGCGCTGGGAAAGAACGGATGTAGGCTAGCTTGATGGCCAGAGCTCGGGAGTGGCGCGTCATGTCCTCTTCATTCGCGCGTCAAGGCCGGCGCCGGCTCCTTTCCTGCCTATGAGGCCGGCTTGAAAGTGGCCGACAACCTCTCGGTCCCCCAGGCGATCTCGATGACGCCTTGCCCGCCCTCGCTCGACAGGCTGATGTTCAAGGCCTCGGTCGAGTCGGCCGCCGACTCCATCTTCATGGGCACTTCCGCCAGCTTGGCGCTGGGCTCGTAGCGGTTCACGGGCTGGCTCGAAACCACCAGCGTCCACTGCCCGGGCGCTGCCATGCGTGCCAGCAGCACGTGTTTGCCCTTCGGCACCACCGTCCCGCCAAAGTCCAGATCGGCGTCAGACTCGATGGTGGTGGGCATGTCCGCGCCGATGCGCCACATCTGGCCCGGCTGGATGAGCTTGTTGACGTCCCGTCCCTTCAGCGTCGGCCGACCGTACTGGATCGTGACCTTGGCTTTGCCGATGGTCGCCTCGGCCTTCCCCTCTTCATTGCCGTGCCCCGCCGCACTCGACACCGCGACGGCGAGTGCCGCGACCAACCAGAGTAAGCCCCGCATCTTTCCGTCTCCCATTATAGCCTCCATTCACGGGTTGGCCCTGCCTTTGCCTGCCTCTTGCGCAACAGTCTATCGAGTCCGGCAGACCTGACTCGTACTAACTGCTGATCCCGCCGTCAGGAGCCGCTTTCCGAGCTTTAAGATAAATTTGGAAGTCCCTTCTCATCAATAAGATCGTGGCTTCGTTCGTTGTTGCCAAGAGGACTGATCCTGTTGGCAGGGTTGGCTGCCGAGCCTCCAGGCCCTGCCCCCCTCCTTAAGCCCTCACGGAACCCCAAGGCCTTTCGAGATAATTTTGTAACTGCTTTTCCATGTGCAACATCGTGGCTTCGGTCGTTACAACGATCATGCTTCAGACGGGCTATCCCCCCGCCACGAGCTTCCCGACCGCTGCGCTCAGCTCCGGCGCTCCCACGAATCCCACCCAGTGACCCCGCACCACACCCTTCGTATCGATCAGAAAGAGGGTGGGAAAGATAGCGATCCCGCCGTAAGCCGTGTTGGCCTCGCCCGTCCAGTGGCCGACCGGAAAGTCAATCTTGTGCTCGGCGAGATAGTGCTGCCGGGCGGCGTCCGTGTAGCTGAGACCCAGCACCCGGTCGGCATTGGCGCCGATGATGGCGAGCCCTTTGGCTCCAAATTGACGGTTCATTCCCACCAATACCGGCGACTCCTGGATGCACGGCGGGCAGCCCGTGAACCAGACATAGAGCAGGACCACTCTGCCGGCCAAACTGGCGGAGTCGACGTTTCCCGCGCTGAGACCTGGGAGGGTGAAAGGCGGCGCCGTTCGGCCCTCCCATCCGGCGAGCTGATGCTGGAGCTGCTGGCCGAAGCGCGGATCGGCGCGAATTGCTGCCACGTCGACCTGAGTGATCTCGCCGCTATTCGGATCGCGCGTCAGGAACCTCGGTACCCTCGGGTCCGCTTCCATGACCTTCAGCAGCACATCGGCGGCGCCCGGGGCGTGAAGGTCGAACTGCTCGCTGATGGTCTTGAGCGACGGCGGATGCCCCTGCTTCTCCTGATACTGGGCGACGAAGAGCGGGATCCGGAAGAATGCGCGATAGAGCTTGTCCAGAGCCTGCCGCTCGGCCGGCTGGGTGAAAACCTGGTTATAGAGGTCGGTCACCACCAGCGGCTTGCCCGGCTCGACGTGATCGCGGACGTAAGCCACGACACGAACCTCGGCCTGGACGCTATCCTGCGCCGAAGACTCGACGGAGGCGGGTCTTGGTGCCGGGGCAGTAGTCCGTTGAGCGAAACCGGCCGCGCCCCACGCCAACACCACCCCGGCAAGGCCGAACCGTCTCACCCACGCTTGCGCGACTGCCATTACTTGGCCCTCCCTGAGGCGCTGGCTGCCGTGAGCGTGCTCGCCTCCTGGAAGGCATGCCAGTGAAAGAGAAGCGCATACTGCATGTACTGGTCCTCGTACTCCCAGCCGTGGTTCCCGTCCCGCAGCTTGAATTCGTGCGGAAAATGCTTGGAGGTCAGAATCTGATCGAGCAACTCGTTCCCCTCCTCGAAGCCGTAGCGGTCGTGGTCGCCGCAGTCAAAGTAGAGCTTCAACCTGTCAAAAGCCTGCGGATTTTCGGCCAGCGTCAGCGGATTGTTCTGTTCCCAGTAGCTTTCGCTCAGGGGCGACCCGAAGGGCGCCTGCAGAACCTGGGCGTAGAAACCCCAGCGGCCGGTCGTGGGCAACGGGTTCGGAAACTTGGGTAGCAGGGCGGCGCTCTGCGCGCTGGCTGTGCCGAACAGATTGGCATGGCGCATCCCGAGATGGAGCGATCCGTACCCGCCCATCGAGACCCCAAAGATGCCCCGTGTCGCGGGCTGAGCCAGCGTGCGATAGTGCTGATCGATGTAGGGAATGAACTCCTGAACGAAGAAGTCCTCGTAGCGGGTCTTGCCGTCGAGGGAGTTGACGTAGAACGTCTTGCCCGCGTCCGGCACGACCACCAAAAAAGAACCAAGTTGGCCTTTGCTCAGCATGTCGTCCAGGATCTCTTTGCCGCCGCGCTGAGCCCAACTCCGTTCGTTCTCAAACATGCCATGGAGGTAGTAGAGCACCGGGTAGCGCTTCCCGGAGGAAGCGTAGTCCGCAGGAAGCGCCACACAATAGTTCACGGCGCGGGCCAGGACAGTGCTCTGCACCTGGTCGCAGTCAAGGGTGGTTGGAGCGGTCGCCAGGCTCTGTGCCGCCGCGGGAGAGGAGACAGGGCTGAGAATGGCGGCCACGAGCGCCAGGCTCGGGACTAGGGCGGGCCAGCGGTAAGGGATTCGTTTCATGATTCGGATCGCTCCGGCTTCACACCGGAGCTGAACGGCACGGATGCCAGCGTCTCTGGCCTCCTGACGCTACTGGGCCGGGCTGCTGTTGGAGTGCGCCTGGTCCGACTGGACATAAACCGAGGTCTTGCCGCTCCGCGAGGTCGTGCCCACCGATTCGCTCGTAGCATGGCCTGCGCTGCCGCCAGCGCCATAAACGTCGCCGTGGACCCGCGCGACCCGCGACCTCTTGGGGTCGACGACAGCCCCCGGGGCCGTCCTCGAGCGGGAAGCGGCGGGTTGAAACTCCACGACCGCCCCGGAGTCGGCCGAGCCCCCGGTTTGATCCGGCGGCGCGCTCTCCTTGGACTTGGCGGCGGATTTGTCCTTCGCTTGGGCGAGGTCCCGGGCGGCGAGTCTGGCCGCCTCCTCAGGACTCAACGGACCGGCGCCCTTGAGCGACAACGGGGCTTTTGGGGGCCCGGGATCGGACTTGACATCCTGTAGCTCAGGCTTGGACGAACTGGAGCCGCCCTGGTTCGCAGGAGGCGAGCCTTGCCCGCCCGCCAGCGCCGCAGCGATCCAGGCGGCCGCCACTGCCGCAAGAGTTTGTCGCATTACGCTCAATCTGCACCTGCGTCCCAAGGTATTTCGATCGCAACGGCTATTGTGGGCTTCAGGCCTTCCCAGAGTCAACTTTGGCGGCGTGGGAATATGCCGTCACAAATGGGAAGTCACCACATTTGTCGAACCCAAGCGCCTCGTCCACCGGGCCCAGTTGCCATCCTGCGAGCAGGGCGGCTTCCGATGCCAGGGCCTCAGAGACTGAGATGCGGTCCAGGCTCAGGGTGTTACGGATCGAGACGATGCGCTGTTCAGCCGGATCGGGGCTGCCGAGGAGGCGCAAGGCGAAGTCGAGGGCCTCGCGATCGCTCGAGAACCACATCGGCACGCGCGCTACCCAAGGATTGAGCGAGGTGATGGCGTTGACGTACATTTTCTGGTAATCGATCTTGCGATAGAGCCGCTCGTGAACCATGTCCGCCAGACCCACGCCCAGCGCGTTGCCGCAGGTCTCTTCGGTGAGGTCGCGGGCGTAAATGAGATCGATCTCAGGGGCGTCGCCAGTGCCCGACTCCAGATTGCGCCCGATCACGTTGGTGTCCATGCCGGCGCCGCTGACATCCTTGCCAATTTCGTCGACGATCAGCAGGTGAAGTTTCGAAAAGGGAATGCGGGGCATGAAGCTCCTTGCCAGCACGAGCAGTTCTTCATCCAGGGACATGACGTTGTCAGGACGCGCCGCCCGGATCACGGCGATCTGGTGGCGGCTGTTCTCAACCAGGGCGAGGCCGGCCAGGATTTTGCCGCTGCCGAGCACCGTTTCGGACACCGAGCGAATTACCGGCTGAGAGCCGTGCCGGTTGGCAAGGCGGTGGTACTCCACAGCCCCGCGGTGTTTGCCCAGCCCGATGGTGATCATCTTCAGCAGGCCGCTTCCGATCCTGCCGGCAAAGCGCGTGTGAGGCTTGACGCGATTGATCACCAGCACGCCGTCCGACTCCCAGGCATGGCGATCCATGAGCACCGGGAAGCCTCCGGGCGTGGTTAGGGCCTTCACGGTGTCCATGGAAGAGCGAATCTCGACGCCCAGGAACTCGGGGGTGACGCCGTATTCGGCGAGCACTTGCCGCTGCCCCTCGGCCGTGGCGCCGCCGTGGCTTCCCATCGCCGGAAAGACGAAAGGATGGGCCCCGTGAGCCAGCAGCCACTGACAGGCGGCCCGCACGATCCCGGCCAGGCTGGCGATGCCGCGGCTGCCCACGGCCACGGCGATACGCTTGCCTTGCAATTGGGAGGGATGGAGGTCGAGACGGTCGAGTGCCGCTCGGGCCTCGCCCCCCGGGTCGGCGAGGGCGGGCTCGGGAGCGCGGGTTCGTTCCAATGTCAGGAAGCGTCCGATCGGAGAATGCTCACTCATAGGTGTGGTGGCCGGTGGCGCCAGATCCGCGCGCCGGACCTAAGACCATCGTACGCTATTCAGGGAGCCGCTGATCAAGCGGATGGTCAAAGGGTCTGACTATCACGCCCAAGGCCGGGTCCGGCGATCGCCGCCGGGCCCTGTGTTACACTCCCACTCGAGGAGAGAACGTGAGCGCGAGAATACTCGACGGTGCGAAGATCAGGGATGAGATTCAGGCAGAGCTGTCCGCCGACATCGCGGCGCTGAAGGCACGCGGCGTCACGCCTGGCCTGGCGGCCGTGCTGGTGGGTGAGAATCCGGCCTCGCAGATTTACGTGCGCAGCAAAGTCAAAGCCTGCGAGTCTCTGGGACTTTACAGCGAAAAGATGGAGTGGCCGGCCTCCATCGATACCGAACAGCTGCTCGGCTTGGTGGACACCCTGAATCGGCGCGACGAGATCGACGGCATCCTGGTGCAGCTTCCTCTGCCACCGCAGATCGATTCGCGGCGCGTGCTGGAAGCGGTCGATCCTGCCAAGGACGTGGACGGCTTTCATCCCATGAATGTAGGACATCTGGTCGCCGGCCGGCCGGGATTGGTGGCTTGCACGCCCGCCGGCATCATGGAGATCCTGCGCCGCAGCCAGATCCCGGTGGCGGGCGCGCGGGCGGTGGTGGTAGGCCGCAGCGATATCGTGGGCAAGCCCATGGCTCTGCTGCTGCTCCATCAGCACGCTACCGTGACCATCTGCCATTCGCGCACTCGCGATCTGCCGGTGGTGGCGAGCGAAGCCGACATCCTGGTGGCCGCCATGGGACGCCCGGCTTTCGTGACGGCCGATTTCATCCGGCCGGGAGCCACCGTGATCGACGTCGGCATGAACCGGCTGGCGACGGCTGGTGAGGTGCGCCGCGCCTTTCACGACGCCGCGGAGCCCCTGCGCAAGCTCGAGGCCAAGGGGTCGGTGCTGGTGGGCGACGTGCAGCCCGAAGATGCGCGCGAGAAGGCCGGCGCCTACACCCCCGTTCCAGGCGGCGTCGGTCCTTTGACCATCGCCATGCTCATGGCCAATACCGTCAAGGCTGCGAAGTTGAGGAGGGGATCGGAGCAGCGAATCGCCAGCCGGACGTAGGGAACCGGGCGCTGCTCCGGCTGCCCGCCTCCTGATCTTCCGAAAGCAGACTGCGCCCTGACTCCACCCTCCTTTTTTCCCCGATGGCTTCTTTCGGACTCACGGGCGGCATCGCCTCGGGCAAGAGCACGGTGGCGGCAATGTTTGCCGCGCTGGGGGCCAGAATCATCGACGCCGACAAGCTCGGACACGAGCAGCTCCGGCCCGGAACCGGCACTTTTGACGAGGTCGTAAGCTGCTTTGGCGAGGGAATCCTCAACCCCGCGGGAGAGATCGACCGCCGCCGCCTGGGCGAGATTGTGTTTGCGGACGCCGGGAAGCGCGCGCTGCTCAACGCCATCATCCACCCCGCCATCATGGTGCGCCGCCAGGAGCTGATTCAAAGCTATAAGGCTGATGATCCGGGATCGGTGGTGATCTCCGATGCCGCTCTGATCTATGAGGCTCACATCGAGGCTTGGTTCGTGAAGATCATCGCGACCTGGTGCCGGCCGGAGCAACAGCGGGCGCGGCTCATGGCCAAAACCGGGCTTTCGCTGGCGGCGGCCGAACGCCGTATTCACGCCCAGATGCCCCCCGACGAGAAATGCCGGCGAGCCGACTACGTCATCGATTGTTCCGGAACGCTGGCGGAGACGCGCCTCCAGGTGGAGGCGCTATACCCGGAATTGGAGAGGCTGGCCGGGGCGAGCCCATCTTAGAAGCCAGGCCAGCGGCTGGCAGTTCGATCGCTCACCGAATCTGTCTCAGCCATTCATCCCCCTGCCGCACCAACTCGTCGAGCGCGGCCTGCACCTCTTGCAGCTTCCGTGCCTGCCCGGTGTCATCGGCGTCCGAAGGCACAAGGATCGGCGGCGCGATGAAGATGGCGGCGCGGCTGAAGGGGCGGGGAATCTCGTTGCGATCCCAGCTCCGGCTGAAGACCCAGGAGCGGGCTGGCCGGATATGGAAGCAGAGGATGGCGGCGCCGGTGGCCTTGGCTAGCATGACGGCGCCGGGCTTGGCCACGTAACGTGGTCCGCGGGGCCCGTCGATGGTGAAGGCGGCGTCCTGCCCGCGCTGGATCGCCCGCACCATTCCCACCAAGGCGCGCGCCGCGCCCCGGCTGGCGGAGCCGGCGACGCTTCCATAGCCGTGCTTCTCGATCACCCGGCCCGTGAACTGGCCGTCAAAGTTGTGGCTCCTCATCACCACGATCCCGCGCCGGCGCCAGAACCAGGTGGCGGCAAAAATCTCGCGGTGCCAGAAAGTATAGACCAGGCGTTTGCCGAGCGCCTCGGCCGCCTGCCAGTGCTCCCAGCCGCGGACCTCCCAGCGTAGGCTAGAGCCGATCAGCCGCACCGCCCAGTAGCCCACCCAGCCGAGCAGGCGGATCTGGAAGCGCTGCCAGGACGTCAGGTCCCTCGGCGAGGACTCCGAGTTGGCGCTGAATGCTGTTCGCGCCGCCTCGGCCATCGGTTCATGGGGTGATTGGGGCATGGAGGGATTGGGTGATCGGTCTGCGGCCCGGCCGCCTAGTGCCTACATAGATAGCCTACATTCCGTCGTAATGCGGCCCGCCGCCCCCTTCGGGGCAGACCCAGGTGATGATCTGGTAGGGGTCGGCCACGTCGCACGTCTTGCAGTGCACGCAGTTGGACGGGTTGAGCTTCAAGCGCCTGCCAGACGCGCTCTCTTCCATCTCGTACACCTGGGCGGGGCAGAAGTACTGGCAGGGGTTGCCGTACTCTTCGGGGCAGCGCCGATTGCAGATGTCGAAGTCGGCGATGCGCAGGTGCGAGGGCTGATCTTCGTCGTGGTGGGTGGCGGAGTGATAGACGTCCTTCAGCTTGTCGAAGGTCAGCTTGCCGTCGGCCTTGACCCGTTCGACCGGTCGGCCTTGAACCTCCTTCAGGCGCTTCATGTGTTCGTGATCCGCCCGGCTGCTGGCGCGCTCCGCGAGGCCACGGCCGCCGGTCACGAACTGCAGGGCTCCGTTGAGCATGCCGGGAAGAAACCCCTGCTCGAATCCCTGATGATAGTTGCGAACCTTCCAGAGCTCCTCGTGCACCCAGCTCCCGCGCCACTTCTGTTCAAACCGCTGGAGGCCGCGCGCCGAAGTATCGCCGGCGCCGAAGGCCTCGAAGATGGCCTCCGCTGCCAGCATCCCGGTCTTCATCGCCAGGTGGATGCCCTTGAGGCGCTGGGAATTGAGGAACCCGGCCGAGTCGCCCACGATCAAAGCGCCGTCGGTGAAGGTCGTGGGGATGGCGAAATAGCCTCCCTCGGGAACGGTTTTGGCGCCGTAGCGGACCATCTGTCCGCCTAAGAGCAGGCGGCGAACCCAGGGATGCGTCTTCCAGAGCTGGAAGGCGTTGTGGCCGTCGAAGCGCGGATCTTCGGCGTCCAGGCCGCTGACGAGGCCGAGCGAAAGGCGCGTCTCCGAAAGGGCGTAGACAAAGGCGCCGCCGAACTGCTTGGCCGTGAGAGGCCAGCCGGCCGTATGGGCTACGTGACCCTTGGGCAGCCGACCGGCGGGCACGTCCCACAACTCCTTGACCCCGATGCCGTAGGACTGCGGGTTGCAGCCCCGGTCCAGATCGAGTCGGCGCACGAGCTGCTTGGTGAGCGACCCGCGCGGCCCCTCGGCGAAAACCGTTATCTTGGCGCTGAGATCGTAGCCGGGTTGGTAGTTGGATTTCTGCTGGCCGTTCTTGTCGACGCCCTTGTCGTCGGTGCGAATGCCCATCACCCGGTCGCCTTCGTAGAGGACCTCCATGCCCGAGAAGCCGGGAAACAGGTTGACGCCCTCGCGCTCCACCAGACCGCCGAGCCACTTCACAAAACGGTTGATCGAAATGATGTAGTTGCCGTGATTGTTGAAAAACGGCGGATTGATGGGCGCCCTGAGCTGGCCGGTGCGGGTGAGGTAGTAGACCGAATCACCGCTGACGGGCGTTTCCAGCGGCGCGCCCTGGCTCTCGAAATCGGGGACCAGCTCCCGCAGGGCGCGCGGATCGAGCACCGCGCCCGACAAGGAATGGGCTCCGATCTCAGCCGCCTTTTCGAGGACGTAGATGTTCTCCGCGCGAAGGGCGGAGCCGGTGCCGCTTTCCGGTTGGGACTTGGTAAGCTGGGCCAGCCGCAGGGCGCAGCTCAGGCCCGCCGGCCCGGCGCCCACGATCAGCACATCGGTTTCGAGGGTCTCGCGCATCGGTTCTGGACCAGGACGGTTCGCTGGGACGATGGGGTCATGGGAGTTTGCGCTCAGTGGGGCGCTGGAAGGCCGGCAATCTCCTGCCGGACCGTCGAAGCGAGATAAGGATCCGAACTGAATTCCTTTCCAACCGTCTCGTAGAGTGCCCGGGCCTGGGCGGGTTGCGTGGCGCGCAGCAGATCCGCCTCGGCCAGCAGGGCCGTGGCTCGCGGCACCGTGGACGTTGGGTGGTCGGCGAGATTCTGATAGATCTTGACGGCCTCGGGCACCTTGCCCGTCTTGGCCAGCTCGCCGGCCAGGGCCATAGAGGCCAGGGCGGCTGCGGCTTTGTTGGAAGCGTGGCTGGCCGCCTCCAAGGTCTTCTGCGCCGCGGCATCGTCTCCCAGCGCCGCCTGGCAGAGTCCCATATGATAGTGGGCGAAGTCCGCCGCCTCCTGCCGGGGATACTTGGCCACGATCTCGTTGAACTGCGCCAGCGCCGCCTTGTACTTGTCCTGGGGGGTCGCAAACTGGCCCGCCGATGGCGTCTGGCCGCTGAACAGATTCACCGGCGCGGCGTTCACGTCGGCCTTGAAGGTCTTCAGAGCCTGGCCGAAGGCCGCATTGGCGGCAGCTTCCTGGCGCCCACTGTAGGTTCGCCAGCCAATGATGGCTCCTGCTACCAGCAGGGCGGCGGCCACACCGGTGATGATCTGCTGGGCATTTTCCTTGGCAAACTGCTGGAAGCTCTCAACTGTGCTTTGAAACTCGTCGGTCTTCAGTTCATGCCGGGTCAGGCGCGCCACACTTTTTCTCCTGGACGGTCGTTCATGCTGACGATTCGCGTCGGGGGGTAACAATTCATTCTAGTCGATTAGGGCCCCGAGCGACAGCCGAAAGTCAGATCAGATCTTGTGCCACGGTCGTTCCCGCGAAGGCGGGGACCCGGGTGGCGCCAAGAGCGGTAGGAGCGCGAGCCTTATGGACTCCCGCCCTCGCGGGAGTGACTTCGTAGCGACAGGCACGATATCGCCAGGGAGACCTCTACCCCTTCCTCTGCACCCTCAACTGCTCTTTCGCCTCCGACCGCGCCCGCAGGCTCTTCCAGGGCTCGCGCGACCAGTCCGGCTTTCCGTCGGCTTCCAGACTGTAGCGCCACCGCTCCCTCGGATTCGGCTTCCGCAGCCGGAACGCCTTGCTGCGTACCGCCCGTTCCAGCCCCGATCTCCTTTTGGCGGTTCGGGTATCTCACTCCCTTCGAGCACACGCACGAGCCGATCGAGGCTGAAGTAAGCCTTCCGCTGCACCCAGAAGATCAGCCCGAGCCGCCGCCAGTCGTCCCGCACCTCAAACTTGAACCGGACCACCCGAGGTTCCCCGCCCAGGTGACATCGCAGAGTGGCGAGGCCGGCGAGGTTTCCGAGGCTTCGTCCGGCGCGACGGAGTCGCTTAGGCCAACTCGGCCTCCCCGACACCATCTCTTGACCATCCGGAGACCGTTGGGCAACCAAAGCTTGACCAAAGGCTGACCATTCCCATTGACCGGAAGGGAGCCGGCAGTCAGAGTCCTTTTGTTTTGTGAGAGATTCCAGCTTTGTTCCCATTGAGAAGGTCTCAGCGGCCGAGGGGCTCGAAGCCGGCCAGACGCCCAAAAGACGCGTGGCCCTGCACCAGACCACGTTGGCCAACCGATCGGCGTCCTCGCGGGAGTGGCGATCGGGAGTCCCGAAGGTCTGGGCGATCTTCGACCGGATCCGTCCGTAAAGCTCCTCCTGGCGCTCGTAGCCGGCCCGGATCAACCGCTCGCGCAGTCGGGCGGAACGGGCGGCGTAGTGCCCGTGTCTCAGGGCGTTGAAGGAGACGCGAACCTTGCCGCGGGGAGTGCGGGGTCCGGTGGATCGGAGGGCATTAGTACGCCGGGCAGCGAGGGAGCCAGGGGTGAGGCAGGGTGATCGGCGAAGGGGCATGGGGCCTCGTGCAGGATATATCCTATAGAGGTGTTAGTAGCACGGTATACCACCAGACAGAGCGGTGTCAAGGGGAATTGATGGCGGCAGCCGCGGCGAGCGTCGAACAGCCACCTCGTCGCCGCCGGAAGGGGGGGGATTGGGGGTTGGCAGTGTTTGCAGATACCACCCCGGCCGTTTGGCACCCCTCCTCAGCGAGGAGGGGGATCGTCGCAAGCCACAGGGGCCGTAATGCTGTCGCCGTGCCGCTACTGCACCACCAGAGTCAGACTCGTGCTGTCCTGGAGATTCGCCGAGCCCGAGGTGAAGGTGCCGGTGACCATGATCGTATAGGTTCCGGCAGGGGTGCCTGAGGTGGGAGGGGTGGTCATCATATTGCCGCCACCGCCACAGCCGGGGAGAGACAAACTCATCGCGATCATGAGCGCAGTGCAGACGAAGGCCAAGGCCGCGGATCGGCCGTGGCGGCGCCTGCTACCGCGCCCGAACAGACCAGCCAAAGCAGTCAGCGCCAGTCCAAGCGCGGCCAGTGCCGCCCGATTCAAGGGCCACGCGGCCTGCGGCCACTGATCCGAGTTGTCTCGGGGCAGCGCTCTCCGGCCCCGGTTGAAAGCCGAGGAACGAGCCGTGGTGGTCACGGTGACATCCACGACCGGGCCGCCCCCCACCGGAACGAGAATGCCCGACGCTCCTATGGTGCAGGTCGACGCCGAAGGCGCTCCCGAGCAGGCCAGCGCGACGTTGCCGGTGAAGCCGCCCTGGGAGCTCACTTGCACCCGATAAGTCGCCGATTGACCCGCCGCGATGGTGGCGGCGGATGAGCCTGACGGGCCCAGCGAGAAGTCCTGCCCGGTGCCGGCTAGGGAGACGCTCTGCGAACCCCCAAGCGCGTTGTCGCTCACCGTCAGGGTGGCCGAGCGGCTGCCGCCCGCCGCCGGCTTGAACACCACAAAGATGTCGCACGACGAGCCCGCCGCCAGCGTCTTGCCGCACAGGTTGGGCGGCGGCGGCGCGGCCAGCCCCTGGGCGAAGTCGCCGGCGTTGGCCCCGCTGAAGCTGATGCCCGCGATGGCCAGAGGGGCTGAGCCCGTGTTGCTCAGCGTGACCGTTCCAAAGGCGCTGGTTTGACCCACGAGTTCGGCGGCAAAGCTGAGGCTCGAAGGCGAAAGCTCCGCCCCCGGTATCGTCCCCGTTCCCGAGAGCGTGACCTGCTGCGGGCTTCCAGCCGCATTGTCCGTGATGGAAAGGGTTCCAGTGCGCGCGCCGGCCGCGATGGGCTTGAAGATCACGTTGATCCGGCAGCTTCCTCCCACGGCCACGGAACCACTGCAGGCGTTGATGGCCGTGAAATCGCCGCTGCTAGTGACGCTCGTGATTGTCAGCGCGGCCGAGCCGGCATTCGTGAGGGTGACGATGCTGATCGGACTGGCCGATCCTACCTGCTGCGCCGCGAAGCTCAGGCTGGTCGGTGAGAAACTCACCACCGGCGCGGGTGCTCCCGTCCCCGACAGGGCAGCACTCACGGTTGGAGCACTGACACAGCTTCCGGCCGGATCATCGGTCACGCAGACGCTGGCAGTTCGCGTCCCGGGCGCGGTGGGAGTGAACGTGACCGTGACGGTGCAGCTTGCTCCGGCGGGGAGCGATTGGCACGTACTGCTCTCCCCGAAGTCTGCGGCGTCGGCCCCCGCCACACCTACGACCAGGAAACTGGCATTCGCGCTCGCGGTGTTGGTGAGAGTGAGGGTCTGAGGTGAGCTGGTGGCGCCGACGTTCCCGGTCGGGAAGGTCAATGACGTGGGGGAGAACACCAAAACGGGATTAGTCGCGGTGCCGCTCAGGCTCACGACCTGGGGGCTGTTCGGGGCATTGTCGTAGATGCTTAAGGATGCGATCTGCAAGCCCGAGGCAGGTCCGATGGGGAAGGTGATCGTCAGAGTACAACTGGACCCGGCCGCAAGGGTTACGCAGGTGTTTGCCTGATAGTAGGCCCCGGCGCCCGAGCCACTGATCGAGACGCTGGTCACGTAGAGCGTCGCGTTTCCAAAATTCGTCAAAGTCACGGTTTTCGTAGCGGCGGGGCCGAAAAACGATTGATATCCGAAGTCGAGGCTGGCTGGCGATAGGCTCGCCTCCGCTCCTGACAAGCCCGTCAAGGCAATCGACTGCGGGCTGGTTGGCGAGCTATCAGTGATGGTCACGGAGCCCGTCGCCGCCCCGATTGAACTTGGCGAGAAGCTGACCGTAATGGTGCAACTGCTTCCGGAGGCCAGTGTGGCCGGGCAATTATTCGTCTGGGTAAAGCCGGAGCTGATCGCAATGCTAGAGATGGCAAGCTGCCCTGTTGCCGGATTACTGACGGTGACATTCAAGGAGGAGGTGCTTCCCACAGCCGTGTCGGGAAAGGTGAGCGTCGACGGGTAGAGGCCGATGACCGCCTGGCCGATCAAGACTGAGATGGTGTAGTCGGGCGCGTCTCCACCCAGGACGGCCAGGTCCTTGATACCGTCGCCGTTCATGTCGCCGGCAGCGAGGCCCCAAGTGGTCGCGGCCGGCGCCGATCCTATAATGTCGGCGCGGAAGGTTCCGTCGCCATTGCCGTAGAGAACCGTGAACGTCCCCGCGTTGGTCAACGCAAGATCGGAGATCCCGTCGCGGTTGAAATCGTCCACCCCGATCAGCGAGCCGGACGCCGTTGTCGAGATTCCAGGCTGAAAGGTTCCGTTCCCGTTCCCAAGGCGGACAGTGACACCGCCATTTTCGACGATGGCCAAATCAAGCTTTCCGTCCCCGTTGAAATCTCCGCTTGTCGTCGGGCCGGTGGTCGAACTGACGGTGGCCGGGGAACCAAACGTCCCATCTCCATTGCCGGGAAGGATCGAGAGAGCCCCTTGGCTCGATTGCAGGATCAGATCGAGCTTCCGGTCGCCGTTGAAATCCGCGGCCAGGACCGGCGATAGAGTGGAGCTTATGGTGGTCGGCGAACCGAACGTGCCGTCTCCGTTCCCCGGAACCAGCACGGTGGCGCTGTCGTAATAAATCAGGTCAAGCTTGCCGTCACCGTTAAAGTCCCCAGCCAGGAGCGGGCCCGTTGCCGAAGCCGACCCCAGGGTGACGCCCGTGCCGAAGGTCCCGTCACCATTGCCCGGAAGGACAGCGATTCCGCCGGACTCCGCTTGCATCGCGAGGTCGAGCTTGCCGTCGCTGTTGAAGTCTCCGGTCGCGCTCGGACCGTTCAAGAGAGTCTGAGTGGCGGTAACCGCGTTGAACGTTCCGTCGCCGTCACTGAGATACGTCGTCGGGGCATAGCCGAAATAGATTCCAGGTATCATCAGGTCCGCCTTGCCATCGCCGTCAAAGTCTCCGGCGATCAGCGAACTCGCCCTGGGGTCTCCCGCGTCCAGATCGGTGCGAATCTGAAGTAGCCCGTCGCCAACTCCGATGAAAACAGAGGCGACGCTTCGGGTGTTGTTTGCGACCGCCACATCAGGGCGGCCGTCTCCATTGAAGTCTCCGGTTAGGACGCCCAGGAGAGAGCCGGTGACGGCGTAGTCGATGTGTTGCGCGAAGTTGAGATAGCTGACTCCGCCGGAAGTGTAAGTGTTCTGAATGAGGACCGACACGGAGCCACTGGAGTTTGCCGTCACGATGTCGAGCAGCCCGTCCCCATTCAGGTCAGTAACAGCAAGGTCCATAGGGTCGAAAGCGGTTTGCCATTGGTAGGCCGGGAGGCCAAAAGTGCCATCGCCGTTTCCGAGCAGGACGAGCACGATTGAGTCCGTGGCATCAGCCACGACCACGTCCAGCTTCCCGTCCTGGTTGATGTCGGCGGCGGCCACTGAATCCGACCCGGAGCCCGGCCTAATGACTGAGGCGACGGCAAAGGTCCCATCGCCATTGCCCAGCAGTATAGAGGTCCCGGTCCCCCCTACAACCAAGTCGAGATTTCCGTCGTCTCGGGAATCGGCGGCAACCAGAGAGATGGGCGAGGCAATGCCTGCCCCGTAGACGACCTGCGATTGGAAGGAACCGTCGCCGTTCCCAAGCAGCACGGAAACGGTGCTGTCGCCGCCGTTGGCCACACCGAGGTCCATTTTTCCGTCGCCGTTGAAATCCCCGGTCGTGACGCCGTGGGGCGCCTTGCCCGTCCCGTTGGTGATTTGAGCCTGAAACGTGCCATCGCCATTGCCCAGCAGGATGGACACTGTGCCGTCGCCACTGTTGGTCACGGCCAGATCCAATTTGCCGTCGCCATTGAAGTCGCCCGTGGCTAAGGCCGAGGGGGACGTGCCCACCGGAAAATCAGCCTTGGCCGCAAAGGTGCCGTCGGGCTTGCCGAGAAGTGTGGAGACCGTGCCAGCAGTCTGATCAGCCACAGCCAGGTCCGGCTTGCCGTCGCCATTGAAGTCGCCAGTCGCGATGGCGGCAGGACCGGTGCCGGTAGGAAAATCAGCGCGACCAAGCACGTAGGTTTGAGCCGGAAGCCTCGCGGGCGCCAAGGCGAGAACGGCAGAAACCACGCACAGAGATACGGTCCGAAAGGGCGGCTGACTACCATCGGAGCTCATGGTTTCCCTCCGCGACTCGATTGTGTGGAAGGCTTACGCGCAGAGTCAGCCGCCGGTT
>Ga0335085_10000563_pt1 | contig 101193 bp, 152 predicted proteins | sample Lox_Sample_45_FD_206712 | JGI IMG/M metagenome (GOLD analysis project Ga0335085, IMG submission 206712) | Soil microbial communities from Loxahatchee National Wildlife Refuge, Florida, United States - Lox_Sample_4.5 | ecosystem: Environmental > Terrestrial > Soil > Wetlands | place: USA...
TAGCGTTTGTCCAGACTGGACTGGAGTGTTATGACTTAGCGTAGTTAGGAAAGAGTCCCCGCATCGCAACACCAGCTTCTCTACGATACATAAAACCAATTACATCACGCTTCTGTTCGAAGGTGAAGGACGCCCACAGGAACGACGGCAGACCAACAAAGTCCGGGTAAACCCATCTCGGCTTACCTCCAAGCGTGTGAAAGCCGATGCGGTCGATCACCCGGATCGTAAGCTCTATGGGGTCTCCGATCAACTTGGCGGTGTAATAGGTCTCCCCGCCTGACTGGAATGAATCTCCCTGCGTGAATTCGGTTCCGGGGATCAGTTTCCCAAGCAGGGCCACGCTTTCCGTGAACGCGGTGGGGTTGTTGTGCTTGTCGGTCCTGTATTGGTCGGCTGGAGTCATGGCTTTATTGACGTGTCGGACACTATTCTGGTCGCAGCCTCCGGAGTCGCCGCTCTCGTCCCTCCGGATACGTCATGGTCTTTGCTCAGTACGCCAATGGCGAACACTATGAGAGCGATCTGAACTTTGGGATCGTGTATCGCCGCAGAGAACGAGGAATCGCTGACGGCCTGCCAGGCCGCGACGAATGCCGATAGCAATCCGGCTACGGTGGTCTTCCAGGACGTAATGCTCGGCAGTTTAATGGTCACGGTTCATTCTATACCGCATCGCGCGCTTACGTCCATCCAGGCGAGCCACTGAGGCCGGTTGGCAGCACTACCGCCGTCGGTCCCTCTCCGGATTGGCGCGGCAGGCGGAGATGGTGGCAAACAGGCAACCACATCGATCACCTGGAATGCCTTGATCCTTTGCCCGCTGATGTTCTTCAATACGTCCACCCCCTGCGGGACAAAGGTAACAAGCAATCCGCCGACATTGATCGGCCCTACCCTTGCGGCTTGCACGCCTTGCTTCCGCAGTTTCTTGGCCGCTTTCCACGATCCTCCGGCCCAGACAGCATACATGGAGTTTTCCGTGCAGGCATTGGTGCTCGGGGCGACCGTTCCGTTCAACGGCAGGACCGGTGGTACGCTCCCAGGATTCGGAGCGCCTTTGGCAATGATTGGAGCCACGGTGTGATCGTAAAACGTATGTCCGGTAGCAAGCCCAACCTCAATCGCCGTACTCATGGCGACCGCTCCCGAGAGTCCTCCGATCAGAACTCCGATCGATCCGTCCGAGAGGATTTCTCCAGCAATGTTGTGCCAGTTCAAGCCGCTCCTGGTGTCGATGATGGCCTGACCAGCGGAGGGAGAAATATACTGGATGCCATTTTCTGACGCGGCCTGGTAGAGTAACCCGGCAGGAACAGATTGTGCGGCGAGTACCGGAGCAAGCCCAACGATCAACGCCAGCTTCATGGCTTATTGTTTCTGCCAATATGTGCTGCGTCCCATTCCGTTCGACACGACATCGAGCACATAGGTTCCGGTCGAATCCTTGTATGGCTCTCCGTACTTGGCTCCGCCAGCTTCATACTCAAGCGTTGCTGGATAATTCGGAAGATAGATGTCTCCCACCGCGAGCGGGCCGATTGGGCTCTGGTTTGGCGGAACAGGGATCGGGGCGGGTGGCGGATTGAAGGGCGGATAGTCAGCCAGGTTGATCGAGACCTTGATGCTTCCAGGTGGTGGAATAGTGGGGTACGGTCCTAGTGTTCCAGGAGTGTCTAGCCCTGGCTCGGAGTACTGCCCCGGCATCCCGAGACCGGGCTGTAAGGCCGAGGGCACCCAGATCAGTCCAGCCGCAAGGCGCTGTTCCATGCAAAGAAATGGGTCCCAACCAAATGCCATGATCGGAGCGTCGATCAGGAATCCTCTACGTGCGAGTATTGCAGCGCGCCCGGCGCGCGCCGCGATGTTCTGCTCGCTGTCGTCGGGAAGCGCCAATAGCGCGGCTATCTCCGGAGGCTGCGAGGCGAGATAGGCCGCATTGAACGTTTGTTGCTGCGTAGGAGTCGGGGAGTTGGGCATTATCTTGTGATCCTCATTGCATTCTGAAAACGGTTCGGTCAAAGAACAGCCAGTAGAACTTTCCCGCCGCAAGCGCGCCCGGCTTCGGGTCGGTCGTTCCGTCATTCTGCTTGATTGCTCGCGGTCCAAGGCTGCTAATGTTGAGCGTCGCCGGGCCAGCGCTGGAAACGTCCGGTCGGAATACGACGAACTGCCCTTCCACATAGGCCGTCGCCTGCGTCAGATTGCAGCTATAGGCGGCTGTCCCTGCCTTCGAGGCGCAATACCACGGTTGTCCACTCTGGGCGTTGAGGATGCTAAGAGCGACAGCGGTATCCAAAGATGCGGTGCATACGGTCTGGCTCGCAGCGCTTGTTTTGCAAGTGACTACGATTCCCACGCCAGAACCGAGAGTGATGTTAGAGCCGGAACCGCTTCCGGGCGGTCCCTGCGGCCCTGCTGGACCAGTTGCTCCAGTTGCTCCAGTTGCTCCAGTTGCTCCGGTTGCTCCAGCGGGGCCAGCGGGGCCAGCGGGGCCGGTGCATTGCAATGTTGGAGGATTGGTTGCGGAGACCGTGCATGGCAGCATGATCTGGATTCCCTGCGCAGAGGCGATTGATCCGAACAGCAGAAGAACTCCTAGTTTCATAGCGACAAATCATTGGCGGTTGCTATCACAGCGCCAGAGGAATCCAAGAACAGAATTTGATAGTAGAGTTTTCCGATCGCCGGGTCCCAAGGGATTGTGACCGATCCGGTGGAACTATTTATCGTTTGCGCTGCGCTGTTCGCGAGAGCGTATGGCGTGTGAGCGTAGCGAATCTGGATTGAGGCTGCATTGCCCAAGTTCACATTGAGCGTTGGAGGATTGTATTCTGCCGCTCCATTGTTGGCGCATAAATAGATGACCGTTCCGCCCGTTGGGAACGTGGGGGTATCTGACGTTGCTCCTACTGCTAGTTGCGTGACCGTAATCCCGTTGACGCTGTGCAGAACGTACCGAATCGGCGCTTGACCCGCGACCGTGCAACCGGAGATGTCAATCGTCCGGCTGATTGGTGCGCCGAATGCGGATTGAATCAGCAGTAAATTGCCTTTGCTGGACGACCGCAGATCGCAGTCGAACCAAAACCCAAGACCAGGACAACCGTTGGCGGCTGGGGTGCCGTACAGATAGCCGGTTTGCGCGAAGCGCTGCGAAGCCAGTTGCGGAGTAGCATGAGCCCAATATCCCGCCATCATCGAGCTGTCGCCGTTGTCATAGAACGGATGAATAGACGGCTGTAGTTCGTGAGCTGTGCTGTTGACTGCGAGAGTTGCTGCACTGTAATAACTGAAACTGTTGTACGGGCCGATATTGTCATAGAGCCGGGTGCCGGTACCGCGTGCTACGGCGGCTTGCATGTCAATCCATGCACCTTGGTAAGGTCCAGTCAGGGTCTCTTCGCTGCCACCCTCCGAGGACTGATACGCCGAGTAGAGCCCTTTGTGGTACTCGGCGTCCGGGTAAAGCTGTACACTTATCGTTCCGGAGGCGTCACCAGACGGCAGGTATTCCATGACTTTGCTGGTGGTGTTGCAGTTCGGGTCTGGCAACGGGACCATTGTACTTGGAGAATAAAACGTGGTGGAGTTATAGTAACTCGCACCGGCTCCTATGACACCTGTGAGAGTAAAATCCTGACCATTGTGGATGCAATGGTCCGTGGCGGGCAAGTTAAAATTATCGACGTGCCCGCCGCCCTGCGTTGTCAAGGTAATATTTGTCAGGGACAAAACACTGCCGTCAGACCAGTGCATTGTCCCGCCACTACCTTCGTCAGTCTTGACCTGCCCGCCACTCGACGTGGCTCCGTTGCCGTTGGTGGCAAGAGTGAACTCTGTTGGGCTCACAATCGATGCCACCGTATAGGTCCCGCTGTTCAGAGACGTCATCCCGGTGACGCCAGTAAAGCTCACCAGGCTATTGACAGTAAGGTTATTGGCTGTGCTGGTCACAACATCGACCGGCACGCCAGATCCAGTGGTGATAGTCGTGATCGATCTGGGACCTCCACCCGGCACCAAATGCGCGCCCTCGCGGGCCACCCGAAGTGTGGTAGAGGTAGGCGCTGCGGTTACGCAAAACGTAGCGTTCCAATCTGAGTTACTCGAACCACTGATAACTAACTGGGTCCCGCAGTGGCCGATGACATTACGGATGCCGTGATCGGACGGAAAAGTGCATGTGTCTCCACTGCAACTCGTGCCGCTCAGAGAGTTTGGTTCGGCAAGGTAATAGTCGGACAGAATCCCGCCCACTTGACCTAGAAATGCTCGCTGACTTCCGGCGTTACCGATGACGGCGCGGAATTCATAGGCTGGATTCCCTGTGATTGCGTTCCCGCCTGGTCGTAGGTTAATGAGGTCTACCAGTTGCGCGAGTTGCGGAGTGTTGGTACGCCCGATACCAATGTAAACTTCACAAAAATCTGAAAAGCTGGAATTGCCGCAGTACATAGGGGAAGGTAGAATATTTCCACCATTCTGATTTGACGCCATCGGATGCCCAATAGTCGGATGCGGATTAGCGGCCCTCAATTGAGAAATCAGGGTGTTATAAATTGAATTCGGCATGAAGTCTTTCGCGGCGTCTTCCTGATGCCAAGCGAAAGTGTTGATAGTACCAGAAGCAATGTCAAGGTTAGTGGCACCGCTGGGCGCGGTAAACGTGTTCCCGGACCCAAGGCTATACGCGCCTGGATTGGAGTCAAGCGCTGTGCCTGTTCCTGAGATACTGAACTTGCGGTTGCAGTTCGCATAGTCCATGCCGAAGCTTGTGTATGGTCCGCCCGCAAAGGTCAGAGAAGGCCATGTGATTGTGCCTATCGGAGGGGTTGCGTTGTTGGTAGTGATCCTTGTAGGGCCACTGGTTGCCCCAATAGTTCCTACCGGACCTGGATAGGTGAGTTGCTGGTAATTTCCTTCGTCATGACCGCTGAAACCGATGGCATTGTGAGGGAGCCAATAGCCTGCCACCCAAGACATAGGGGCCTTGGTCCACCCTGCGTTGTTGTTGTAGCCGATTGTATAAGCCCAGAAATAATCGGCTGTGCTGCCCAAACCGTCAGGATAACCGTTTCCGGCGCTATTGCAAGACAACTCGCCACTCAAGACCGGATGAAAATACAACGGTGCCCCATTCGTGTAGTTCGCGTAGTTGGTCCATTTTGCAATGTAATTTTGAACGTCGGTTTTGAAAGTGTTTTCCGAGGTCGCCATTGCAGTTTCGCCTGTCGCACCTGGTTCAACCGAATTAAACCCTGCTACTGTATAGGCAACTCCGAAAAGGGAGAGGCGATTCTGGATGAGAGGATCGGCAAAACCAGACAGGGTTGATGAAGTGTTAAAGGAGTCCGCCAGCCACATGCAATCGGAAGCGCTCGTGCAGGTGGTGTGAATCTGCCCATCGGTTCCGAAATGCGGAATGGGGCCGGGTGAATTATTCACCATTCCGTAGATAGACACCGTAGGTCCGGTCGATGGTGTCATGATGCCGCTGACTGTCGCCGTGACGATACAGAGTCCGAAGTTGACTCCAGATGTTGCACTGACCAGTCCTGAACTGTTGACCGAACAGATGCGAGTGCTCGCAGGGTTCGACTGGTTAACTGTAGTAATATCCGTGGTTCCCCACGTTACAGAGGAGCATGCGCCGCCGTCCGAGCCATCCGCGTTGCGTTTCTTGCACGTAAGCTGAATCGTTCCGTTTGCCGGAATGGTCCAGTTTATCGGGCTGATAATCGCCTCACTCGCTGTGGTTGAGTTGGAGAACGTGATTTGCTTGCACCACTCACCCAATGGCGCATGAAGTGTATTGTCCTTTGTGAACATACACACTAGGTGCGATCCGTTGGGCCATGCCGAGGAATCGAGTATCGCACTCGTGGGTGATCCTTGGCCCGAGTTACGATAATCTCCGTCCACTGAGGTATTGAGCGACTTGCTGTCGGTACCGGAGTTCGTTCCCGTGAAACTCGCCGAGAAATTGCACTTGCCGGTCCAGGTCGTGGTCGTACACCCCGAACCTCCTGTACCGTTGGTCACCGTCAAAGCCGAGAAGTAAATCTGCGATGGCGTGTACCGAAAGGCGTTATTGATCGTGATGCCGGTATTTGTCGCGGTGCAGAGCAAGCTGTTCGCGGCATCGTACACGTTGACTGTGATCCAGCCATAACCCGGCGTATCGAATCGTAGGTTGGTGTTCCATGTCATTGACCACTGCGGTTGGCCGGAAGTGAGCCAGATGCGACTACCCGGAGATGGTTGCGTGTCGCCATCGAAAATCACTTCGACGGAATGGGCTGATGGAGCGCCGCTGATGCTTCCCGTGATGTTGTACGCTAGGCCGTTTATAGTTGCATTGCTGGCCGGGGTAGTGACGGGGCAGGTCGGAACTGCGTACAGTTCCGTGGCACAAAGAACAAGGAAGGAAACGATAATTTTATTGAACATAAGCCGCATTCATCTGGCCCCCGCCCGCGCTAGCTGTCCACGGGGCCGCGCCATCGAGGATCAGGACAAACGGCAGGATCGCCGTCGCAGTGTCGGTGAATGTGATGCCGTCCGAAGTGGCCGTCTGAACCGTTGCACCGAACGGTGTCAATGCTTCTGAGGCTGCGGCGCTATCGATGGTATAGGTTACCGTGTCCCATCTATTGGACGACGTGTCGGACTGCGTACTCTCGCACATTGTCACCCGCACGGTCGTCCCGCCAGCAATCGTCTGTGTTGAAGTGAATGATTGCCGCAACCATCCCTGGTTAGTGGTCGTGAGTCCAGCGAATTGGGCGTGAGCCACACCGTTGGTGTGCGCCAACAGAGTTGGGGTTGTTGTCCCGCCCGTATAAATGCAGTACTGAAGGTTTCCGGTCGGAGTGCCTACCTCGCGGTTTATCCACATCGATACGCCGGTCACTTGCAGTGTGACGTTCGCGGGAAGCGTAAACTTTACGCCGATCTGATTGGCTGCGAACACACCGTTGGTCGTGCCGGTTTGCGCATAGTTGGTCGCAAGGAATCCGTCGTGGGTCGAATCACTCCAATCCAACCTTAATCCCCAAATGTTGTAGTTTACGCTCGCACCGGTCCATGTACTTCCTGAATCTGTTGATACCTCGCTGGCCCAAGTGAGCGCTGCAACGCTTGTAAGCCCGGTCTGTGCGGAGGCATTGGCCCCTCCGTATACGCTCAGGTAGTTGCTCGCGGGCGTTCCGTTTGCGTTCTTGATGACGACCCAGTACTGCGTCCCGGCTGTGTAACTCCCCGTGAACCCGTTGAAGACCACTGTGCCGGTTACTACGGTGGCCGGGGTTGTCGATGTCGAGGTTTCAAGAACCGTGCCTGATGGCGTGCTGGTACCGCCCGCTACCGGGGTAGTCGATTCAATGCTGGCCGTGATGTCACCGGAGCCCAATGTGCCGGTAACGATACCTGATACTGCGAGAGTGCTCAGCGTCTTCGTTGCCTGAGGCACGAAGGAAAAGGCGCACCATCTGCCTGCTGCGCTGGTTGCACATGAGACTCGATTGGGCCCGCTGTTTGGAATGAACCCCACAAACTGCGGGAAGCGGCTGCCTTGCGCGAGTAGCGAATTGCAGGAAATTGCGAGGAGTAGAAACAAGCGTTTCATATTAGTTAGCAGCAATCGATACGTTGGCGTTCACCGAATTGATGCTGGCGAATCCTGATGCCACGAAACAGAATTCCGTCACGCCGGTCACGCTGGTGCTCCACGACGTAAGCGTCGTGTCGCGCTTTTCCGCCACCGTCGTCATGGTTTCGCCACCATTGGAAATATCCGACGTTGAACCAACGCCCGTGTAAGAGCTAAGCGCGACGGTCTGAACTTTGACCGTTACAGTGCCTGCGGTGCCCCCGTCTCCGGTGGACATTTGGAAGGAATTTATTGTGCCCGTGAAATCGACCGGAACACAAGCCGTCGTCGCTCCTGGGGTCAACGTGGCTCCTACATGCCGTAAGACTTGGTTGGCGGGCAGTTGCGATGCGGTCGCTGAGCCGCTGAGATTGCTGAAGGCTAACTGAGCGCAGTTGTTTGAACCGCTGGTCCAACCTTGCGACCAATTGTTGCCTGTGCAGGCCGACGCGGTGTTCGCCGCCGCCGCCGTTCCGAGCGCGCCGCCATCAGTAAGGGTGACTTTTCCGCTGACCACGGCAACTGTGACATTGTGACCATTGGTCGGAGCGGAAGCGAATGGCGCGACGATTCCATCCGCTCCATCCCAGATATGCACGTTGGTATTGGTGGTGTCGTAACCGATGTTGTTCGCTGAAGTGGCCGCGAAATTAGAAGCGGCGGGGAGCTTGGTATTGGCAGCCGAAAAATCTTGTAGCCCGGTAGAGTAAGTATTGGCCTGCCCGGTGCCCACTAGGTTTCCGGTCGGTGCGGTAAGCGATGTTCCCCAGGCTGAGCCAGTGGACACCGCGATGCCCGCTGGTGGATACACCATGCCGCCGCCGCCACTCGAACTACCCATCAGTTCAAAGACGCAATGCGTCAGTGTTGGAGGGCTACAACCGCCACCGGAGGACTGCAAGGTGATCCACTGAGGTTGATTGGCGATCAGTGCGCCCCCAGGATCGGTCGATCCATCAGGATTCTTAATGTTTACTTGACCTAGGGTATCGATGTTGACATTGCAACTCGAACTGCAAGTCGTGTCCACGTTTAGCACGAACACTTGACCTATCGTGTAGGTACTGAGCGTCCTCGCCGCACTCAGGGAACACGTATAATTCGTGTTGCCAGTAATCGAGTTGCAGTAAAGCGGCGCTCCGCTCTGAGCCGCCGCAATTGTTAATGCGAAGCCGGTGTCTAAGCTGGGAAGCGCAACCCCACCTCCAGAGTTGGTCAACGTGAATCCTGTACCGAAATTTAGCGTCGAACAAGTGAATCCGCCTGCCCCACTCAGTTCGCAAGTGAGAGATCCGCCTCCGCCGCCTGTGTACTGCGGAATGTTTAGCGTGTTGCCGACAAGTGTGGCCGGGCCGCTACTGCCCGTGGTGGTCAGTGTCAAGGCTCCTTGGTACACCGGAATATTCAGGGTGTTGGTCGCCTGCGTATAGGTCGCAGCGTTGGATGTCCCCGTCGTCGTCAAGGTAATCGGCAAATTCGTTAAGTTGGCAGCGCTGCCGTTGTTGACCAGCAGAGTTCCTCCTGCGGTCGGAAACGTCCACGTGCTAGAAGACGGGATCGCGAAGACCGCGCTGAATGCTCCGGTTGTGCTGAAATTTCCGGAGAGCGACACGGTCTTGCCGCCGATCGAAGCGACGGTGCAATTCGGCATTGTTCCGGATAGATCCCCGCCGCAAGCCGTCGATGTCGTCACCGTCCCTAACATGGTATTGACCTGTGATGCGCTCAGCGCGGTCACTGGTCCGGACGCGCCCGTGTTGTTTCCGGGTATTGAGTGGGCCGCAATATTAGCCATCCCGCTCAATGGCAAACTCGTGGCATGAGTCAGTACCAAGGTCGTCGGCGTACCGAGATCGGCACTTACCGAGGTACCACAGGAGAAGGCGTCGGTGCTTTGCGTGTAATTCAGATGATTGCCAGCAGAATCTACGCAGTCCGATATTACCGAGGCCCCGAACACGGCTGGTGTCGCCCCATTGCTGATAAGCGTCGCGTGAGCAGGGGCCGCGTTCAAGGCCGCACCGAGCCCACCGTAGGTAGTCCCGATAACCGTACCGTGCCATACCCCGGTCGTGATTGTGCCGATGCTGGAGAGCGCCGAGAGCGTCGTTACGGAGGCGTCCACTTTGCCGTTGAATGTGGCCCAATCGGCAGCGGTCAGAAGTCCTCGATTACTGGCGGAGGCCGAAGGAAGATTGAAGGTATGGGTTGTGGCGGCGCTGGAGATGCTGAAGTCGGTACCGGACGTGCCTATTGCAAAACTTTGCGTTGCGTCAGTCAGGCCATTCAATGACGCGATCCCGACTCCTCCAGCCGTTCCCTGCGCTTCCCAAGTGTTCGTAGCAATGCAGTAGTAGATGCGATTGCCGGATACGCAACCATTGCCCGTGCAAAGATAAACGGATCGATGGGCGACGCACGTTGCCGGACGACTTGCCAGCGGTCCAGCACCTACCGTTCGCCAGTTAGGATCAGGCGGGAAACTGCTCCCCTGGCCAAATAATACCGCCGTGGCGAATACAAAAGCTGCGAATGTTCTCATGAACTCTCCGCCGCCTGTCCCGCGTTTTACGGAAAGTCCAGACTGGACAATTGCTTACTTGCCAGCAGGTTGAGCCGCGCTCGGAACCTCGGCGCAGACGAGTTGTCCATTCTGCGGAATGCGCTGGATCGTCATCTTGGTATGCTTTAACTGCCCGCGAGCCTCGCATTTCTTTTCGTCCCGGTCGGCCCAGGTGTTCAACTCCGCTTGGTCGCGCGAAATCTTGTCGAGAAATTTATTGTACGTTGCCGTTCGCTCGGAGATTTCATTCACCAGATCCATGGCCGGATCACTGTGCCTGAAATACACAAACCCGCTCACGGCTAAGCCGCACAGAATCACTGCCCCGGTGAGTGTCAGGAAGATTTTCATTGGATCTCAGTCTACGCCAGAATCGCTTTCAAATCAACGCATAGCAGCCAGGGACTGCTGGACTTCCTCAAGCAAAGCCTCCGTCATGATGCACTTGCCGATCTCCACTCCTATGTCGTAGATAAACTGGCACATCCTCGCTCGTCCAAGATCCTTGTTCTCCCCGTCCATGGAGAAGATTCGCGCTAGGATGCCGTACTTTATGAACGCTGTAAAAGTATCCGGGATCACTTCGACCGTGCTCGATAGCGTGGGGCTCATGTTAGAAAGTCCGGAAGTTCCAATGATCGTCAGGGTCCCGTTAAAGTTCGGGGTCGGGTAGATCACGAATTGCTTCATCTGGACCCGATCCTTCCACCATTGACGCGGCGCATCGCGCTGCGCTCTCCAGTTGGGCGTAGCAAACGATACGTCTTCCTGCTCGGACGGCCAGAGCCAATTGTTATTGCAAAAGACATGATGCAGATCGAGGATGCTGTCCGGGAACGTATAGGTATTATTATTGGCCGTGAATCCGCCGCTGATGCTGACCGCTGTTTTGATAAGACCGGTCTTTTGCAAGAAGTCCTGCATTGTCTCCACGTAGAAACCCAGAAAATCACCCTGCGTTGTGATGCCAAGTTGCAGCCCGCCTGGTTCAAGGAGCGTGTTGCAGACTTGCAGATAGATCGTGTTTACGATCATTTTCGCTCCAGAACGTTGAAGCCGTAGCGCGGCATCCCGGCCATAATCCAGTCGCCAAGTTCCTTCAGCTTTGCCGCGAGCACCTTATAGCGCTGAGTGGCATCTGCGAATACCTTGCCGCCCTCGGCTAATTGCAGGGCGATTACGGCGTGCTCGACAACCACGTCGGCGAACTGGTCGGGTAGTACGGCGGTATCCCCAGAATTGACCAACTGGGCTTGTTCTGCCACGCCAGCTACTTCGAGGAGATTCCCCCCGTTCGGGTCAGCCGGTACGATCGCGAACAACTTGATTCCGAGCGGAACCCAGTAAGCTGGCGGGCCATTACCCGGAAGACCGCCGAGCCACGCCGCGAACTGCTGTGCTGTGGCGTTGGCTGGGCTCTTGAATAGTTCCGTACCGGCCCAGAACACATCAGTCGGATACAGGATCGGACTCGGGACAGAGTAGAGAACTTGGTTTGCTACGGTGTTGCCAGCCGATTGCCGCGTCTGTGCGAATCCCTTGAATGCCGCCGCGATACGGAGGGCCTCATTCGTCGCGTCGTCAACCTCGCCGGACGGATAGAACGCGGTATCGTTTTCCAGTCTGGACCAGATGAGGGATTCGAACGTCGCTAGGGTGATGGCGGGCATTCATTACTTGACGATTGCGTCGTCCGGTCCGGAAGTATGTCCTCCCCGGCCAAGGAGTTTTCGCGCTCGGCGCTGAATCTCATACCGCCTGTCATCAATCGAGCGCGGAAGTGGCGTCTGCCCCTTGTCCCACATTCTGGCCTCGTCCTGTTCGTTCAGGTTGGCCCTGGTCGCTTCTCCCAGCACCGTCTTACCGGCATGGTCCAAGGGCCAGCCCGCGCCATCAACAACGTATCTGCGTGCCATTTACGATTCCTTTCTCATACGTGGTTTTGTCCTGACCAGCTTGCGCTATTATCCCCATCCCACGCCAGCCACATCTACGTGACTTTGCCAATAATCGTAGCTGAACGACTGGAACAGCGAGTCGTATTCGCGTTCATAGTCATGCGTGGCCTTGGCTTCGTCCTGGTTGATTGCAAGCGTCCAGCCGTCCTTGTACTTCGCGTCAAAGTCTTTGGCGAGTACCGGATTGAACCAGGGATCTTTCTCCGCGATCCGGCTTCTGAGCGCCGTTGCGATCGCGCCATCGGTGAACAGAACCGGGTTTATGAACGGCGGCGGCTGGTCGTTCATGCTCACCAGATCCGGCCAGCCCTTGGCGTACAGATAGCGCAGGGCGTATTGGCTGGTAGGCGGGGGCCACACTTCGTACTGCATGTTGCCGCTCTCGTCTGGGCCAAGATCCACCACCATTTGAGGGGAATTGTACGAAGTCCGCTGCGGGTCCATCGTTTCAAGAAAGGTGTACTTGATGTCAAAGAACAGTGGAATTCCCTGAGTCGGGTCCACTACGGCAAGTATTCGTTTCAGATCCGGACCAGGCGTCACGTATCGCTGGATAATCTGATAGGACTGCTTCGCGGACGAGGCTACCGCCGCTCCGGCCCATGGCTGGTCAACTTCGAGCGATGTCGCACTGCGCACGCTCCGAATCGTCATGACGGGCGTATTGTTCATGGCCTGGAACTGCTGACCGGCTAGCGATGAGCACTGAACGGTCTCCGCAGCGCTATGCGTGTTCTGGAACTTGGCTGTGAACGTGGAGCCGGTCACTAGCCGCACGGCCACGGCTTCCTGGTTTCCGCCGCCCGCGTTCAACAGCAGGAACATGCCCGGCTTGATCCCTGTCATGGAGGCTGGCGTGGCGTCAAATATTCCGGTCTGCGAAACGGCGGCGCTCAGCGTGGTATTGATTACGTCATTGATCGGCCAGGCCGTGCTGACGCCGGTAATCAGGCTCGATCCGGTCGTGGTCCAGATGGTTCCGGTGCTGTATTGGTTGGGGAAATTCCAAACTCCCCGCTGCATGAGGTCGGTCCAAAATGGACGCGAATCGATCACTTCCCGAATACGGTCATTGATCCAACGGGCAATCTGGCCGGGCTGCGCGTTCTGCTTTACATCGCGAACGCGACCGATCATAGTCGCCAAGTTGTCTCGATAGAATGCCATGGGGCCTCATACGGAAACGGCAATTGATTCAAGCCACTGTGCGTGGTCGTTCTCGTGGACCTCGGGGATGTCGATTTGCCACGTCCTCAGGGCATTCTTGAGCCGAGTGATTTTTCCGATCCGCCAGGTCTTGCCGTCTCTCTCAAAGTAATTCCCCTGATCGTTCGGGGCAGCGCATTCCACAACCTGATCCTCGATCGGATCGGTATAGCAGTGGTGAACGTAGACATCCGGGAACAGATTGACCTTGGTCGAAATCTCTCTGATCGTGGTGAACTTGAGCCCGTACTTCGCGATATTCCTGGAAGCAATGTAGTCGTCAATCAGGTGCTCTGCCCCGATCCTGGGAGGAGAGATCCGTTCATGGTTGCTCGGAATGATGTTTGAAAGCGCTTCCTCGACCGACAAATCGTCCAGTGGTCGCCACAGATCCACACACCATTCCGAGCCTATAGTGAACCAGTTGCAACTTGAAATGTGCCGACCATCGCGATGAAAAAACCGGTCGTACCGCCAGCGCAGACCGGCCATGTCGCTGCCGTTGTGCGCTACTGTGTCCTTCGGCAGGTGGTTGGTGACATCGAACATGTCCGGGTGAACGAGAGCATCCGAGTCCAGGAAAATCGACCACTCGTCGCCGCGTGTTTGAGCGAGCGCATAGATCTGAAATTTTTCTACGGTCAAGGGCCATTCCGGGAAGGCGCGGCGGGTTATGACGCAGAACTCGGCACCGATCTTATCGGCGTAATGCTTCAGAAGTGGATAGGTTAACCGGCAGATCTCAGGCGAATAGTTGCCGCCAACATTTAGCGTGTAGAGCGTTTTGCGCATTCCTCATCTTAAGCCAAGTGCGGCCCTACGTGACCGAAACCGTACCCATGGTGGCTACCAACCAGTACTGCGTGCCATCACTCTGAACGATACATCCTGCTTTGTCGGTGGCGAGTACCGCGTTGTTGCCAGCGTCGAGTGCGGCAGCGCCCCCGAGCAACGTCGCGTTGTTTCCGCCAACACGCTTGAAGCGGAATGACTTTGCCCCAATCGTCCCTGGGGATGGAAGCCGGACGCTTACGGCACCTCCGGTCGTATCGATTTCCACAAAGCTATCCGACTGGATAATCGCGGAATTGTTCGAAGAGGTCGAGCGTGTCATGTCGCCGCCGCTAATTCCAGCAAAGACGGCGGTCCCGGTCGCGCCAGCGGTGACACATCGCCATAGGGCCGGTCCGGTAGAACCGGTGTTTATGATGATGTCTCCGACCTTCCAGCCGCCAGCCGGTGCGGGATCGGTGCCCGATGGAGCGGCTGTGCCGAAAGCATAGAAGTTTCCGGCGTTGCTCGCGAGCCTTCCAACGAACTGTTCTAGGGCCACGTTTCCTCCTACACTCCGCTCTGCGTCAGAGATCCTGGGGTCGAACTCGGCTGGAAGTAGCAGATCAGAATATCGACCTGCCCAGCGGTCGCGTTGTTGTTGGTATCCGAGGTTGGCGTGAAGACCGCCACGACGTTCTTTCCGGTGGTCCGCACGCCGAGCTTCATCGGGGCGGTTTCCTGTGGAGTCGTGTTGTTGGCGAACACGTTGGCGGCGGTCGTCCAGAACGTAGCATTGCTGCCGTCCCCTAACGACATCGTCATCGCGCCAAGCGATCCGCCCGTAAGCCCGATAGGTGAATTCACCGAGATGTACATGATGAATCCGCCCGGCAAAATCAGCAGGGACTTCCCGTTGCCGTCCTGAAGCGTCAGGTTACCTGCCACTCCGGACGCGGTCGTCAAGGTTTGGAGATCCTTGTAGGTAATCGAATACTTCTTGTAGGAGGGTGCGCCTCCTAGACTCGATGCGATTTCTGTTGCTGGAGTAAGCATAAATTGTTCCCTCTAGTTGATCGTTACCGGCAACTCCCTTTCTTCTGGTGATTCGATCTCCACGGACCCTGCAATACCCGTTACCGAACGGCTCCGCGCTTCCTCAATCAGGTCGATGGTCTTCAGGTAACGACCACCCCAAAATACTTCACAACAAAAATCCAGCGCCTCAGGCCGAACCGTAGTCAGACCGCAGAGGTAAGCGGCGACGCGCCCCATGTAATGGTGGACGCGGGAGTGGGCGGATACGCCCGGCAGGACCGCGAGGTTGCTCACGGCGTTTTCCCGCTTGTTGAGGTTGATGTGGTGGACCTTCTCTCCGGGCCTGAGAGAGCGTCCTAGCGCTTTCTCGGCTACCAAGCGGTGCTCCTGGACATAGCCGTCAGATGTCGCGGCTGGATGATCCGGCTTCCTGATGCGGATATATCCGCCAGCCTCTGTCTTCCATGCGTATCGCTCGCGATTAGTGGTGAGCCTGCGGTGATGACATTCAGTCCTGTCGATCTGCAATCCAAAGCGGATCAGGTTTTGACGAACAGTCGATTCTCCGCAGCCAAATTCCTTCGCCACCTTCTCCATGGTCCATTTCTTTACGATGTAGAGATCTCGCAGCTTTTCCTCTGGCAGATGGACCGAAATCCTTCCACCAAGCGGGCGGGCTTTAATGCTGTAATGGCGCAACCAATTCGAGATCGTCATCTGAATCACACCGTGCATCTTGGCAATCTGCTTTTGAGACAAACCTTGCTCGACATACAACTTATGCAATTCGGCCTTTGTCAAAAAAACTTTTCGCCTGGGATTTGGGGGCGCAGTCGATGCTCTCGCTTGTCTGTGGGAGTAGGGATTAGCGAGCCCGTATTTTTGTCTCCAGTGCATCACGGTAACTGGACAGACGCCATACTCGGCAGCGAGAGCGGTGTCTGTTTTCTTTTCCTCACACACAGCTTTTCTGAGAATTTCAACAGTCGGGATTTTGGAGGTTTTATTCATTCCTCTATTGTAATCTATTATTCTCAAAAGAGCGCGGACGAAATTTTGAAAGATGAGCGCGGATCTGGGCAGACCAAATTGCAAGCGACAACATACTGGCCTGCCAAGTCGAGTGACCGCTGGTCGCCCTTAAATCCGGTGAACCCAAAACTGAACAACTCATCATCGGAGAAGTACCACTCGATGTACTTCGTGTTCAGGCCGTACATGAAACCGGACGGCATGTAGCGGTCAACCACCACATCGGCCCCGGCGTTGAACCGGAAGTTGGCAAAGCCGACTTGTCCAAGATCAGTTGAGTTGTTGTCGTTGAAGCGCTGCAACGGCTGAAGCGCCTGCCAGATCAACTGGAAGCCGTTGATGGTGGACGGTATCAGGTCCACATGATCCGGCCCGAACCATGCGTTGGTGTACGCCGTGTTGAGCGCGGTCAGGTTGAATCCGCTGAGGCTCGCCACGTAGGAGTTGAGCCCGCCGACCGTGCCGACCGGCGTGATATCGTTTCTGGTCTGCCCGCCGACGGATGGGTAGGTGTTGCCGTCATCAAACCACTCGGCGAAGCCGTTTAGCGCCAAGCTGCGGCCAGGATCTTGCGCCGACAGGTACATGTCGGTCGCCAGCATTTCCACCATGCGCTGAGCGGCGTTCTCGAACTTGAGCGAGACTTGATTGAACACCGAGGCCGCGCCACGGTTCTTCATGCCATCCCACCGGTAGATGGTGATGTTGAGCCCATAGCCCTTCATGTCAACCAGCAACGCCGATTCAGTCGTCACAAAGTCCAGCGGGAAGGCCGCGCCGCGACCGAACGCACCGCCAAGGAGCTTGCCGACAATGATGGTGCGCTGAATCTGCAAGCCGCCAGTGAAGCGCTCCATCTGATTGGTGTGCAACCGCACGAAGACCGGCGAGTTTTTGTAGATGATGTCCGTCGCGCGGGGCACCACCATGTTCGTTACGTACGCTTGCAAATCAGGTAATTGGAGTGACATACGTTATTGATTCAGGCCACTTATTTGTGGCGCTCCTCTCCTCAAATCTTTCCTACCAGCGTCCCCTCTTTTTCCAGAATGTCCGCCGCCACTTGAGCGTCGAACCCTGATCCGAGCGGGGTCTTCATTGCCGCTTCGACTGTTGAGTCTTCGGGCTTATTGGCCCGGTCCCGCAGTAATCTCTCGGCGAACTTGGACATCGGCTGAGCATTGCCGCCCTGCCCTTGATCGGTCGGTGAGCGATGGGTGGCCGCTGCTTCTGCCGCCTTCCTGTCGTCCTCCAGCTTCTTCCGATCGGCTTCCAGCTTGGCCTTTTCGACCGCGAGGCGCTTGGGCGCTACCCACTCTTCATAGGCTTTGCCCGTAATATCCTTCAAGCGGTCGTCGTTCTCCTGGGCGAACCGCAGAAACTCCTGCATGTTCGGGATCTCGCCCTCAAATTCCTTTTGGTACTTCGCCAGCACTTCCGCGCCTTTGCCGAACATGTACTCAAAGGCCAATCCTTGCTTGTTCACGCGATCTTCGAGCGCCTTCACGAACTTTGGCGTCTTGCCATCCGCTTCCATGCCGAACACCGAATCCGGCAGTACGGCCTTCAGGTCGTCCCGCGAAATATAGCCCTTCTTCTTCAGTTGTTCTTCGACTTGTTCAAACGTCATGTCAGCCCCTTGTCCCGCTTCCAGTTCCCTGATTCGTGCATCCCGCTGAGAAATGCTCGCAATGGCCTGTGCTTCGCGCTTGGTCATCCCCGCCTCCGGGTCCCAACCGCCAGCCGCGTTGAAGTAGTTCTCCCACGTCTTCAGCCTCGCGTCCCAGTCCGTTATCTTCTCGTCACGTTCCGCGATCTGACGCCGATGAGACTCCATTTGGCGTGAAAACTCATCTTGCCTCAAGACCGCCTCGTCCAGCTTCGGGTACTTTTCCAAGGTTTGCTGAATCGTCAGCGTCCCAAATTCCTCGGACGGTACCTTCAACTCACTCAAAACTTCTGCAAATCTGCCCATGTCCCTTGTCCCCTTGTTAAGCTGCGGCGGCTCCGATTCCAGGCGGCGGGGCCTCTGCCGGATTCGGGGCTCCGGGATTCGGCGCTGCCGAAGCCCTTCCCTTTTGTAGTGAATCCAACTCTTTGTCGAGTCCCTTGCCTGCGTTGAAAATTGACTCAATGAACGGGATTGTGCTCGGAGCCACTTGACGCGCAATCCGCATTGCTTGTCCCGCTGTTTCTGCTAACTGCCCTACAATCTGCCGCAACACCTGCATGCCTTCCCCGGATTGCCCGCCACTCGGCATCTGCGCGTAACGCGACATGGCCGACTCAGCCGTTTGAGGCTCTGGCCTTAGCTCGGGAGGTAGTGGCGGTGTGGCGGCAGCGGCCATCTTACTTTCGCTCTGCCTTCTTGCTGTACGGGAAAACCTTGGTCTTCAGGTACAACGGGGACATCGGAGTGACACTGCCTTCCGCTAGATTTGCCTGCTTCGGAGGGAGTGCATCGCCAACTCGTTGAATTGTCCCGGTCTTGCTGTCCCATGGACCGCCCTTTGGGGCTTTGTCCACCGGGATAGCGTCTCCAACGCGCTGGTACGTACCGCTCTTTCCACCGGACTGAACCGGCTCGCCTTTGCGCGGCACCGAAGGCATAGCGTCGCCGACTCTTTCGTAGGTCGCCATGACTACATCCGGGTGTAGGACGGCCCGCTCACGCGGGTCTTCTTGCCCCGGCCCTTGCCCTTTCTCTTTGCCATTGTTTGTGCTCCTGGAGAGAAAATGTGGCGGCGAACTTCCTTTGTTCAACCCGGCATCGTGCCCTAATCGCCGCCGCTTAGGACAGGATCATCGCCGAAGCGCGACGGGTTACTTCCGGCTCTTTTTGCGGCCCTTTTTATGACGTGCCATGATGAAATCCCTCCTTTCGCTAGAAATCAACAAGTTACCCTGTTCGATGTTTAGTTAAAACCAGGAGCGGGGGTAATGTCAATAGCTAATGGACAAAAAAGTCGTTTAGGCTTAATTGTTTACAACAATAGATTGGGGCTGGTCGGGTTTCTTCGGACGGCCTCGCTTAATTGCAATCCCGAACTCGATACACAAAAGGGACACGTATTGCCGCGTGACTCCTAGCAATTGCGCTATGGCGGCACACTTCTCCCCTTTTCGAAGATGCACTTTGATGAATTCAATACGCCGAAGCTTATCGTGCGGCGCATCCTTCAGCGGCTTAAGCGGCTGTATAACTTCCCGTTGGCATGAAGGTCCTGGGGCCACGCCCAAAGCCTGATCTACGCTCCAGCCGCGTTTGATTCTACCAATGACAACGTCGCTGGATAGGCCGTGCAGTTCGGCCAGTTCGCAGAGCAATCTTTCCTCCTCGCCAAATTTTACCCTCAGGGTATTCTCTCGATTTCTGACCTGTTGTTTTTGGGTTGCCCACCGAACATTGCCGGGTTCGTAGTTGCCCTTGTTGTCAGGGTAGCGGTCCAGGGTGTGCCGAGCGGATGGGCGCTCTCCAATGTCTCCTACAAACGTGCTGAAGCTGTCTATCCACCTCTGGAATACTCCGATTCCCTTTCCTCCGTAATACTTGTATGCGGTGTGGCGCGGATTATAACAACGAGCCATCATTGCCGCATAACTTTTGTAGGTCAGCGTGTTGCGCTTGCCGTGCGCTTCCGGGTACTTTCTCGGCAGCGGTGATCTTCGGTGATAATTTGGGTTTGGAATCCGCTTACTGGACGCCGCGCGTCGAGAGCGCATTTCAGCGGCATGGAATTCAAGTTCTGAATTCACCGTGAGGTAATGACTCAGTTTACCGCCCCACCAATTTCAGTTGCAATGTTATTCTGTCTCTAAATGTTGCTCGCCCTGGCGCTGTCCGAAATGTTACTGGCGCTAGCGCTATTCCAAAAAAGACCGCTCGCCGCGCTCTACATGGCAGTCGCGGTATATTCGGCACTTCACTACGATCCGACCGGTCTGTATTGGTTCGTCCTGATTGCTTTCATGAGCGATTGCGCCCGCGCTCTCATGGTCGCGGAAGCGGCGTTTGATTCCATGCGTGGGGTTGATCGGCCCTATGGCCGTACTCTGCTATCGTCCTTTGCGCTACTGATGGGCTTCCTCGCCTGGAAAATAACAGTGGACCTGGACGACTGGTTCGGTCCTTGGATCGCCCCGTTCGGAACTTTTCACCGGTACGGTTGGTTTGTCACCCTGCATGTGCGCTGGATCATATCGGTCGCCTTCTTTTGCGGAGCATTGGGCTTGGCGATGTGGTGGCTCATGGAGCCCGGAAAGGCTAAGCAGGCGCATGGCATGCGGGTCCTCGGCTATGTTTGGATAGCGATTCCTGGAGCACTATCGCGGTGGTCAATCCCGAACGAACAGCCGTGGGGCCCCATCAAACAGCAGATAGGGCAAGCCTCGACGCTCGCCCTGTTGCTTTACACGCTAGGCTGGCTGTGGACTTACAGAATTCCGGCCCTCACCATGATCCATGCGGCAAGGAAGATCGCCGCTCCCGCAATCAGGGCTATGGATACATCCTTGATGAATTGGCTCTTAGTCATGGAACCGCCGAGAATCCCCAAGCGACTCCTCAATGACTTCAAGCCTTCGGTCGAGGGACCTGACGGTATCAGCAATCGTTGGTCCGTTCGGTCGCGGTGAGAAGCAGATAGATTCAAGGTCTTTAACACGGCTTTCTATTTCCTTCGGCCCGAATACTCTTGCTAGCAAGCGGGACACCAGAACGATCGCCGAAGCAAAAGCGCCGAAGGTCGTCGGCTTGCTGAATTCGTCCATCATTGAGATTCACGGCGCTCGCTCTGCGCTTTATTTTGGAGGTCCCTGCGGGGGCGTGCCAGCGCCGGGCCGCGCAACGAAGTAACGCACAAGAAATTCTCCGAGACTTTGCGCCCCTTGACCGCTGATTCCGGGGATGTCCTTTTGGAGTTCTTCGGTAATTTCTACCGCATTGTAGGCATCAATTTTCTGCTGGGATTTTGTTACGTCGTTATAGTCATTATCGCCTTTGGCTTGCATCCGGCCTCCTGTCTGGACAGTTTACACGGATGTCACTTCGAATGCACACTATATTTCGCGGTAGGGTATCGGGCGAAATATCGATGCCAAAATCGATCTGTGCATCGACCGAGCGGCAGAGGACCTGGATACGCTCCCTGCGATGGCCTGGATGGGGCGCTCGCCAGAGACCAGACCGCTTGCCGTGGCAGAAATGTCCAGAACTGGACATCTTCGGGATGACCAACGCGGACCAGAAAGATATCGATCATGCGCGATGCTTTAGTGCTTTCAGAATCCGATTTACTTCTTCGGTCCGTTTGTCGTCATCCTCATCGGAACGCTCTATTCTTGGGGGATTGTCTCGCTTCAGATAGGAGTCCGAGAGTGTTCGCCGCGCTGCGGAGCTAGCACGATCCGGTCCGCTCGCCATATCGTCAAGGCGCATTAGATCGGGCTCCCTGTACGTTGGCTCCGTGTCATGCGGGGTGTTCTGCCCGGCGCTTGAGGCATTGCGGAATGTTCGGCTTTCAGGCGCGCTAAGATTTGTTCCGTTTCCTGGCGACCAAAACCAGCTTTTCTCAACAGCGTCTCCGTATCTAATTTACCCAAACGGGCCAATACCAGCGCAATCTGTTGCTCCCGATCTTTAGAAGATCCCAGCAAAGATCCGGCCACGATCTCTATGGAGAAGTTTCGCCAAAATACCTCCTTTGCCATACCTGCCGGGATCATCGTGTCCGGGTCCCAGTCGCAGTCCTCGATTACCTGACCATCGGTGCCTAGGATCTCGATACGGGATTTGAGATTAAAATATTGCAAACAATTTGAAACGGCCTGGATTCCGCTCTCGCCCAAGAACGCCTCAATGAACCGGCCTTCCAGCCTGAAGTGACTGCCTTGCGAGTCGCGCATCTGCTCGACCGTGTCCGCTCCTGGGACCTGTTTCTTTTTGGCAAGCTGCGTCATGTCCAGGTTTCCGGCGTGGCCCTGGAAGGCGGGCAGTAAGTATTGCAGGAGGAATTGCATTACGTAGGCCGGGATTTCCGGGGCCTGCAAGGTGCGGATATCCTTGGTCGGATCGGCGTTCGGCATCATGCGCAGCTTGGCCCCCGGTATGTCCGGGAAAAAGCGGTCCCAATCGGCGTCGGCAATCGCGCCTTTGCGGCCTGCTATCGTTGGCCGGATGGCCCTGCGGATCATCTCGATCACGCCTGCCGGGATTTCATTGAGTGCGTCCTGGAGTGGCATGAGATTCCGGTACTTTGACAACCCGCGCGGTGCCCACACTACCGGATCGAGCATCAACATGGCGAAGGGATACAGCCCATGGAAGTATGGGTTTGGTCCGTCGTATAGCGGTCGGTCGCCGCCGAATACCAGGAGCCGTTTGCGCGGAAACAGCTTTTGTCCGGGCTTCACCAAGTACCAGTAGTTGTGCTCGAACGGAGAAAGATTGGGGTCTCGCACCAGTTTTGTTTCGCGGCTGTCGTTGGTGCTGTCGTCCTCAATCCAATACTCCTCAAGCGGAATGATCGGATAGAGCGCCGTGTCGGATTGCTCCCCCGGACCTTCCACCCTGCGGACTCTCATCCAGCGCTTCATGGAGGGCGATAATGAAGACCATTGGTACTGCGGCAAGTGCGCTGGCCGCTCGTAAGGCGTGGCGCTTCGCTGTTCGTTGTAGGAAACGGAGTAGCGCTCCAGGCCATCGGCTTTGTTGCCGAATAACTTCCTGAAGTACTGAATGGTCTTGTGGAGCCGGTAGAGCACTCCGCTTGCAAGCTGAATGTTGTTCCCGCAGTGCAGCGGCAACACCGTATCCATGCCGCACGGCGTCACGATCAGACGCGCAGCGCTCACCCCGTCAATGCCGGATACGGCTCCTAGTTTCCAGAACCCGCAGCCGAACATTGCGTGATCGATCACCTCTGCGAGCGACAGATCGATGCGGCTGCGGTTCCACTCGTGCAGAATGATGTTGGTCAGGACATCGGCGGTCTTCTTGAATCCTTCGTGCGATGAGCGCACCGTCATCGTAGGACGGATGTCGGTGTATTGCGCTCGGGCGTCCTTGCGGGCTTTTGAAAGTTGGTTGTCAACGAATCGATTCAGATGCCGGGGCAGGTTCGGGCGGCGTTTCCACTGGTCCCCTTCGAGCGCATCGATATAGTCGCGGACCTTCTCGAACTCGCGCGACATCCGAAGTTCCTCAAGGGCTTCTTCCTTGAAGGCTTCCTTCCACTGGATCATCTTGCGGTCGTACTGATCGGGGTAGTCGAGCGTCCCGGACTTAGACCGCTCCAGCGGAGATCTCGGCATTAGGACAGCGGCCATGGCTCAAAGTATACGGCAATCTTCAGCGTTTATCCAGGCTGGACAATATGCTTCAGACCACCGCGCCTCAGCATGGCCCGGCTCCGAGCAGCTTCATGGTGCAGGCTGGAGTTGCGCCAGCGCTGGCCGCTTTGAAACTAACTACGGCTCCGACATAGTAATTGTTGTTTCCGCCCATACTGGCAGTCACACTACTTTGCGTGGAAGAGACTATTTTGTCTTCGGTTGCTCCATAGCCGTTGCCGTCCACGGCTTCCAGGCCATAACCTGTGCCTGCCGTAAACGTCTGCGAACCGTTGCCACCAAGGCCGTACAGTATGACTTCATTTGCCACCGTCGTAGAAAACGACGGAGATGTCACCGTGCCGCTCGTGTTACCGCCCTGGCCGACATCTGCGTCTTGCGGGGCGGACGTATCCAAACCGGAGTATTGCAGAACATATATGCAGGGGTAAGAAAAGGAACCGCCTGTCGGGGTGAGTTTTACAACATTGCTGGAATTCCCGCTGATGTTTTTGGCGTAGAACCACTGCCCCTTGGCACCCGAATCGCCGCGTGTGTAGGCGGTCACGCCGCTATAGCTGTTTCCAGCCGTATCGCTCACTGACACGGTGGTACTGGTTGTGGACCAAAAAGCGTAAACCGCGATGAGATTGCCGCCCGTATGATTCTGCGCGGTGGCCGAAATGTTGGCTTGTGAGCCATTAAGACATGCCGCGGTCTTGTTGACCAGCGTGATCGCCATCAACATTGGGCTCAACGATATGAGCAACAGTAATTTACTGAACCACATAACTAAAGCCACCACTCAACTGCGTCGATCCGCTGATGAAGATGCAGACGTCATCGGCGTTCGTCGCCTCCTGCGCGAAGGCATGCCCGCCCTCAGCAATCACACGCCCGCCATTGGCCGCTACGTTCCAGCCGCCCGCTGCGGTCGTGCCACCGCTCAAGCCAGGGAACGCAGCCGTCGAAGTGCCGCACGTCGAGCCTGTGCCTTCCACCACCGCATAATTCTGAGCCGTGCCGCCGTTCTGGTCGTTCCAGGAGCAGAAGTACACCTTCTTGGCGCTCGTGCCGGTGATGATCTTGGTGTTTCCAGTAAGCGAGAATGTGCCCCACGTGGGCGTGTTGGTCAGGCATGGGTCCGCGTAGACGGCGGCACCGCCAAGCTGAGACTGATTGATGGGCTGCTGGGCGAACACGAGCAGCGCGAAACCAATTAGGATTGGTGCGATCCAGCGCATCTCATCTACCCTTTTTCAGCTATGAACTGGCACACGATCAGAGCAGCTATAGCGATCACGCAAACTGCTATCACGGCTGGTCCAAACCATTTCATGCTAGTTGTAGTAGGCGGACACAGAGAATGTCGTGGTGCAGCCGGTCGTCGTCGCGCCAGAGTCGCTTGTTGCTCCGGCGTATGCGATGCCAGTGGCAAAATTCTCGTATGCGAGGCCCGAAGCCGGAACAACGACGGTCAGCCCGGCCTGCACAAGTATTGAGTCAACTACTGAGGTTCCCGCTGTTGGCGTGCCCGCGTTGTTGAATAGCTGGAGCCAGCACGGAACAGTGCCGCTGTTCCCTAAGACAAGAGCGTACAGATTGCCGCCGCTGGCCTTGATGTTTCCTGCGGCCGCGCTCGCATTGTGAAACTTCGTGAAAGCATAGGTCGAAGACGACTGCGGCGTAGGCGTGCCGATGCTGGCGGCGTTCGTAACGAATGCGTTGACGCCCGGTACGAGTACTGCGCCAGGCGACGTGCCGTAGTTCGCCATTGCGCCCAATGTTCCGCCCGCCCAGGTCGTCACTCCCACAACCCCGGTGCCATCTGTCGGAAGCTCGACACGGAGAGCGCCAGCCGCCGTGCCGTGGCCGAGCAGCACGGCTCCGCCACCGTTCACGGTCTGGAGTTGGATCGGCTGTTGCGCAAACACTGCCGTTCCAGCGAGAACTAGAATGGCAAGAACGTTTCTTAGGACTTTCATTTCTTTGCTCCTTCATCTGCCTTCGGTGCGGCCTTTTTCCTGTTGACCGTTAGGCTATTCACGTCCACTTCGCACGCGCCATCCGGTACTATCCCGGCATAGGCGCAGGCCATGTAGAATCCCAACTGCTCATCTTTTTGCGCGATCTGCATTCTCAAAATGACGGCTCGCATGTTCAATTCGTCAACCTGCCTGGTCAGTTCTCCGATGCGCTTCAGTAGCATCGCCGAGTCTGGATCTTGCGGGCAGTTGTCCTGCGCTACGAGGAGCACGGACGCCAAAAACATCACGATCAGAAGTTTCATTGCTGCTTCGATGCCCGATGCCGCGCCATGCGGTCGAGCCAGTTCCTGATACTTTTTACAGCCGTCATTATTGGCGCGGCGGCCAAAATCAAAACACAAATCGTGATTACGTCCAGTTCGATTCCAGCCATCATGCTGTAAACTCCGATACGCTCAGAGATCCGCCAGCAGCACTTGAGGCCACCTGGATCGGACCAGTCCAAAGCGTATCTTCGATAGGAGGGCTCGATCCGTCCGCTGGCGTCCCACATGCGGGCAGAACGCGATGAAAGTTGGCTGGACCTGCCGTACCAGTCCCATAAAGAACGAAGAATTTGGTCGTGCCAGCGTTCTGTAGCGTAAAGCGCTTCCGGTTAGCGTTGGTTGCTAGAACCTGAACGGACCCTGTTCCGATGGTCGTCGGCCCAGCCGCGCTGACAGTCGAACTCGTGGGCGGGGCGACGGTCAGGGAGCCAGCCACATTGAGCGCACCGGCTGTACTACTGATCGGATTGCCCTGTCCATCGAGCAACTCTACTGGCTGCGGAGTGGTTCCGGTCGGATCGACTCTGATCGGAGCCGCAAGAACTCCGATTTCAGAGCCGGATGAATTTCTCAAGTTGCCGTGCAGCGCTCTGTAAGCGGTGATTCTTGCGGCTGCGCGTTGTCCGGAACTCAGGACGGAAAGACCGTCATTGAACACCCCCGCCGCTGTCGTGATGCTTGAGATCCCGGCGCTGAATACACTCTCGTCGGTCGATGACTCTCCGCCACCGCCACCGCCGCCACCGCTGATCCGAAGGTTGCCGTTCAGGTCGCAGGTGAAATTGACAATCTCGCCTTCACTGAAAGTTGGGGGCGCAGCCGTAGCGATAGCCCCACGAATGAGTTGACCTTGTTGGATTGTGCTCATTCAGCGCTTTCCTGATTGCCTAGGTCTAGATCTCCCGACGGCCAGCGTACAGCGAGCCCAGGAGTTCTTAGCGCCTCATCGATGTCAGGGTGTCCAGGCGTCCTTATGCCCACTCGTTCGCCATTCGTTCTTAATATTTCAACTCTTCCGGTAGGATCGACAGGAACCGCAGTAACATGAGTCTCTACGGTATTTCGAGTTGCGATCAAACTCTTGCGGCTGCAAAGCATGATCCATAGCGGAATCGCGTTCACGATCAGAAGTAGTAAAACGGCAACCTCGAAGGCACCCAAAGATTCCATGGTTCGCCTTAAAGTTTACGTCCGACGCTACCAGTAAATCAATGGCTTTGTACGGTCTGGACAAACGCTACGGGGCGTCGATGAAGGCAGCGGGCCGCGACGGAGTCGGGGGCGGGTCCGGTTCTTTGTCGGGCATCAGTTCGGCGGGAACGCTGGTCCAGGAACCCGGCATGCCCTGAGTTGACCAGCCTTTGCCGTCCGGTTTGATCTCCATGTGCTGCGGCAGATCGGTTGGATTGTGGACCCCCTCGGATTTGCAGAAGGCATTTAGTTCCTGGAACGTATTGATTCGGACCCGCTCAGGTTTTCCGCTCAGAGTGTTCCGCCGTTTCCAGGCCCAGAATCCGCCATCGATACTCTTCTGCTCGGCGGTCTTGGAAGCGTAACGCTGACTAATCGATCCAGAAAATGGCATGTTGAACGAAGAATAGACGCGCTTCAATTGCGTGCCGCAGGCTTGGCAATTCGGCGGATCGATGCCGGTCGGATGCTCCAGCCATTCGACGGCTAGGCCGTAGTAGCGGCAGGAGTCCTTCGGGCAGGCGCTTTCTAGGAGTTTAGCCATGGACGCCTTCCACGCCAACCCGATCGCAATCCGTGTCATATCGGAAGACACATCTGCTGACGAAAGTCTTGCCTTCTGGCGCGTTGAGAGCGGTATTCAGAAATTCGCATCCGCTAATCGTGCAGCACCTTCCAAGCACGAGACGCTGAGGATTTGACTTATCCGACGAGAACACGCAGTCGATAATTGTGCTGTAGTCGGCCAACACAACCTGGCGCGATAGCTTTATCTCACTTCCCGCTGGTATGGGAAGCCCCATCTCGCAACGCATGATGAGTTCTCTTTCGTCCACGGTCTACGCCTTTGTTCCGGAGATAGTGACGGACCACACTTTGAATGGCACATCCGGGCCCATTGCCGACAGAGAGACGATGGTTGTTTCTGCGGGAACATCCATCTTTACAACGCCCCTATCCGGGGAAGGAAAGATGTAAGTCTCATCGATCGTAAGGCCGCAAGAATTTATCATCTTGATTACGAGACCGGCCTTTGAAACACAGTCGATCAGCGCAACTCTGCCGTTTCTCTGAGCGGGGGCGGCTTCGCCTTTCGGGGCTATGAAAAGCCCGAGCGTCACTGCCCAAATTCGGGAAAGCAGGTCACGGCGATTCACGCCTTTGCTCCAATCGGTTCCTCGAATGGCATGGCCTCGGTCAGCCCGGCTTTGTCTCTGATCCAGTTTGCAAGATCGCTTCCGTGCATGACCTCCATACCCAAGACACCCTGAAGCATCAGCCAATCTCCTTCAGAAAAAGCAACGCTCGGCTCCGGAGCGGGGATCGAGTAGAACGTTCCGTTGTTCAACATCTGCTCGATATCCCGCTGGACAAGATCGTTCAGCGAGATGCCTTTGAAGTCGGCTATGGCCTGGATGGGTCCTACCCGGCATGGGTCCAGCGAGAACCGCAGGATGACATTACCTCGGTCGCGGTCCCGTGCGTATTCGACATCGCGGATCAGATCGTCTGCATTCAGCAATGCGCAACCGGCATCCCGAATACGCTTGACGGCGCTCGCCGTCAGCATGACTCCTCCGTTCGCCAACTGGCGCACTAGATCGGCTGTCACCATGCGGACTTTGTCTTCGGTTGAGGATGGCCCTTCGATCGAGTTAGCGACGGTATCGGCTTGTTTGTCGGTGAGTTCGATTGCGACCGGAACTACTAGTTTCGCCATTGTTCGTTTGTCCCTTCAGACTCGATTCTGCTCCCATTGATTGTACTCCTCATCAATTTTGTTTCCAAGCAGGATCTGGTCTAGGTCCAGGATCACTTCTCGCTTTTCGCTCATGCCAACGCGCTTACCGAGCAGGAGAATGAAGCCGCATTTCAGGCAGCGCTCGCCTTCGGGGTCTTCCGATCCCCACTCGTTACCGCACCGCTGGCAGATCATGAGCCACGGGAGATTCTCGGCTTTGCCGGTGTCCGTCCGGATCGGAATATAGCCCAGATTCGGATCGTACTCGTTTTCGTGCGCCGTATAGTCGGCGATCATGGTGGCTAAAATCTCGTCATCGTGCATTCCCTCGGCAGCGCCCGCCGATTTACTCGCGAATTCTTCCTTTTGGAATGTCTTTAGTTCCTCAACGCAGTTGTCGCTGCGAATTTCGATCAGGCGCGCCTTGAGCCGCATTGCCATGTTTTCATAGAGTCGCGGCTTGGAATTGGCCTGCGTGATCCAGTGGTACTTGTTCGATTGCACGCTACTCACGGAATCCAGGTGCTTCCAACGGTAGAGATTCGGGTAAGACAATTGCAGGCGGACTGTGTCTCCACAGGTCTGGTAGGTGTTGTACTCGATCGACATCAACGCTTCGTTGTACCAGAGTCCTAGATAGTTCGCGATGTAGGCGAGTTCAATGGAAGTCACCAGATTCGAACGAAACGTTGCGACTTGGACGTCCGGACCATGCGCTCCTCCGAGCCTGATAACGGCCACCACCGAGTAGTCGGCTTCCGATGAAGTCTCGCCCATGCCGCCAGCGACGTCAACGCCGCAAGCGTATTCCGAACCTGGATTCGGCCATTCCCAGATTCTCAAGTTGCTCGTTTCGAATCGGTGATCCAGATCGCAGCCAGCGGCCCAACACTTTGATCCGATCTCTTGGCCGCTGTCCTGATGCCGGATGATTTCCTTCACGCCGTGGAACTTGCCCTGCCGGTCAAGAAAGCCTTCAGCGGTCGGGGGACGCACGCAGCTATCGGCGTACTGCTGCATTTCGAGCGTAAAGACGTTCAGGCCGTGAAGCTGGAAACTCTCTTCCGCCGTTGAAGTCAACTCTTCCCGAAGTGTCTTGAGTGACTCTATATCCTTCTCGGCATTCACGCGCTCGTTCCACATCCAGCACAACTGCGGATTGGAAAGCATGTACGGCTTGAGAATCCCTGTGTTGCATGTTCGGCACTTCGCCCCAATGGTCGATGCCCCCATGTAAACCGAGGCATGCCACATCCCGCAAGGCTCGAAGTCGCATTTGACCCATTCGGAAGCGACGCGGTTTCGCATGTCGATTTCGGGCTGATCCGGCCTCCATCCTCCAGGCGGGGCCATTACGCGAGTCTTCTCCATGAAGTAAGGCAGGAACAAGGCTTTCCACTTTGATCGCTCCCCGAGTTCTACGCACTTCCTCCACCACTTATGACTCCAGCTTCCAGCGTTCTTTCCGGTCGATTCGGCGACGGCGATTGTGTCGGGACTTTCAATCAATGCCTTGCCGATATCGCCCTCGATGGCGTCCCTAACTTTTTCTTGCTGCCAATCGCAGAACTCCGAGCAATGTACGCCAGATAACGGTAGCCCTTGCCCGATTCCGGAATACTGGGTAGCGGCTTGGACCGTGATACGTGAGTTCAATCCAGGCTCCTTGCGGCGGGCCTCCAGGTCTGGATTTTCAAACACGATCCCGCCGTCGAACGTGCGATTGGATGTCATGGGCTTCATCCACCAAGGCACGTGATCGTAAATGTGCAGCATGATCGAGAACAGATACTCGGCGTGCGGAGCATCGCGCGAAACCACTAGCGAAATGGTGTTCGGCCAGAACATCGTGCGCCACGCGATCAGAGCCTCGATCAATGTGGAACTTCCCAATTGGCGACCTTTGATGATGAGCAGGCGCTGTGCTTTGCCTTGAGCCTTCAGCCGTAGCAGTTCTTCCAGGATCAACTCTTGTGATTCCCAAAGCTGAAACGGCATCTCCTGCCGGGTATGCTTGTGCGCGATGCGGAAGTAGTTGCGGGCGGCGTAGCGAAAGTCCAGGGCGCACATCCGCATCTGCTCGTGGATGGCCTGTAGTTCTTTGTTTGTCAGGTTCTCCCAGTTGTGGATCTTGTTGTCCTGGTCGAAGTGCCGGATTAGCTCCCCGATGCCGGGATCGCGCCTCCAGATCGCGGTGTGTTTTGGTATGTAGGCCGGAGCCTTGGTGATCTCTGAATATTGCTCGACCGCTTCGGGGCCGCTGACAACCATCGGCCTTACTCTTCTACGGCGGATTCCTGGGATACGTTGCGCATCTGCCGAATGATGGCGTCGAAACCTCGCGAGTAGGTATTGGCCTGTGAGATGTTGGCGTTGTTATTGTTGATGACCACTCCGCCACCGGTTTTCAAGATCCCGTAGGACTCCAGCATCTTCTCGGCAGCGCGGATGTCGCCCATCGCCATGGCCTTGCGCAAGCACTCCATGGCCTCAGGGATTACGACCGGCCCATACAAGGCCAGCACTTTCTCGATGTACTTCACGATCCGCTTAGGAGTGACATTCCTCGGCCTGATCGATGGGTCGCTGAGCGGGACAACCTCCTGCGAGTGATTGCCGTTGCCGTTTACGGACATGGCCGCGCCGTTGACCGGCGTGAGTTGCGGAGCCTTGCGTCTCGCCATGGCGCTATGGCGCTAATCGCGCCCAACCGTGGATGAAATCGTTGGCGACATCTTGGTCCATGAAGTAGTCTCCGACGTGATAGGTGGCTCCGCCGATATTGTTCTCCAGCACCCACGATTCTCCGGGACGGATGACTCGGATCACACCGACCAGCGTCGCCTTGTTCATGGTCTGCGTCCCGATGTAGATGTTTCCCTGATTCGACAAGTCCGCAATGAGTTCCATGGAATTCGCCCACAGGTCCCGAGATATCCCCCCATCGATGGTCCAGTTTCCATAAAGCGAAGGGTAATTGGCTGTTAGCCTGATCGGGGTGTTCGGAGCGGTGGTTAGTTTACCGAGCGGGAATGGGCTAATCGTCGGCGGCGTTGCCATCGGCCTTAGTCTACAGCGGAATCCAGGCCGTTTGCAAGAACTACGGTTGCGATAGGAGCGCCGTCTCCATCCATTGGGCCAGCATATCAAGCGGACTGCTCGCCATGGGGATGCCCTTGCTACGCGTCAAACCGAATGGCTCAAAGTGTAGATTCTTAAGTTTTTCCACGATCTTTGAGAGCGGCACTCCATGCTGAAGCGAGATGCTGATCATAATGCCGAGTGCGTCCAGCAGTCCACGCTCCAGCGAACCAACCTGACCGGCCTTAAGAAATACCTCTCCGACCGAACCGTCTTCCATGAATCCAATAATGGCGTACATGGTGAGCGTGCTGATCTCCAGCTTAACGGTCCTGGATTCTCGTTCGAGCGGCATCCTTCGATGGATGAGTGCGGGCATCATGGGTACGCTATTTCGTGGAATCGGATCTCCCTGACTTCAGACATTGGCCGCGAGTAATTTACTTGCCCAAAGTCGTTTAAGGTTTGAAGTTTTAACCCATCCGACCTGAGGCGCTTGCAATTTGAAAAGTATGTCACATCTTCTCGGATGACTCCCGGCACTACGCTCTCACGTTTCGTTACTACAGCGACTCCCTCTCTGTAACATTGCTTCATCGGTCGATCGATACCTCTCCCCTGATGATGTCGTCGGTCCTCATGCTGAAGGCCGAAGTGTTCAGCGGAACCTTGGACGGCATGTTCTTTGGTCTGGGCTTGAAAACCACTACGGCTTGCCGCTTGATATCCTCGATTGCTTTGTCCAGATCTGGACAAATCGGAGTAAGGGCGGTCTGAAACAGGTGCGAGCATCCAAGACCAATCACGGCAGCGCCGGGGCTCCTGAGCGCCGTACGCGGCAATTCCTTGGTATTGGTGATGATTCCTGACTCGCGGCCCGCCTCGTTCGAAGAGTTATTTTCAACCCCGGACAGCCGGTAAACCAGCTTCACGGCAGAGTAGTCCCTGGATTCGGTCCATCCTGGAATGAATTCGGTGCTCATGGCGAGTTCGATTTCGTGCTCGGAACCTTCCGGCACGACCCTGATAAGTGGCGGGGCGTTCCCTTTGAGCCATTCGATCAGGTCCTCGGGTTTCCAGTAGTTGTATTCGACGGCTTCCGGGGTAGAACGCCGCTTGTTGATGTGGTGGTCAACCTCCGGCGCTTCTCCCGCCGCAATGATGGCGGCTCCGGAGTACTCGCGCTTCTCGGGCCTGGAATCGCGCTCGTCCACTACCGCTGCCGATGCGGGAAGTTGCATGAGTTTTGGCGCTGGAGTTTCGGTGCGACCCGGATCTCCTTCGTCCACCGAATCCATTTCCTGAAGGAACTTGATGCTGTCCACAATCGCCTGTGCACGATCCGGGTCGCCCAGTCCCTTGGAGCGCTTCAGACCGACGAGAACGGCTTGCTTGACTTGTTGTTCGGTCACGATTTTACCCTGTCATCTTGAAATTCCAGGCATCGCCATGAACTTGGCGCTCGGCGCGCTCCCTTGGAATTCCGTTTGCCACCATCTCGGTTATCGCGGCTTCCCGGTCAACGTCGGCGGCGTCGGGCTCTGCAGAACCGGGGGCCTCTCCGCCGATCAAGGCCCGCTGGAAAGATCCCACGCTCTTTTCGAGCGACGTAGTCGCCTCCACCTGGGTCCTTCCGATTTCAATGAATCCCTTCACTAAAGCCGGTATCGCGCTGAAGGACTCGTTTTCGCGGAGTGAGGCAAGTTCCTTGGTGAGTTGCTCTCCGGTTTCGATCAGAGATCGGATTGCTCGCATGAACTTTAAGAAGCCCATGACGAGGAGCGCCAGAACCACGATCAAGACCACAAAACCGAGTGTTCCTAGAACCGCCGCGACAACCGCCATGAGTCTACTGTATTGACGATTTATGTAAACGTCAAGTAGTATAAGGCGATGGCGCGAAAGAAACTTCCCGAAGGTCAGGGCCGGGTCCCGTTACAGGTGAGAGTCAAAGAGACCACCAAACGCTTCTTGCAAAGCCTGGGCCAGAAGAACGAAGGCCATGCGGTCGATCTGCTGGTGGACATGGTCCCTAAACAGCCGGGTAAACAAGCTGGCGCGACGAAATAAGATCGGGAACTTCGGCGAGGCTCCGGAACTTTCGCCCCTTCCTCACCTTATTCCCTTTGTCGCGGGACAAACGACGTAATCATAGTGGCCCAGATGCGGACCGGAAGTCAAGACTCCAGGAACACCATTGCGGCGGCGCAAATCTCCGAGCACATGGCGAGTACCTCAAAGTCAACTCGGTCGAGACTTTCATCCAGTTCCATGGATCGTTTGTGGTTCAAGAAATTCTGCGGCAGGAGGGCCAGTTCACCGTATGCCTCGATCAGCCTGGGGTGGAATTCCTGGTAGAATCCGTCGCATTGCTCGATCAGCCTCTTCAAGTCTTCCTGGGACCAGTTGCGCAACGGGCCTAGAGTGGCCCCGTTTACTCCTGCATCGATAGCGCGCTTGAGTTCTGGATAGTCGTCCAGTCTGAACTTGGTTGTTTTCATAACCTTCGTTTCAGGGGAAGATATACGCTCATTTTTGGATCTTCCAGGAGCGCTTTGACTTCTGGGTCTTGGAGCAATCCCTGGATTGCGCTTTTGTCGGCCTCCCTGCCATCGACCGAGAATAGTTCTTCAGCATGGGCCGCAATCGAGGCCAATTTGATGAAGAGACTGTCTAGTCTGGACTTTTTCATAGACCGATCAATCATTCCAGGGACACCAGCCCCGTTCGGGTTGATACCGAGCGCAGATCCTACGCTCCCATTGCTCCATTGCGGGACATTCCTCATCAAGATCGAGGCAGCGGAATTGTGCCCCTGCGAGCGGCCCTGGTATTCGGGGTACATACTCCTCAATGTGAACACAGTCAGGCTCGCTCACGATGCCTTTTCCCGTGTGTATACGATATGGCCCAATTCCTCAAGGCGCTTGATTCCCTCGGAGATCACGAACGAGGTGTACTGATGATTGTTGGCCCGGATCATCTTCTGCACTTGCCAAATGGTCTTGCCGCGCCGCAGGAATGCGAGCGCCGCTTTCATATCGCGAGTCCATTTATTGCGCTTGAACTCCGTCAAAGAATCCGGGATTGGAGGAAATCCCGGTTTTATCGAGGCGTACCCCTTCGCTATGAGATTTCGGAGTTCACGCCCGGTCATTTTAGATCGCTACCGACCGTATCCGCGAGCCCATGGTGAACTCGAATTCTTTGAATCGCTCCATGCTATTCAACAGATTCAGGATGTCGTCGGGCGTGATGAATTCCTGGTCCAACCACTGCCGGAGAGTTTCGATCTCGGTCGGCTTTTCTTCCTTGGCCTGACCCGGCTTCCGGCGCTTGTGGCCGGAGACCTTTACTTCGTCTTCTCCGGAGCGAATGCTTTTGACCAAGCCTGCCGAGACATTCAGCAGTTGGGCCAGCGTCGCGTCGCCCTTGCGCCGCAGTTCCGTGATCGACAGCGCGTGCTTTACAATCTTGCGCTTGTCCGCATTATTCAGCTTTGAGCCGTGCTTGGCGTTCTTGCTGACTCCCAGAAGGAACGCCTTCAGGTCGCTCTCGGACGGGTCCCTGAGGATGTGGATATTGGCCGGTATGACTTCTCGGCCCTCCCGCTCGTGAGCCAATTTGCGATGCTCCCCATCGGCCAGCTTAAGTTGGTCGTCCGTGTCGGCAAAGACCTCGATAGGGTCCAGGTCCCTGCCGTCCCGAAGAATGGCTTGGTATTCCTCTACCAGCGACTCACTGATGCGCACGCGCTGCCGGATCTCTGGCACGATCACGATATCAGCGATGGGGATTTTCTTTGTCTGAATTTCTTCCTCGGGCTTAGCCATGATTCAAGGATGCAAGAGAAAGGCGTTTTTGTCAACAAGAATCAGGACAGGAAGTCGGGGACTGGTTCCTCGTCCATTGATAGTTCGGCGATCGCTGGATCGGCCAACAGGCTAAGCTGGTCGTCGTCAGGATCTTGTTCGGCCTTCTCTACATTCCTGACGGCCTGACGATAGTAGCTGGCCTTCAATTCCGCTCCGATCCCACGTCTACCTTGACGCACGGCGCAATATACTTCGGAACCAACCCCAAGGAACGGTGTGAACACGGTCTCGCCTGGGTTTGATCTGAGCACTAGGCATCGATCAATCACGTCAAGCTGTAATGGATGGATGTGCTTTTCGTCCTCTTGGTCGCGGGCTTCCTTGTAGGGGAGCACGCGATCTATCCGAATGTCATCCCAGAATGCCGAGGCGTATTGCCTCCAAATCCAATGGGAATAGCGGTTCTCGGTCTGCTTTCCGGTCCATCCGCGATAGCGCAGAAATTCTTGCGGTACTTTCCGAGATCCGTAGTACTTCAGCAATCCGTTGGGGTGCTCTATCGGAATTGGGTTCCTGCCGTGCCTGCGGAAGACCAGCAGATAATCGGCGCTCGCCACACTACAAAGAGACGAGTCTTCCACGATGGTCTTGTGCGCGAGCCCTTTGGTGAGGGTTCTGTTTCGGACCAGCAGCGGCTCTTTCCAGACATGATAGCGGGCGATGTAGTTGAATCCGTGGCGTCCATGTAGCCGAATGATGTCTCCTGGGAAATCGACCAAGTGATCCCGCCCGGTATTTCCTGAAGGAACGTCCATGCAGTGAACCGCTGTCATGCGACCGGGCATCGTGATCCGTTCGATTTGCTGGACCACAAATTCGTAGTGCTTGAAAAATTGCTGATAGTCCATGGAATTGGACAGGTCCCGTTCGTCAGAGGAATATTGGAACAATCCTCCGAATGGTGGGGAGTATATCGACAGATGGATCTTGGCATCCGGTAGATCCTTCATCACCGCGATGCAGTCTCCCGAATACAAGGCGTACTTGTCGGTAACGCTCTGGTCGCTCACAGCCATTTTGGAATCTCCATATCACGCTCGTTTCTGACCTTCTTGAAGCCCATTGCATCGTTCATGTGGGCAATCAATTCACGGAACATTTGTTCGGCCTGTCCGCGCGCTCTCGGGCGGTGCGTTCGTCGGCCAGCGCTTGCTCCAGCGTCATAATTTTATCGATCAACTTGGCATATCCTTCCGCTTCAAGCGGGGTCATACCTACAGAGGTAATGCGCTCGCTCAACGTCTTCTCAGCCACGGGATTTCTCCTTTCGGCTTGGCCAACGAGGCAACCCAACCGCCTCACGCGCATTATTCATTAGCACCCAGTCTTCGTGGATGTCAGAGTCTTCATCCACAGCGCGTACGTCCACGCAGTCCATCAGGCCCTTGTCATGCTTTCGCCCTCAATATGATCGACATCGAATTACAAATCTTTCGCCTCACGCCAAAGCTTAGCCGCTGGCAGGCGCATTCCAGTCGGTAGAACGGCAGCGGCCAGCGAGCCAGTCTCCTGAACCGGGCCTCGCCCGATACAAACGGCGTTCCCCACAAGACGAGCCTCTCTACTTCAAGCCCCGCCCGATCGGCGATCCGCGTCATCTCCTCGGGTGTTATCAGGTATAAGTGCCCATCGGCGTCAGGTTTAAACTGTATCGCTTTGAGTGCCTCGACGTCTTTCACCTGGGAGTAGGTCGGGAGCCTGGACCTAAAGTACGCCCCATTGGGAGTCGTTAGCAAGATGCGGCCTTCTGGGGTCAGCAAGCGCCGCAAGTGCTGTGCGAAAGCCACCGCATCTGCGACGTGCTCGATGATTTCGCACGCGGTCACTAGATCGAACTTTCCGATGGTCTTCGGTTCCAAATCGAAGACGTTGCCGGGCAGAACCTCAACGAACTTTCCGTTATGGTAGTTGGCAATCGCGGCCCGCAGTGGTTCCGGTCTGAGATCATTTGCTGCGACCCGACTGCCGCTCAACTGAAGGCACGCGCTCAAGGCACCGTCCCCGGCTGCAACCTCCAGCACTCGCTTGGGATTCAACTCCCGTGCCATGTTCAGCGCAAGCAGCGCACGCAGCCGACCATAAGCTGCGTGAGACGGGAGATGACACGTACCGTAGTTCCAGCCGTCTACGTCTCCGGCCTTGAACGATAACGGACGGATTGTCGATAGCCCGGACCGGCACACGTTTTCAAAGAGTTCTCCGGGCGGGAATGGTTTGGCTGTCATTCTGCAAGACCTTTATCGGGGACCCAGATCGGCCTGATGGGTTCCTCAGTGATACTGGACCAGCGGGAGAACCTTCCCGATTTACCGTCGATAACTCCGAAGATATCGATTTTGTGATCCTGGCAGATCATGATGTGGTCGAATACCTGCCAGCCTTCCGGAAAACTCGGGGACGGGAGAGACATCCCGGCGTAGTAATAACCGAGCGGGATGTCCCTGGCGGCTCCGCAGACCGAGCAGGTGACCCTACAGATGACATCGCAGGGGAAGTTGATCACGGTGCTCATTGGGTTTTGTCCAGATCTGGACGTAATTCACAGGCGATTTCCTCGCGCTTTTCTATGGACCGGATAGCGCGCTGCACGGCGTTCAGGAATTCGTCGTAGGGGGCGTAGTATCTTGGCCGTTCAGACTCTTCGCGCCGGAGGATCTCGCGCCACTGCGCGATGGTGAACTCGGCAGTAACCTTCAGCCGGATGTCGTCGGGATTGGAGCAGGCCACGGTGACGTTAATCATGGTGAGTAGCCTTGGATTCGGGCGCGTCCCAGGCGAGTTTCAGAGCGGCGGGGTCGGTCATAAATGCTTTCCCCAGATCATCCAGCCGATCTCAATTCCGACGACGATCCAAGCCAATGACGCGAACCACCAACTGCTAAGGATGCGCTTCCAGGGGATTCTATGCCGTTGCTTAGACCAGCCTTCAATGTAATCTGGATCGTCGCTTTTCACTTCGCTCTCCCCTCTCTCCGCGCCTCACGCCTGCGCTTCTTGCCCCACAGGCGCTCCCGGCGCTTCTCCATCTCCTCGGCGGTCGGCACGCGCTCGGGTCCGCGACGGGTCCGCCAATCGGCAGGAAGGCGATTCTGCGGCGTGTCGCCCCAACCGAGTCTGATCATCTCGTCCAGTTCGTCAGTATGGGTCATCAACGTTCTTTCTGAGGCCCGAAGTTTTAATCAACTGATCGTCGATCAGCTGCTGGATTCGTCTCTCGATGTACCACATCGGAACTGCGCCATCACGCATTTCGACGAACTCCCCGCGCTTCTCTCCTGGTATCCAGACCCGCTTTTGCATGCCGCGCAGACCGATCAATGTTTCTAATTCTGTGCGCATAGCCGTCATTCCCCCGCCTTTCCCGGCCCGCCACGCAAATTAGGGCAATAATTAACTTGACAAATCCACGGTTTCGGCATACACTGAATCATGGCCAGCGAACCGAAAACTCTCCAAGAAGCGCTGATCTACTTCGCCGACCCGAAGAACTGCCGTGAGTACCTTGTCGCGCGGCGCTGGCCGAATGGCGTCACCTGCCCGCGCTGTGGTAGCGACAAGGTTGCATTCCTTGAAAAGTACAATCGCTGGCAGTGCAGTGCGAAAACTCATAAGGATCGGCAGTTCACTTCCAAAACCGGAACGATCTTTGAAGACTCTCCGCTTGGCTTAGACAAATGGCTTGCAGCAATGTGGCTGCTGGTGAACTGCAAGAACGGCATCTCCAGTTACGAAGTGTCGCGCGATCTGAAAGTCTCGCAGAAATCCGCTTGGCACATGCTGCACAGAATCAGGCTCGCCACGCAGGATAAAGCGACTGGCGGGAAGCTGTCCGGGGAAGTCGAGATCGATGAGACCTTCATTGGTGGCAAAGCACGGAACATGCATAAGGGGAAACGCGAAGAGAACATCACCGGCACGGGCGGCAAAGACAAGACCGCCGTCATGGGCATGGTGGAACGCGGCGGCAAGGTTCGTTTGCAGGTAGTGGACAACCGGCGCAAGAAGGAATTGCAGAAGCAAGTTCGCGAACACGTCGAAGCTGGCGCGGCGATCTTCACTGACGAACTGAAATCCTACGACGGTCTGGAATCCGATTATCAGCACGCCGTCATCAATCACGCCGTTGAATACGCGGACGGCAACGTCCACACCAACACAATGGAGAACTTTTGGAGTCTCCTGAAGCGCGGATTGCACGGAACCTATATCAGCGTGGAACCGTTCCATCTTTTTCGTTACCTGGATGAGCAGGCATTCCGCTACAACAACCGCAAGGATAATGAGGGCGAAACGTTGACCGACAGTGACCGCTTTGATTTGGTCGTCCGACAGATCGTAGGAAAGCGCTTGACTTGGGCCGAAGTCACCGGCAAGGTGAAGGAAATTCCGCCGTCATCCGCTAACTAAGAAGGAATCAAAGCGCCAACAGCGCGGGAAACGCAAAAGGGTCTAGCACTCTCCAAAACGGAGTGCTGTTTTCTTGTTTGACACGATCCATCTCGGTAGTAGAATGGAGGATAGTCCTTGACTGATTGGGGACGCCGTAGAAATTGGCGTCCCGCGCGGTAGGTAAGAAGGGCCTGAACAACCCAATCCTACCGTCCTCCCCCGCAAAAAGTCAAGCAATAAAATGGACGAGAGAACTGTGTCTGAATCGAAGGAGAGCATATGGCGATCACCCACAAATATACGTTGATCTGCGATGACGTGCGGCAAGAGAACAACGGCAAGCTTATTGTTATTGGACTTTATCTACCGGACATCGCAGCTTTTCAAATCCCGGTATTGCTTCCTTCGCTAACGTTCATCCAGGCACTGGAGTCAGACCGTCCAGGCCAATGGACGTTCCGTATGAAGTTGACACATCTAGAGTCGGGTCATCAGGTTGCTGAAGCAATGGGAGCAATCAATGTTGCGCAGCCCGGTCTTGCCGTCAGCGTGGTTAAGTTCGGCAATGTGACGTTTGATCGCCTAGGTACCTACAATATGACGCTGACAATTGAGGAGCACCGAGAGCCGATACTGGTATCGTTCAACGTTATCCTCGCCCCTCAGCCACAGCAGCCAAAGCCCTAGCTAAAACATGGAACTTTTGGATTGGCCCCAACAGAGGTTGTACCCGATGATGTATAGCTGTGGCCGCCGTTGGACGCCACAAGATCCAGGATCTGCACTGGGTTGGGTTCTGCGTGTTTCTTGCTCAGAAAGGACAGATTCGTTTTTAAAACATCGCATGAGATCTTGCCCTGCTCTGCATATAGAAACTGCCACTCGATTTGGTGAGCTAGAGTCTCTGCCTCTTCATCGTTCGATTGGTGGACATCGCGGAGGATCAAGGCGAACCAGTGGCGGAACGCTTCTGGTGTATCGTCTCCAGCAACGTACCGCGTCAACCGTTCCCTTATTTCATTCGTGAGCATCGCCATGGCTAGACCTCCAGACAAGGTTCAAAGTTTATCAAAGACGGAGATGGAGCACAAGTTCTCAGAAGCGAACGCCTTCCTGGGAAACTGCAAACCACTACCAATCAGGTTCTCTCCTAATCGTATTGTAGTGCATAAGCGGGAACGAGGATTTAGGTACGTTCGCCTAGATGATCCTAGTGAAACCACTGTCGCTATTGTTTACTTTTACGTAGGCCCTGACGGAGAAGAGCAAAGAAGCGTCCGCTTGCTCGTGATCGATGATATTACGTACACGCTCGAAGCCATAGAACTGCCGCGCGAATAGCGTTACCATGGAAATCGGATGAAACCAGCCCTTCCGCCTATTCAAGTCCCCGGCTCCACGCCCTTCCAGAAGATGGACAACTTATTCCGTGCCGTGATCTCGGTTCCTAAGACCGAGATCGACCGGCGCGAAAAGGAGTGGAAGCGACGGCGCAGCAAGAAACGGAAGGCAGCGAAACTATAGCAGCCTTATGGACGAGCACCAGAGGACAATGTGGAAGCGGCGTAGCATATTATCCGAGCTTACCTCGTTCGTACTCTACTGTTGCGCCCTGGTCCTGTTTTTCATGCTCATCGCAGGGGCTGCAAAGGATTGGCGCGCTGGTCTGCAAAAACTCCATAACGGGGCCGCCTTTGGCTCCAAATAACTAGCCACAACCAAATAGCTAGCCACAACCCGGCCTGTCACGCCGATCCCAGAGTAAGGCCGGTCACATGGATTTGTCAACGTAGTTATTGCCCAAATTAGAACAAATCGCGGCTGATAATTTCCAGAGGCCCCACACGATAAGAACCGCGCCGCAAGCCAGCCCCGCTGGGGTCATGACATTTCCGAAAAGCCACATGATTATAGCGGTCTTGTCGCTATAAGAAAACCTGGCGCTCCACCATACTCTATCGGGGACCTTGATCACAACCAGCGACGCCAATCCTGCCATGAGCACGACGAACACTGTTGCCGTGCAAACCGTTTTACGCAGACTCATTCCCCCGCCTTTCCCGGCTCAGCCATTGGTAATTTCTTTTGCCCCGCTGCTTCGCGTTCTTTCCGCTGATGACGCGCTAGTCTCCGGTTCATTTCCTCGCGGTAGGGACACTCGAAATCGCAATCCTCAGAACCGGCCATCGAGCATGCCCCGGTCTGATCGGCTCCGCAGTCGAAGTCCCATTCCTCTTCCCAATCGCCCTCATCGTACTCGTCGTCATCAAAATACTCTTCCGGCATCGGCTCAGCCATTGGAGACCTCCAGTTGGGGCGTCTTGGGTATGGCGCCGAGCCTTACTAACTTTGCTCGCTCCCATTTGTGTCGTGGGCATCTAGTGCCACTCCAGCGACCGTTCGCTTTGTTTAGAACTTTTATAGCCAACTCCGTGCATCCAGGCTCGCAACAAATAATCGCGTTAGTACGTTTTCGTAATGGCTCATTGTTCTCGATCAAAATCTCTCTTACGCGGGAGAGATTGCATCCCAAGGCTGCGGCCACTTTTTGTAGTGATAAATTTCTTCGGTAGAGTTCAATAACGAGATCTTGATCGATAGTCCTGATTGATTCAGCGAAACAGTCCTTTGAACAAAATCGAACCCGTTTTGATCTGACACTATTAGCCAACACGAATTGTCGTCCGCACTGTTGGCAAATTTTGGTCCACGCATCTGTCCCGCTAAGAGCCTTTTGCATGGCCGTGTCCACCCTGGCGAGAGCGCGGTTATAATCTTCAAGCGAGAGACCCAATTTACTTTGAATCTTCGCATCGGCACGAAACTCGACAAGTTTCATTCTGGCGATGGCGCGCTCGTTACCGTGTAGGTGGGCTTTTGAGAATAATGCGAACAATCGCTGCCTGCGTGGCGCATCGGCGTTTCGTTTTACAGCATGTCGCTTTGTGTCGAGCGCCCTTTTAGACCTATAGAGGTCAGGGTTTTGAGCCCGTCTTCGCCGGGCCCCTTCAGCCGCCTTTTGTCTGGCAATGACAGGATCTTTATAGGGCACCACGCGCCTCCATGGCAGCCACTTCTTGTGCATACAGCGCCCGTAACAAAGCGCCCCCAAAATCTGTGGTGTCGGCGATAGATTCGCGGAGCAACTCCCCGTCCTCAAATTTTGGTTTGTCAATAGAGATCGGGCCCCATTTAGATTTGAATAAGCGGTAGAAACTGCGAATCCCGGCACCGCGCGCTCTCTCAAGGTCTTCGGTCGTTATGATTCCTCCAACTAACGCAAGGCACAGATCTTGGCACACATCGCAGCGCACGTCGTAAGGAAGTGACTTAGGCACGAAGTCATTTACCGCCTTGATAATCGGGTCGTCCGTGTTTCCGAACGGCCAGACTTCTGATAGCGGCTTCCACTCCCATTTCGATCTACCCCGTGGAATATATACGGATCTCCGCTGTCCGGCAAGCACTCCAGAGAAATGGGATCTTACAAAGGCTTGGCGAGCAGGGCTGTTTTTATATCGTTCCGCGCACCATCCTTTGTGGCCAGAAGGTTGGCCGCATCCACACAGCGGATTCATGCCAGCAGCTCTGAGTTCGCGCATATATTTCTGCGCCGTTCCTTTTGCTACACCCGCCATCTCAGATGCTTTTCGTATACTGTGCCCGTCGGTCAGAGCCTGAATCAAGGTTCTTTGTTTTTCGCTTTCAATGACCCGTCCAGTGCGCCCATCGGCGCGCGGTTCAGTCAGGATGCGGCGATGGGCAGCGCATCTATATCTCTGCCTGCCGTCGCGACTAAAGCCGAAGCGGAGTGCCTCTATTTTGCAGATCGGACAGATCACTTGCGCTCTCGAACCTCCATCGAAACCTATAATCAAATTTTCTCGAACAACTCCCGCGAAACCCCATTGCTTTGGATCTCGATCCCCCAACTTTCTCGAACTTCCAAATTCATAACCCCTTTGTTTCCGTCTCCGATCCTTGTAAGTGGTAGACTACAATTGATCCGACAGTCAATTGATTATCCGCCTATCCTGTTGATATAACATCACTTCCTTCTGAAAATCCCCGAGGTTATTACGAGAAATCCGTTCATGCTGGATAGTTCCTTAGCTCTGCCGCATCTTCAGCAAGGTTCAACTTTCGAGCGCTCGCGACCATAGCTCCGTCCCAGACGCCCTGTAGGTAAGCCGATGCAGACAGATTGGTCAAATCCACTGTCCCTAGCGATGCGAGATTTGCGGCAAACTTCACGAAGGGCTCCATGCGCCGCACAGCAAAAGCGTAGTGCTCGTGCGGAACTTCGATACGCTCAATGGGTAATCTCTGTTTCATTTTTTTCGATCCGCGAGGCGGCCTCATGCAATGTCGTGAACGTATGATCCTGTCCCGGTCTGTAGTGCCCGGCCCATCGCTCCGCCCGTAAACAGAACCTGCCGTCCTCGATGTAGAAGCATGGCGGTCCACCGTTTTGACGAACCTGCTCCCAATCGGCAACCGCGCACGCCTCTAGAAACTCCTCTCTCTTGCTCACTGCTTCACCCCTCCCGGCTCGTCGGCCCAGTGCGTAGGCTCGTAATACACGTACATGCTCTTGTCTGGAAAGAACCAGAGCCGACCGAACCGCACGAGCGGCTGGACGTTTCGCTCTCCATGCTAATCGTGAATCTTGGTGAGCACCTCGACATTCTCGGGCGCGGTGGCAATTGGTTGCCAGTTCATTGGGCGTTTTGCTCCCTGAGCCATCGCTGCCAAGCTGCATCGCCCGGCTTTGCGCCTTCCGGTGGACCGCCAGGGCCCTTGGCCGGAGCGCGCTTCTTAACCGCAGGCGGATTCTCCACCGGGACCATGTTGCGCACCCGTGGCGGACTCACGGAGCGCTCAATGTTCTCGGCTATACCGGCCTGAATGCGCTCGATCTCAGGAGTTGGATCGGGCGGAAGCGCCTCTGGATTCGGATTCGCTTTCCTCGATCGCCTGTGCGGCGCTGGATCGTCATGACTACCCTCGGCAGCGCCCAAAAGAGCCCTGGGACTTCCCGTAGCCAACGCGAGAGGCTCTACAAACTCCGCCGTTAGAACCTCAGTCTTTGTAGCCAGCGAATCAAGCGCATCCTCCACTGCCACCCGGCACCAATCCGATATCGTCCGCCGCCCTCTACGCGCAGCCGCATTGATCCGCCCGTATACCTCAGGCTCTACCATGATCTTAATCTGGTTCGTTCTGGGCATGATTGTTACCTTTAGTACCGATTGGTTACTAGCTGTGACTAGTATGGACCGATCGGGACAGAGTGTCAATATTTGTTACTTATTTTTTGTTGGGGGTGGGAGGTTAGGCCGCGCCGGGCGCGGCCATGGGTGGGCCCTAAACCTCTGTGCCTCTGTCTGGCTACCGGAGAATCGCCCGAGCGCTCGCGAAACGTAACAAAAAGGGTTCCAGATTGAGGATAAGTAAGTCACCTGTTATCAACGAAAGAATCGTGTCGATGGCTATTAACAATATGGTCCCTTTGTGTTACACTGGCGAGCGAAAGGGGACAAACGACTATGAAAGTCGCCATATATGCCCGCGTGTCCAGGGACGATAAGGACAAGGACGGGAAACAAGTACAACATCTTGAGAATCAATTACTTGCACTGAGGGAGTTCTGTCTAATGCGGGATTGGACCATCGTACACGAGTACACTGATATGGTCTCCGGAAAGTCCGGCGAGCGAGAGCAGCTAAAGGCAATGCTTACAGCGGCATCGCGGCATAGGTTCAATGCTCTGCTGGTCTGGTCTCTTGATCGCCTGACACGCGAGGGAATTGGTCCAACGTTCGATTACATCAGGCGATTACAGGACTACGGTGTAGACTTTATCTCATACAAAGAAGAGCACTTCCGTACTACTGGCGCAACCGGAAAGCTAATGCTAGCCATCGCTGCGTGGATTGCAGAGCAGGAGCGTCAGCGTCTTTCCGAGCGTACTAAGGCGGGTCTTGAAAGGGTCCGGCGGGCAGGTACAGTCCTAGGTCGTCCGCGATCCGTGGATATCGTCAAGGATGGAGCGTTGATACGTTCTCGCCGGGCGGGTGGTGATAGTATCTCATCTATTGCCAATGAATTAGGGGTATCTGGAATGACTATCAGGCGATACTTGGGGGGTTCCAGGTCGGTCTCAGACTAGTTCTTCTCTCTGATCGTCTTAGTATGCTCTCTACGGTGTTGATTATAGGCGTAATATAGTCTTGCTAGGATGCAAGAAAAACCTTGCAAACATCGGGATACTTGTTTACACTTATCTCTAGGAGACGGCTTCAATGAGTTCAATCGATCTGGAAACCTTTGGGCAAGCTTACATCGGATGTGCTTTGTGGGCATCCACTACCGAAAACGGCGAACCGCTGGACAGTGAACATGATTCAGGCGATATCGCGCCAGAAACCAAAGCTCAAATGCTGGCTGACTGTGCCGACTTTCAAACCGCTAATACTGAACTACTTAGCCAGTGGTATGAGCAGTGCGGCGAATCAACAGAACGCGCTGGACATGACTTCTGGCTGACCCGCAACCGCCATGGCGCTGGCTTCTGGGACCGATGGGCCAGCGGTACGCCCCAGGCTAAGATCGGCCAGCAATTGACCGATGCCGCACACGCCTACGGCTCCTATGATCTCTACATCGGAGACGATGGACTGATATACGGCCAGTAGCTCGCGTCCGCAGGGATTCTTACAAGTCCCTGCCATGAGAGCTATTTAGCCTCAATTAAGGAGACGAAATGACACTTTCAGAACTTCCAGCCGGTTTGACCGCAAGCCATACCAGTATGGCGATTATCGCGCGTACTAAAGATGCCATATTTGTACGCCTTCCCGAGTTCTTGCAGCGCTCCTGCGATGGTTGCTCATGCGACTATTGCAAGGCCCATCCGGATAAAACGCCTGCGTGGGATACCTTAGTCGTTCCTATTCGCTGCGATCCGCGCAAGGCCGACTTCACCTATACCGTGCATATGCCGGACCCGCAAACCTTTAAGGCTTACATGGCCAGCAAGAAGGCCGCTAAAACCGTTACCGATTCCGACGCTCCAACTGGGAAGGCCACTGCGTTCACCGCTCATGATGCCGATGGGAAAGCTTACCGCTGGACATTCTGGCGCGACGGTGATTACTGGATGTTGCGCGATTACACCGGCTATCTTCGCACGTTGGAGCATACCTGGATCGACTCAGTACCGCGAATCAAGTCTATCCTTGAAGGCCACGGAATGACCGCTGATATCAGCTAGGTGAGTGACGCGCGCTAACCCACGCTACAGCGCAGGGTTAGTGGGATTCATTCCCAGAAAGAGGCAACACAATGGCACGCTACCAAAAACAGCGAATCAATTATCCCATCGGTTCAATTAGCTCTGGAACCATGAATCCAGACGACTTGATTCCAACGTTTTGCAGTGAGTTGGAGTCTTTAGCCAAACAATCGGGCATCGTTCCGGCGAGACAGCGCAAGGCGCATTTAAAACTGGTTCGCGATATTACAAGCCGGATGGATGGCGAGAGCTATCACGACTCCAAGATGACTTTCGCCGGGCTTAGCGGTGAAGAGTCCTTTGCCGATGACGATCTGGACGCGCTATTCGACGCACTCGGCGAGTATGCCGGTCCTTACTTCTATTTCGGTGCGCATCCTGGAGATGGTGCGGACTACGGGTTCTGGCTTAGTGAATCGTGGGATGAGGACTTCTATGACGCACCATGTTGGGGGCTCGAAAAGTCGCGTAAACAGCAGCCGTCATCAATCAAGGTAGAAGACTTGCCCGACGTTCCTTCATGGTTCCGTGGTGAAGTGGCAGTCGTCAACGATCACGGCAACGTAACGCTTTACCGCAAGACTTCCCGTGCGCTCCATGAGATCTGGTCCATTGTCTAGTGGCCTGCGTCCGAGCGCTCTTTAGGAGCGCTCCATGAAGGCCATTAGCTTTCAATTCAACACTATCAGGAGAACTTTACTATGCTCGAAAACCCGATGTACCTGTCCAATCCTTCAGAACCGGAACACTTTGACGAAGCACAAGTCTGGAAAGCGCAACATGAGCGATCTGTCGATTTAAAATAGACCGTGAGACTTGCCGGGCGCACACTTGAGGAAAAACCATGCAAACTAAAGGTTTAGAGCGCGAGTGATCTGTATCATACGGCATTCTGAGGAGTGCCGTATCAGGAGATTCACTCCATAGGAGACGATTTAAAAACCATGAAAACACAAGCTTTAGACTTGCATACTGAGATTCGATCCAACGGTAGCAAGTGGTACGGCGAAGAGCCGGACAACATCGAAACCCTGCTAGGAGTCCTCGCCGAGTGCAAGCTCGATGAGCGACACTTTGACGGGTTCATTCATCATGACGCGGGCTACCGTGAAGTGTATTTTTTCGGCAATTTTGAAGACGTTTCGCACGTCTTCAGTATCCATAGCAACGATCCGGCTGTAGTCGCTCCATTGACTAAGGCTATCGTGTCTAACATCTTGCGCCAGCATCCACGCATCAATGCGCGCATTCGGAGGGACTTCTAGCCATGATTACAACCGAATTGACCGCGCGCCAGCAGGCTATCATCGGCCTGCTGTGGGACTCCATGAAACGCGATCCAGAACACAAGGACCGCGTGCGTACCTCATGGGGGACTAAGACTAAGCTGGGACTCGCCTTATGCGTTGAGCGCATTTTCGAAGAACACCCAGCCGGGAAGGAGTCACAAGCCAATGGCTAAGACAATTACGCGTGACTTCGCGCCAGCAGACCGCTATCTCTACGACTTCAGGTATTGCACCGTGGCGAACGGCTGGGCGCAAGTGGACACTTCCCAAGACGCGAGCTACTTCGGCCAATGGGTTAACCCTGTCAAACGTCAAGTCTTCGCTTATGTTGAGGGAGACTTGATTCTAACCCATGTAGACACGGATTCCGAGCTACAGGCCGAATTCGCTGAAATGAAACGCTGGAATGAACAGCAAGGCCATAGATTCCTCGGAATCGATCCGGGATTCAGCGAGTCCCTGAAGGCTTCGCTAATCTCCGCTGGCCTGCAAGAATACTTGCACTAACCGAGACTAGCGCGCCCGGTATCTCTTGCGCAAGAGGAATACCGGGCATTTTTTTGTTCGGGCACCTCCGACATGGCGCGCTCCTCTCCGCGCGTTCCTGGCCAGCGCCAGCGCGCGCAGTGAGCCTTTTAATCGCTGCGCGCGCCCGAGGTTCCACGTGACACCTTGGCCGGTTTGTCCAGACTGGACGATTTTTTTTGCGCTCGCTCGGCGAGCTTGCCCAATTATCCGAAATCCCATGATGGTTCAAAAAAAATCAACGGACTACGGAAGTTTAGAGCACTCCACCGCGCGGGGATTGCTTTCCAGAAAAATTGCCGCGACTAAGGTTTAGACTTCATACCGTTGAAAACATTAGATCCCAATGATTAGAGCGATGCAAGAAAAACATTGACAAGTGCGCTGATAGTTGTTTACAGTTATTTTAAAGAGAGACGACATGGCCCATAACATCGACTACGTTGAGACTCATCGCGAGGAGTGGTTTGAAATCCAGGTATCGCGCGCCGGTACTCACGATTGGAACGCGACCGGCGAGCAAGCCGACACGTTGGCCGGGATCTTGGATAAACTCTCCAAACAGGACCCGCGCGGACAGAACGCTTTTGAATACCGGGCGGTTCTCAAGACATTGACGGAGCGAGTAGTTACGCTCACTCAGATACCGCCCGCTGCACCACAGAAAGGAGGCCCTATAGAGAACAAATCAGTAGTCTAAGCGCGCGCCTAGAGCACTTGGGGTGCTCTGGCTCGCGGGCGTTTAGGCCCAACAAAGGAGACGACTTATGCATAGAACGTTTTGCATTGAACGCATTCAAACCGGGGAGCGCGGTATTCAGTACTGGCTTTCCTACGATGACGAGATTTACACGCTCGCCGAAGGCAATGAGCGTATGCGTTTTCTCATTCAGAATCAGCCGGATTGCGACTTTAGGCTGATTGAGATTTTGAGTCACAGCGTAGACTTGCGGCAAGCGCACGGGGGTTCCCGATGACGCCAGCTTGCCCGGTTAAACCATCCGAACTCGTGCGCGCCTTAACGCTGCTCTATGAGGCCCGCCATCCGGCGCATGTCTGGGGAAGCCCAGGGACGGGGAAGTCCAGCGTTATGGCGCAAGTCGCTGACTCGCTTGGCATTCAGCTTATCGACGTGCGCGCCGTCCTGCTCGATCCGGTGGACTTGCGGGGACTGCCGCATATCAACGGCGGCGGGCGCTCGCATTGGGCCATCCCTGACTTTCTGCCGCGCGAGGGCGCTGGCATTCTGTTTTTCGATGAGGCCAACCGAAGCGCGCCATTGGTCCAGAACGGATTGCTTCAGATCACGCTCGACCGTCGCTTGGGCGAATACCGGCTACCTGACGGTTGGTGTTGCATGCTGGCCGGTAACCGCGAGTCGGACGGCGGCGGCGTCACAAAGCTCAATTCGGCGCTGTCTAGCAGGTTGACTCACCTAGACTTACAGGTCGATATGGACGATTGGTGCAAGTGGGCGCTGAGCGCCGATGTTGAGCCGCCCGTGGTAGCGTTCCTGCGATTCAGGCCGGAACTGCTGGACAAGTTCGACCGCACCGCTCGCGCCTATCCTAATCCGCGCTCCTGGAGCTTTGTTTCCCGGATCGTGGCGAGCCATCCGGACGCTACCGTCGAGCACGCGCTATTTGCGGGCACGGTCGGCGAAGGTGCTGCTACCGAGTTCTCAGCCTTCATGCGGCTTTATCGGACCTTGCCAGACATGGATGCCATCATCGCGAAACCGGACAAAGCGCCGGTACCGGATCGCCCGGAAACACTGTTTGCTGTAGCGTCCGCGCTGGCGCGCAAAGCTAACGTCCAAAACTGGGCGCGCATCCTGACCTATGCCGAACGACTGCCGGAGGAATTTTCCATCTACATGGTGAAAGATTCCGTCATGATCCACCGCGAATTGAACGAAACAAAGGAGTTGACTAAGTACCTGATCGCTCACAGCGACGTTGCCTTGGCGTGAGTGCCCGCTTGCAGCGGATTCCACGGAGTCCGCTGCCGGGGGACGCATTCCCCATACAGGAGACGAACATGGACAGTATTACTTCGAAAGCAATGCTCACATCGCTGAGCATCCGCGCTTGGACGGCGGTGAGGCATGACCGCAAGGTCAGTGCCGAAGTAGCGGCGGCGCATAACTCGGACGTTCACTTTGGACGTTACAATAAATCGCTGGTCGCGGCCAGCGCCCTGGAACAACTGAAAAAAATAGGCAGTGCCGCACGCTTAGAGCACTACCATCGCACGCTCCCCTGGTCAGAGGACGGCTACCGGATTTTGTCGAGCGCCGGGTATTTCCCCGCACTCAGTACGAGGCGGCAGTCCAAGACTTTTGTTCGGCTTATCCGCAGTACGTGGCGGATGCCAAGCAATCCCTTAACGGTCTGTTCAACGAAGCCGAGTATCCCAAGGCCCACGAGATCGAGCGGAAATTCGGCTTTGAAATCACCGTGCGCCCGGTTCCCGATGCCGGGGACTTCCGCGTCGATCTGTCAGCGGATGAAACCAACCGCATTCGGCAAGAGATTGAGCTATCGGTCGAGAACACCGTGAAGGCCGCGATGCAAGACGCCTTTATCCGGCTCAGGGATGTGGTGGGCCATATGGCCGAAAGATTGACGCTCTATACCGAAGCGCCTAACGGCAAAGTGGTTAACCCATTCCGCGATACCGTTGTAACCAACATCACGGATTTGCTGGACGTCCTGCCGTCGCTCAACTTGACTGGCTCGCCAGAGCTTGACGCATTTGCCGATGAAGTGCGGTCCAAGCTGGCGAACTTCAGCCCCGACCAACTGCGCAATTCCGCCGTCATCCGCAATTCGACCAAAGAAGCCGCTGCCGAGATCCTCAAGAAAATGGAGGACTTCCTGAAATGAACGAGGCTTTCACGCACGCTCGTAAGGGCGACAAATTCTTTAAGTTCGTCTGGCTTTCGAATCTTGGCACGGAATATTCCAGCGGTCGCGACGTGGCTGAGGCCTTCGGAAGCGCCGGTTACAGTGCTGGAGCGCTAGCGGCTTTGGATTATCACGCCGAAGTTTTCCCCTGTAAAGACTGCGATTTTATTGGGGATTCCAAGGCCGATCTGACAAAGCACAAGCGCTCTTGTGGAAAGAAGGTATCAGCATGACCAAATCACTCCCGATGGATGCTGCCAAGCTGATGAGCCGGGCGCGCACTAAGCTGATGCTCAACCATCCGTGGTTCGGTTCGCTCGCCATGCGCCTGAGAATGCAGGAGCGCTCCGACATCCCCACTATGGCGACCGACGGAACGTATCTGTTTTATAATCCTACGTTTACGGCGTCATTGAGTGAAGCGGAGCGCTTAGGCGTGGTTGCACATGAGGTAATGCACGCCTGTTTGGGTCATGTATTTCGTCGCCAAAACCGTGACCCGTATAGGTTTAACGTTTCCTGCGATCTGGCGATTAACCCGATACTGATCGAGGCGGGCCTGACTTTGCCCAAGGGCGTGCTGATAGACGACAAGTTTAAAGGCATGTCTGCTGAGGCGATATACGCCCGCCTTCCTATCAACCAGCAGGGGGGCGCTGGTAAGGGATCACCGCAATCCGGGGGCGCTCCTAGCGCCCCTAATGGCCGAAGATCGATGGGGAATTGTCCGACTGGCGAGTTTTGGGACTCACCTTCTATCGGATCTTGTCCAGATCCGGACGCCATGACGGAGCAAGACTGGCGCATTGCGGCTGAGCAGGCTTGCCAGATAGCCCGTAAAGCCGGTAAACTGCCAGCGAGTCTTGACAGGGCGGTCGAGCAGGGCCGAAAGAGTCGCACGGACTGGCGGGCGCTCTTGCGTGAGTTCATACAATCCACCACGCCGAGCGATTATTGCGTCGGGCCGGAAACGATGGTCCTACGAGCAGATCTCACATGGGCACGCGCTGACGAGATCAAGATCGGCGATGAACTAATCGGGGTCGATGAACACCCCGCTCGCTCCGTTGACACCAATGTGTATGGGCGGAGACGCGTCCGCGTTTCAGTGGTTGAGTCCGCCCATACCTTCAATTCCACTAGACTCGCGGTGACTACGGATCGGGGGACAACGATTGTCACCCCCGACCATCGCTTTCTCTGTTTCAAGTCTGGCGGCAAACTCCATTGGAAGTACGCAAAGAATCTCCGCCAAAATGATCAAATCAAAATGCTTCTACAACCATGGACCGAGGATTTATCTGACTCATGGCTAGCCGGGATGCTTGATGGTGAAGGAACATTGACAGCCAATCCGGCGACATCGCCCCGTTCCGGCCTGAACCTCCGCATTAGCCAAGCAGAAGGCCCCGTGCTTGACCGCGCTGTCTCTGAGTTTGCTAACTTTTCATCAGTTGCGAAACGGATAAAGATATGCAAACCGCCTAGACATCTCGGCTCTCAAGTGATCGGAGAAGTGATAGTCTGTCGTGTGGCAGATGTTCTCCGTATTATCGGCCAGCACCGACCGACTCGATTGCTGCCAAAAATGCTCGATATGATACGGCGTGGTTATTTTTCTCTGCCTCGCTTGGACAGGGCCACTGTGCGTAGTGTCACTCTTTGTAAACCTGGATCAGTTGTTGCCATTCAGACCACTACACGCACGCTCATAACTGACGGCCTAATCAGCCACAACTGTTGGTGCGCCCCCAGCAGGCGCTACATTTCGCAGGGTTTGTACCTTCCGGGGATCGTTAAGGAAGGCATGGGGCCTATTGTGGTGGCGATCGATACCAGCGGGTCAATCACGCGCCGGATGCTCAACGTGTTCGCCGCCGAGCTATCGGAGATCCTGACAGAGTGCCGCCCGGAATCGGTGGAGGTCATCTATTGCGATGCGGCGGTCCAATCCACGGAGACATTCACGCCCGATGATGGCTTGGTAGAACTCAAGGCCAAGGGCGGCGGCGGCACGGCATTCCGGCCCGTTTTTGAATGGGTTGCGGACCATAACTTAGAGCCCGTCGCGATGGTGTATGCTACGGACCTGGAGAGCTTTGACGCGCCCGACGATCCGGGAAGTTATCCGGTTCTGTGGCTGACGCCGGAGGACGTATCGCGGGGCGTCCCATTTGGCCGTCATGTGCCGGTGGACGTGGAGGATTGATTGACGCGGTTCGTTGTGATCTCGGAAGGTGTTACGTTTCGCGTAGATCGTGTATGGACGCAGATTGGCGAGGTTTATATTTTGTCAAGCGCAAACTGGGGCGCGCCGAGCGGGAGGCGCTCCCGAAGGTCCGCAACATCTACGACGGCAAACAGGTAACGGTAGAGGACTTACGTGGAATCCCCGCCGATGACGCCAGGGAACTCGCTATGAGGATCATGGTGTTCGGAGCGGAGATCCATATCGGCATCGATCTCAGCGTCCTGAACAACTACACTCAGAGATACTCAAAGGCAATGGATACGATCTACAAGACCTCTCCGTTGTACAAGCTGAAGTCATGATTATCGCGATGCAGAAGCGCGCCGGATTCGCTACCTACGGGGATAGCATTACAAACGCACTGTCCGATCAGACCTATACCGGCAGCAACTCTCGCGGGCCGTCCTGGGCGTACTTCGTTGTGACGGAGGAAAAGGACCCTGAGCGGATCTCGTGGCGCTGGCGCGCACATCAGCCGGAAGTTATGGTTTTCGAGGGATTTATTCCGAAACTGGAGCAACTCTGGGACGGCAAGGCCGTTACCATCGAGGACTTGCGCGCCGTCGAGTCGGGAGACAAAGAGGCGGCGGCGTTGGCGCTCCGCATCATGCTGCTCGGAAACGGACGCGACTCGCCACCATTTTAATCCGTTTTGACCTCCATTCTGATATACTGGTCGGACATGAAAATATGCTTTAAGTGTCATTCACTCAAACCTTTGGATGACTTCTATGAACATCCCAAGATGAAGGATGGTCATCTAGGAAAATGCAAGCAGTGCGCAAAGGATGATTCGAATGCAAGGCGCGCTGAAAAACTTGAATCTGTCAGAGCTTACGACAGAGAGCGCGCACAGAATCCTGCCAGAAAAGCGGCGGTACGTCGCTATGTGAGGGCGCGAAACTTGCGCTATCCGCAGAAACGAAAAGCTAGAATCGCTGTCGGCAACGCTATACGGGACGGATTATTGGTCAAGCTGCCATGCGTTCGGTGCGGCGACGAAAACGTGGAAGCCCATCACCATGATTACTCAAAGCCTCTGGAGGTGATTTGGCTGTGCTACCTACATCATAGAGAAATCCACGCAGAGATAAAACAACAGGCAATTTCAATGGTTTAGAGCATGGGAATCTACGCAAAGAGCGGCAAGTACATGGATGTATATCGGGCTGAATTCTTCTCCGGTCACTGGCGCTGGCGCTGGCTGACAATCAGAAAACGCCAATCAACTTATTGCCTTAAAGCTAAAGTGGTTCATGGTGTCTATTCCGCCGCTTTTGTCACGGTCGAGCATCTCGCGCAATTCCCGCAAACTGATGAGGTTAAAGCGCTGTCCATGCGTATCCTGATGGGGATCGGACAATGAAACTGCCGAAATTATACTGCCGGTCCGATGCCGGTCGAGTCTTTATGCTGGATTTGCGATACACCTACAATTTACACATTGAGTGGCGGCGGCATGGGGGGATCTTATTCCAATCCGAGAGCCAACTACCATTTACTCCGGCTGCCGCCGTTTTAGTATGGTCTCCATTTTTGCTGCGCATTGAGGAAACCAAAACTATTGGAATCACACCGTTTATACGCATGCTTGAGGAAACCAAAACTATTGGAATCACACCGTTTATACGCATGCAAGACAGAGGAGAGCCGAATCCGGCAAATTCTGTTCTGTTCAGAATAGAGGACTTGAAGCACTTCCCGCAAACCGATGAACTGAAGGAATTTGCCATGCGGCTGACGTTGGGGTTGCCGGAATGATATTGTGCCGGGACGCAAGCGGGGTAATTGTGCGCTTGTTTTCGGAGGAGGGGTTCTATTGGTGGGAGGCAGCATGGCTGGCGGCGGTCTGGTGTTCTCCGGAGGAAGCAATCCCTATGGTAGAACAGATCTCTGTTCCGGACGATTGGCGTGGTCTTATGCGGTTTCCTGTCAAACTAGAACACTTAGAAACTTTAGAGCAGACCGACGAACTCAGGGAGGTCGCCATGCGGATCATGCTCGGGATCGGAGCGCCGGAATGATGGATCTGCCGAAGTTATTCACGCGGGGCGGGGCGAACGGACCGTATTGGCAGCTTCAACGACTGGTACTGGATGCTCCAGACCGGCCCGTCCGCTTCGTCTTTCAATGGGCCAATGTGCAGCACGAATACTTCCGAACTGAAATTCTCAAGGGGGCCGCTGTTTCCCAAATGCTGATGCAGCGGTTGCCCAATAGGATTCACAACCCGTTCCGGCTGGAAGATCTGAAGGGCTTCCCTCAGACCAACGAAATTCGGGAATTCGCCATGCGAATTGCGCTCGGTTTGGAACCGTAGCATTCTCGCCCTTTGACGGCCAAAATTCACGCCGATTTGTTGGGCACTTTTGGTCAAAACTAGGGTTTCGATGCGTCCAAGGGGCCAGAAACGTGCCGAAAATTTGACTTCTTTGTTCTGGCGATGCTAGGCTTTGCCTAGCACCCAAAAAAATGAATCTGGCAAAAAGAGAGCGGACGAAACTTGGACGACTTCTCCTCGAAATTCAAGTAAGACAATGGGAAGAGGAAAAGCGCCTGTTCAAAAAGCCCGTCGAATATCACGGTCTCAGCGGGACTCCAGAATATAGATCCTGGAGCGCAATGATTTCAAGATGTCTCAACCCTAGAAACGATTCGTTTGACAACTACGGCGGTCGCGGTATCAAGGTGTGTTATCGATGGAGAGAATCCTTCGTTGCTTTCTACAAGGATATGGGTCCGAAACCAAGGCGCGGCCTGTCAATCGATCGCATTGACAACAATGGTAACTACGAGCCCGGAAATTGTCGTTGGGCTGGTACTTTTGAACAATCTCGCAATATGAGGAAGAACATTCTTATTGAGCACGATGGTCGCACGCACATCATCAGCGATTGGGCTGTTTTAAGCGGGATACCATTGAGTTTACTGAGCTACCGTCTCAAGCGTGGTTGGTCTTTTGATCGAGCTATTTCTACTCCGGTAGCCAAGTCTGTTCCGCGCCAGCGCCCTTCGCTTCAGTTGGACCCGGTGTGCGGTCCGATGACCGCTTAACCGAGCCCTTCGTGTCCAGACTGGACGGATCGAAGTAATCGGCTAGTTTGGGGGCCTTCTTACGGACCTTCTTGGACAGCATTTCCTCGCGGACTTTCTGGGTTCGTGCGATCATCTGGTCGGGCGGCAACTCCATGAAGGCTTCCATCAGGTAGTTGACCCGCTCCATGACGTAGACTAGATACTCGACCGACTCGGACAGCCAGCGTAGGCTTTGTTCGGTGCGGTGGGGTACCAGCACATGGGCGGCGACCTGCTTAACGTATTGCGGATGGCAACCTACAGCCTTAGCGATCTCTTCGTTCTTGACGCCCTTGTCCAGCATATCCCTAATCGCGGCGGCTCTGGACTCGTACTGACCCCATGGCTTCTTGCGGTTCCTGGGTGTTTTTTCTTGCATCCTAGCGGACATTCTACCACGGTTCACTATTCTTGTTGACAACAATTACAGGATGCAAGTAAAATGCAGATGGAGACGACGTAACGCATGACCCCTACAAAGAGCGTAATGCTGCGAGCGTTACTGGCGCAAATCTCTTACCGGCTGGCCGACACCTATCAGATCAGTTCCGGTTTAGGCGGGCGATCAGTGGACATCAACGAACTGGCGAGCACAATCCAGGAATCGGCGGAGACGTTCGAGAAAGATAATCGCGGACAGTTTGAATTCAAGGCGGCTCCCCGTGCTTGACGCGCTGGTCCCCATGCCGCCGTCACTCGCCGATCCCGATGCGCTTTGTAAGTGCGGCAATCGGGCCGGGGACCATGTTATATCCGGCCATTGCGCATGGTGCGGATGCACCGGATTTGTACCTGCGGAGGCCGCATGAGCTTGGGCGATAAGATTGTCGATCATCCGAGTTTCGGAATGGTTGGAGCGAGTCATGTTAGCTCTACCGGCACAAAGGCCGAACAGGTCAAGACGATTTTCGTAGAGCCTTACATTGCGCATACACGCGCCCTGAAACTAATCGAAAACAAGGAAGCAAAGACATGCCAGATATAACGGTGCGGCAACCGCAGCAACAGATTACCGTGGAGCGGGGAAAAGATATGTTTCCCGACGACGCCGAGCTTTCCAAGATGTGGGACATGGCGCGCGCCTTTTCAACCACGAATCTTGTGAGGCGGCATCTTCAGAACAATGCGCCTGCGATCTTTTACAGCCTGAACATCGGGAAAGAACTCGGTATCCACTGGAGCCATAGCCTGCGCAGTCTGTACATTACAGACAAGGGTGAGGTCGGCGTAGAAGGTAACATCATCGGATCTTTGCTTTGGTCCAAAGGATTCAAGATCACAATCAACGAATCCACCGATAAGCGCGCCGAAGTAACGATCACGCGGCCCAATGACGGTGGCTCCCATACCGATTCATTCACCATCGAGGAAGCGGCCAAAGCTGGTCTTACACGCCGCTGGAACCGGGATAAGCAGGAATACGTTGACGACTTCTCTTGGAAAGCGTACCCCAAGGACAAGCTCTATTGGCGCGCCCTGATGCGAACCGCCCGGCGTGTCGCCGTCGATGTGATGTACGGACTTTATCTTGACGATGAACTTCGCGAGTCCGAGCGCGCCGAACGTGATGCGGCGCTAGCGTCTGGAAACGGAATGCCGTCCGATTCGCAGTCGGAACAACTCGAAGCAGCCAACCAGTATTACGTCGGGAAGAAACAGCCATCCGTGGAAGCCGAAGCCGAGGCCCATATTGTTTCAGCCGAGCCCGCGCCGCCCGCTGGTTCCAATGCCGAATTTTCGCAAGCCGCCAAGGAACGTGCGGCTGCTAACAAGAAACCGGAAGCGCCTGCTACAACTGCGTCGTCTCCTGATAGTGGTTCGCAGGCCGCTCCGGTCGATCCGGGGAAGGGTCCTGGCGGGCTAACCGGGACGCAGTCACCTTCCCCGGAATCAGAACCTTCTAAGCCCGCCGCCGATCAGGGCATGGCTGCGGCTGTGAAGGCCAAGATTTTGGAGTTGACCGACAAATGGCCCACGCTATCGCCCGAAGTCGCTAAGCAGAAACTTCAGCAGGCCGTGAAGGGATGGCACGGAGTCAACCGGCTTCCTACCGACCCCAAGGCGTATCTGTCTCCGCTTGCCGCCATTGAGTGCGCCATGAAGTTCGAAGGCGGCGTGATCGATCAACTACTGAAGCGGGAACCTGCGCAGTTTGGCAAAGCAGCCAAGACCGCTTTCGATCAGGTCAATGCGAAGATGGCCGACTGGAAATGGCCGGGTCCGGTGCGGGCGCTGGCACTGGAGGTTTGGTACCTCCGCATGAGCCCGCTGGAGAGCGATGAGTTTATTGATTGGATTCAGAATACCCTTGAGATCTCCGGTCTGCCCGAGAAGGATTTGGCACCGTTCTTTGAGTGCGCCCTGATTTCCCGCCAATGTTTCCGGCTGGTGTTGCTATCGCGCAAGCTGAATCTGCCCGTCTCGGAGTTAGCAGGATCTTTCTTGCGGGATCAGCCGCATGAGGAGCGCGCTCTTACCAACTGGCTGGACGGTCTGGAAAAGCAGGACACCATCAAGACCGAGGATGACGCTCCTACCGATTCCCCGCAAGAAGCGCTGCCCTGGGAGTGATCGGTGCCAATCCTTTGCTCGTCCTTCATCAAGTACGCATGGGACTCTCGCCCTGGGTCAGGTCATTATACTGCGTTCCAGCTTGAGGCCGTATTCGATCCCAAACGGAGCGTCTGGTTGTGGCAAGAGGTCCGGGAGCACACACAGACTCAGATCAAAGACCCGGATAAGCTTTCTGCTGTCTGTTCGAGTTTGGGTCCGCTGATCTTGGATGTTCATCCCTTACAGCCGGTGAAACCCGAGCAGTTAGAGTTTCTTGGCAGCGATGAGGCCCGAGAACTCGCCATGCGTATCCTGATGGGGATCGGACCTAAAACCGAACCGGAGAAAGATTGGTGGGATCGTCCAGATCTGGACAGCCGCACGCAGCGGCTGAAGCTGGCGAATCATCCTCGATTCAAGGTGAACGCATGAAACCGCTGGTCCTTTTGGCGCTCCTTGCTTTCTCCGCCTGTCCCGGTTCGGTGCCATGTCCGATTGACGGCCTGAGTTCTACCTGGACCGGCAGGAGTCATTACGTCGATGGCGTCATGATCGGCGCTTACCGCTGCCCGCGAGGGCACACGTTTGAGGTTGCATGCCCGTGAAGAGGATCATTCGGGACATAGCGCTCGTTATCGCTTCAGTAGAGATTTTGGTTTTGGTGTGCTTCAGCATCTTCCCGTCTCCTCTACCGGAATACGCAGTTTTGTCGGTTGGGTTTATCGGCGTGATAGCGGCTATTTTGGCTGGTAGCGGGAGGCACGAATGACTTTTGAGCAGCGCAGGGGAGACAATGGCTGACACTTTCCCGATGGTCAATGTGTCATCGAGCAACATCCAGGCGGTCGGCTGGCAGGCCGAACGCGAGGGCGATGATGTCGGCACTCTGCGAGTAGCCTTTCGCAATGGCGCGGTGTTCGATTACTCGGATGTGCCGGGCGTGATTTACCAACAACTGCTGGAATCCCCGAGCGTTGGCAGCTACTTTCACGGCAATATCAAATCGCATTACAACAGCACCAAGGTATCCTGATGGCCCGCGATCTACTGTGCCAGAAATGCGCTCCGTTGGCTATCGAGAGGCGTTCGAAGATCCGCTTTCCGCTAGAAATGCGGTTGTCCTATAGCGCTATCCGAAGACATTCTGGATTCGGGAAAACAGTTGACGTGTCCAGTGCTGGAATGCTCCTCGAACTGGATGGCTTTGTTCCTGCCGGTACGAAGTTGCACCTCCTGCTAGAATGGCCCTGCCTGTTGGATTGGAGCGTCCCCATGAGCATGACGGTTGAGACGAGGGTCGTCCGCTGTATCGGGAACCGTGCGGCAGTACGGCTGCTTTCTTATGAGTTCAAGACTCGCAGGGGCCCGCTCCTCGCGCGAGAGAGAGCGATAGCCTCATGATCGAATTCGACCCGGTTCGTCACGAGTACTTCTTGGATGACCGCCAGCTTTCCTCATTAAGCGAAGTGCGCCGGGCGGCTGGACTGGATGAATTCTTCAATATCGACCAGCAGTATCGGGATCGCGGCAATGCGGTTCACTACGCGACAACTCTAATCGATCAGGGCGAGTATGATCCCGATACGACGCATCCCGAGGTCCATCGGTTTGCTTCCGGTTATCTGGCGTTCAAGCGCGAGCACCGGTTTGAGATTGAGGGTTCCGAGGAGATAGTGTGGTGCCCCTCCATGGGGGTTGCCGGGCGGTTGGACCGGCGCATCGTCATGACAGGGGAGCGGATCATCCTGGATTTCAAAAGCGGTTCTCTACCGGCGCTGGTCGGCATCCAACTTAACGGCTACAAGTACTTGCTGGCATCCTCGCATTCGATCAAGGCCGATAAAGTGCGCTGCCTGTTGCTGCCGGGGGATGGCTCTTACCGGCTCGTGAGCCATGTCACGCTGGGAGGAAAGTCCGTCTCGCTCGATGACCCAATGTGGCTCCAGGCTTTTTTTGCGGCAACCAAATTGTACGGCCTTCGTAAGCAGGCCGGTCTGATCGGGAACGGAGCGCGATGACCTGCCAGCGCTGTGGCTCGACCCGCGTATTGAACGTGAGGTTTGAGCATCGGATCGCAGGTAGCTCTCTTGCGCAGCATTGTCTTGACTGCGATACGGTTTACAACGAACGCACCTGGAAGGAAGGAAATCAGTGGCATCCAGTAAAGAACTCATTGGAACTTTCACCATAGACCTGACCAAATCCTCATCGTCCATTACGGTGGACTTGGCGAGCACAGAACTGGCTAGCCGGGAACTTCAGGTCAATAGCGAGCAGGCGTTTGAAAATGCGGCGGCGCTGGTCGCCGTCTGCGCGAAGCGGGCCGAACAGGTCGCATCATTCTGGGAACACGACAGAGATTTGGCGCACCAACTGCACCGCAGCATCACCGGAAAGATCTCCGCCCTACAGGCTCCTTGGATCAAGATTCGGGCCAGCCTTGAGGCCAAGATGAAGGCGTGGCGTACCGCCCAGGAGCGCGAGCGCCAGAAGCGCGAGCAGGAGGAGCGCCAGCGTGCCGACGAGGAGCGCCGCAAGGTCGAGGAGCAAGCCCGAGCGCTCAAGATGGCCGGTGAGTACGGATTGGCTAAACAGGTCGTCCAGGAGGCCGAGACCGCCATTGCGCCGAGTTCGGTCCAGCCGTTTGCGCCCAAGTCTGAATCGGTCACCGAAAAGTGGCCCTGGATCGGCGAAGTCAACGATCTCATGGCGCTCATCAAGGCGATTGCCGAGGGCACGGTTCCGTTAGAATATGAAATCAAGGGCGAGATGCGACCCCTGCTCAACGTCGATCAGAATGTGTTGAACCATCTGGCGCGGACCAGACAGGGCGATTTCTCTATCCCTGGATGCAGCGCCAAGCAGGATCTTAGATTCTCCCGAAAGGCCGGAGTATGAGCGAGCCAACATACAGGGACCTCTTTGACAAATACGGCAGTGAAGCGGCCATGGTTGACGCGTACTTGGATCACAGGATGACCGACGAAGAAGAAACGAGTGTACGTTTGCGTATGGGCACAGCATTCAACACGGCGGTTCTTCGTGCCGTTTGTGATCGATTGACCGCAAGCAAGGCCGATGCCTAGTCTTAGTCGGTCGAGTCCATTCCGTTTGTCTCCTCGGTAGACTATGGCGGACTATCTTAGACCCTACCAGCGCCGCGAACTCATCAAGGCGTACCGATCCTGGAAAGCGGGCTGCACGCGGCAACTATGGTGTCTTCCAACGGGGGCGGGGAAAACTTTATGTGCCGCGATCATCCCGCAGTGGAAGATTCTGGGAGAAAAGGGCCAATTGTGGTTCCTGGTCCACCTGGACGAACTTGTAGGCCAAGCGGAGCGCACCTTTAAACGGATCAACCCAACGCTGCGCGTCGGAATCGAAAAAGCCGAGCAATACGCAAGTCCAGATCTGGATATTGTCATCGCGTCTATACCGAGCGTGGAGCGTAATGACTGCGAGCGCATCCGGCGCTTTGATCGCCGCCGCATCCGAGCCGTCGTATGCGACGAAGCTCATCACCTAGTCAGCAATCAGCACCGTGCCGTCGTGACGGCCTTAGGGGTCATGAAGGGCGATCCCGATGCCGATCCTTCCCGTTTGTTCGCGGGCATCACAGCGACGCCCCTGAGGAGTTCCGGGGAGGGCCTAGAGGCATTCTTTGACGAGATCACGATCTCGGTCGGGATGCGCGAACTGATGACAACTGGCCCAGAGATCAACGGCTCGATCTATCCCTGGTTGGCGGACGCTGTTGCTTACCAGATCAACACGGACATCGATCTCGATCAGGTCAAGATTCGGGCGGGCGACTTCATGCCGAAGGATCTTGGCCGTCTCATCAATACGCCGGAGCGCAATGCTTTGGTTGTGCGCAAATACCAGGAATTCGGATTGGGTTTGCCGGGATTGGCTTTTACTTGCAGCATCGAGCATTCGCATGATCTGGCGAGTGCCTTCAATACCGAGGGTCTCCCTGCCGTCGCCGTCAGCGGCAACACCTCTCGGCGCGAGCGCGACTCGATCATCGCCCGGTACAACACTGGCGAGATAAAGGTGCTCACCAGTTGCTCTGTATTCGTGGAGGGATTCGATCTGCCGAGAGCTACCGTGAATGTACTGGCAAAACCGACAAGGAGTAACTTGCTTTATTGTCTTGATGGGGAAACCGAGATCTTGTCTTCCGAAGGATGGAAAACGATTGGCAATATTATTCCTGGAGATATCGTATGCGCTGTTGAGCCTGAGGATCTTAGGGCCCAATGGGTCCCCGCCGATTCAGTAATCGAACGGATAGTTTGTCCAGAGGAGAAAATGGCGAGCCTTGTGAGCGCCCGCATGAATTTTCGGGTTTCCGATAAACATCGCATGTTGTGTTTTGATCGGCATGGGAATCATCCAGATTTCGTACTCGCAGAACAACTTGCAGTTTGCTCGCATTCTTATAAACTTCCGGTTGCCGCCATCTCTTCTTTCCCGGACGCTCCGTTGACCGATGACGAACTGCGGCTCATCGGATGGTTCTTGACCGATGGATGTCACAACCGGAAGAATAATGCCATCAACATCTGTCAATCGATCACTCATCCTGAATATATAACAGAGATCAGGTCAATCCTCGACTCCTGCCGGATTCGATACGGAGAAGCCAAGCGAACGGGTTCCAATTTTGGGTCCAAATATGCGGACCGCATTGTCTTTTACTTCAGCAAAGGAGACCCGCGCAAAATCTCTGAGCGTAACAAGCGTGGATGGTCCTATTTATCCGCGTACCTAGACAAATCCTTTACTGATTCACTGATGGCCGTATCTGACAGACAGCTTGGAGTGATGCTTGAGGCTATGAACAAAGGCAACGGTTCTAAGTGCCAAAAGATTACTTGGACGCGGCGCAGCTACGACATTTGTTTTGGCAACAAGAGGTTGGCCGAGCGCATTCAAATCGCCTGCATAACGCATGGATTCGCTTGCAATCTGTCGATTATTCCCGCTTCCGAAAAGCGCAAGAGCGAATTTTACATGCTCCATATCAAAAAGAGGGCCTTTAGTATCGTTGGTGGCACAACCCTATCACATGATCGACCAACGCTTGCGTTGGCGGACCCAAAACCTTCAGAACGAGTTTGGTGCGTCTCCAATCGAATCGGCACTATTGTGACCCGCAGGAAAGGCAAGGTCTGTATTGTCGGTAACTGCCAAATGCTCGGACGTACCTTTCGGCCTTACCCGGCACCGGAAGACTACTTACGCATGGTCGCGGCTGGTCAGCGGCCCGATTACATCAAGCCTCATGCGATCATCCTGGATTTTGCCGACAACTGCGGTCGCCACGCCGGGGCCTTAATGCAACTTCCAACGCTCTACGGCCTGCGCCCGGACTTCAACATGCGCGGCAAGAGCGTCACCGAGGTCGTGGAGGAAATCGAGCAGTTGCTTGAAGTCCAGCCCGCCATCGATCTTCAGCACTGCCGGTCGATCGAGGATGTCCGCTCCCAGGTCGATTCGGTCGATCTGTTTGCCGTGCCGGTGATCCCGGAGAAGATCCGCAAGCTGGCAAAGTTTCACTGGTTCCAGCTTTGGAGTGATTCCTATCAGTTGCGAACTTTGGTCGGAACTGTCGAAATTCGTCAGAACTTGCTTGGGGCCTACGAGATCTACGTATCGAGGAACGGGCAGCGCGTCTTACGTAACAGCCTCAGCGATCTGCGCGAGGCCGTTCAATTCGGAGAGAGTCTCGTACCGCCCGAGGAGCGGACATTGCATCGTAAGTCGGCCAAGTGGTTGTCAAAAGAGCCGACGTTCGCCCAATGCGATCTCTTGAGGAATAAAGATAACCGTTTCCGCGCTCGTTTTGAATCCAGCAAAGAACTCTTCCGACACGTTATGTGCGAATTTCGAAACGGAAACAAAAGCTATTCTCGTGGTGGAATTTCCAGGGCCATAGATCGGATGAGGCTTTCCGGCTTGAAATAGGAGCGAACTCCTCGTCCGCTCCTCAATTGGGCCGTACCGATCCATACCGCACCATTGCCGGGCGATCCTTATCCAGCCAAGCCGGATCAAGCCCGACCAAGCCATTACCACCCCCTGCCGAGCCGGGCCTGACGCCGCCCCTGCACGCCGAACCCCGACCAGCACGACCGTACCGCAGCCAACAACGCCAGCGCCTTGCCTGTCCTGATCGTGCCTTGCCACTCCCGAACGAACCACGGTTTATCCCGTTTACTCTACGACAAATTTGACTACCTGAAATCTCCCAAAGCTGGGCCGGAAATCTCCGACGCCGACCAGACGTCCAGCGGATTGGAATACCTCGTTCAACAACTGATCCGAGATGTACTCCGGTAGTACGCACTCTAGTCTGACCTTGATCCTCCAGCCAATCTGCATTGCTGGCCTGCTCCGCGTGATCGCGGACTTTTGAATCACTACTCGCCTACGGTCTAGGTAGTCCCAGTCCTTGACGCCCAACGAGCAGTACTCGTCCAGCGCGATGATGCCAGCCTTGAAGATGTCCATGGCGGACTTGCGCGGAGACCTCGGGTCCTGCTTGAATTTGGCGGCACCGATGATGGACATTCTGAAATACTCGCTCGGGATCGCCAGATTTCCTTTGGAATCGCGGTAGACGTAACTCTCGGTGTCGTCGGTCTTCTTGGCCTTGCTGCCTTTGGAGGCTCTGGCTTTTTCCTCCACTCCTTCCACGCTCCATCGATGGAACAGGAATGGGCTGGTCCCAACAATTTCGGCCTGGACCACATAGGGTTCGCTGAATGAAATGATCTTGCCGCCATCATTGCTGACAGGGGCCAAAACGGTGGCCTGATTTGATTTTGCCATGTTTATACCTCGTATACCGATACTACTTTAGTCTTGCAGTATAGTCAAGACTTGATATACTGTTCACATGAAAGATTCGGATCGAGAGTTTTTGCACTTTCTGATACCAAAAAGGCTCCTCGAACGGATCGAGGAGTTTCGGTTTAAGAATCGTTTCCCATCAAGAGCGAGAGCGATCACTTGGCTCTTAGACTGGGCTCTATCCAACAATCCTAAACCCGAACAGTGATTGATTTCGTGGACCGCCGAGGTTTACAGCGCTGCGGCAGTGCGGGGCGTAGGTTAGGCCGTCCATGGTACGTAAACGGCATGGTCGTCTGATGCGAGGTCTGGCGGGGCGGTCTGAGATTAGGTTCGTTGCGGTCGTGCGTGGAAATCAGCGGTAAGGCGGGCAGATGTTGGGTACGCTAAGGCAAGGCTCTGTATGGCCCGGTATTGTTCGCAATGGTTATCCGGGGAATGGCAGACATAGGCTGTGTTAGCAGTGGCATGGAAAGGTCTATCGTAACTACTCGCGCGGCGGGATATCACGCGCCATTGATAGAATCAAGTTGGCGAAGGAAGGCTAGATGATCCGCCACTTTCTCGCTCAAAACTCGTGCTACCGTCGCTGGAGCGGAGGAATCTGGTTCTACGTCAATCCAGAACCATTCCCCTATATGTTCTTCTGGCAAAGAGAGAAACCGAGCCACATCGAGCGTCTAATCGAAGTCGAAGCCGATGGCGTGGATATAACCTGGATTTACAAGGGAGTGATTCCGCAGGACTAACTGCGGGTCTTCTTCCGCCCTTTCCGGCGCTCCGCGATGGTCCTCATTGCCTTCGCGAAGGCCGCCCTCTTTGCTTCCTTGCCGCCCTTGGCTAAACCGCGTTTGATCTTTGATGGAGTCGCGGCCCCGAATTTACCCTCGGTCCCGCGCCGTTTCATAGAAGCCTTAGCCCGCTTTAGAAAATAACCGCTCTTCTCTCTTTTTGCCATCTGTCCTACCTCCTTGTGTCCTACCGAACCAAGCCGACATGCATCTCTTAGAGCAAAAATCAGCGAATCCTTTATGCTTTGATCGCTTCGCCATGAATGTTACGCCGCATTCAAAACATTGCATAATACTGCGCGCTTTAATGCCTTTGGCCTTTCCGCTGCACTTTTTCGAACAGTGCATTTGCGCCCTTTTTGGGGCCATGAATTCGCGGTTGCATATTGGACAGAGTTTTGGAAATTTAGGCTTTCTGTGCGCCCTGAGCAGGTACCCCACCTTTGGATGTTCCAAGACATGGCAATCAACGCAGAGCAGTTCGCCGTTACTAATATCGAACCTTAGTTCGGGGTGAAACGCCCACGGCTGCTTATGGTGGGCATGCATTTCGATATCGGATCGACCGCATCGAACGCACTCACGGTCTCGCTCCGTAACCGCTCGCACCCACCGTTTGTATTCCGCCGTGTGACCAGTAGGACGATTAGTTGAACGTTTACGGCTAGCGTACATGCAAGCACGGGAACAGAACTGCTTTCTTTCTTGACCCTTCGTGTAGACCTTGATCTTTCCACACTGTTGGCATCTTAAGAACGTTATCGTAACCGTGCGTTTTTTGTGTTTGCTTGAACACTTCCGCGAACAGAACCGGGCACCATCAGCAATTGCGGACGGGTACCGCACAACTGTTGTGCCACAAGCGTCACATTGGATCGCTACGGCTTTTCCGCCCTTTGCCATGTGGTGCTCCTGCGCAATACTACGGGATTCAGCCGAGACTTGGCAATAGGTAGGAGTTGGCCCAACTCTGCACGCCGTCCTTGAACGCGATCCGGCCCCACGGGGTATCGGCGGTCGTTCCGATGGAGTAGTCGGCTCTCAGGCTCCAGCCGTGCGCTATCAATAGGCCGCGCAGCGCCGCCTCTATCTCAACGGAATGGGTCGCAATGTGCATTCTGCGAACCTTGCTGTTGATGGCCGCGATTGAGTCCCGGATCGCGTCGAATTCCAAGCCCTGAATGTCGCAATCGATCAGGTCCACATGGTCTACGCCAGCGATCGCATCGGCAATGCTGATGGTCCGCACCATGATCGAGCCTTTCCCCTCTAAGTGCTTGCGCACCGGCAGGCCGCAGTAGTATCCACCGTCATCCCCGGTCGCACGATCCGTGTTTACGCTCTGGCCGTACCATTCGTCCGGAGTGAATCCTTTGAATTGAACGTAGAACTGCACGACGTTGCCGGTGGCATCGGTGACCGCCCTTTGGATCAACGTGTGCTTCTTGGGCATGATGTTGTTGTCCAGAAGATGCTCATTGAGCCACGCATAATGCTGCGGCTCGGCCTCCACGCAGATCAAATGATAGGGCACCTGGCGCTGTTCGCACGCCTTAGCCGCACGTACCGCCCACCTTCCGTAGCCAGCGCCCAGTTCGGCGATGACGTAGCGCTCCTTTGCTGCGTCAACCGATTCCAGTAAGTCCAGCCATTCAAGATATTCTTCATCGACCGCAGGGTATTGGTCAAAGAGCAATTCTCTCCGGATGCGGCTTCCCACAAAGCTATCGGCTTGGAATCCAGGCGGACAGCATGTCGAGATCGGACGGAAGCGCGAGAACACCGAATGATGCACCGGTCAATCCCTGAATCCGTTTGCTTCCCGCTTCTCAAGTAGCGCCGCCCCTACGTTGTATGCCTCGACGCGATGCTGAGAGTTGTACACATCGTCCCATGCGGCGGTGCCGTACTCCGGATGAAAGTGCTGGAAGAAAAGATCCTGCGCTTGTATCAGCAGTCCCGGCTGTTCGCGGTCGAGCTTTTGCGTCAGCAGGGTGAAATCGTTGTCGGCTAGCATCCCGATATAACCAGGGTGAAACAACCCCGCATAGTTATGCTCTCGAATCAATCGATGGAAATAAGGCCGGGTCACGATGTTGAAGAACATGAGAGGGTCCGGTCCATCGCCCGCCGTGCGTACCCAGACGGCGTGCTCAGCCGTCACGTCGGGGATTCGATCTAAAAGTTCGGTGTCCCAGGCTTGGCAGGGATGCCAATCGTCGGCTAGTGATATCAACACGTCTCCGCTAGCGGACATCGCCGCGCAGTTCCAGGGCTCAGCCGCTCCTGGCAGGCTAGCCGTGTTGCGCACAATGCGGGAACGGGAGAATACCGGCCAACCTTCAATCCGATCCCGATCCCCTGGGTCCAAGCATAGGACGTGCTCAATGTTTTCTGGATGGCATGCTCGATCGAGCCATGCTTCTGCGGCAGACCTCCACCAATGCTCCGTGGTCGGGGCAAGGCGCTTAGAGGCGTGACAGAGTGAAAACGTCATATGTAACCGTTATCCGTGCCGTGTGTCTGACAAAGGGGAGGGGTTTATGGATCTCGTGACGCTCATCATCATTCTGATCCTGTTCCTTCTAAAAGTCACCGGGCTGTACGTGCCGGGACCGTTGAAGATCGGATAGAGCCGATCTTCGCCGCTATCCAGCGGAATGGCGCGGCCAGCATGCGGAACAGCATTTCGGAGCGGTCCTGACAGGAACATGTCCGGACGGTATCCGGAATAGCTCCGTCGTCGCGATACTTCGCCCAAATCGGGGCGCTGCACTTCGGGCAGGTCGATACCAGAAACCAAGCGTATTGCATCAACCCTCCTTTGGCTCGCGTTCAGCCGGATTGTCCAGATCTGGACATTCCGGTTCTTCGATCAGGGCCTGTCGCTCAGCGTTGCTACCAGGAATGGTCCTCAGCAGGTGCAGTGTTGCTCTCCTGAGGATGTCCAGTTCGCTATGTTCGTCTTGTTCAGTCTTTTCGGCGAACCAGTGCTTTCTTCTTCCCAATGGTGCTCTCCGTTATGGCTTATGGGTTCCTTCAACACCGCGCGCCATGCGCTTCTTGGTGCGATCCTGGAGCGCTGCCAAGCCAGCTTTGAAGTGCTCCAGCGCGATCTGGTTTTCTTCGCAGGCGAACGGTCCGGACTGGAACGATTCCAGCCGGTCAATGATGATCGCGGCTAATGCCTCCTGGGTCACTCCATTCACGGATGCCTCTAGGATCGGGCCATTCTGGAACCAGATTGGGATTCTCTTCTTGGCGATGAATTCCTGCCGAAATCCTGGTTGCGGCGGAACCGGCTTCGGCTCCCACGATATTTCATAGGCGTGATTTGCGCCGCCTGCGCCCGGTTCATCGAGGACATCAATCTTTAGTTGATGGTTGGCGGCATCGCCTTCCACGGTATGACTGGTTATGGTTCTCATGGTTGCTCCTTATGCCAGCGCTTGCAGATCAGCGGTCAATTGAATCCAATTGAACCCATTTGGGGCCTTTTTGGTTGCTTTATCGACCGAATCCGGAGACAGCAGTGTGTATAGCTCACCGCCCTCGGATGGCGAAAGATAGCGCGGGAACGTCTCCCAAGTCATCGTCCCCTTAAGCCCCCACGTTCCGATCTGGACTCCGATGGAATCGAATCCAAAGCCGCAAACGTTATGCCCGTTGTCCGGATCTGGACTCCCTGCCACGTCCCAGACGAAACCGGAGGCCGATGGAAATGGGGAGATCCAATCATCCGGCAACTCCAGGCCGATGTCCAGGTTCTCAAATAGCCACAGCGCCGTCTTCATCTCCTCGATGTTGTTCGGGTCCACCGACACCCATCCAGAGATTCTGTGCTTGGCGGGCAAAGCATGGTGGGGCATGAACCCGTGCGAGTGCTGGAAGGCCAGACTCGTTTGCATGTCGCACCCATTGTCGGTCGATGGATCTCCGGGAACGTAGCCGCCGATCATGGAGTAGAGATTAACGATCTGTCCATCGGTGAATTCAATCGGGGCACTCCCGGCATTACCGGTGAACACTCCGACCAGATGTGCTTGGGCCGCAATGACGCAATCTCCGACCGAGTCGTTCATGTAGACTTTTTTCAGCGCTGGCATGGCGGCGGCGGAATAGTCCACTGAAGCGGGCGGAGCGGGCAAGCTGCGCAACAAGTAGTTCTTCAGCCTCAGAGAAGGGAAGCGAACGGCTGGCCTCTTTCGGCCAAAGCACACAGTTTGTTTTGTGGTCGGATGCACGATCCGCTTGACTGGCATTTTATTCCTCCCCTTCAGATACCGTCTCCGGCACCCTGCAACTCGCGGGCGGCTTGATCGATCGCAAGATCTCCAGAATACCGGCGAACAGAAACCTTTTCGCGGATGTAGTCCAGAATCTTTTGCATGCTCTCCTCGGGCGTCTCCCGACCGGCCATGCACTCGACTTCGGGATGAAGCGGGGGCTCGTAAGGATCAGACACGCCGGTAAAGGCCGGTATCTCTCCGGCGCGCGCCTTGGCGTACATGCCCTTCACATCCCGGCGCTCGCAAATTTCAAGCGGCGTGTTTACGTAGACCTCCACGAACCGCACGTCCTGTTTGCGAATCTCATCGCGAATCGCCCGATACGGCGAGATCGCCGCGACGATTGCGATAATCCCATGACACGACAGAGATTCGGCCATTATTCCGAGCCGCCGTATGTTTTCGTCGCGCTCGGCCCGCGTGAACCCCAGTTCCGGCCACAGACGGGCGCGTATTTCGTCGCCATCCAGCAACTCGGCGGCGCATCCATCTTGCCTCAGTTGAGACAATAATGCCCTGCCGATGGTTGTTTTTCCGGAGCATGGCAATCCCGTCAAAAACACAATCACTTACCGCCCTCCTCTGAGTGCATCAAGGTCACTCGCGATACCGGAACTCGGACCATGTTGCCGTGTTCCGTCCTGACCTCCAGCATCAATTCCTGCTCAATTACTTCTCCGGTCAGCGCTGGATGATCCTCGTGTCGTTCGATCAACACCCGCTTGCCAACGTAATTACGCCGCATTCTCCGTTTGAATTGTTTTGCCATTTAGTCCGCCTTTCTAAACCTTCGTTTTTCACATTGAACTCCAGAAGTCGCCGCCCTCCACCTTGCCCTTGGTGGGATTCCTAATCGGGTAAGGAGCATCAGGTGCGGGAACTCCTAGAAATCCGCACAATTCGGTCCAGCCGGTAGATGCGTCCATATCCATCACCAACAGATCTCGCGGGCGATCTCTGAAATATTCTTTGACTTCCGCGTTGTGGCGTCTATAACGCGCCAGGAATATTCGCGGGGAAAAATCCTTTTGGCCATACAACGCTGTATGAATCCGATTGGTGAACGGATAAATATCCCAGAGTTTGCGCGTGGGGTTGTGCTTATAGCTCCACAGTCCCTCCACGCTTTTGAGCCAATCACGCTCGTTCCGTATGGTCAGAATGAACTTCGATCCGGGATAAGCCCGGTCCAGTTTCCTGTAAAGCAGCGGAATCGGAAGATCGGACAGCGCATACCACTGCTCCAATGTTTTGGAGCGACCGAGAGCATTCATTTCCTGCCAGATCAACGGGGATTCTCCATTTCCCCAATGAAAGCTGTCGAATCCCAGGAGTTGCAACGCTGCGTGGAGAGAACTGGTAGCCGTTTTGTGCATACCAATACCGAATATTCGCGTCGGAATGGGCTTGAGTTCAATGGGCGTCGATTCGAAATTGCGGTATACAACACCTACTCCGAATTTTCCGTAATTTACGACGGTTTCTGTCCTGGATTCAATGGCTCTCCACTCCTGGTTATTTTCGTACTGTCTGGCGTGCGGATACTCTTTGAAGCGCACTTCTGCGCTGTGCGGAATAGCATTCAGGTACCGGTTTTCAATGTGCCGCATCGAGTAGCCCATGCGCCTGAGGCGATTTATCATGTCGATGTCTTCGCCGTGCCAAGTATCAAAGCTCTCGTCATATCCACCGGCCTTTATGAAGGCGCTGGACCAGACGGCTAAACGCCCGGCATATCCGCGCTGCGGGCGCTCGGGGCCATGCGGAAGGCTCTTGATGAGCGGGAAGTCCGGACAGAGGAAGATGCCCGGTACCATTCCTGGTTCCTGGAATTTTTCGGCCACGAATTGGGCGAAGTTCGGTCCTGTGAAGTTGTCGGCGTCCAGCGTGACCAGGATTTGCGCTCCCTCCAGTATGCCGCAACGGGCGGCTGTATTTTTCGCATGCGAGACGTGAAAGGGGCCTTCAGTAGGGTGAGAGTAGACGACCAGACGGCCAGCCGAGATTGCATCGGGGTGTTTGGATCGCAGGCAGTCCAGCAGGCCATCCTTGTCACCGTAGTCCAGAACCACAAATTTGAGGTTCGGGTAGTCGGAGTTGTCGGCTAGGTTGCGTGGCAGGGTTTGCTCAAGGTGCTGCATCCGGCCCTTGCATGTCGTCGCGAACGCTATGCGCGGAGTACTCATTGAAGCCATTCTGGAACAACTTCGCGGCTAACAAGTTCCGGGTAAGAAGAATTTTTTATGACAGACTCGATTACAAAATCCCGCATCGCCATGCCGCGCTTGGCGGCTTGATATTTGATGGACCATAAGAAATCTTCGGAAACACGCACGGCCAGAATCGAATCCCCAATACCCCTAGCGGAGCGTAGCCTTTCGCCTTCATTAGCGGGCAGGCGGTCCAGGTACTTCTCCGACGGACTTTGATTGTTACGCTTTAGACGGTTCGCGAGCGGCCTATAAATATTCATGGCCGTTAACTCGGCCTTTAGGGCTTCGCGGCTATCAGCGTACCATCCGAGTATCGTGACATAACAAACGCATTCGCGCACCGTGCGCCACCAAGTCGCGTTCCTCCCGCCACTAGACATGGCGCGCAAAATGCTCCCTTTGCCGATATAAACGAACCCAAGCTCCTCGCAAACATGTGCGTAGACGCAATAGTTTGCCCAAGGCGGGGCATGGAAGGATCTTTTGGATGCTCGGGCCATCCTCAGTACTCTCCTTGGCTGTTCTTAAGAATTGATTCAACCACCCATTCTCTGGCAGTCATATCGCGCTTGGCCGATTCGATCTTGACGATTTGGAGTAGAGCAGAACGAACGCCAGCGATCGCCAGCGTGCGCCTGCCTTTATCTTCCTGCTCAAGCAGAAACTTGTGAACTTCGGACCTAGTGGGATTTTCCACGTCGGAAGCACGAGTCTAACGCCGCCGTTGACTAAAGTCAACGGTCTATTGTCTGTCACGAAAGTGAAATTATTTCTCCTTTCTTTTCAGTGACGATTTCCGGCTAAGTTATTGATCCATTCCAGAACCGCTATCACCGGACCCAATGTTCATCGCATTGCAAGTGCCAGCTTTTGGCCGATAAGTCTTTTACTTGCATCCTAGCGGAGAGTAACTATCCGTGTTTTCATGGACCTGTCCGTATAATAGAGCAGGAGATGACACAGCTTTATGACAACACTAGGATGCAAGATAAAGAGGCAACTGCCGAGGCCGATCGACCGGCGAGACTGGGTTATAGAACTCGATCCGATCGGCATTGCCTTCCGGCGCAAGGGCAGCCCCAGGCGGTTCCTGATCGGATGGGACTCGGTCTGGAACCGCGCCATGGAGATCGCTGCCGAGCAGCTTCGCAAGGAGCGAGCCGCCGCGCGCAAGGCACGGAGGTCCAGATGATCAGACTGTACAACCATACGCGGTACTCGGACTCCTTGCTGCGAGAGATCTTTAACTTTGCGGCGCGATGCGCAGGAGTGTCCGGAGACGTGCCGGTAAAGATCAACTATTGCAGGCGACGGCTATGCGGCGCGGGCTATGCTTATCGGAACTATCCGTACCGCAAGACGCTGATCGGCAGGCCCAGCACAAGTCGCGACAAGCGCTTGCTTAAATGCCCTGTCGGTTGGATCGAGATGCGTCTTCCGTGCGTTCTTGTGGATGCTTGGCACAAAGCCAACAATACTAGTCTATCCGATCCGGACAAGAATGCGTTGGTCGCCGCCGAATGGTTCGTGGATGTGGCGATTCACGAGATGGCGCATATCCGGCAGTTTCGGGAAGGGACGAAGCCTGTCGGCTATTATGGCAAGCGGGTAGCGGGCGGGACGCGCCGCGACCGGCATGACTCTCGACCCTGCGAGGTTGACGCCGAGAATACCGTGGATGCCGTTCGGGATAATCGCTCACGCGATCGGCGCCGTCAGGAGTTGGCCCTTAAGCTAGCCTTGGAGTTGCTGGCGGCTGATGTTGGTACTACTTCCTAGTTGACACAGCGGCGGTTTTCGGGCAATCTGGAGTTGCCGACCGCTCTAACAAGCACCAAGTTCCGATGAGAACACGCCCGGTCAACCAAAGGCCGGGCGTTGGTGTTTTTGGGCGCGTAAAATTTTATTATTGACACGTTTCAGCGAGCGGGGGTAGACTGTTTTCCGTAGCTAATTTCATCTCTCTGTTTTGTTAGAGGGTTGGCAAACCAACAAAACAGACCGGTCGGAGGAGTGTCTCTATGGCACATGTCGGGGAGCGGTATTGTTCTCAAGAACTTCAGGGGTTCACTCCTATTCCAGATTGGATCTCTCGAATACCAGAGGAGCGTCTGTGCTGGAACGAGAAAGCACTTCTGGCTAGGTTGCAGCGTTACGGTCAGGCGACTGGAGAAATTTTCCCGGCCATAGAGTCCTTGGCTCGTGAACTCGGGTTGAGCCAACGTACGATCTGGAGATACCTCGGGTCGCTCAAGGGCAAGAAATTCATTGAGCGCGAAAGGTGCCAGAATTCTCCAAGCCGTTTCTTCCTTGTCCGAACCTCGGAAACTCCTGAAAACACAGAAACCGCCAACCCTGGCGGTTCTGGTTTGGCAACTGCCAACCCTGGCGGTTCGGAACTGCCAACCGTGGCGGTTGCTACCATTAGTAGTGAAGATACAAGCCTAAAAGAGAATACCCCCTATAAGCCCCCCTCCCAGAAAATTCAGAATCAAAACCTAATACCGGGAGAAGCAAACGCCTCTGGAGAGGAAGTGTGTAATGTGCTCAACAGGACTCCCCGCATCAAGCGTCTGAACAAAGCTGAGCGCACAGCCGTAGTTGAGCGGGCTTCAGCCGTTCTCATTCCGGTTTCTGACTGGGAGCGCCACGCGACGGCGTATGCACTCTCCGATTTCGCCCGCGAGCATGACTGGAAAATCCATTTTTTCTTGAAAAACCCGACATCCTGGGTCCCATCTTACGAGCCTTCCCCTCAGCAAACCCCCAATCCCGCTGTTGCGCCCGCCCCAAGGCTGCCGGATTCACCGGAGCCCCAAGCATCGCCCAGTCATCTCCCGGCTCAGGTGACCGTGCCAATTGGCGAGAGCGGGTTGCCGGTGCCGGTCGAGATGTGGAATCGATTGGTTCCGTCCGGGGTTAAAATCACGTTCTGGGAATTCTCCAACGGCAACCATGCCGCCCTGAAAGCCGCGTGGTCGAACGAGCGGTACCGGTCGAACTTTGAGACGATGTGCGTGAAAGCCGAGCCGATTATCAAGGCCCTGGGACCCGAAGTCTGGTGGTTAAATTTCTTCTGGCTTCTCAGGCCGGACAACTGGCAAAAGCTGCTATCCGGAGTCATGGACGGTATGCCGAAGAAGAATCGCCAGCAAGCGCCAGCCAGACTATCGCGAGAGGCCGAGGGTCTAGCGGCGACCGAGCGCGCCAAAAAACTAGTGGAGGAGCAATTCAGTGGAAGCAAGTAAAGAAAATATCGGCATGTTGCTTGACCGCCTCAGTATGCTGGCGGCTTTGCCGAATTACCCCAAGGACGAGAGGATTCTAGCGGACATCGCCCGCCGTATGTGCAAGTTTCTGCACAACCGCGACCGCAACGAAGTCGTCCGCGAATTTCGTCACAAAGAGGGCCTGGATGTTTTTCCGGAATTGCGGATACCCGAGATTGAAGGCCCCGGACCGAACGACATCGATCAGTTTTTCGACATACTCAGCGAGACGTGCGAGTTTTTTCCGCCACTCATCAAAATGCGCGAACTTCACGAACGGGTCTGTCGGAATGCCGATGGAGTGACAGCCGGGGAACTGCTCTCCAGATACCACTCGGTGAGCGAAGGCGAATAAACCATGGCGTCCAGATCTGGATTTTCGCTACAAGCGTTCGCCGAGCGTCCGGTGACCCTATCCATCCTTCGGGACAACGGCGGTCTTTCTGGGCGATGTTATTGCTGCCGGGCAGCAGGTTTAAGCGGCAAGCGCGACGGCTTTCCGTGCGGTTGCAACCATGCACCGGACGGGGATTGTCCGGTATGCCGCAAATGTTCGGTCCATTGCCACTGCCGGAAGGCGGACATCCTGGAGCGGCTTCGGCGGGCCGTGCGGGACGGAAGATCCGGCATGGAGAGCAGATTGAGGCAGCACCTGGAGCGCCGGGGAGGACACAGGCAATGAAGATCAAGGCCGTAACGAAGTTTCAAGCCACATCGGGGAATACGTGCCTGGTGGGCGTATTCCAAGCTGCCGTGAATCACAAGACCGGACAGTACCGCATGACGCTGGTGGTCGAATGGGAGCACCAATCGAGTCCGCAGGACGACAAGGAATTCGAGGTGTGGTGGCAACAGGCGACACATTGCAACGTGGAGGCCAACGTGAAGGCAAGCGGTTTGAGAGAGGTTTCCCAGATCGCTTCGCAATTCGCGCTGACCGGCAGGGCGTCGAACCCGAAGATGAACTGACATGACTGACCTGAACAGAATCCGAGAACTCTACCGGGATGGCGCATCCCTGGGTGATTTGATGCGCGACTACGGGCCGGACCAAGTTGAGCGGGCCCTGGGCGCAAAGACCATTGAGGACCAGATCGCGATACCGGATGATGAGGTAGACATCGATGGATAATAACGATCTTGCCGGGCGTGAGGCGAATCCGGATCTGTCACCAGGGGCGATTGACAGACGCCCGACCGGAGGAAGTACCGCGCCCGGCAAAGGGGCCGCAAAGGCCAGATAGCCCCTTGCGATGGCCTCTAGGAAACGTGATGAATTCAGCGCCGCTACCGCGCCTGTCGATCTCGCTCTTGATCGAGGCTGGCCCCAAAACCACGATGCCGAGCGCTACGTTTTAGGCGCAATCCTGATGGACGAGCAGAACTACTCCCAAGTCGCAAGCGCGCTGAAGCCTCAGGCTTTCAGTCTTGAATCTCATCGCCGCATCTTTCTGCGCATGGGGGAGCTTTACGAACGCCGCGAGAAGATCGACCGCGTCACGCTCGCCAACGAACTGAAGCGGAAAGGCCAGCTTGAATCGGTTGGCGGGGTGACGTATATCGTTTCTCTGGACGATGGCTTGCCGGTTCTATCGAATCTCGACGCCTATATCCGGATCGTGAAAGAGAAGGCCGAACTCCGATTGGTCATTATGACGGCGCAGAAGTCGATCGATCGGGCGCTCACCGATAGCGAATCGGCCAAGGACATCTGGGAGTCGGCCCGCGAGGAATTGCAGGACCTGGGTAGCAACGGGGACTCTTCCGGGCTGAGTTCCCCATCGGCCATTGTGGAAGACTTCGCGGGCGGAGTGAACGTTTTCCTCGATCCCATCAAGCGGCCAGCGGGAGTAAAAACCGGGTTTACCAAGTTCGATGAGATGACGGGCGGGCTGCGAGGGGGAGAACTGATTATTGTAGGCGCAAGGCCGGGACACGGAAAAACCGCCTTTTGTTGCAACATCGCCACGCACATATCCATTGGATCGCAGGGATTGGCTACAGCCATCTTTTCTTTAGAAATGAGCAAGCCATCTCTCCTGGATCGAATGGTATGCGCGGTCGCCAGGGTAGATAGCCAAAAGTTTCGGGCTGGATATTTGAGCAAGGATGAACGGGCGCGTCTGATGAAGGCGCTGGCCCAATTATCACAATCCCCTCTTTTCATAGACGATAACTCCTCTACCTCTTTGGCTTATTTGGAATCTCGTGTTCGCAAATTGCAACGCGAGAAACCTATAGGACTCGTTGCGGTCGATTACCTGCAATTGATGAGCGTGCCGGGAAGATTCGAAACCCGAACGCTTCAGGTTGGGCATTTGACTCGCGGCCTCAAGTTGCTGGCTAAAGAATTGAACCTGCCGTTCATGGTGTTGAGCCAACTTGGTAGATCCGCCGAAAAGCGAGGAATAAAAGAAAGGCCGGTCCTTTCCGATCTCAGAGAGTCGGGCTCTCAAGAAGCCGACGCGGACGTGGTTGTCCTGCTTTTCAGGGAAGAACTTTACAAGCCCTCCGATGAAAATCGCGGCCTTGCTGAGATAGGACTTGTCAAGCAACGATCCGGGCCAACCGGCTGGTGGAAGATGACGTTTCTGGCTAATATCACCCAATTTGGAGATTACGCTAGGTATGATGAGCCCCCTCAGTAAGACGGTCGCATACGCGGTTCGACGGGATCGGGAAATGCAGGCGGTAGCCCGCGAGGAGCGCCAGTCCAGGTCGCGCCGGAACGCCACGCCGGATCAAGATCTCTGGAAGATCCTGGAGACGCTCAGGACCGACCTGAATAGCGCCATCGATCGTGCCCTGGCATCCATAGCCAGGGAAAGAAGCAAACGCACCGCAATCCCCGGTCACGTCATGGACCTTATTGTGGCGGCTGCGGGCCTGGAGCGCGTACCGGTCGAGCTTGTCATTCAGCCACGCGGCAGAGGACGCAATTACGATCCGGTTGTACAGGCCCGCCGAAGGGTAGCCATGGCCCTGCGAGCGAAGGGGTTGTCCTATCCGCTCATCGGGAGCTATCTGAATGTGCATCACAGCAGTGTTATGCACTTGTGCAAGGAGACGAAATGTCCAGATCTGGACAAATGATCGACATTGCCTGCAAGGACGGAATCGAGCGCACTAGGGCTCGGGTAGTCGGGAATCTAGCGGTACACTCCTCGATTTCGCGAGATGACTCGTGCTCTATAACGCACGTACCAACCGGCCTGCGGATCGCTAAGGCCAAGGATATCTCGGAGGCTGACTATATCCTGATACGGCTCTCCGCGTTGGACTGGGGATTTAAGGACCCTACCCTCTGTCCGCATGAAACCAAGGCCGAGGTTAGCCGGATACTAGGGGCCACCTTCATGCCGACTGCGCGGATTCTCGAATGGAGAAGACTGCATGCACGATAGACCTGACACACGCACCATCAAGGGTGGGCTCGTTGAAGGTGAGGGCGTGATTCGTACCGACTGGGGACTGGCTACAGTCCGATGCGCTTACGAAATGGAGCGCGAGGATCATCCGCCAGTGATTTTTGTTGACAACAATCCTGCGATGCAAGTAAAATCACGGACGGAGATGGATAGACCATGAGCGACGAATCCACAGGCAAACAACTCATGAAAGACGGTGTTTGGCAGGTCCCTACCAACGAGCGTCCTGCCGGTTGGGAAACCATGGGCGGTCGAGAGCCGATTGCGGCATCCACCGAGGTAGTCGTTCATCAAGCTCAGGAAGTGACCCACGTCAACGCCGAGCGGATCGAGGATCTCCCGAAGATCCAGGGTACACTGATCGACTGGGTTCGCGAGAAGATCGAGCGCACCAAGGCTGAAGCGAAAGAACTTTGGGAAGCCTATCAGCACGCTCTAGCGAGAAAGTGGAAGGCCGGAACGCTCAAGAAGCACTGGAATCTGGCGGTAGGCAGGGCCGAGTATTACGAGAAGACCCTGGAGGCTCTTGAGGCGGGGTACTGTCTGTTCCCGGCGCTCCAGTGCGAGATCTTCGCGGTACGGACGGAACGCGATACGCCGACCTACCGACATAGTTGGTTTCGATGGAATTACCACCCAGATTGGGAAGAACAGGCCGAGTTGCTTCCGACCGGAACGGGTGAATACGTTAATCCGGTTCCGCCCAAATATAGCTACGAGGATGAGCGCCAAGAGGGACAGGCAAAAGTGACCGGGCGTTCCTACAGCACTCTCTCGGAATTTGACAAGATTGCCTTCCCGTTTTCCATGTCCAAGGCGCACATCATGGATGCCGTGGGGAAAGCCATGGCCCTGAAGATCTTCGATGAGATCGGGATCATCGGGGATAAGGTGGTCAACCGCACCAACGCCAAGCGCCGTGCCGACCCGATCATCGTTGGCCGGATTATCCATCCGAAACGCGAGGGGTTGGCTAATGGCCGGGAGAGGGCGCTGAACTTTCTGATCTCGTGGCATATAGACACTAAGGACCTGGAATAGATGGCTGAAAAAATCCTCAAGTTCAAACCCGACGAAGAAAAGCTACTCCAAACCCTGGTGCTCTCAGACTCCTCGCGGATCTCAGAAGTCATCCCTAAGACCATAACGGCGGAGGAACTTCACGAGAACCTGACGGTGTGCTGCCGTGCGCTCGGCAGGCTGGACCGGGCCAGCAATGTCCTGAAGCCCCTGATTGGCCGGATGCTCCTGATCGTCAAGGAGACCGAGGCGCACAAGGACATGGGGTACGCGACCTATAGCGCGTTCATCGAGGAAGAAGTTTGCGGAAAACTCGGATTGTCTCGCAGCAATCTGTACGAAGCCAGAAAGATCATCTCGGCGTTTCCCTCTCTAAGCCTGGAGCGATACGAGAAAGTCGGCCCGACCAAACTCCTGATCGCCGCTAAATTCAGCCGCCAGAGTGATACCAGTTCGACCAAATTGCTGGACAAGGCTGAATCCATGCCGGTCAAGGAATTCCGCCAGTACGCCGCCGAACAGGGAGCCGTGGAGCCCGGCGACACGCAGGGCGGGACCATTGTGATCCAGACCAGTCTTGCGATCGCCCGGCGCTGGAAGGAATTCATCGAGAACCCCGCAGTGATCGACTACTGCGAATCTTCCAATGCCGGTTGCATCCTGGAGTGCATGTTGGATGAATGCTCGGTGGAATTTGAGCGGGGTGTGGCGACAGGGAAGAAATAGCCCGATGGCGATGACCCTTCGTTCGGTCGAGAAGATTACCGGACTGGAAGTCAGGCGGCTTCCCGGCGCAGGAATGCCACTGTTCGGAGCGTACAACTCAGAAGGGTCTGCCGTTACGGTTCGATCTGGGAGAACCGAGAAAGAGGCCCTGCGGGAACTGGTCAGCGCCGTGTACAAGATCAACCGCGAAGAGGCCATGATTCGCGCAAAATTTAAATGCGAGAACTGTGGATCGCGCAAAGACCTGGAAGCGCATCACAAGAAGTTCCGTTCGCACGGCAGGAACGACCGCGTAGAAAATCTTGAGGTGGTATGTCGTCTATGCCATGAGATTAAGCACGGTGTGGGGGGTTCGAGCCTTGGGTAAGCCATGGACGCAAGACGAGATCGATATCCTCAGAAGATACTTAGAGGAGACTCCTTCTCGGCAAAGAGACCCTCGCGTCATCGCGGAGAAGCTTGGAAGGACGTATGTCTCCGTTACCTTAAAGGCTAATCGGCATTTAGGACTCCGGTTCTCTCAGTTCTCGCCTGAAGAATTAGAACAGATCAGATCTTATTACCAAACAACTCCGGTCAGGCAGTTCAATCTATCCGAGATAGCCTCGCGTATCGGCAGGCCTCGAACTAGTGTGTCGGTTATCGCCCATAAATTAGGCCTGTCGGATCTAAAGAGACCCAAAAGAATCGTGAGACATGGAGAGCAGCATCCTGGGTGGAAGGGGGACTCTGCTACTTGTCCGGCAGCGGGGCATAGGCGCGCTCGGGTGTTGTATCCAGATTTGGGACCTTGTGAACGCTGCAAATTGAAGCCAGCCGTCGAGCGCCATCACGTTGACGGAAATACCCTAAACAACGCCCCGAACAACATTCAAAAACTATGTCGCCGATGCCACATGATCGTTGACGGGAGGCTGGTTAAGTTTTCCTGTCGTGAAGATGCATTAGCGTCCAGAATTTCATGGCAAACTGTCAGGGATATACGGGCTTCTATGTTGCCTCGGAGCCAATTGGCGAAGAATCACGGGGTATCTAAAACCACAATTTCTCGCATCAAAAATAACGAGATATGGAAGGAAGCTCCCGTCTGATTTATCCAGACTGGACAAACCAATGCCGCATCGCGTGATACCGATTGACAAATACGTTCCAGGGGATGGCGCTGTAGGGGCCGTGCATCCTCCAGGAAAGCTCTTTACGGGCAGCTTCTTTGGCCGCCATGCCTGGTCAAACAGCCACATTGTGCTGACAGGACCAAAGCCGCTCGACCTTGAGGCCGAACCGATCCTGCCGGAAAAGTGGCTGCACGCTCTCTCGCTAGCGACGGTTGGAGACAACCCGAAAGAACAGGCGACCCCGATCTGTGTTCACAACGCCTACGTATGGTTCGCCGAGGGATGCGTCATTGCGGTGGCCTACTACGATGCCGCCGTGACGCGCTGGCCGAACTGCACATTCCACTGGGACGGAAAGACCGCTGGAGTCTGGATTAGGCATCAGGGCCAACCGGCAGGCATCATCATGAGGATCAGGATTAAGGACGACGATTGGCCGGGTTGCGTTAAGGCGCTGCTACCGGCAAAGGGGCCCGCATGATGACATTGATTCTGTATTCCTTCATAGCGATCGGATCGCTGGCTGCGCTGGTCGGCGCATGGAGGCTGTGGATTGCCGGGAATGAACCTAGGCGCACAACCTACAAGCTACGCGAATTGATCGGGCAGGAGCCGCTGGAGGCCAAGGCGCACGCGAGACTACTCGATGACTCGCATGTCGTTGTTCTGCCGCGATCCATCAGGAAGGCCAAGAAACGCTGAAGGGCGACCGCTGGAGATGGTGCCGATGGCCGAATTCTCTTTCCCGCTCTTGGGTAAAATTCCAGCAAAGAAGAACCGGTACCGTCCCAAGCGCAAAGGATTCTACAAAGATAGAACCTTGCAGCTTGAGTTGGATCGGCTAGGCCAGCAAATTCCAGCCGAAGTCAGAGATCTAGGACTGATCCATCCCTCAATCTGTCTGCAATTCTACAAACCTCGCAATGCTGGCAGATTCGACAAGGACAATGCGGACGTGACGATCATGGATCTACTGGTCCAGTACGGGGTATTACCGGATGATTCTACGAAATGGGCAGACGGAACGAAGACTGTCCTGCCATCCATCCCGTCCGACGAATGGAAGACGGTCATCACACTAGTGGAATCCGAGCACGGACGTTTAGGCAAGGCCGAAATGGAGCGCAGGCGATTCGAACAGATGAAGAGGACGGCGAAACGCAAGCGGTCAGCGCGTTAGAGAGCGCTTCTTTTTGCGCTTGCTGTCCGTCTCCGGCAACCTTCCAAGTTTTCTACCGTGGGCTTCCTGGATGGCTTCCTTAGCGGCTTTGCGGGTCTTCGGGTTGGGATCGTTCTTAGCGGCCCACCGTGCCCATCGGTTCTGGCGCTTCGACTTAATAACTGGCATGAAGTCACCTCTGCGTGAACATTCTGATGTTGCTGTGCCGGTAGTGAGAAACCGGGCCGTTAGGGGCCGGATCGAACTTCCGGTCTGGATTGGCATAGGCCGTCAGACTCTTCATCCACCTCACCATGCCGATACCAGAGGGAACGATCTGGAGCATCCTGGTGCCGCTTTTAGCGATCAACAGAGCGATATCCGATATTTGGCTCTCCAGAACTTCATTGTTCGCCACGTTGACCTCATCGATTACGCTGAGATCCTGGCGGAGCATCTTGATGACGATCGGAAACGATTTGTGCCGGGTGGCCTGCGCACAGATGGAGCGTAGCGCATTCGTCGCCGCTGTCGTCATGGGCGAACCTCCGGGGCTTTTACGGATGAGCGCCACAACTTCAGCATCCTCTCGATGGATTGCTTGCCGCGTTCATCATCGTAGTAAGGCCGGTAGCTCTTTCCGCCAGATTTAGCAGCCTCTTTGAGCCATTCGTTCTTTTGCGCGATCGAAGCCTTCTCGAATTGCTCTGGCGTCACACCTTTTGATTTCAGGTGCGCAATGATGGATTGATCCTTGGCGGTCGCGGCCACGTCCAATTGACCGGCACGCTGAGCGGCCCACTCCGATAGTTCCTTAGACGAGCTGGGCTCGGGTACCTTGCTTGCAGGAACGCTTTTCTCCGTTGCGGCAGTTCCCCCTTCTGACAGCGGGCGCATTTGGGATGCCGTGCGGCTGGTGGACCCTTTTGGCGCGGCTGGAGCCGGTGGAGGCGGCTCGGGCTTGGGCGCTGGCGGGGGAACGGTTGATGCTGAGCGCGGCGGCGGGGGCGGCGGAGGCGGAGGTTCTGGTCTTGGGCTAGGCGGGGGAACGGTTGATGCTGAGCGCGGTGGTGGTGCCGGTGGTGCTGGCTCTGGCTTGGGTATTGGCGCGGGCCGAATACTCGGCGACATGGGGGCAGGCTGCGGTTTGGCGGCTGCGGTTTGGCGCGGCGCTTTTAATTGAGCCTGGAGTTCCTTGATCGCGGCGACGCGATCCCCGGCAGTAGATGGCGCTTTGCCATGAGTTTCCTCGAATAGCTTGAAGGCTAATTCGTCACGCCCTGATTTGGGAACTCCCTCCAGGGCTTCTCCAAATTGACCCCGCAGATGGTCTAGGACCTCCAGGGCCGTACCGCCTCCCGGCATCCTGCGGATTAGGAATCTGGCTACGGCGTTCATCTTCGGCAGTTTGCTTACGACCGCCCTGGAAGCATCCGCAGCTTCTGTCGCTACTTTTCCACCCCGCTCCATGAGGCCACCGATACCAGCTACCGCTCTGCCAGCGTAGGGCGCTCCAGACATGAACACGTCGTAGGCGGGACCAGTGTCTATATCGGAAACCGGGGCCTCGGGATGCTCTCGGTTATACTGCTCTACCATTGGGCTGGGTCCTGTCAGAGCCTTTCGGACGGTCTCCGCTCCGCGCTCGACGTACCCAATCGGCTCTGGCGTCATACGAACGCTTGGGCGTGTCCCTCCGCGAGGCAGCGGACCAGACCAACCTGGAGCAATATCTTCTCGAACCATGGGCTGCACATCTACGAACTGAGCGTACTGCGGGTACTTGGCCTTGACCATACGACCAAGATCCACGTTCGAGATTCCTTCGTATGCTTTTGGGTATTTCTCTTTAACGAGTTTTCCCAAATCTTCGATGGTCTGTTGCGCCATTACTGTTTCTTTAGCACTCCAAGCGGATCGTTTGTGTCGCCAGCGCCTGCCCCCCTGACGGCCTTGCCGATCGGGGATTCCTGCATTTCCTGAATGATCCCTTTAATGGAGTCCTTGAAGCCCTGTTGTTCCAGCTTCGCTTCGACGGCGATCTGATCCACCATGGCCTTGACATCGCTCATCTTGGCTTCGCTGTTCATGAGCCGATCCACGTCCTGCTGGACGGTGACCGGCAGCATGGCTCTCGACAGACCGCCACCCGCCGTGACGGTGCTGTATTGACGACGCAGGGCGTTCCAGGCAAGCCAGTATTTGCGCAAATTCGGGTCCCCAATGGTCTGGGCCGTAAGTTCTCGGAATGGCCGGTTCAGCAGTTGCATACCGGTATCGCTGATCTTGGCTCCGGTGTCGATAACCTGCTCGCCATCGAGCGTGATGATCTTGTTCAGCCGGTCGGTCGCTACATACCGCTCCATGGTGTCGGCGATGCCCTTCGCCATGCCCTTGTTGGTAATCAACGCTCCTTGCAAGCTGATCGGGTCCAGGCCGGTCAATTCGGCCAGTTTCTTCAGTCCGATCTGGACACCGGCCTGAGCCGCCTTGCCGCTTTGCGGGATAGTTCCCGATAGAGCCGAAAGTGCCTGATTGATATTGGCGGCATCCATGCTACTGATCGGCGGTTTGGGGCTCCCCGGAGGGCGCTTCTCCGGCTTCTCCTCGCCCCTGACGGAGGGAGCCTGCGGCTTTCCTCCGCCCGCTTCCGTTCCGATTCCTGGGATATTCAGGCCCGGCCCGATTCCGATCCGACCTCCAGATAGCGCCTCATCAAGTAACGCTTGTTGCTGGATGCGCCCAAGATGAATGTTTTCCCGTTCCGTGACGGCTTGACCGGCTAGTTCACGCGCCTCAAGGTCGGTTTTACCCATCTTCTTGAAAGCATAGTAGTAAGCCTGCACCATGCCGTATAGGCGCTGTTGCGTCGGGGTTGCAACTCCTTTGGTCCCGTCTGGCATCAAATTGCCGCTGATGTCGGTGTAGCCTTTCTCTCCAGGACTCACATAAGCCTGTTCGGGCTCCTCGGCTCCGGGGCGTTGGACCCAGACCAGTTTCTTACCGGCTAACGATTGAGCCTCGGTGACTTCTCCGGAAACCCGCTGCTTGGTCTGTGGATTCCAGTATCCATCGGCCTTGCCAGCGCCGGTAATCAGAATCAGATCCGGAGCGGGTTTGCCATCAACGAGCGGCTTCTTAACCAGCACGCCCTTTGCCCCGCTTTGCGGCAATCCGATATAGCGCTGTGCCGTGTCGTACAGCGCCGCTTCATTAGGCTGTCCAGATCCGGACGTGGCCTCTGGACGCACGGCGGGCGGCAATTGGGGTTCTCGGACCGGTGGAGGCGCGGCGGCAGCGCCAGCGGTCTGCGGTGCCTCGCCGCGTACCTGCGGTACACCGGTCTGCGCTTGCTCTGGAGGGCGAACGGCTGGTGGAGCGCCAAGTCCAAGTTCTCCGCCTAGTCGCATTCGTTCGGATTCGGAGCTTCCGGCTGCTGGGCGCACATCGAACGGTCCGAGCACGCCCTGAATGGCCGTTTGATAGCCCTTGGGATCGTATTGCTGAAGGATCTTTTCGGCCTGCTGGAATTTCGGGTTGGCCGCGATCTCTTGCTGGAAGGGTTGCCGTCCAGTCTGTTTGGTTGTTTCCTGGACCGCCTCCTGCATTAGTTGGTTTGCCCGGTTGGTCCAATTGGACTTCTGAGCCTCCGGGGCCTTACCGGCCTTCTCGCCGGTCGTCATCAGGTCGATCAGAGTGTCCTTACTGATCGCCTCACCCTTCAGTGGTCCGCCGATCATTCCCTCAAGGATCTGACTGAAGGCATGGCCTACCGGGTTGGACTGCTGGCCCTTCTTGCCCTTGCCGCCACCATCCTGAAGGTTCTCAAGGACCGATCCGGCAGCGATCTTGGCGAACTTGTTTGTGATGTCCGACTTGAACTCGTCAGTCTTGGTGGGATCTTTAACTTGGGCGTCAACCCACTGCGCAACCCGAGATAGCGTGGAGACCTTCTCGGCCTCGCGCCGCTGGTAAGCCGCCAGCCTGCCCTGTTGGAGTCCAGAGAGGAACTTAGCGGCCAGTCCGCTAATGATTCCTAGCCTGCGCTCGTATCCGGTGAAGCCTTGATTTTGCGCCTGTTGTGCCGATTGGCTGACTTGCGGCGTAATGGCTGGAGTGAACGGCCCTTCGGTCGGAGCAAACGGATTGGGTTGAGAGGCCACTCAGTCGCCTTTGTATGATGAGCGTTGTAGGGAGTCCTCGAATTGCTGCCGAAGAGTGTCCAGCGCTTTTGACACGGAATCAACCTGCGACTCAAGTTTTGCGGCATGAACAGAGCCGTGCTGCTCCAGATTTTCGATCCGCCTGCCGTATTCTTCGGTCTTGACTTCTGACCGAACAGAACGCTCCGTGTTGGCGTTTAACTGGGTCTGCATCGCGGTCAGGGCTTGCATGGCATTCTTGGCCGCTTCTGACATGGTCCGAATCCCCCAGAATCCGACGACCACGATCGCCATCAGGTTGATGGCCGGAATGTATCCAATCCAGTTCTTCAGATCGTCCATGGAGCTTTATTTTTTGATGGCTGCGCCAATGCCACCTGCGGCGGCTCCGGCGAGAGTACCGAGAAAATCCAAGGTGCTGCTTTTTCCGGCACCCTGCATGTTTGCGAGCGCCTGATTGGACGACGACGCCCCGGTCAACCCCGAGAGCGCAGCGCCGGTCTCCTGAAGGCTGAATGATCCCAGGCCCGCCCCGATATTCGCCAGCTTGTCGAGCGCCCCGGTAAACGTGGTGTTCTTCAGATTCGCGACCGAACTCTGCGTGTTCTGTTCCAGGTTGGACAATGCCAGATCGCGGGCCGCGCCGGGAGAAGTGGTATCCAGGATTTGCTCTTTGGCGGTAGTCGCGCCAGAAGTAACATTTGATACAAGTGGAGCGAGAGCGGTCATCAAGCTCGTGCGATCACCCGAAGTAACGCCTGTCAGAAAGTTGATGGCTGGCGCTTCAAGTTTATTTCTGCGAGCAACGTCAGCTTCTGATTGCGCTTCCTGGGCTTTAGAAATGTCAAGTTGCTGAGAAGTTATCGCCGCCTGTTGGTTCTGAGTAGATTGCGATGGCCCGCCCACGATTTACACCGCGCCTTCTTGTCCCGTTGATGGTCTCGATTCAAACCACTGATCCTTGGTCAGATAACCCAACTGAGCCTCCGCTGGCTCGCCTTTCCAGGTTGTGAAGAACGGAACCGTACCAACGACCGTAAAGCCAACTTTTCGGTAAAATAGGCAGGCCACATGGTTAACCACAGGCGTGGTCCCGAAGACGGCCACTAAGCCAAGATTCTGAAACCCCCAATCAAGGCAGAGATTAGAGAACTCCTCTGGCATTCCCCCAACCCACGCTTCCTGGAGGAAGACCATGCCGACTTCACTGACCCACTGATCTTTACCGACCTGTCTCCGATTGCAGGACCAAGCCAGTCCCGCCACGCTCGCCATCGTTCCCTGATCGGACTCGATCCCGCAGACAAAGAAGCAGTTTTTATCCTGGTCATGGTTCAATGCCAGCAGAGTTTGGAGGTCCATCGGACCGGCGTGCCATACGACCTCATCCAACTTTTCGGTGCGGAGCAAGATCCAGGCTCGCGCCAGCAAATCGTCGCTCGGTCGCGCGATGATATGCAGCCGCACGCCTTTGTCGTTGATCTGGACCGACGTTTGGGCCATTGGCGTTTTGTTTTAGTCTACTCCTCAGTGCGGCACCGGTAAAGGGCTATATACTTGTAAACAATAATCTTGACTTTGGGACCGGCAGAGCCTACGATTGATTTATCGCAAAGGATGGACGGCCTTAATCTGATCGTGACGAAGCGGACGGACCCATATCTCCTCGGCTCTTTGCGCCGTCACTATTCGCAACCGGATGGATTTGTTGGGCGGAACATTTGCTACGCGGTCATTTTCGACTGGATCTACTACGGCCACATCGTTGGTGGATCGGCCACTAAGCATCTCCCTGCCCGCAATGAGTTCTTCGGCACGGAAGACCTGAATAGCATTGTCAACAATGGTTTTTTTCACATCGAGAAGCACAATGGAACCTACCCGGCCCGGAACTTCGCACAAAAAGTGTTGAAACGCTGGCGCGAACAGATCCGAGAAGATTGGTTAAGGAAGTACGGGGATTCAATCGTTGGCTTTGAGAGCCTTGTGGAACTTCCAAGGACCGGTGAAGTTTACCGGCGCGACGGCTGGGCATTGATCGGGGAGACCAAGGGCTTCACTTGCAAGCGCGTTGCCGGGAAGGGCAGCGATACCTGGACTGGTAAACGGGTATGGAACACTACTGATCTCCGTCCCAAGCACGTATTTGCAAGATTATTAGACTAGGAGAATAACATGGCAAAGACGCTCTCCCTCACCGTCCAACAGCGCGTGAATCTATGCAACATATTCGAGGTCAGGCCGACCCGGAACGTTGGCGAATACCGGACGTTCAACAAGATTCTGACCAAGTTGGAGCTATCCAAGGAAGAGACCGAGCACGCCGGGATCACGGAGTTTCATGTCGGCGATCCGAACGGAGTATCGTTTATCAACAAGAAGTGGAAGGACAACTTTTCGACCGACATTTCGTTCGAAGACGCCGAGCACGATGCCATCAAGAGCGTGTTGGCAGGCCCGGTAGAGGGGCTGAATTTGACCAGCCGGATATGGCTGAATCCATTGTTGGATCAATTGGGATTATAAGGCACTAAGAGTTATCAAACCGCCGTGTCATGTATTGTTAGGCGATTAACTTGGAATCATGTTCTTGAGAATCAGATACTTATCAGGAAATTCCAACCACGCAACCGCCCGCGATTTCGATGTTGTGATAGGTGACGGCTCCTATGGTGAACCCCGTGGCCCAATTCAGCATGTAAGGCCCTAAGGCCCCGGTATATTGAATGCCCCCAACGAACGGATTGAAGTCAGCCGCTGTGACTCCGTAACTCGGACAGTAGACGCCTTCTCCGACAAACCTGTGGTTATTGTCTATCACGACCGTGCCGTTCGAAGTGAGATCGTTCACGTTCGCTCCCGATCCACCGGAACCCGCAGAATTTTCCCTGACCGCCAACCCGCCCGCCGTCGAGATGGCGTTGAAGGCGGTGGAGAAGCAGTAGATGGCTCCGCTCGAACCAGATCCCAGTACCACGTTGGTCGGTAGCGAAATAGTGACGCCTCCGGTCGCGGCTGAAACGGTGACCTGATTGGTCGTTCCCGCAAGTGAAGTGACTCCGGCATTCGTCACCGTCACGCTCGCCCCACCGGCTGCTACCGTGATGCCGGTTCCGGCTGCAATACTGACCGCACCGGTCAGGCCATTGAGCGAAGTAACCCCGCCGCTTAAAGCGGCAAGATTCACGGTAGACCACGCGCTCGTACTCGGATTGTAGTACCACCACGTAGAGCCGCTGTTGTGCGCAAAGGCCGCATAACCGGCTCCTGGAGGATTGGGTGAACTGGAGAGAGTTTTCGAATACAACGCTTGATCGACGGTTACCCCAAGCCCCAAATGCGCTCCTCCTGCCAGGGCCTTGAAGGTATCAAAGGCGCTACCGGCAGAATAATAGCCGACTGTCGCGCTGACAAACCCGGTCATTTGTAGAACCGCGCCCGATGAATCGTCCACCGTTGCGTTTATTAGTACATGCCCTAGTCCGGTAATTCGAACATGCTCCAGAACGCTCGTGCTCCCAGCGGCAGTTGTGTAGAACGATAGGTAAGTCTCAGCGCTTATGGATGTCCAGTTTGATCCCGCTATCAAAGCGAATTGACCGCCGAATGCCTTGGCGGACCCGGCCCATCCGAAACCGCGAAAAGACATTAGGCTGTCTCCGGCGACTGTCGATGAGGGGCTTATAGCGCTGCCGCGATAGGAGTAGCCATCGAGCAGTGTCCCAATATTAAAGCCGCTTCCGGAGTACGAGAATCCCCTAAAATTGGCGTAGGTGTTGGCAACTCCAGCATTGCTGACTACGTCCAGCACCGCCACGGCGCTGCTTTCTATCACCGCCGCCGATGCAGACGCCCCTTTTACGTGAAAGGTTTTATTGGTGTAATCCCAATAAAAATTCGCATCTGCCCCGAATGCGCCCGCATGATTGTATTGAATCTGTTGATCGGAACCGGCGACGGCTACCGATCCCAGGAGGTCCACGTAGGCCGCGCCGTTCTGAGAAATTCTGACCTTATGGCTGGTCGAGTCCATATAGAGGCGGGTTTGTCCGGACGCAGACAATGCCGGGGCCGCTTCCTGCACCAAGAACCACGAATCGGTCGCTATCAGTAGCGCCGCCGTGACGCCTCCGGAAGGGGCCTGGATCGCATTCTGATTCGTGTTGTTGGTTAGGAACCCGCCATCGGACTGAATATAGGCGGTGTGCGGGGAGTTGGAATCCGTCACGAGCAGCGCCGCGTAAGCAGCCACTCCGGTCTTGCCCTTAACCGTGAGAGCTTGGCCGGTGTAATCCCAGGTCAGGTTGCCATCGGCCCCGAAAGATGACGATGAATTGTACTGCAACATTGTGTCGGAACCGGCGACGCTGCTTGCGCCGAAGAGATCCCGATAGGCCGCGCCGTCCATCGACACCTTGACAGAGTGGCTGGTCGAATCCATATAGAAGCGGCTCTGCCCGGAAGCGGACAGCGCCGGGGCGCTTTCGGCCACCAGGAATAATGAGTCGCTAGCGATCAGCCATCGCGCCGTGACCCCTCCGGCCTTGGCCTGGATGACATCCGTATTGTTGTATGGGGCGCTGGCTGTATTGGGCACAGCGAAGCCGCCAGCCGCCATGATGAAGGCATTGGTTTGGAGCCCGTATGTGCTGTTGGGCGTTACGGTGGAATTCGTGGCCGAAGCCCACAACAAAACATCGTTAGCCCCGAACGATCCGAGTCCATTCAGCGGTGCGGGGAAATTAGCGTATCCCAAAACCTCAAAGTCGATGTACCCGCCAGTGCTGCTATACGGCACGATGGCATGACCGGCCAAATACGCACCCGCTCCCTGCGCGCCGCCGTTGATGGACTGCCAGGAATTGAAGTTGGAGAGAAGCCCGCCGTCGAATCGCGCGTAGGCCGTGTGCGGAGTATTTAGATCGGTGACCACAAAGGCGGCGTAACTCGAAGCGCCGGTCTTGCCTCGAATGCTCATGACCTGATTGGTATAGTCCCAGAGCAGGTTGCCGTCTCCGCCAAATGCCGAAGAATTGTTGTACTGGATGCTCTCGTCGCCTCCCCCCGGACTTCCGCCGCCTCCGGCCCCGATTGTGTTCCAGACTCGAAGTCCGCCTGATGTGGAGTAGGAAATCTCAAACACCCCGCCACTCCCGACACCGCCCGTCCTGCGGTACCGGATCAGGCCGTAACTGTCATTGAGACTGTTCGCCTCGGTGTCGTAAAAAGACGTGCTGGCGTTGTACATCCCGTAGACCGAGTAGCCGTCCACAATGGTCTTGCCGACATAGAGATAGTCCACCAACGAACCGAAGGTGCTGCGGCTGGCCGTTACCAACGCCCCGGTGTTGGCTGCGCCGTTCTGCGATACATTCAGAATGCCGGTGTCCCCCAGTTGCATGAGCAGGGTAGCTACGTTGGTAGCGAGATTCTGGCTATAAACCTTCCATGCTCCTTGCGTGCTGACGCCTTCGCGCTGAACGATATTACGGGCCAAGTTCGCCTGCGGCGTGCTGGATAGGCCGCTATTGGTGTGGAACAGGTAGGAACTGTTTGACCCACCGGCCAATCCCCCGGAACTCGGCAGAAATTCTCCCAGGTTTGAGCCAAGGATTCGATTATTGTAAACGTAGTTCGGACCGTCCACCGTGCCGTAGGTATCCACTTCGGCCACGCAGTACTGGACCCCGGCGCAATCGTAATTGATGGTGTTGCCGGTGATGACGTTCAGCTTGTTGTGCCGTGGTGGGCTCACGTAGGGCGACCCGGTACTGGCCGAGGTCCCTAGCAAAACCGGAACCCCGATCGCCGTTGCCCCCAGACTCGAATTGCCGGGATGCCAGATGCTGTTTCCGGTGACCAAATCGTTCTGCGCGTTGAACAGGTTCACCGCCATGTTACCCATGTTCTGTACGGTGTTTCCGATAATAGTTACACGCTGCCCGCCTCGCGGATCGTAGGTCGCGTTAGTCTGAATCCCGGTGGTGATATTTTGGGCCGCGCCGGGCGAGTATCCGTAATTGGCGATTTGGTCGGTCACATACAGTGGGTCGGTGTTCCAGGAGATCATCATGCTGTTATTGCTGACTTCTCCGCTTGTGAAGCCGTCTAGATCGATACACTCGCCATTGACGTTCAACATGGCGTTGCCGGAATATTTCCCGTTCTGGCAATATCCCGAGGTATCGATCGCCACCGCGTTCTGTCCTGGATAATAGGCCGGGGAGCCCGCAACGTACCCGATCCGATAGTAGTAGTTGTTGTTGACGGTGAAGTTTTGCACATCACCCATCTCGGTTCCGTCGCGCCCGACATCGGAGAACAGGCTACCGAACACCGAGAAATTCTGGTGCAGGTTGGCAGTCGTGTACGTGTAACTCCAGACACAATTCCCGGTGATGTTCTTGAAGGTGCAGTTGCTGACGACCAACCCCTGTACTTGCGTTGCGGCGTAGACCTGAGAGTTATAGCCGTAGGGATTTGTTCCGTCTCCTCCGCCCGCCGCAAAGATTCCTCCGACCCAGGAACCAACGCCGTGATAAGTGTGCCCCCCGGTGGTGCCGCCATAGACCAGCGCGATATTGTTCTGGAATATGCAGGACAGCACGTTCATCCCGACCAAATTCTGCATTCTGGAATCGAGCAGAAGCGCGTAGCCGCCACAATCCTGCACGATCACGTTATACAGGTAGAATGTTGACGCTCCGTTCGACACCCAAATCATCGAGTTATTCGTTAGAGTCGGGTGCATCGGATCGCCCGCCATGGTGCCGAATAAAACAGAGAAGTCGAGTTCGGTCGATGACGTGATGCTGCCTTCCAGCAATAGGGACTGGATTGAGTTATTGTTGGCCGTGACCTGAACCACCCCGCTGGCAAATGTGCTTGCGGCGTTTACCTGAAAGATTGTTCCCGGACCGTCTCCGAATAGCAGAATATTCGGTTTGTTCATCAGGATCGCGCCGTTGATCTGCCACGCCCCAGCCTTGCAGTGAATGGCCGCTCCTGCTGTGGGGGCGGACTGGATGGCGGCATTGATACAAACGTCGCTCAGTCCTCCGCCGCCGCAAAACTGGCTGGCCTCGATGATTGTGCTGAAATTGCTGGGACTCGGCGGGGTCGGCGTCGGTCCTGCGCCACTGCTGACCGATGGGGTCGTTACGGCAGTCATCGCCGCCGTGGTGGTCTTCAGCCCTTTTTGTGCCGCAAGAATCTGCGCGGCCAACATGCCAAAGTTCTTATTTAGCCGCGTCAGCTTAGGATCGGAGAGATCTGCGGGGCTGATGTCCAGAATTTGAGCTTGCGTGCCCATGTCTGAGGCTAGGCTACACCTTTGGGAGAAAGTGCTTCCCAGATCATATGCTGGTCGTAGTCTCCCCGCTGGTTCCCGCTCATCAGTAGCGATTCAATGCGCGATCCGTCTCCGTAGATCTTGAACGGGGCGCTTGAATTAACAGCCGCGATGGTGAACCGGAAGCGCTTGGACTTATTGAGCACGGAGCCCACTGCCTTAGGCAGAAAGAACCGTTCCGTGTCTCGATAGCTATGGGCGGCGAGCGTTGTCTGGTAGAACTGCGTGTTGCCGGATACGTAAATGGTGAGAGTGATTCCGCCAGTGCATAGGTATTCCACCCAGATTTGCTTGATGAATCTGAAGCCCACCGATCCCAGGACCAACTCGGAGGAATCCCACCAGGTTAGATACTCCGGCTCTCTCCAAGCGTCCCACTTTACGTCGAAGACCTGGGCCTTGCCGCCAGTTCCGGGAGTGTAAACCAGATTGAACATCTTGCCAAGCTGGTTGGGGTTTACAGTGAGGATTCGGACTCGGTCCGTGCTGGTCGTATTCACTGTGAAGTTCTGAACTGTGGTGCCGTCCACTCCGAGCGCCACGTTGCAATTTACGCCCCCGGTATCAATCGTGAGCGTGATTGCCCGCAATACCTTTTCGGCGCTCCATCCCAGATTGCTCCAGTCCGTGAACAGGCTGATGTCTGGTGGATACTTGATGAAATCAAAGTGGTACTTCCAACTCTTGAGCGTTCCTGGGTTCGTCCCTCTCGCCTGGACCCGGACCATCTTAACTACCTGCCCATCCGCGATAGCGAACGGCTGCTTGGATCTTCCGGTTCCCGTCAAGGTGACAGTGAATGCCGGGGTCGTAACGGAAGTCCCGTTGAAGCCGCTGATTGTGTCCACATCGACCACCAACGCGCCGCCAGCATGGTCGTACTCCATGGATAGTTCGGTCAACTTCTTGTCGTAAGGGTAGCCCAGATCGTCCCAGTCGCTCGTATGACTGACAGCGCCTTTGTCGGCTGGCTGCACGACATAATTCAGCGACCATAGCTGGAACATCGCCCCGCTCGTAAGCGGGGTTGTCAGTAAGATCCTGAATTTCTTTCCAACGATCGGAGAGTTGAGCGTGTAGGTGAATTTCCTCGTGCTCAACGTGGTATTGACCGTGATGGTTTCCTGGGTGGTCCCATCGGCTTGGATCTGGACCGATACGTTGAACCCGTTCGTGTTCACGTCGAATACGATCTGCTGGAGATACTTGTCATAGGCGTAATCGACATCGGTGTATTCGGTGAAGTACACCACGTCCGGGGGATACTTTTCGAATGGCTCGAAAACCGGCGATCCAAAGATCTCAAAGTCCGCGCTTGCAACGTTAGGTCTGAGGCGGACTGCCTTTACGACTAGGCCGTCGATTAGCGGATAGACCTGCTTGCTTCGTCCAGATCCGGACAGACTAAAGGTTTGGACGCCAAACGTGGCGTTCGCTCCTCCAACGCCGTACAGAATATCGAGCGAGAGCGTGATGGTTTGACCCTTTGCATCGTACTCCAGCGTCATCGTGAACAGGTGCTTGTCGTAGGGATGCCCGAGGAACATCCAGTCGGTTATCTGGCCGCGCTGAATATCCGCGAGTGGATTGTATCGAAATTCGACACCATGCAGGATCAACGCGGCGGTTGCCGATCCGGTAAAACGCAGGGCTATAGCCTTAGCTTCTTTGCCCCAACTCTGAGACAACGTTTGTTGCAACGGAAGCGGGACCCATCTCCGGCCTGCCGCTGGAGCGATGGTGAACGTATCGGTCGAATCTCCCGTACTCGAATAGTCGTAGTAAAGCTGAACTGTGATATTGTCACTCGGGTTCTCTACTTCGAGGGCAATGTCAGTAAACTCCTTGATTGTCGTTCTGGATTCAGGCGCATAAAAGCCGGTGAAGGCCGCGAAGCTGATGGCCGTCCCGCTTGTCGGGGTAGACACCCAGGATTCGGTCGTACCTTGTTCGAACTGCTCCAGATACGCCGAGCCTGGGCCGTTGTCGAACACCGCTCCTATCAATCTCCCGGTGTCTTTCTCGCTCAAAAATGAAAGCATTACGCTACCGAACTGCACCGCGCATGGCTCCCAACGCTTGTAGACCAAGTGGTAACGCAGTATGTGATTTCCGGCGCTGGTGTCGCTGTAGATGAAATAGACGTAGGAATCATGGCTGACCAGTTTGGCTGGAGCCTGACCTGGCACGCCTTCCAGAGTCGCGTAATTCAGCGGAGCCAAACTCCCAACCTGCTGGCCGTTGAATACCCAATCGATGGCCTCGGTCATTTTGATGCTCTCGCCGCCCGACCACGCATAAATTCCGTCGTAGGACAGGTACCAGATCGAGTCGCCAACCCGCGTCCATAGGTGCTTAGCCACCATGCCGCGATTTACAGGAGCTTCTTGTATGTTCCAGATCGCTCCGTTCCACAGTTGGAACGTATAAATCTTATAGAGGCACAGGACGACTATTTCCCCGCGATGCTCCACCAATCCGGTGATCGGATTGTCCGGGGTTGTGATGTTCACGATATGAGCGTTGCCGTCTTCTAGATCGACTGGCGGATAGGCGTTGACCTGAGCACTCTTGCTCTGGTAGATTTTGTGCGGGTTATTAGGGTCCCCGGCCAGAATCAGCGTGTCGCCAGCCTTGCACAGAATGTCGCAGGTGGCGTACATGTAGTCGGAGTTCAGGTTCTCTCCCGGAGAGTGAATCCTTTGCAGATAGATCGTAATTTGTGTTGCGGTCACCGACAAAATGATGCAATCTTCGTCGTTAACACCGTTCCCGATATGAATATTCCCGCCTGGGCTCAACGCCGTTCTCAAATCGCTTATTCCGGAACTGGCTGGCGCGAACGTTGTCAATCCGGTCTGCGCTGGCATACCGCTTGGAGTGAGCGCGGCGAATACGATGTCGGATGGGACGGGCGCAAAATTGTCTAATACCAACTGATCGTTCCCTGCTATCGCATCGTCTGGTTGATTATCCACGAAGTCCACCGGCAAAGGAGTGCCGCTCGAAACCCCTGGATTGCTTGTATACCCGACGAAGCGGTATAGCGCGTCCGCAAATGTTCCGCCCGCCCGATAAATGGCAATTGAGCCGAACCCCTGCAAGTCTGGGTTTCCGGTAATCCCGGCATAATCGGTGCCCCAACAGCGAACGTTGATGGCCTGCACCTGAACGTCTATCCAGTTCTCCGGGACCAGCGATGTGGAAGGATTACCGATCTCTCCAGTTACCGGATTCCTGTAAACGTACCGGTACCTGTAAGGCGCGGCGGTTGGCTGAGTGATCGAATCCGGTCCCTGACCGCCCCTCGCATAGATCGCTCCGACTTCTACCTGATATGTTGGCCCTCCGGCTACTTGGTTGGTGATGACGTAGATCTCAACCATGCTGACGTTCTTCCAGGAGAACGCCCCTTGCCCGGCCTGCCCTACAGCAAGAAACGTGTTCTTTGGGATGTCGTACTCATACCAGGTCGGGGTTTCGGTCACAGGCGGAACTTCGATTGGCTGCACCTCGATATAGGTCTGGTCTCCTTTGGCTGCAAAATCCTGAGCGCTTTGGGCTGCGATCGCCGCTGCCGCCGCATTTGCCGCCTGCTCGGCTGCGATGTAGCTCGCGCTAACCGGCATGGCGATGGCCTTCTCGTAATAGTCGGAACCAGATCCATTCACATAGACCCTAACGCGGATCTCGGAGGTATAGGCGATGCTTCCGATCCACAGGCCAACGTGAACAATGTCGGCGCTGCTATAGCCAGTCGCCGGAGTCCCGCTAAAAGACCAATCGAGCGAAGCGCTGTAGTCCGCTTTGTAAGCGTTCCCGTCCGCTGTAATCTGAGTGACCGGAGAACCCCCGGCGTCTTCGTTGACAAGCGTATAGAACGAATCGATAGCCCCGGAGGGAGTGCTGGCGCAGATGGCGAAGAACGTTGTGCTGGTAACGGACTGGACCAGAACAAAGGTCGGACTCCCGCCAATGGTCATCCGAACATACATCCCGGCTAGGATGTTCGACATGTCGGACGGCGTGATCTGGTAGTAGTTGCCGGATACGAGCGTGGCCGATGTAACCGTAACGCCGGTCAAACGATTGGTCCCGCCCGATTGATCCGCCATTACGCTAAGGCTTGGAGAGCCGAATCCCAGGACAGCGGGGAGCGCGGGAGGATAGATGCCCCACGGATGCGCAATCGAAGACGCCCCGTCGTCCTTCAGCATGATGTCGGGTGTGGCGAAGTAGAAGTAGGGTTTGCCGGAACTCGTTGCCGAATATGCCTGGCCTTCCCATCGCTTGCCCGATATTGGGTAACCAGTGGTGATGTCGGTGTAGCTGGAGTATGGCCCTGTGACCCGCGTAATCGAAGCTCCCTGCCCGATGTACCTCAGGTCCGCCGAATCCGCCCCGCCGAGGGCCATTTTGTACATCGTGTGCAGACCGGCATCGAGGTTTCCGCTGGCTGTATCCAGCCGCTTAGAGCCAAAGCGGACTTGAATATTGCCCTGCTGGATGCTGGTGACATTCAAGGCTTCTTGAAGTTGTCCGGGCTGAAGACTGCCTGGATCAATTTTTGTAAAAACGCCCTGAAAATCGAAGGGGAAGGCAAGGCGCTTCGGCATGCCTTCTAGTAAACGACAGGTTCTAGCGTTTGTCCAGACTGGACTGGAGTGTTATGACTTAGCGTAGTTAGGAAAGAGTCCCCGCATCGCAACACCAGCTTCTCTACGATACATAAAACCAATTACATCACGCTTCTGTTCGAAGGTGAA